>ERZ772827.1060-NODE-1060-length-14303-cov-2.818922_pt1 | contig 14303 bp, 16 predicted proteins | sample MGYA00580850_ERZ772827 | MGnify/ENA primary metagenome ERZ772827 (study PRJEB29015, sample SAMEA2737950) | human oral metagenome | biome: human oral; feature: human-associated habitat; material: dental | place: China | collected 2145 ...
TCCGCGCCGTCGGCGAAAGAATCCGCAAAGACCTCTGTCTTCAGACCGGAGGGGCTGATCCACCGTACCGAACGTGGCGAAAAGGTGCGCAGCAAATCGGAAGCGATCATTGCCAATATGTTTTTTCATTTGGGTCTGGACTATCGTTACGAATACCCTATTGAAGGCCACAGAACGCCGGGCATTCGGCGGCCGGATTTCACTTTTTTCGATACCGAGGAGCATCCCATTCTTTGGGAGCATCTGGGGATGCTGAACGATCCGGATTATCGCGCCCGCTGGAATGCCAAGCTGGCCTGGTATGAAGACAACGGCTTTACCCAGGGCGTCAATCTGTTTATTTCGCGGGATGAGGCCGACGGCGGGCTTGACTCCCAGCGCATCCGAAAAATGGCGGAATATCTCAAGGGTCTGCTGGAGTAAAAGCCATGCCGGCTGAAACCGTCGTCGTCATTGATTTCGAGACTACGGGGCTTAGTCCCGACTGGGGCGCCCGCGCCACCGAGGTGGCGGCGGTGCGCATGGAAAACGGCGAAGTTACCGCGACCTTCCAGAGTCTGATGGATGCAGGCGTAGTGATTCCCCAAGAAATCGAGGCGCTGACCGGCATCACCAACGCCATGCGGCGGGCGGCTCCGCCGGCTGCGCAAATCATTCGGGAATTGCATCAATTTATCGCTGGTGCGCCGCTGGTTGCGCATAATGCGCGTTTTGACGCGGCTTTCCTCGACAGTGAATACAAAAAGGCCGGAATATTCTGTGCAAGCCCCTCGTTTGCCTGCACCATGAAGCTTGCCCGGCGTATTTATCCCCGGGCGCCTAACCACAAGCTGCAAACCTTGATCCGCTATGCGGATATTCCCTGTCAGGGACGGTTTCACCGGGCGCTCGCCGATGCGACGGCGACTGCCCATCTGTGGCAACAAATGCGCCATGACCTGCGCGCCCGCTACCGGCTGCTGGAATTGCCCGGCTATGCACGCCTGCGCCGTCTTTCGGCGCTGCCCTTGGCGCGCATTGACGGATACATCAAAAACTGGCCATAGAGACAGGTGAAACGATGAATAACGCCTCTCTGCCCGCCCCGGGCATCCCGCATGGGCTGGCGGTTCTGACAAAAAAAGATGCCGGTCGGCTGGCCATGCGCGGTCTGCAGGCGCTTCAGCTTGGTTTGCCGACCGCCGCGCAGCAGGCGGCGGAAAACTTCTTCTGCCGGTATCCGGACTGGTTCCTGTTTCGGGTCTGTCGTTGCGGTCCGATTCCGCAGACCCTGATTGAAAATTATCAGGACTGGTGGGATTGGCAGGAACTATCCGCAAATACATCGTGGCCAGAGGAATTGATTGCACGTTGTCAGGATCGTCAGGCTTGGCAGGAACTATCCAGAAAAACAGCGTTGCCGTGGTTGGAGACGCTAATTGAACGTTGTCAGGATCGTCGATTTGTTTGGTGGCTGCTATCAGGGAATACGGTGCTGCCGTGGACAGAGCCACTAATTGAGCGTTATCAGGATCGGTGGGAGTGGTGGGAACTATCCAAAAATAGAGCGCTGCCCTGGTCGGAGGCGCTGATCGAACGTTATCGGGAGCGGTGGGATTGGGTGTGGCTATCCAGCAATACGGCGCTGCCCTGGTCGGAGGCATTGATCGAACGTTATCGGGAACGATGGGAGTGGCGGGAACTATCCAGCAATACGGCGCTGCCCTGGTCGGAGGCGCTGATCGAACGTTATCGGGAGCGGTGGGATTGGGTGTGGCTATCCAGCAATACGGCGCTGCCTTGGTCGGAAACCTTGATCGAACGCTATCAGGGTCGCTGGAGTTGGTGGAAACTATCCTGTAATGCGGTGCTGCCCTGGTCGGAAGTATTGATCGAACGTTATCAGGATCGGTGGGTTTGGGAGCTGCTATCCAAAAATATGGCGTTACCGTGGTCGGTGGCATTGATCGAACGCCATGTGCACAAATGGACTTTTGGCCGGGGGCTGGTCAATATTCTGCTGCGCGAACCCGGCTGCTTGAGCCTGACCCCGCAGCAGACTGAAAAACTCATCAGGCAGTGTCTGGCGGCAGGGCGAAGCGCACATACGGTTTCAGCCTTTGCCGAGATATGTTTGACCCGACGCGACATCAACCGTCTGGTTTCTTATTGTCAGGCGCTGGCCGCTGAATAGGCCTGTGGCAAGGGTCAAGCCTGCGGTAATTGCCAGCCTGCGGCAGGGGTAATTTTCGGTAGTGGGATTTGGTATTAGGCTGCGCCCCTTCTGTCAGCGCATCCCGCGCACGCGAACGAGTGGGAAGGCTGAGGTAATGAGGTAAGCATTGGGCTGTGCCCATGTCCCATGCCTCCGTATTTACTGGCGTGGCTGCCCAGGGCACGGCAGCGCCGATGCGCTATTTTTCACCGGATCGCCCTGAACTTTTTGCAAATGCAGAAAGGCCGGAACCCCTGTGTTTGCTTGAGGTTTCCGGCCTTTGTTGGACTGCTTGGAAAGTATTGGGATGGGCACCACAAAACAAAGTTAATAACAATTTGATTATTATATGATTTATTATTTTTGTCTTTTGTTGTACCCCCAAAAATACCCCCATGGCATTGTGTTGAAAGCAGTTTCGACTGAATAAAAAATCTCCATTACATCAACATCTTTGTGTTAAAAGTAGAAGCAATCAGTTAGTTAGTGTAGCTGTGCGATGAGCTAGAAAAAGAATTCTTTGGAGCGCTTCATCCACCCCCAGGGGGAATTGATGCCGCACACGGGTACTCTTACCTATGTCATACAAATTTTTTCTGGTTTTTTTAAGAGTGAGCAAGGAGTCCAACAAAGTACAACGACAAAATTCTTTTACTTGTCTTCGTACAGGCCGTAACAAGCTGTTCGAATGTAATAGGCAGATGACTTAAGGGATGTGCGTTTCCCATATTTTTCAAAGCATTCATGTGCAGTGGTGACGCCAAATATCCACCCACGTTTGATTTTGGGCCTAGTGCATGGAGCTGTGCGGTCACAATATTTTTTTCCTTCAGCTACCGCAACCTCATTCCTTGCACCTGGAATTCGATCCAAAATGCATTCTTGCCAGTACTGATCCGTTATCCCCTTTTTCTTACAGGCAAGTTCTATTTCTCTTTGCTGCTTTTCTTGCCACTGCCAAGCGAAGGCTTGCCTTTGATGATCATTTTCTGCCTGTTCAGCTGCGCGCTTTGCTGCTGACACCTTCATATCGCGCTGCATCTGGTTCCATTGCTCTTGTCGTTGTCTGTGTAATTCCAGCAATGTAGAACAGAGTTCTGTTGTCAGCCCTGCGCAGTTTGGGGGTGGTGTCTGAGCAAGGCTCGTAGGTGAGAAACCTACAAGGAAACAATATATGGTTAGAATTATGAATCTGAATTTCATGTACCATTTATTCTGCTGATGTCCGTTGCCACGTATTTTGTATTCATTCTTAGTCATTCTATTATTCCTGTGGTGATGCTGAAGTATTTACCCAGAATTAATACTTTGATTCTATAGACTAAAAATTATTTTGCTTGTAGCCTTTTAGGCTATAAATAATAGGTGTCGCATCTTATATAGAAAGAAATTCAGCGGCACGGTGCCGCAGCTTATAGTCTTTGTATAATGCATAGGCGGCGAGAAAGACAAACAATAATGGCATACCTATAAAGACAGATAGTAAAATAATCCAGTATGCTATTCTTATCCAGTCACGAAGCGGGCCATAATTGATTTCTCGGCACATTCGACAAGTTGCCTTGCTAAAACCCAGAAATGACGTTTTTGAGAGAGCTGAGAATTTGTTACCACAACGTTGGCAGGTATATGAGTCTATTACAGGAGTTCTCATAGAAATCACCTTGATTTGCGAACAATTGAGAAATAACAGTGCCATTTTTGCACGCTTATTTATGTATGCAGTATTTTACTTTGATTACTTAAAACCACAATCCTGTGGGAGTACGCTCGCCATTCCGACGTATCCGCCATCTTTACCTTCGTAAGCAAAAGCAAGAGTTACACCATTTCTTAGAAAAGGTAAAACGTCATTGCTTCGACAAATCTCTGTCTTTATTTGTTCTTTCATTATCTGTTCAAATTTCTGACTGTCGATTGAGAGAGTTGGAATAGTAGTGAGTGTGTTGTTAAAAGTTATTCGTAACCCTGGTCCGGTTGTAATGCGATCTAATCTTGTTAACTTGTCTATAGTTATTGGTAAATTTTGGTTTGCTTCCTTTGTGATCTGAACAATAGCTTTTTCGACATCAGCTTTTGATTGTGTAGTTAGCCCTTTTGCGATTAGTTTCCCCAACGTTCTGCCAAAGATTATTTTTATTACTGAGGAACCAGTAGAATTACCAGCAGCATAGTTGGGGAAAATAAGCGCTGTCATTAACAACCCAAGCATCATCCAGAATGGTGATTTTTGTAGTATTTTCATGGTGCGATTTTCATGCAGTTCCAATCACCGGCGTGCCCACAAGGACGTGCAGAATCAGCTCGGTCGCGTTCTATGGATGCACGCGGATTGCATGCGACAAGCATTTTTTCAAAATCCCCTGGCTTTTCACCCCGATAACCTGCTAATCTGTCGCAAGCCTGATTGTTGCCTGCAGCTGCTTGCGTCGCGGGATCAAAAGCACTTGCCTCACAAAGGGCGATCATTCTTGTTACATCGCCTTTTTTCTCACCTTGATAACCCATTGCTAATCTATCGCAAGCATCATTGCCGCCTGATAGAGGTTTAACTTGCCGACGTGTTGTCTCCAGTGCGACTACGCGCTCACGATATTTTCTTGCGATATTTTCCGCTTGTGCTCGCTGCGAGGCTGTGACATTTGCAAAGCCCCTGACGATTTGTTCCTCCTTACCTGCACCTCGACACGGACGATCAGAATATTCCATCTTTCCGGCAGTATTTTTGCACTTAAAAGTTGTTTGAGCGTGTGCTTCCGTGATAATTAGCAGTCCTGCTAATAAAGTTAACCCAATTCGCCCAAAAATTGTCTGAATGTTCGTGATCATTGATTTCTCCTACTTCTTATTGCTAATTAAATTGAAAATATTCTTATATATAAATGCAATATCGGTTATTAATAAAACTTAGATGCCATTAAAGTGCATGTGTTTCAGCTATCTATAAAGTAAAAATATATGGTACTTGCTATGTTTGTATCTCGAATTTCTTTCCACATCGCGGACAAGAAACGTGAAGAAGTTTGTGTGAAGGCGCTTGTAATCGCTGGCTACAAAATGGACATGCAAAAATAGCCCTACTTCTTTCCAAATGCTGAACTGTTGTTTCGTGTTTGGTCTTTGCTTGAGGAACCTCCTTCAGTGCTTCGGAGAATTTCTCTAAATACTCATCAAATGCTGCAGCCAAACTGGCTACTCTGTCTAGTAATACAGCATGATTCGATGGAGTGCTGTACTCGTCTGCCATAGTTACTGTTGAATCAGAACAGCATTTGGCTTTCAATTTTATGAGTAATGCGGCCGCAGCTTTTGGATGCAGCCCTAGTTTATAGCCGGTAGCCGCTGCCGTTATTATTGACTCATCGTTATAAAGCTGTCGAATTGCTACGGCGGAATCTGAAGGTGAAAGCGATAGAAAAGCACTAATCAGAGTTTCTAGGTTATGATGAAACTGCTGAATGTAATTGACTTGTGCGTGCTGAGCATCGGATATGGGTGGTTCAGATTGGGAAAGCTGTTTAACTGGTGAGGCTACTGAGCTGATGTAATGATCATTGCCAGATTCAGTGTTGATGGGAAATAGTTCTTCGGCTGTGCGTATGGATAAATGTGGTTCTAGGCGAATTCTGTTATCTGTCTCCAATAGTGGATACCATAAAAGGTGCTTGGCTACACCTTGTCCGAATTCACGCGTAACAATAGCGGCGATTTGATTTGATAACTTGTCGGGTAACTCGTGTCTTGGGTGGCGTAGCGCCTCATTAATCAGCAACACTAGCCACTGTATACGAATATCTCTGACATTCTCCTGATACAAAGCGTATTCCGCAACCGCATCAATTGCATCTGGTTGACGCATCAGAAGGAACGGAACCAAATCTAACCATATTAGATCTTCAAAGACTGGCCAACCGCGTGCGTAGTAGCGTGTCGCAAGCGCGCCATATAATCCAAAGAAATGCCTGTAGCTGACAGGAGCTAATAGGTGAAAAGCGGCATTGCGTTCATATGCTTCACGCATTGACTCCCGTGAGCCGTTTGCTCCGCCAAACAACTTGTTAAACCACCCCATGACTTCCCTGAAATTAAAAATGCTATAGCCCCTAAGAAGCGCTACTTAAAATCATCATAGCACATGATGCTACTTTAATTCTGTAGATTCAAGATCATCTTGCTTGCAGCCTTTCGGGCCATGAGCAATGTTGTAAAACCTAGCGAAATGATGGCTCGCATTCGCTTCGGTTGTGTTGTCCGAGAGCGACGGATAGCTATGGGATTGTCGCAGGAGGCCTTAGCTGAGCAGGCTGATCTCCACCGCACCTATATCGGTCAGGTCGAGCGGGGTGAGCGCAATATATCTATTGATAACATGGAGCGCCTAGCTGGTGCGGTTGGTATGGAACTATGGGAAATGCTCAAACCACGCCCATAAAAGTCGGAGGTATCCAATATCGCCCATATCTTTGTCCAGCCCATACCCGCTTGCGCTGCCACCCAAGTTTCAGCAAGACCGGGCTTAGGTATTTACCTTGAGTGTGTAGTGCCTGCTCAAATTCGGACATGCTGAAATAACGTTGCCGAGTCAGTGGTGGTAGGCTGTTAAACCAAGTGACAAAACGGTTTTCAAGTTTTTCTTCCGGATGCTGTGGATGTTCTTGCCTGGCAACATCTTCGGCGATTTTTTGCAGTTGGTAGATGTAGGCTCGCATGGCTATTCTCGCTGGTGGTTAAGGAGGGCAAGCTTTTGCAGGTTTTGTGGGCTGGTTGCACCCGCCTGTTTTACGAAACTTCTAAAAAATTAGAATGCAACGTGGCGGAGTGCTACCTGCAAAACCTACAAAAGGAGGGAGGCAAAAATCGCTTTCTACTAGGTTTTCTTGATCTCTGGATTGATCCAGTACCGGGTGAGCGGGCGACCCCCGGTCTTCTCTTCCGAAGTTTGCAACCAGCCATGGTCGATCAGGATGTCCAGTGCCATTTTGACTGTTTCTGGTTTGGAGAGGCCAGCCCATCCGTGTTGATATACGTTTCGCAAGGTAAAGCCATCTTTTAGCTGCCCAGCTCTAATCTTTTGGCCCAAGCGCTGTGCATCATCAAAATGGCTGCGATTTACCGAAGCATAAATTCGACGGGCATGGGAAATGAGATAGTGCATCCAGCGTTTCGCCATCTCAAAAGCTGGGGCGGTGATTGCCCCGGAGTTTCCTGCAGCAAGGTGTAGGATAAGTGCTAGGGAAGTTATCGTCTTGCGGTACTTGGAAAAATGAGCAGTTAATGCTGGAGGGATGCGTTCATTTAACAAAGAGCGATCTACACTTTCCAGCCATTGATTTACTATGGGCTGTACTGCAGGATCAAATCCAAGCATGGGGATTTGAGAACCCGATACACAAACTGCCCCAATAGTCTGTGGATCGAGTGCATCGAAGCGGATAAATACATTTCGGGCTATAGCTGACGCACTGGCATTGGGCGCGCGATCCACGAAACGTGGTTTAGTTTTCGGATGTTCTGGAAAGCAAGACAATTGGAACCGTTGCATCAGGCCATCATTGCTCGTGCTGTTTGTAACAGTATGGCGCAGGTAGGCACGTAACGTATCCGGTTGTGTACTCCCCAGTACGGAGAAGCATAGACGAGGAATTGATACCGCATCGCGCGTAATGCGATCAACAGTGTAGCTGTGCTTGCCATTGTAAGCTTCAAGAAAGAACGCACGGGCTGCCCGGTTTTCCTCTCCTTCGAGGCGGGACAAGACTGCGGCGATTTCATCGGAAAAATATAACGGTCCGGGATTCTCTTGCAGAATGACGCCGATGGCCTCCGGGGTTGCATCGTTAATCAGATAACGGCGATGCACTGGCGGCGAAGGCGGCAAAGTATCTTGAGGTTTCAGTTCATAACTTCCTGCTTTGTGCTGCTTCTTCTTGTCCGATAGTTGGTTCTTGAAAACCAATGCAGCGCAGGCGTAATCAAGAGAATCCTTCTTGAATTTCTGATTTGCCATCTCTTGTAATTCACGCAGGAAACGGAGAGCTTCTGAGATTGCTGGAGTCTTCTTGACTCCGGAAGGGCCGATAATGATCCCCCAAAGGTTTGGCACTTCATGCCAAGTATCTTTTGCCTTGGGGCGAATGGCAATCCTTGAGCCAAGCAGTGAGCCTAAGGCAACGATTACGGCAATTCCTACGTAATCGATTGGACATTGCATCCGGTCGGCGACATCCTCAACCCAAGGCGAAAGCGTAGGTGGTAACAGGTTATCGGCAACAAAAGGCGCTGCGGGTGGTAAGGATTCAGGAATCGGTTGTAGAGGAGGCCAATCTACAGGCTCCGAAGGAATGGCTGTGTTGTAGCGACTGGCAATATCAAGGACTTCCGATTCTTCCAAAGGAGGAAAGCATGTCCGCTGATTTACGCCAAGCAGCATTGTTTCAATCATGCCTTGCTCAATTCCTTTGCCTCGCAAGTGTCCAGCAAGGCGGAGTAACTCGGTATTGCGCCCACCTTCCCGAATTTGACTCGGAAGGGCGTAACCAGAATCATAGGCACTCTTAGGTATTATCGATCTGGCATCGCCATCCAGAAATTCGGCGAGTACTTCGCTCGCAGTGTAAGGCGCATGCTGTCCGTCAATCATGTGGATACGCGACTGCCATGGTTCGTGTTTGTTGTGCAAAAAGCCCGGCAAACGAACAACGCGGGGTAAATCCTTGATGCTGGGATCAGCGTTAAAGCGACTGGCGATAGCGGATTGAAGACGTGTAAATTCCTTTAATGGCAAGCCCTCGACCGGCCAGAATGCTTGATAGCGCCCCAGACTGGTTTCTGTAACCATAAGTGGTTTCAGACGGCAGTTTTCTACCGGAGATAGTGGTCCACTATCTAAGTCGGCACAAAGAGCGCGAACGCTGATAACGGAACCAGCGGTACGGGAACCATTAAGGCATGTGCGATTCAGTGTGACATACACCCCCGCGCCTTGGGCGTTGAGGTTAGCAAGACGATCTTTAACCTGCTCGAAGGAGCCTTCGATGATCTGCGCTAATGGGTCTCTGTGCTGTTGGCGCGCCTGCCGAATGGCAGCCCCTTGTAAGTCGGGGGCGGTAGTTTGGCGGATACGCTCAATATCCGCTTTCAGTGCGTCCCCTCTTTGTTTGCGTCGCACCTTGCTGTCGTCGAAAGTCTGGAAGGTAAATGCCGGGGCGGATTGGTCTAACCTGTGGAGGAACAAACCGGCGGAGTGGAAATTAATAGATGCGCTCATTGTTTGAACTCCCGATATTGAATTTTGGCAATAGGTGGCGTGATGTCGATGTCTTTAGGAACGAGCGGCATCATTGTGCGGCTAAGCGTGATCCAGAGCAAAGTATTTTTTGGTTCAGGCGGCGCTTCCCCCTGGATCATGCGTTCAAACAAAAAATCGACGATAGTTCCCTCGACGCTGGCTAAGTTGTAGCGTAGGGAGAAGTGGGCTTGCCGGTAGGTTTCATTTGTCCCGTAGTCGGTAAATTTGACCAATGGGTGGGCGTCGGAAATAGCCTGAAAAACATGTTTCCATTGTTCAATGCAAGCCAATTCGAGGTCCGGCAAAGAATGCTCTGGCTTCTGAGAACGATGAATTTTTTGCTTGTTTGGTTTCGACTTAGGCATGGCCGCACTCCTTTTTTTCTGTGGAGTTGCGGCGGGGGCGATTTGCAAGCCACTCATCAATTTCGTGGCTATACCAACCAACAGCCCTTGCGCCTAGAGAGACTGGGCGTGGAAACGATGGGTCGTACTGTGGTGATTTAGGGTCTAACCGGGCGTAAATGGCAGAGCGGGAAAGCCCGGTTTTGAATTGAAGGCAGGTGCGTTTAACAATGGTTAATACGGATTGCGTAGTCATGCTCATAGTCCTATTCGCTTGCGAGCATGACAGCCTGTTCCGTAGGTCATGCCCGCATTAATAGAGAAGATTACGGAACATGCCTACCGGTATTGTGTAGCCAGATTTTTGAAAAGCAACCCTATCTGGTTTTTCTGGAAATATTTGCTTTCAAGGCACTCTCACGGCCAACTTCGCGGCGCCTGGCAATCTTTGCCAGTTCAGCCTCAGCCCTCGCCAGCTTAGCCTCCAGGGTTTTCTTTTCTATCTGTAGCCGCCTGTTTTGCATCGTTAGTTCTGAAATCAAGCTATGGCAGCGGGGCAGGTTGTCGGGGAGCGTGACATCAAATAACTCGTCGCTACCGACGGATTTGTCCTCCACCATTTCCTCAATGTTTGCGGCAAGATCTTCGAATGCCGAATCAAGACCATTCTTTTTTCTCGCATTCTTTTCTCTCGCCCAGGCAATCAATTTGCCGTAAGGAATTGCTTGCTTGTTCCCTGGTAGCTTTTCGTTGTTTATTGCGTAAAGAATCCGTTCGCGCACTTTATTTCGCACCTGTTTTTCCTGCCCAGTTTCCTGCCCCGTACGAATCAGGCGACTGGCCAGAAATGTTGCCGCTTCTCCAAGTGTAAGAGTTTTGTTCGTATCCTCGGGAATTGACGGGATTTTTATTTTTGGCTTTCCCCTTCCTTTGAAACTATGATTAAGTTTGGCCATTTTTCATGCAGCCGATGGTAAGGAAATGACTTCTGCGCCAGCCTTGAGTTTGTCCAGATAATCCGCCCACTGCTGCATCATGGCCTTGCGCTCTCTAAGAAATTTCGTCCGGTTATAGGCTGTACCAAGCGCATCCGGCACCTTGTGCGCCAATTGATGTTCGATCACTTCCGGCCTGACGTGTAGTTCCTCATGCAGAATGGTACGCGCCATCGCCCGGAAACCGTGCCCGGTGATTTCTGTCCGGGTGTCGTAACCCATCCGGCGCAGTGCGGCATTCACGGCGGCTTCGCTCATCGGCTTATGCGGGTCACGTCCGGGAAAGACATATTGACCATGTCCGGTTAATGGCTGAAGTTCTTTCAGGATGGCGATGGCTTGAGAGGCCAAGGGGACTAGATGTTCCGTCTTGGTCTTAGAGGCGATATAGCGCCATTCCGCTTTGTCGAAATTAAAATCCGTCCACAGGGCTTGCCGCAATTCGCCGGGCCGGACAAAGAACAGCGGGGCAAGTAGCAATGCCGACTTGACAATCAAGGTTCCCTTGAAAGCATCGAAGGAACGCAGCAGGCCGCCTACTTGGGTGGGATCGGTCATAGCCGCGAAATGGGGGCGCTTGACCGGACTTAATGCGCCTCTCAGATCAGCCGAGGGGTCACGTTCCGCACGCCCGGTCGCAACGGCATAGCGGAAGATTTGTCCGCATTCGGCCTTGGCGCGGTGAGCAGTTTCGATTTTCCCCCGTGCCTCGATCCGGCGTAGCGTCGCGAGCAGGTCGGGTGCGGTAATTTCTGCAATAGGCCGCCCACCCAGCCAAGGAAAAATATCCCGTTCCAGCCGGGCAATGATTTTGCTGGAATGACTCTTTGCCCACGTGGACGAATGCTTCGCAAACCATTCCCGGGCAATGACTTCAAAAGAATTTGCGGCGCGTTCAACAATCGCCGTCTTCTGTGCTTTTTTCATTTCACCGGGGTCGATCCCATTGGCTAGCAGCTTGCGAGCCGTGTCGCGCCGTTCTCGCGCTTCCTTGAGGGTTACATCGGGATAGACACCATGCGCGAGCAATTTTTCCCTGCCGTTGAAGCGGTATTTTTGCCGCCAATATTTCGCGCCAGCAGGCGTAATGAAGAGAAACAGCCCTTTTTCATCAGCCAGCTTGACTGCCTTGGGGCTGGGCTTGGCATTGCGTACCGCCGTATTTGTAAGCGCCATTGGGGGTATCTCCATTGGGGTATGTCAATATACCCCATTATATACCCCCACATACCCCCGGATTTCGATGGATCGTATAAAACGCTAGTGGAATAGAAAAAGGCCGTAACCCTTGTATTTGCTTTGGGTTATCAGCCTTTGTTGGACTGCTTGGGAAGTATTGGTGGTGGTGATGGGCAGAATTGAACTGCCGACCTACGGGTTATGAATCCGTCGCTCTAACCAACTGAGCTACATCACCCCGGTGACGAAGAACGCAGGATTTGCATCAATGCAGAAATCATCCCGCGCTTGAGATACAGGACACGTGGTGGAGAGGAAGGGGATCGAACCCTCGACCTCCGCATTGCGAACGCGGCGCTCTCCCAGCTGAGCTACCCCCCCACAAACGGCGGCGATTCTACGCGGCCGGCGTGTCTACGTCAAATCCCCTGAGGGCAAATTTCCGAAGACTTCGGTGGCTTTCCGGCTATTTTCCGACTGGGGTCGGTACGGCCTGAGTCTTGTGCATGAGTGTGTATGCGGGTAACAAAAAAGCGCACCATTCAGCGTGTTATTCCGGACGCGACATTTCCGGACATGTTTTTCCGCACCGCTGCTGCGTGGTAGGCGTCTCTGGCAAGGCGTATTTCCCGCTTGAAAACGCTTTGTGCGAGTTGATGACGGCAATTGATGCGTAGATTTTATGAGTCTGTGTAATCGCCCGGACGCTTGCGGAGCAGACATCCGCCGGTTCCGGCGCGGAGCGATTAAAATGATTTTTTCGTTGAATAGCTCGAGGTGTCATGCCGCCGCTGATGAAAACCCTATTGCGCCTTGTCGGTTGGCTGCTGGCCGGCATGCTGACGCTGGCGCTGCTCGCCGTGACGATTTTCTGGCTGATCAACCGGAAAGACGAGGCGCTATTGCCCGAGGTGGCGCAGGCGATCGTATTTACACCGCCACCGCCCGAGGCCATGCAGCGCAATGCTTACTTTGTTCTGCTGGGGCTGGGGGCGCCGGTTGGCGAAGATGCCCTGGCGGCGGGGAAGCGCTTTTTCGCGGCGCAAATGCAAGATTACGCCGATCGCCGCCAGACGGGGGAAGCGCAGTCATCTACCGCGCAGACGTGGCCGCATCAGCCGCTCGATATCAACGCCTTGCGCTGCCCGGTGGAGCGCGACGATTGTCTGGAATACTGGCTGCCGCGTCAGGGCGTGATTCGCGCTGCGCTGAAACAGTATGCGCATGTCCTCCGGCGCTATCGCTCGTTGCTGGAAATGCCGGAATACGAGGAAATCATTCCGCCCGATCTTGCCGTGGCGATGCCTTACTACGGCGATCTGGTTGCGGCCTCCGATCTGGTTTTGATGCAGGCAGCCTTGCTGCTGCACGAGGGCGATGCGACGCAAGCGTTGTTACTGCTGGAGCACAATGCCCGTCTGCATCAGCGTCTTATGGCCGGTTCGCGTACGCTGATCGGCGGCATGATCGCCTTGTCCATGCAGATGCGCCAGCAGCGCATCGTCAGCCATCTCCTGTTGCGTCATCCTGTGCTGGCGCGTGCCCATATGGCGCGGTGGCAGGCTGCATTGTCCAGTAAGGCCGATCTTTCCGCCGCGCTGGCAGGTGAGGGGCGCTGGATGGTGAGTTCGTTCAATACCGATATGAGTCAGGAATTGCGTCGTCTGGCTGTTGGAAATTTCCCCGGAAAGGACGAAGCGTCCATGGCGGCGCGCCTAGAAAAGACACTGGCGATTTCGCAGAAGTTTTATCTGCATCATGAGACGCTCAACCGCTTTTATCGCGCATACCGCGTAGCTATGCGGCTGGCCGATGTGCCGGCTGACCAGATCGATGCGCAGGTGACGCGGGTGGCGCAGGAACAGGTCATTATTGGCCAACCGTGGTGGAAGCGCCCCTATTTCGGGCTGCGTAATCAACTGGGCAATATATTGCTGGAGATGGGTCAGCCCGACATACAGCGTTATATCGAGCGTGCGCATGATGTGGAAGGTCATCGCCGGCTGGTGCTGCTGCAACTGGCAGCTTACGGCGCGGGTCTTGAAGCGGCGGATATGCCCGACTGGCTGGCGAAGTCGCCAGAAGCGCTGCGCAACCCCTACACGCTTGCCCCCATGGGCTGGGAGGCGGACAAGTCACCGTCCAAGGCCGGCGGCAGCCTCGTATTCCAGGGGCGTCAGCCGCAGGTACAGAACCCCGCGCGTTCGCCCGTTTATCGCGTGCGGGTCTTTGCGCACTGATGCCGGAAAGACGCCTGATTAGCCGCCTGCATATCGTCCTTGAACGATTGCCCCTGAGTTTCA
>ERZ772827.1062-NODE-1062-length-14281-cov-4.534585_pt1 | contig 14281 bp, 11 predicted proteins | sample MGYA00580850_ERZ772827 | MGnify/ENA primary metagenome ERZ772827 (study PRJEB29015, sample SAMEA2737950) | human oral metagenome | biome: human oral; feature: human-associated habitat; material: dental | place: China | collected 2145 ...
GCCAGAAGGGCCTGAAGTACGACCAGGACCTCGTCTTCGGCCACGGCGACCTGCTCAGCGCCTTCTTCACCGTCGACCTCATCGTCAACGGCTTCCCGGGCGGGGGCCCGCGCTACGAGGGCCCCATCCACTTCGACTACAAGCCCTCGCGCACCGACGGCATGGGGGGCGTGTGGGAGTCCGCCGCCGCCAACATGGAGATGTGGCTCCAGCTGGCCGAGAAGGCCAGGGCCTTCCGCGCCGACCCGGCCGTCCAGGAGGCCCTGAGGCTGTCGGGCGTCTACGAGCTCGGCGAGCCCACCCTCGCCGAGGGCGAGTCCCTGGAGGACTTCGTGTCCGACCGCTCCGCCTACGAGGACTTCGACGCCGAGGCCGCCGCCGAGCGCGACTACCACTACGTCGACCTCTACCAGAAGGCCGTCATGCACCTCATCAGCTGAGCCCGACGCCGAGCCGCACCCCAGTCCGGGGTGCGGCTCGGCGCGGACCTGCCCGCCCACGCCCCAGCCACCCCCTCCCGTGCGGAAGGAACACCCGTATGAGCGCGACCCTCGTCGCCGGCGTCGACTCCTCGACCCAGTCCTGCAAGATCGTCATCCGCGACGCCGCCACCGGTGCCCTCGTGCGTGACGCCAAGGCCTCCCACCCCGACGGCACCGAGGTCCACCCCAAGGAGTGGTGGCGCGCCCTGGGGGAGGTCCTCGACGCCGTCGGCGGCCTCGACGACGTCGCCGCCCTGAGCGTGGGCGGGCAGCAGCACGGCATGGTCGTGCTCGACAAGGACGGCGAGGTCATCCGTCCCGCCCTGCTGTGGAACGACACCCGCTCCGCCCAGGCCGCCCGGGACCTCATCGCCGAGCTCGGTGAGGGGGACGAGGCCGCCGGGCGTGAGGCCTGGGCCCGGGCCGTGGGCAGCGTGCTCGTCGCCTCCCTGACCGTCACCAAGCTGCGCTGGCTCGCCGACCACGAGCCCGATAACGCCGCCCGCGTCGCGGCCGTGTGCCTGCCGCACGACTGGCTCACCTGGAGGCTCTCGGGCGCCGAGTCCCTCCAGACCCTCACCACCGACCGCTCGGACGCCTCGGGCACCGGCTACTTCGACGCCGTCGCCAACACCTACCGCCGCGACCTGCTCGCCCGTGCGCTGCGCATCAGCGAGGAGGAGGCCGAGGCCATCGTGCTGCCGCGCGTCGTCGCCCCCCACGAGGTGGCCCTGTACGGCGGGCGCGAGGTCCTCGGCCGCGAACTGTCCCACCTGGCCCTCGGCCCCGGCTGCGGCGACAACGCGGGCGCGGCGCTCGGACTGGGGCTGCGTCCCGGCCAGACCTCGGTCTCCCTGGGCACCAGCGGCGTCGTGGCCGCCGTCTCCGCCACCCCCACCCACGACCCCTCCGGGCTCGTCACCGGCTTCGCGGACGCTACCGGCGCCTTCCTGCCCCTGGCCTGCACCCTCAACGGCGCCCGCGTCCTCGACGCCGCCAAGAAGGTCCTGGGGGTGTCCTACGACGACTTCGACGAGATCGCCCTGGCGGCCGAGCCCGGAGCGGGCGGTCTCGTCCACGTGCCCTACCTGGAGGGTGAGCGCACCCCCAACCTCCCCGGGGCCACCGGCACGCTGTCGGGGATGACACTGGGCAACCTCACCCCCGGCAACTACGCGCGCGCCGCCGTCGAGGGGCTCCTGTGCCTCATGGGCGCCTGCCTCGACGCCGTGCGTGCCCAGGGCGTCGACGTCGCCGAGGTCACCCTCGTGGGCGGTGGCGCCAAGTGGGCCTGCGCCCGGACCCTCGCCCCCGCCGTCCTCGGTGTCCCCGTGGACGTGCCCGAGCCCGGGGAGTACGTGGCCAACGGCGCTGCCAGGCAGGCCGCCTGGGTGCTCGCCGGCGGTGAGCAGCCCCCGGTGTGGGAGCTGGCCGGAGTCGAGCACCTCCTCGCCGCGCCCCAGCCCGAGGTCCGTGCCGCCTACGACGCCGCGGCAGCCGTCCTGGCTGACCGGTACGCCTGAGAGAATCCTTGGTTACGTAGCAGGAGAGGAGCCCCCATGCCCACCGTCGTCGAGCCGCTGCCTCAGACCATGCGCGCGCAGGTCCTCACGGGCGTCAGGAGCGTCGAGATCCAGCAGCGCCCCGTCCCCGTCCCGGACCCGGACCAGGTCCTGGTGAGGATCGCTTCCGTGGGGGTGTGCGGCTCCGACGTCCACTACTACCGCCACGGGCGCATCGGTGACTTCGTCGTCGAGGAGCCGATGGTCCTCGGGCACGAGGCCGCCGGGACCGTCGTCGCCGTCGGCTCCGACGTCGATGCGGCCCGCGTGGGCCAGCGCGTGTCCATCGAGCCGCAGCGCTGCTGCCGCGTGTGCGAGCTGTGCAAGCGCGGCGAGTACAACCTGTGCCCGCACATCGAGTTCTACGCCACCCCGCCCGTCGACGGCTGCTTCAGCGAGTACGCCCTCATCCAGGCCGACTTCGCCCACGCCCTCCCCGACAGCGTGTCCTTCGACGCCGGGGCCCTGCTCGAGCCGCTCAGCGTGGGCATCGCCGCCGCCCGCAAGGCCCACCTGACGGTGGGCAGCACCGTCCTCGTCGCCGGGGCCGGCCCCATCGGCGCCGTCGTCGCCCAGGTGGCGCGGGTCTACGGGGCCTCCCAGGTGGTCGTCACCGACCCCGTGGAGGGGCGGCGGCGCACCGCCCTGGCCCTCGGTGCCACCGAGGCCCACGCCCCCGGCGCCCTCGAGCTGGGCGGCCGGGTCTTCGACGCCTTCTTCGACGCCACCGGCGTCACCGCCGCGGTGGTCGACGGCATCACGCGCGTCAAGGCCGGGGGCTCGGCCGTCATCATCGGCCTGGGCGACGACGACATGCTTCTGCCGGTCTCCTACATCACCAGCCACGAGATCAGCCTCACCGGCGTCTTCCGGTACAACAACACCTGGCCCACCGCCATCGAGCTGGTCGCCTCCGGCACGGTCGACCTCGACATCCTCGCCACCGACCACTACGGGCTCGACGAGGCCGAGACCCCGCTGAGCGCCACCCCGGCTCCCACGACGCTCAAGGCGATGGTCCACCCCGGACGCTGAGCGCCCCGGCCTCTCGGGCCCTCGCCCACCCCGGGGGCGCCTGCCCGGGGCGGTCCCGGAGCGAGCTCTTAGTTGTCTCGCGCACCTACGTTCACACCCTATGGGTGTGTGAGTCGCGACCGCGGGCTAAAACATTTGTTGTGGGGATGTGTTGAATACCTGTACGCACCCCGCTGTCGTGGGTAGCATCGTGTGACCGGCACAGCAACGTCGCTGGAGCCGGCTCGACACCGCCGTCGTTCCCGGGCCCGGCCCTGACCAGGAGGAGAGAACCCCATGTCTTCATGCACCAGCCGCATCATGCTCACCCGTCGCCACGCCCTCGGCGGCCTGCTCGCCACCGGCCTCGCCGCCACCCTCGCCGCCTGCGGAGGCGGGAGAAGACCGGGCGGCGCCTCCGGTGACGGCGCCACCGTCTGGTTCCTCACCGGCGGCTCGGAGACGACGATGCGTGAGTCCTTCGACCGCTGGAACTCCGCCCACCCGGACGGGCAGATCACCTACGAGGTCTTCGCCAACGACGCCTACAAGGAGAAGATCCGCACCGCCGTCGGTGCCGGCAACGCCCCCACCCTGCTCTACAGCTGGGCCGGCGGCACGCTCGCCGACTACGTGAGCAACGACCAGGTCATCGACCTCACCGAGCTGACAGCGGCCGTGCAGGAGCGCATCATCCCGTCCCTGCTTGAGGTCGGCAAGGTCGACGGCAAGGTCTACGCCCTGCCCAACAACAACACCCAGCCTGTGCTCATCTACTACAACAAGAAGGTGCTTGCCGCCGCCGGAGTGGAGCCGCCGACCACCTGGGACGAGCTCATGGACCTCATCCCCGTGCTCAAGGCCTCCGGCTACATCCCCTTCGCGGAGGCGGGAGCGTCCCAGTGGCCCTACCTCATGTGGATCCAGTACCTCACCGACCGCATCGGAGGTCCGGAGGTCTTCAACCGGGTCCTCGCCGGAGAGCCGGACGCCTGGTCCGACCCGGCCTTCACCGAGGCGCTGACGAAGATCCAGGACATGGTCAAGGCCGGTGGCCTCGGAGACACCTACGGCAGCGTCGACGCGGACTCGAACGCCGACCTCGCCCTCGTCCACACGGGCAAGGCCGCGATGGTGCTGCAAGGCTCCTGGGTCTACTCCACGTTCCTCGCGGACGCCCCGGACATGGTCTCCTCCGGGGACCTGGGCTACACGACCTTCCCGACTGTCGCCGGCGGCAAGGGCGACCCGTCGAACGTCACCGGCAACCCCGCCAACTTCTGGTCCGTGACCGCCTCCGCCACCGACGCGGACCGCACGACCGCCGTCGCCTACCTCAACGAGGAGATGTTCTCCCAGCCCTACATCGCCACCTGCGTCAAGCAGGGGCTCATCCCCGGTGCACTCAACGCCGAGGAGGCCATCAAGGGCTCCGAGTACGAGGAGTACCTCACCTTCGGCTACAACCTCACCAAGGACGCCGGGCACTTCCAGATGTCCTGGGACCAGGCGCTGCCGCCTGCCCAGGCGCAGGAGCTGCTCACCAACCTCTCCCAGATCTTCCTCCTCCAGCTCACGCCCGAGGAGTTCGTCAAGAAGATGAACGCGACGCTGTCATGAGCGCGACCTCCACGAGGGCCGCGAGGCTGCGCACGGGCCCCAGCCCGTGGATCGCCGCGCCCGCGCTGGCCTTCTTCGGCGTCTTCGCCCTCATCCCCCTCGTCGGGGTCTTCGTCCTGTCCTTCATGCGCTGGGACGGGCTGGGCACGCCCGCCTTCGCCGGGCTGGACAACTGGAGGGCGATGCTGGGCAATGACGTCACCCAGCACGGCATCCTGCTCACGCTCGCAATGACCCTGCTGTGCTGGCTCATCCAGACGCCGGTCTCGCTGCTGCTGGGCGTCTTCATGGCGGGCAGGCAGACGTACCGCAACGTCCTGTCCGTCCTGTACTTCCTGCCCCTGCTGTTCTCGGCCACCGCGGTCGGTATCGCCTTCAACGCGCTGCTGGACCCGAACTTCGGTATGTCCCGGGCGCTGGGCCTGGACGTCCTCTCGCAGGACTTCCTCGGCAACCCGACACTCGCCTTCTACACGGTCATGGTCGTCATCGCCTGGTGCTTCGTGCCGTTCCACTCGCTGCTCTACCAGGGCGCCACCCGCCAGATCCCCGTCTCCGTCAACGAGGCCGCCATGATCGACGGCGCCAACCGGTGGCAGACCTTCTGGTACATCACCCTGCCGCAGCTGCGCAACACGATCGTCACCTCCTCGACGCTCATGATCGTGGGGTCACTGACCTACTTCGACCTCATCTTCGTCATGACCGCCGGAGGCCCGGGCAACGCCACCCGTGTGCTCGCCCTCGACATGTACCTCACCGGGTTCCGCTCCTACAACATGGGCGGTGCCGCCGTGCTCGGCGTCATGCTCGTGGTCGTGGGGCTGACGATCTCCTACCTGCTCAACAGGCTCTCAGGCTCCACGAAGATGGAGTCGACGATGGAAGGGGCGAACTGATGCTCAGGAAGAAGGGAGGCCGACGCCCCAACGTCCTGGGCGGGCTCCTCGGCTGGCTGTGGCTCCTCGTCGCGATCGTGCCGATCTACTACATCGTCGTCACGTCGCTGAGGACGCAGGCGGACTACTACGTCGAGAACCCGCTCGCCCTGCCGGGCAACCCGACGCTGCGCGCCTACGTCACCGTCTTCGAGAACGACTTCTGGATGTACTTTGCCAACTCGGTCCTTGTGACGGGGGCCGCCGTCGCGGTGGTCCTCATCATCTCCTTCATGGCCTCGTACGTCATCGTGCGCAGCCGCACGCGCTTCTCGAGCCGCGTCTTCTCGATGTTCCTCCTGGGGGTCGCGATCCCGATCCAGGCGACGATCGTGCCGGTCTACTACCTCATCGTTGAGCTGGGCCTGTACGACACGCTCTGGGCCATCATCCTGCCCTCCATCGCCTTCGCCATCCCGATCTCGGTCCTCATCCTCACGAACTTCCTGCGTGATGTCCCCCAGGAGCTCTTCGAGTCGATGAAGGTCGACGGGGCGAGCGACTGGCAGATGATGTGGCGCCTGGCCGCGCCGTTGTCCAAGCCGGCGCTCGTGACCGTCGGCATCTACGACGCCCTCAACGTGTGGAACGGCTTCCTGTTCCCGCTCATCCTCACCCAGAGCGCCGACAGGCGCGTGCTGCCGCTGTCGCTGTGGAGCTTCCAGGGCTCCTTCAGCTCCGATACCCCGGCGATCCTCGCCGCCGTCGTCCTCAGCGCCCTGCCCCTCATCGTCGCCTACACCTTCGGTCGCCGGCAGATGGTGGCCGGTCTGACAGCGGGCATCGGCAAGTGAGTCGCGCAGCCCCCGGGCCGGCACGGGAGGGACCCGCGCCGGCCCGGGGGCTTGCTCCTAGGCCTCGAGCCAGGTGCTCAGGGCCTCGAAGGAGGCGAACATGTCGTCGAAGAGGATGGCGTTGTCGACGCGCGTGTACAGGCGCATGGAGCGTGTGTCCTGCGGGTAGCGGTAGGTGCCGTCGGCGGCCAGGGCGACCCGGGGGACGAGGTCGTAGGCCGAGGAGGCGGTGTCGGGCTCGAAGGTGGTCTGCAGGCTCGACAGGAGCACGAGAGGCTGGTCTCCGAGCACGTAGGTGGCACCGGCGTGCCCGACGACGGGAGCGAGCATCTGGCGCACGAGGGTGAGCCTGCCGAGCAGGTACTCGCCCAGGGCCCCGGCCCGGCGGCACCCGCTGCGGATGACGGTGAAGGGCACCTGGCTGGAGCGGTAGACGTCCCGGGGCACCTGCCACAGGCGCACGTCGGTGTCGTTGAGGACGTACATGGCCGCGGGCACGTCGATGGCCGTGTTGTACTCCAGGGTGCTGGCCCCGTCGGGGACCCAGGCGCGGCCGGCGTGCTCGCAGCCGCCGATCCAGATGAGGACCATGCGCTCGGCGATGGCGGGCTCGGCCGCCAGCGCGCGGGCGACCTCGCCCAGACCTCCTCCGGCGACGACGTAGAGGGGCCGCTCGTCGTCGGACATGGCCTCCTCGACGATGAAGCGGGAGGCCTCGCTGGCACCGTCGTGTGCCTCGAAGCCGCGGTCGTCGCCGTCGTAGACGTCGACCCCGCTCACGCCCATGACCCCCAGCAGCTCCTCGACGTTCTGCCGTCCAGTGGCCACGGACGTGCCGGTGCGGTTCCAGGGGTCGTCCTCGCGCAGACGGGAGACGACGACGCCGCGCACCTCGGTGCCCTCGACAAGCAGGTGGTGGGCGAGCTGGAAGAGGTCGTCGGGGTCGCCGGCGAAGTCGTTGTCGACGATGACGCGGGTGCGTGGGCGCAGGCCGGGGACGTGCTCGTCGGGCCCCAGCCAGGGGAAGGAGCCGTAGGCCCAGGTCCTGGGGGCGGCCGGGTGCCCGCTCACTTGATCTTCCTGATCGGGACGATGGCGACGGCGGAGATGAGCACGGAGACGACCGACATGAGGAACACGGCGTGGTAGCCGGCGGTGAAGGCGACGACCTGCCCGGCGACCATCGGGGCGACCATCTGGCCGATGTTGGTGGCGACGTTGGCGACGCCGAGGTCACGGCCGGCCGCCTCCGGGTCCGGCAGGACGTCGATGAACAGGGCGACGTCGACGGCCATGTACATGCCGTAGGCGGCGGCCATGCCGACGAAGAACACGTAGAACACCGGCAGCGTCGGCACGAGCAGCGGCAGCGCCATGAGGGCGGCGATGATCACCGAGGAGCCGATGACGAAGGGCTTGCGCCGACCAACCTTGTCGGACCAGCGGCCGGCGATGAGCATCATGACGAGCTGGCCCGGCAGCGCGGCGGAGGACAGGCCGGCGAAGGTGGTGGCGGCCTCCGAGGCGGTGAGGGCGGGCTGGATGTGTGACTGGAGGATGAAGAGCGTGAAGTTCGTGATGGCGGTGTAGCCGAAGAACATGAAGAAGCGGGCGATCCACGTCCAGCGGAAGTCGTGGTCCCGCAGCGGGACGGCGTAGCCCTTGATGAAGGCGATCCAGTCGAAGGTCCCGACCTCAAGATCCCGGGAGGAACGGTCCTTGGCGAAGGTGACGAAGATGAGGGCGCCGATGACGACGCCGAGGGCGAAGACGAAGTAGGTGTCCAGGCCCAGGTGTGCGAAGGCGAGCCCCGCGACGACGGAGCCGCCGGTGAAGCCGGCCATCATGCCGATGCCCGACAGGCCCGAGACGAGGCCGGTCTTGTTCTGGGGCACGCGGTCGGCGACGGTGGTCGACAGCGGCGCCTGCATGATGTTGAGGCTGACCTGGCTCGTCGTCCAGAACAGGGTGAGCAGGGCGATCGAGGTGGAGTAGCGCAGACCCACCATGAAGACCGCGCCGCCCAGGGCCCCCAGGACGATCCACATGGCGCGGCGTCCGAAGGCCGAGCGCCAGCGGTCAGAGACGACGCCGATGATCGGCTGGGCGAAGAGCGTGAAGAGCGAGCCGATCGTCATCATGAGGGAGATCGACCGGGCGCGGGCGCCCTCGTACTGGGCGAGCAGGTCGAGCAGGTGCTGCTGCTCGGGGGTGGCGGTGGCGGTGCCAGCCTCGATGTCCTGCTTGAGGTTGGTCAGCTCCTGGACGGCGTCGACGTTCTGGACGGTGGTGTCGGAGAAGTAGTGCTGGAACTCGATGGTCTGCACCGAGCTGGGCAGCAGGACGCCGGCCATGGCGGAGTAGCAGGCGAAGAGGAAGACCGAGGAGATGATGAAGGAGATGACGTACTGGGTGAAGGGGCGTCCGCCGAGGTACTTGGCGGAGGTCCCGGGGCGGGTCGGCTCCTCCAGGCGGGGGTCGGGAGCGGGAACTACTGACACGGGTGGCTCCTTTGCCGGGGTCGCGACCGAGCAACCTAACGAACGGTCGATTGAATGCATTCAACGACGCGCGAGGCGGGCGTGGCAAGTCCCGCAGGAGAGTGTGTCCGGGGTCACATATAGGTGGTCTGGCTTGCCGTGAGCCGACGTCCCGGCGAGAGGGTGCCCGGGTGCGGGTGTGGGTGTGGGTGCGGATGCGGGTGCGGATGCGGATGTGGCGAGGTGTGTTCGTCCCGTCGTGCCGACAGGGGCGGAAAGGGCTTGACTCCGAGTGTGTTAACGTTCACACTTCCTGTGTCTCACAGGGCGACGACGTCGTCGCCCACCCCCGAGGGCCTCACCCCGCTCACCGTGGAGCCCCACGAGACGCACCCTCAGATTCTCAAAGGAGAGAACCCTATGAAGCGTCGTGACTTCCTCGCTCTCGCCGCCGCCAGCGGCGCCGTCGTCGGCCTGACCGCCTGCGGCGGCGGCTCCGGCACGGACTCAGGCTCGGACTCAGGCTCGGGCTCCTCGGGTGGCGACGTCATCCGTGTCGGCTACTCCCAGCTCGGTGCCGAGTCCGGCTGGCGCACCGCCAACACCGAGGACATCAAGAAGCACCTGACGGCCGACAACGGCTTCGAGCTCACCTTCGTCGACGCCCAGCAGAAGCAGGAGAACCAGATCAAGGCCCTGCGTGACTTCATCAGCCAGGACGTCGACATCGTCGCCTTCTCCCCGGTCGTGGAGACCGGCTGGGACGACGTCCTCCAGGAGCTCAAGGAGGCCGAGATCCCCGTCATCCTCGTTGACCGCTCCGTGGACACCACCGTCGAGGACCCCTACGTCGCGCACATCGGCTCCGACCTGTCGGCCGAGGGCGAGAAGGCCGGCCAGTGGGTCAAGGAGAACTACCCCGACGCCAAGATCTTCGAGCTCCAGGGCACCATGGGCTCCGGCGCCCAGATTGACCGTGAGGAGGCCTTCGACAAGGTCGTCGGCGCCGACAAGATCATCGGCAAGGCCACCGGCAACTTCACCCGTGCCGAGGGCAAGACCGCCATGGAGGCCGCCCTCCAGGCCTACCCGGACATGACCCTGCTCTTCGCCCACAACGACGACATGGGCCTGGGGGCCATCGAGGCCATCGAGGCGGCCGGGAAGAAGCCGGGAACCGACATCGTCATCGTCACCATCGACGGCGTCAAGGACGGCCTCCAGGCGCTGTGCGACGGCAAGTTCAACTACGTCGTCGAGTGCAACCCCATCTTCGGCGAGCAGCTGGGAGCGCTCATGAAGAAGATCGTCGCCGGGGAGAAGGTCGAGAAGAACACGGTGGTCGAGGACAAGGCCTTCGACCAGAGCATCACCCAGGAGGAGGTCGACGCGCGTCCGTACTGACCGGCCCCGCCGACCCGGCCCGGCCGAGCCCGTTCCGCGGGCCCGGCCCCACCCGCTCGCGCACCCGTCGTCGGGCGCGGCCCTTGGCCCACGCCGCGGGACGCGCCCGACGACGGGCCACCACCCCCTGCCTCATCTCACTCTTCTCACGGAACGGAGGGACCATGGCCACGTCAGCACACGCGCACCCACGGACCCCGATCGTGGAGATGACCGGCATCACCGTCACCTTCCCCGGGGTCAAGGCGCTCGACGGCGTCGACCTCTGCCTCTACCCCGGGGAGGTCCACGCCCTCATGGGCGAGAACGGTGCCGGAAAGTCCACGCTCATCAAGGCGCTCACAGGCGTCAACACGCTCACCGCCGGACGCATCGAGGTCGACGGCAAGGAGGTGAGCTTCTCCGGGCCCGCGCAGGCGCAGGCGGGCGGCGTCGCCGTCGTCTTCCAGGAGGTCAACCTCTGCGCCAACCTCTCCGTCGCCGAGAACGTCATGCTCGGCCACGAGCCGACCACGGGGCCCTTCATCAGCTGGCGGTCCATGCGCCGCCAGGCCAAGGAGCACCTGGCCCGCCTCCACCTCGACATCGACCCGGCCTCCTCCCTCGGCTCCCACACGATCGCCACCCAGCAGCTGTGCGCCATCGCGCGGGCCCTCGTCGTCGACGCCAAGGTCCTCATCCTCGACGAGCCCACCTCCTCCCTCGACAAGGACGAGGTGGCCGAGCTCTTCGCCGTCGTGCGCGAGCTCAAGGCGGCAGGCGTCGCCATCCTCTTCGTCTCCCACTTCCTCGACCAGGTCTACGAGATCTCCGACCGCATGACGGTGCTGCGCAACGGCCGCCTCGTCGGCACCGCCGCAACCGCCGACCTGCCCCGCGCCGAGCTCATCTCCATGATGATCGGCAAGGACGTCGCCGAGCTGGAGTCCATCGGCGGACGCGTCCACGAGGGCGGGCTCGGGCGCACCGGCGAGCCGGTCCTGGCGGCTGTCGGCGTCAGCCGCAAAGGCAGCGTCGAGGCCTACGACCTGGACATCTACCCGGGGGAGATCATCGGCTTCGCCGGCCTGCTGGGCTCGGGACGCACCGAGGCCGCGCGCCTGCTCGCCGGCGTCGACAGGACCGACACCGGCACCCTCAAGGTCAAGGGCGCCGAGACCCGGCTGCCCTCGCCCCTCGCCGCGGTCCACCACGGCATCGTCTACTCGACCGAGGACCGCAAGAAGGAGGGCGTCATCGGGGACCTCACCGTGCGGGAGAACATCGCCCTGGCGCTCCAGGCCTCCCGGGGCGCCTGGCGCCCCATCCCCCGCAAGGAGCTCGACGAGATCGTCGAGCGGTACATGGAGGCCCTCGACATCCACCCGCGCAACCCCGGGATGCTCATCAAGAACCTCTCGGGAGGCAACCAGCAGAAGGTCCTGCTGGCCCGCTGGCTCGCCACCGCGCCCGAGCTCATCATCCTCGACGAGCCCACGCGCGGCATCGACGTCGGCACCAAGGCCGAGATCCAGAAGCTCGTCGCCGAGCTCGCAGGCAAGGGCATGAGCGTCGTCTTCATCTCCTCCGAGCTCGAGGAGGTCCTCCGGCTCTCGCACCGGATCATGGTCATGCGCGACCGCGCCAAGGTCGCCGAGATCGACAACGGGCCGGACGTGAGCGCCGCCACCGTCCTGTCCACCATCGCGGCACAGAAGGAGGAGCACCATGTCTGATCCCGCCGCCCCCGTGGGCGCGCGCCCGGCGGCCGCCTCGGCCGCCTCAGCCGACGCCGCCGACCGTGAGCGCGTCGAGAGGGCCTCCCTGCTGCGCCGCACGACCTCCCACCACCTGTTCGGCCCCGTCCTGGCCCTCGTGGTCCTGCTCATCGCCTGCCAGCTCGTGAGCCCCGGCTTCCTGAGCCTGACGATCCAGGACGGCCACCTCTTCGGCCAGCTCATCGACATCATGCGGGCCGCCGTCACACCCATGCTGCTGGGCCTGGGCATGTGCCTGGTCATCGCCACCGCCGGGGTGGACCTGTCCGTCGGCGCCGTCATGGCCATCGCCCTGGCCGTCTCTCTCACCTTCCTGGACAACGCCGCGAACCCGACCGCGCCGACGACGGTGGCCGCCGCCGTGCTCATGGGCCTGGCCGTGGGCCTGGCCGTCGGCGTCTTCAACGGCTTCCTCGTCTCCACCCTGGACATCCAGCCCTTCATCGCCACGATGATCCTCATGGTCGCAGGCCGCGGCATCGCCATGCTCATCACCAAGGCACAGATCACCACCGTCGCTTCGGCCCCCTTTAAGGCGATCGGCTCCGGCTTCATCCTTGGGCTGCCCACCCCGGTGGTCATCGGCGGCGTCGTCTTCCTCGTGCTCGCCCTCTTCGTGCGGCGCACGGCGCTGGGCATGCTCGTGGAGTCCATCGGCATCAACGCCGAGGCCTCGCGCATCTCCGGCGTGCAGTCCCGGCGCGTCATGTGGCTCGTCTACGTCCTGTGCGGACTGCTCGCAGGGCTCGCGGGCCTGGTCTACGGCGCCCCGACCATGGCCGCCGACGCCAACAACATCGGCCTCATGAAGGAGATGGACGCCATCCTGTGCGTCGTCATCGGGGGCACCAAGATGAGTGGCGGCAAGTTCTTCCTCGGCGGCACCGTCGTCGGCGCCCTCGTGCTCACCACCATCGAGCGGGCAGTCGTCATCTTCCACATCCCGGCGACCGTGACGCCGTTGTTCAAGGCCGTCGTCGTCATCGTCGTCGTCATCGCCCAGGCACCCCAGGTGCGCGAGCGCCTGGCCAGCCGTCGTGCCGGGCGGGCCCCGGCGGGCGGCACCACGAAGGAGGTGGCGGCATGAGCGCCACGAGCACCGCCGCGAAGAAGGACCTCGCCGCCCGCGCTGCCAGCGGGGCCGGCGCCGCGCGACCCACGGGTGCCGGAGGGCGCCGCGGCGCGCTGTCACGGGTCCTCGACCCCAGGTTCCTGCCCGTCGGCTCGACCGTCCTCACCCTCGTGCTCATGCTCGTCATCGGGCAGGTGCGCTACTCGGGCTCGCGGTCCTTCGTCTCGATGAAGCTGTTCTCCAACCTCTTCGTCGACAACTCCTTCATCCTTGTCCTCGCCGTCGGCATGACGGCCGTCATCCTCACCGGCGGCATCGACCTGTCCGTCGGCGCCGTGGTCGCCGTCGTCGGCCTCGTCATCGCCCGGCTCGTGCCCACGGGCATCCCGCTGCCCCTCATCCTGCTGCTGGCGGTGCTCATCGGCACCGGGGGAGGAGTGCTCATCGGCCTGCTCGTGAGGTACTTCAGCTTCCAGCCCTTCATCGCCTCCCTCGCCGTCATGTTCCTCATGCGCGGCGTCGCCAACCTCATCTCGGCCCAGTCGCTGGCCATCGACTCCGACGGGTTCTCGGCGCTGGCCTCCTGGGCGGTCAAGTTCGGTCAGGGACGCGAGTCCTGGAAGCTCACCCTGCCCATGCTCGTCGCCTTCACGGTGGTGCTCGTGGGCTTCTACCTGCTGCACTACACGCGCTTCGGGCGCACCGTCTACGGCATCGGCTCGGGCGACGACGGCCACGCCGCCTCCCTCATGGGCCTGGCCGTGGGGCGCACGACGGTCCTCGTGTACGCCTTCTCCGGGACCTGTGCGGGCATCGCCGGCGTCCTGTTCGCCATGTACACCAAGTCCGGCTACAACCTCACCGGCGTGGGCATGGAGCTGGACGCGATCGCGCCGGTGGCCATCGGCGGCACCCTGCTGACGGGAGGGCGCGGCTACGTGTGGGGCAGCGTCGTGGGCGTCATGGTCTACGGCCTGCTGCAGGTGCTCATCGCCCGTGAGGGCCTCGACTCCTGGTGGACGAAGGTCTTCATCGGCGTGTTCCTGCTCGTCTTCGTCCTGCTGCAGCGCTCCCTGAGCCGCCGCAGCGCCTGACCCGCGCCGCGACCGGGAGCGCTGAGCGCACGTTCGGGGCCGTCCGGGCCCCACCGACCCATGA
>ERZ772827.1065-NODE-1065-length-14268-cov-5.261943_pt1 | contig 14268 bp, 11 predicted proteins | sample MGYA00580850_ERZ772827 | MGnify/ENA primary metagenome ERZ772827 (study PRJEB29015, sample SAMEA2737950) | human oral metagenome | biome: human oral; feature: human-associated habitat; material: dental | place: China | collected 2145 ...
CGGCCGCTCCGGCCAGTGAGCACCGGCTCGCACGCGAGCGCCGGGACGCCACCGGGACGCCGGGCTGAAGCGGCCCGCCGTGCGGCAACCGGGCACGCACCGTGACCGCCGTTACCCTCAAGGCCATGAGCACCCCGGTCCCCCCGACGACGGAGCGCCGCTGGCGCGACGACCTGCACCTGGCGCACACCATCGCGGACCAGGTGGACCCACTGGCCCTGGCGCACTTCGAGCGGCAGGACTTCACCGTCGACACCAAGCCGGACCTCACCCCGGTCACGGACGCGGACCGTGAGGCCGAGCAGCTCATCCGCACGTACCTCGGACGCGCCCGCACGCGCGACTCCGTGCTCGGTGAGGAGTACGGCGCCACCGGGCACTCCCCGCGCCAGTGGGTCATCGACCCCATCGACGGCACGAAGAACTTCGTGCGCGGCGTGCCCGTGTGGGCCACGCTCATCAGCCTCGTCGAGGACGGGCAGGTCGTCGTCGGGCTCGTGTCCGCCCCCGCACTGGGCCGTCGCTGGTGGGCGGTCACCGGAGGCGGTGCCTGGACGGGGCGCTCCCTGTCCTCCGCCAAGCAGATGCACGTGTCGCGCATCGCGAGCCTGGAGGACGCGTCCCTGTCCTACTCGTCCCTGTCCGGGTGGGCCGAGCGCGGCCGCCTGCGCGGGATGCTCTCGCTCATGCAGTCGTGCTGGCGCACGCGCGCCTACGGCGACTTCTGGTCCTACATGCTGCTCGCGGAGGGCGCCGTCGACCTCGCCGCCGAGCCCGAGCTCGCGCTGTACGACATGAGCGCCCTCGTCCCGGTGGTCACGGAGGCGGGCGGCACCTTCACCTCGCTGGCCGGCGAGCCCGGCCCCTGGGGCGCCGACGCGCTGGCAACCAATACGCTCCTGCACGAGGCCGCCCTGGCGCTGCTCGACCACGAGACCGACTGACGCTGCCCGGGCCCCACGCTGAGGGAGGTGTCACAGGGGCGGGCGTGCACCGCCGTGCGCCGCGGCCGGTAGCCTTCCCGCAGTCCCGTCCGCGCTAGCACTGGAGCGCCATGAACTGGCTGCACGCCGTCATCCTCGGCATCGTCGAGGGCATCACCGAGTTCCTGCCCGTGTCCTCCACCGGGCACCTCAACATCGTCGAGAAGCTCCTCGGCTACGACATCAACACGGTCGGGATGACGGCCTTCACCGCCGTCATCCAGATCGGGGCGATCCTGGCCGCCATCGTCTACTTCTGGTCCGACATCGTGCGCATCGTGCGGGCCTGGTTCACGGGGCTGGTGCGACGCGAGGCCCGTCAGGACCCGGACTACACGCTCGGCTGGGGGATCATCCTCGGCTCGCTGCCGGTGGCCGTCGTCGGCCTGGCGCTCAAGGACTTCATCGAGGTCACGGCCCGCTCCCTGTGGGTCATCGCCGGCGCCCTCATCCTGTGGTCGGCGGTCATGTGGCTGGCGGACCGGCGCACGAACCTGAGCAAGGGCATGCGCCAGGTACGGATCACGGACGCGCTCGTCATCGGCTGCTTCCAGGCGCTGGCACCTGTCCTGCCGGGCATCTCCCGCTCGGGTGCGACGATCTCGGCGGGCTTGCTCCTGCGCTTCGACCGGGTGACGGCCACGCGGCTGTCGTTCTTCATGGGGATCCCAGCGCTCGTGGCCGCGGGCCTGCTGGAAGCGGTGGTCGAGGCCGACCACATCTCGGCAACGGTCGGCTGGGGGCCCACGCTCATCGCGACCGTGGTCTCGGGCCTCGTCGCCTACGCCACCATCGCGTGGCTGCTGAAGTTCGTCTCCTCCAACCGGTTCACGGGCTTCCTCGTCTACCGCGTGGGCCTGGGCGCGGTCATCATCGCGCTCGTCGCCTCCGGCCTCGTGGCGGCCTGAGGACGGGGACCGGACGGTCGGGAGCGTGTCCTAACTCGCGCCGTTATTCGTGTCGGTGCCCCGTGAGAGGGTCCTCCCATGCGCATCCTGCACACCTCCGACTGGCACCTGGGGCGGACCTTCCACGGCCTCCCGCTGGAGGAGGCGCACGCCGCCTTCATGGACCACCTGGTCGAGCTCGTGCGGTCCGAGCACGTCGACGCCGTCCTCGTGTCCGGGGACGTGTACGACCGCGCCGTCCCGCCCACGGACTCGGTGCGTCTGCTCGACGAGACGCTGCGACGCCTGACCGAGCGCACGCGCGTCGTGCTCACCCCCGGCAACCACGACTCCGCCCGGCGTCTGGGATTCGCCTCCGGGCTGCTGCGCGAGGGCCTCGTCATCCAGGCGCGCACCGACGCCGTCGACCGCCCGGTCGTGATCCCGGATGCCGACGGCGCTGCGGGCGCCCTCGTCTACGCCCTGCCGTACCTCGACCCGGACACGGCGCGCGCACACCTGCCGCGCCTGCTCGCCGAGCGCCTGGGCGAGCGAGGCGAGGTGTCCACGCAGGAGGGGGATGAGGGGACGGCGGGGCTGCCGCGGGTGGCACGCTCGCACGAGGCCGTCGTCTGCGGCGCTCTGCGGCTCGTCGCCGGCGACCTGGCGGCGCGGCGTGCAGCCACGTCGGTGCGCGCACCCGCCATCGTCATGGCCCACGCCTTCGTCTCCCCCGCGCACGCGGGGGACGGCGGGCCCTCCGGCGGCGAGGACGCGCCGCAGACGACGGAGTCCGAGCGCGACATCAGGGTCGGCGGGGTGGACCTCGTCCCCTCCCAGGTCTTCGCGACCCTGGGAGGCTCCTGCCTGGCTGCCCGGTCCGGCGGCATCGACTACGTCGCCCTCGGCCACCTGCACCGTCCCCAGGCCGTCAACCTGCCCACCTCCGTGCGCAAGGAGGCTGCGGCCGCGGGGCGGGCACTGCCCGTCCTGCGCTACTCGGGCTCTCCCCTTCCCTTCTCCTTCTCCGAGGCCCCCTTCGCCAAGTCCTCGGTCCTCATCGAGCTCGGCGCCAACGGCGTGGGCAGCACCGTGCTTATCGACGCGCCCGCCCCTCACCGGATCGCGACGGTGCGCGGCACGCTGGACGATCTCCTGTCACCCCGTTACGACGAGCTCACCGACGCCTGGCTGCGTGTCGAGCTCACCGGGGCGTACACGGTGGACGCGATGGCCCGCCTTAAGCAGCGCTTCCCGCACATCCTTGCCCTGAGCCGGGTCCTGCCTGTCCAGCAGCCACGCGAGCGGGTGGTCGTCACGCGGCGGGCGGACCCGGTGAGGGTCGGTGACCAGTTCCTGGCCGCGGTCGGCGGGCGCGAGCCCAGCGAGGACGAGTCGCGCGTCCTGCGTGAGTCCTACGAGGCCGCTCTCACCACTGACAGGAGCCTGTGATGCGTATCCACCGTCTGACGATGAGCGCCGTCGGCCCCTACCTGGGCACCGAGGTCATCGACTTCGACTCCTTCGCCGCCTCCGGGCGCTTCCTCCTGAGCGGGCCGACCGGCTCGGGCAAGACGACGATCATCGACGCCATCGTCTTCGCCCTGTACGGGGAGGTCGCCGACTCCGCCGACTCCTCCAAGGAGCGCATCCGCTCGCGTCACGCCGCCGCCGGGCAGGAGAGCGTCGTCGAGCTCGTGTTCTCCACCAGCGCCGGCCTGTTCAAGGTGCGTCGCACGCCCGAGTACCAGCGGGCCAAGAAGCGCGGCACAGGAACAACCACCCAGAACGCGACCGCGCACCTGTGGCGGCTGACCAACCTGGATGAGCACAGCATCCAGGAGCCCGCGGACGAGCCGATCGCCGTCGGCCCCCGCGAGGTCGGCACGGAGATCGGACGGATCGTGGGACTGAGCCGGGAGCAGATGACCCAGACGGTCGTGCTGCCGCAGGGCAAGTTCGCCCGCTTCCTGCGCGCCTCCTCCCAGGAGCGCCACGAGCTGCTGCGTGACGTGTTCGGCACCGACATCTACGACCGCATTCAGGACGAGCTCGCCGAGCGCTCACGCAGTGCCCGCAGCCAGGCCGAGGCCGCACGCTCGGCCCTCACCGCCTCGGTCGGGGTGCTCATCCCACTGCTGCCCGAGGAGACGTCCGAGGGATCATCGGCGCCGGACACGGGCAGCCGGGCACAGCGGCTCGAGGGTGCCGTCAGTGCGCTCGTCCCGGACGAGGAGGTCCTCTCCGACACCCTCGATGAGGCTCTCGCCGTCTCGCAGGCGGGTCTCAGCGAGCGCGAGGCCGCCCAGGCGCAGGCTGCCGAGCGCCGCGACGAGGCCGCCCGCGCACTCCAGCAGGTCCGTGAGCGCGCCGCGCTCATCGCCAGGCGGGCCGGGCTCCTGGCCGAGCAGAAGCAGCTGGAGGAGTCCGCCGAGGCCGACGACGCTGCCGGGGCCCGTCTCAGCCGGGCGGAGAGGGCCGCTCGCACGAGCTCTCCCGCTCAGGCCGCGCAGCGTCAGGCGCGTGCCGCCCTGACCGCGCTCGACGGGCTCACGGCCGTGCTCGGCCGCCTGCCCGAGGAGAGCGGCACGCCACTGTCCGGGGCGCGCTCCCTGGAGACGCTGCGACCCGCTCTCCTCGACACCGCAGACGCCGCCCGGGGCTCCGGGGCCAGCACCCTGTCCTCTCAGGACCTCGCCAGCCTGGCAGCCGCCGCCCGAGCCGACGCCGAGGCTCTGGGCGCCAGGGCCGACGAGGTCAGGCTCGACGCAGGCGGGCTGCACGCACTCGTCGAGTCCGAGGCCACCCTTGCCTCACGTCGCACGGCTCTTGCGGAGGAGCGCGCAGCCCACGCCGCCGAGCTCGACGCGATCGCCCAGGATCAGGCGGCGCTCGAGCAGCGTCCCGCCCGCTACGACGAGCTCAAGGACGCCCTCGACGCCGCCCGGAGGGCCGAGCAGGCCCTGCCGGCGCTCGACGCCGACCACGACGCCGCCCGCTCCCGGCACGAGGCCGCCCTGCGTGCCGTCTCGCTTGATGCGCGGCTCGCCAGCGCCGAGGAGGCCCTCACCGCCGCGCGGGAGGCTGCCGAGCGGGAGGCTGGGACCCTCCATGCCTGTCGCCGCGCCTGGATCGCTGTCACCGCCGGCAGTCTCGCCGCCGAGCTCCAGGACGGTGAGCCCTGCCCCGTGTGCGGCTCCGTCGAGCACCCCTGCCCCGCCGAGCGGGAGGAGGGCACCGTCACACGCGCCGACGTCGAGGCAGTCGAGCGCGCCGAGAGGCAGGCCGCTGACACGCTGACCCGCCGAGCCGCTGAGAAGCAGGACCTGCTCCAGCAACGTGCCCGAGCCGAGCAAGAGGCCGGTGGTCTCGACGTCACCGCCACAGCCACGGCCCTGGAGCAGGCTGAGGCCGCTCTTGCCCGCCGCCGGGCCGAGGCCGAGCCCGTCGAGAGCCTGAGCGAGGCCGTCGAGGGCTTCGCTCAGCAGACCGCTGTACTCACCGAGGCGCTCGCCGCCCGCCGGGCGACCGCCGACGCCCGGGCCGCACGGCTGACGGACACGGCGCAGCAGCTGGACGCCGAGGACGAGCGCCTGGCCCGGGCGCGCGGCACCGCGAGCACCGTCAAGGCCCGTATGACGGCCATGACCGAGCACGCCGACGCCCTCGCCGCTGCTGCGCACGCCGTGCGCAGCGCCCTGGATGCCCTGAGCGGCACCGTACAGGCCGCCAGTGACCTCGCCGCTGCCCTGAGCGACGCAGGCTTCAGCTGCCTGGCCTCGGCACGTGCCGCCGCCCTGCCCGCCGACGAGCTTGAGGCGCTGCGCTCACAGGTGACCACGGTGGCCGCCAGCCGCGAGCGGGTGCGCCAGGGGCTCGCTGAGGAGGCGATCGCCGCCCTCACCGGCGAGGAGAGCGCGGACGTCCCGGCCGCGGAGGCCGCACACGCCCTCGCCGACGAGGAGTACACCGCGGCCGTGCGGGCCGCCGAGCAGGCACGCAGCGCCCACCTCAGCGTCGAGGCCGCTGCGCAGGGCGTGCGCGACGCGGCCGCGGCCCTCGCGCACATGAACGCGCACCAGGAGGCTCTGCTGCGTGTGGCCGGCCTCGTCACCGGGACGAACGACCACGGCACCCCCCTGGCGACCTGGGTCCTCGTCGAGCGCTTCCGGGAGGTCCTGACCTTCGCCAACCAGCGGCTGGCCGAGATGTCCGACGGCCGCTTCGAGCTCACGCGCACCACCGAGGAGGCCGGTTCTGCCCGCCGCAAGGACCGCGGGCTCGGGCTCGCCGTCGTCGACCACCGTGCCAGCGGCGGCGAGCGCGACCCGAGGACCCTGTCCGGCGGGGAGAGCTTTTACGTCTCCCTGTCCCTCGCTCTCGCCCTCGCCGACGTCGTCACCGCGGAGGCGGGCGGCATCGCCCTGGAGACGCTGTTCATCGACGAGGGCTTCGGCTCCCTCGACCCCGAAGCCCTCGACAAGGTCATGACGGTGCTCTCGCGCCTGCAGGCAGGAGGTAGGACCGTCGGCATCGTCTCCCACGTCGAGGAGCTCAAGCGGCAGGTCCCCGACCGCATCGAGGTGCGCCGCACCGCCGTCGGATCCACGCTCGCCGTCCGCGCCGGGTAGCGCCCGGCTCGTCAGCGCCCGCTCAGCCGATCTCGGCGGCCACAGCCTGTCGCTCACAGGCGTCGTACCACAGCAGGTCCGCCTCCGCGGCCCGCTCGAAGGCCTCCTCCTCGCCCGTGCGTGCCGCCGCGACGTCCGGCTCGGCCTCGGGCTCGTCCACGAGCAGAGCCGCGACGTCGTCCCAGGAGACCGCGGCCAGGAGCTCCACCGTCCCGGGCAGCACCTCGTCACCGACCTCGCACTCGCGCAGCGCCTCGGCATCGACATCCGCGGCGATGACCACACGTCGGCTGGCGACCTCCTCGTTGCCAGGCTCCGCCAGGCGCATGAGTGAGGAGTCCGCAGCGCACAGGCTCGCGGAGACCTCCAGGCCCTCCTCGTCCTCCTCGGGCAGGGCCTCAGACAGGGCCCTCGTGGCGGCATGTGCCAGGCGCACGGAGATCTCGGGGGCGGACAGGTCGGCGGCGGTCGCCGGAAGGTAGATGCGCATGAGGTCAGTGTGCCCCAGACAGGAGAGTCACAACCGGTGGCGGCCGCCGCGTCGCCGCCGCCGCGCCCCCATCCTTGTCTCGCCCTCACGAGACGCGGAGCCTGCCCGGCTGAGCGCAACCGTTCCCGGATCGGAGGGAACCGATCCCGCGCCAGGCGGGGTCGTCCCAGAACTGGGCCGGATCGACGCCGGGGCAGGCGGAGACGAGGGCGTACCGGACGAAGGCGCCGCAGAGACGGGCCGGATCGACATCCGACCAGACGGCAGCGTCGGCGGCTCAGACGCAGACGCCACCGACACAGGCCGGAACGGCACCGGAGCAGGCGGGGGCGTCGGCGTGCTGGGCGCAGACATCGCTGACACGGGCCGGATCGACGGCCGCGCAGGCGGAGACGACGGCGTACCGGACGAAGGCGCCGCAGGAACGGGCCGGATCGACATCCGACCAGACGGCAGCGTCGGCGGCTCAGACGCAGACGCCACCGACACAGGCCGGAACGGCACCGGAGCAGGCGGAGACGACGGCGTGCTGGGCGCAGACGCCGCAGGAACGGGCCGGATCGACACCGGAGCAGACGGCAGCGTCGGCGGCTCAGACGCAGACGCCACCGACACAGGCGGGATCGACGCCGGACCGGGTGGGGGCGGCGGCGCGGACCGGGACCGGGACCTGGGCCACCAGCCGGCGCGGCGTAACGAGGCGAGGCGTGAGCGGGTCCGGGCACGTCGCGCCGAGGCCGCGCGCGAGCGGGCCCCGGATGACGGGTCGACACGGTCGATGAGCACGGCCAGCGCCTGTCCCAGAGGCGTTGCCAGGGCGCCGTCCAGGACGCTCCTGCCCTCCAGGAGGCAGGCGTCGGCGGCCTCGTCCTCGGGCAGGAGCACGGCCTCCTCCAGGCCGCCGAAGCGCGCCAGGGCCTCGCGCACCGCCCGTTCGGGTGCGGGCCCGGCGGCTGAGGCCCGCACCCGGTTGACAACGACCTCGAGCCGACCGGTCACGGAGAGGTCCTCGGCGACATCCGCCAGCAGCTGCAGCAGCCGTCGGATCCCCACCGGATCAGCGCCCCCGACGACGACGATGACATCCGCCTCGCGCAGCAGCGCGACCCTGAGAGCACCGGGCCCCGGCTCGAGGGTGTAGGCATCCACCTCGTCCTCGGGTACCCCGCCACAGATGTCGACGACCGTCCAGGCCGCGTGCTCGCGACAGCGCTCCCAGACCCGCGCCATAGCCGCCGGCGGCAGCTCGCGCCACCGGCCGGAGCGTCCCAGCCCCGGCAGCACCGAGACCGTCGGCCCCAACGGCACGAGCAGACCGGCGAAGGACTCACGGTCAAGGTGCGAGCGGGAGGCCAGGCGGGCCGCGGTGGCCAGGGCGGCCGAGCCGTCGGGCAGGGACAGCGCCTGCGCCAGGCACGGCGCCTCGGTGTCGGCGTCGACGAGGATCGTGGGGCCGGCTCCCGTCAGCCCCGTCGCCAGCGATGCGGCGACGGTGCTGCGCCCCGGGGCTCCGTGGGGTCCCCACACGACGACGATGCGGCCCCGTTCCCTCCGCTCCCCTGAACGCTCCTCGGTTGCGGTCGGTGGGACCGGGGCGGCGGCCGAGGGGCCGGCAGGCGGGTACCCGGCTCCGCCGGGAGCGCTGGTGCCCGCCGCGCCAGGCCGGAGCCTCTGCTCCCGGGGCCCGTCACCTGTGCCGTCGGAGGCCGTTCGGCCCGGCACCCCGGCTCGTCGCGCACCGTCCTCGGCCGCCGCGGTGCCCGGGTCCTGGCGGTTGAGGGCCTGCAGCATGGCCCGGACCTGGGAGGGCGCGGCGTCGGCGCCGAGTACCTGCCACCCGGGGACGGACCAGCCCTCGGCCTCCTGGGTCTCGATGAGCAGGATGCCGCGAGCTCCTGCCCGGCTCAGACGATCAAGGACGGTGAGGTCGACGTCGTCGAGCTCGGCGCTGACGACGGCCAGGCGCCCGAGCCCCGCCAGCGCCGCGCTGAGCAGCTCGGCGACGTCGCCGCAGCGGCGCACGACGACCAGCCCGGTGCCCGCGGCGTCGATAGCACGCACGTGCCCCGAGTCGTCGCCGGTGAGGGCGAGCAGGACGCCGGTCGTCCTGGCGCCGCTCATGACGACTGCCCGGTGGGAACGAGGACGAGCGAGCTGCCCTCCCCCACGGCGGTGAGCACGTCACCGACCAGCGCCTCGGGAACGAGGACCTCCACGCTCGTCGTGGTGCCGCCCAGGAGCGCGGAGCCGCTCTCACCGATATGGGCGATGACGAGCCTCTGGGCGACGACGACGGCACCCGCGCCGTCCTCGTCCGTCGAGGTTCGGGCGGCTGGCAGCGCCCACAGGTCGACCTGGTCCCCGGTTCCCGCTCTCTCCGGCAGGGTCGATGAGACGCTCAGCACGACCGAGCGCAGCCCGAGGTCCCGGCCTCCGGCCACCGACGAGGTGGGCAGCAGGTCCCCCGCGCTGAGGGACTGGGTGGCGACGGCGTCCGCGGGAAGCTCCCCGACGTGCACGTAGGAGCCGGTGCCGGGACGCGAGTCGACGACGGTGAGCACCCCCTCGGCGGTGAGGTCGTCCCCCGGGGCGACGTCCTGGGCGAGGGCGTAGATGGGCTCGGTCTGCGCGGCGGTCCCGACCGCCCACGCGCCGAGCACGACGGAGGCACCCACCAAGGCGGCGCCGGCCGCCATGCGCGGATCCTTCCAACGAGGGCGCCGTAAGGAGACGGCGTGAGTCAGACTGCGGGAGGTGGTGCTGCGGCGAGAGGCTCGCGTTGCCGGGCTCATGGCCCTCCTCATGCACAAGAGTCGGGGACAGGACGGTCACTTTTCATGATGCTGGATGATCCACACATCGTTTCAGGGATGGTGCGTATCGCTTAGCGATGACAGAATGGTGCCATGAGCACCACCTTCCTGACCATCGCAGATGTCGCCGAGCGGCTGCAGCTGTCCGCCCAAGGCGTCCGGGCGCTCATCATGTCTGGAGACCTTCCGGCGATCCAGGTCGGGGCGCGTCACCTGTGGCGCATCCCGGAGGACGCTTTTGACACGTACGTCGAGACACAGCTAGAGCGTACGCGCTCACTGGTGTCCGCCGGCCGCCTGGTCGACGAGGCCTGAGGAAGCGCCGCACGACGGTCCGCTCAGCGGCTGCGCACGGCCTCAAGAGCCCCCAGCGCGACGCTCACGCGCTGAGCCCCCGCCTCCTCGGCGTCGGTGATGACGTCGAGGTGGTCGGCCGCCACGCGCACGATCCGCCCCACGACCTCCACCGCCCCCAGCTGGAGGCGCACCCGCAGCCCCTGGCGGGCCAGCACCCTCAGCACCGAGACCAGCCCCGCCCGCTCACCGCCCAGGACTGGCGCGGGACCGGGCAGCGGCTGGACGACGGCGACGGCGCCCACGGGGACGAGCGCCCGCAGGGCGTCTCCCTCGTCGACGACGACGGCGTCCGACACGACCCGCTCAAGCAGGCCGTCGACCTGGTGCCCGCTGACGGTGCGCAGGTGGACCTGGCGCCCGACGGCGCCGCGCAGCCGGTCGACGAGGCGGACCGAGGCGACCTCGGCCTCGGCGAGGTCGGCGCTCTGCGCGGCGATCTCGGCGCGCCGCTCGCTGTCGAAACGGTTCTCTAGGTCCGCCAGCAGGCTGTCCCACTCCATGCCCACATGGGAGCACAGGCCCTTGAGCGCCGCAAGAGCCGATCGCACCATATGAGACGGCCACGAGACACTTGACACCCATGTGACGGCTCTGACATTCTCAAATCACCTCAAACATCATCGAGGAGGTTCTGGGATGTCGACATCGACTCGTCTCGCACTGGTCGTGCTCCTCGCCGCCGCCGTCGCGGCAGCACTCGCCTCGGCTGCGGTGACGGCGCTCCATGCCGTCCTGGCCCTGCCCCCGCACCTGTGGGGTCCCGGGCACGTCGACGACCTACTGGTCGTCCTGCTCGGGGCTCTCGGGTCCGTCGGCGCCGTGTGGTACGCCCTGTCGGGAGCGCTCGCGCTCGTCACGCTGCGCACGGACCCGCTCGGCCGCGGCACCGCGGCGCGGCTGCTGGCGCACTGGGGGGCGCCGTACGTGCGCCGCGCGGCCGCCGGAGCCCTGGCGACCTCGCTCGTCCTGCCGGGCGCGGCCTTCGCGCAGGAGACGCCGCCCGCCCCCGACGACCTGGGATGGAGCCCGACGGTGTGCGCCACCGCCAGTCCCGGGGCGCCGGAGAGCACCGGAGCCGGTACCGACTCCGGCACCGCTACCGGCACCGACGCCTCGGCCCTCGACTCCACCCCGTCGTCACCCGGCGGCGCCCCGCCCGCCCCCTGTGCGTCCCCGGGCTCCGACGCCGGGGCCCCGCAGGCCGCGCAGGGCCCGTCGGCCGCACCGGGAGACACCGACGCGTCACACAGCTCCGCCGACCCGGGCGCCCCCGCCCCACCGGACACGGCGGCGCCGGACGGCTCCCCCTCTCCCCCGGCCGGCACCCCCGCCAGCACGAGCGGCACCGCCTCGGCCCGGCCGCCGGCCCCTGACAGCACAGTGACGGCGACGGCGCCTGCCACGACGTACGTCGTGCGCGAGGGTGACAGCCTGTGGGCGATCACCTCCTCCTACCTCAACGGCCCCGCCCCGGCCGAGGTCGCCACTGCCTGGCCCACGCTCTACCACGCCAATGACGACGTCATCGGCCAGGACCCGGACCTCATCCGCCCCGGCACCGTCCTGTCCCTTCCCGACACCCTCACCGGCCGGTCCTGATCCCTGACCGCCCGCGCCCACCTCGCAGCGAAGGACCCACACCATGACCACCACCGACCTGCCGTCCCGCACCGCCGAGGCCAGCACCCGGCACGCCGCCTGCCCACTGTCGCAGGACCCCACCCGCCCGCCCGGCACGGAGCCGGTGCCCCCGCAGGCCGACTGCACGCTCTGCGACGCCACACGCACCACGACGCCCCCGCGCGCGCAGTGCAACGCACGCCCGCTGGCGCGCCGCCCACGTCGCCCCTCAGTGCCGACGGCGCCGACGGGCGCGGGCCAGGCCCTCGAACGGCGCACGCTGCGCAACGCCGACACCCGCGCCCGCCAGTCCTGGGACCGCATGCGCTTCCTGCCGGCCCTTCCTGAGGACACGGCCTTGGACGAGTGCGACGTGGTCGCCATGAGCAGCATCCACGAGTCACGCCGACGCGCAGCGGGTCAGCGCCCGCCGGACCCGGTGCGCACCGCCCAGGCCGTGGTCACCGCCGCCGCCGAGGTCCTCGCCGGGTGGAGGCCCGCCGACCACCTGGGACGGTGGACCTCACCGGAGCTCTACGACGCGCTGGCGCGCCGTGCCGGCCTCGCGCGCAGGATTCTCGGCGAGGCCCCGGCACCCCGTCCCCGGGCGCGCACGATCCGGGTCCAGCTCACGGTGAGCGGCGCCTGCGAGGTGTGCGCGGTGCTTGACGACGGCGTGCGGGTGCGTGGCGCGGGAGCACGGTTCGAGCTCCACCGCGGGCGCTGGCTGCTGACGAACCTGGAGATCGCCTGAGCCGCCCCGCCCGCCGTCAGCGGCGCTTCTTGCGGCTGGCCCGGCGCTGCGCGCGGTTGGTGGGGGCCGGGCGCCCGGGGGCTGTCGTGCCACCCGAGGAGGCGCCCCGGACCTCGGTCTCGCCGTCCTCGCCGGGCGCCGAGTAGGTCATGCGCTGGTCCATGGCCTTCTGGCCGGTGCTGCCCAGCACCGTCCCGGAGCCCGCCCGCCCCAGGCCGGACACGGCCGTCGCGTCCGCCGCGGCCACGGTGGCCGCGGCCTCGGAGGTGCCGTCCTCCTGGGCGCGCTGGGCGGCCGCGTCGAAGCGGGCGACGTTGGCGAAGACCTGCTCCACGGTCTCCTCGCGGATGCCCTCCATCATGGCCTTGAACATGCGGGCGCCCTCGTTGGCGTACTCGACCAGCGGGTCGCGCTGGGCCATCGCCCGCAGGCCGATGCCCTCCTTGAGGTAGTCCATCTCGTACAGGTGCTCACGCCAGCGCTTGTCCACCACCGCGAGCAGGACGCGCCGCTCCAGGGTGCGCATCGGCTCGGCCCCGAGCTGGGCGCGGGCGAGCACGTTGCCGTCCAGGCGCTCCTGCGCCGCCTCGTAGGCGACCGCCGCGTCCTCGGCGAGCTCCGTCGTCAGGCGCTCGGAGGTCAGACGGTCCACCCCGCCGACGGCCTCGACGATCTCGTCCTGGGTGAGGCCCACCGGGTAGAGGTGGCCGAGGTCACCCCACAGGGCGTCGAGGTCCCACTCGTCAGGGCGTCCCTCGGCGGTGCGGGCGGCGACGATGCCCGCCACGGCCCGCTGACGGAACGTCTCCAGCTGGGGCTCAAGGTCCTCACCGTCAAGCACCCGGCGCCGCTCGTCGTAGACCTTCTCGCGCTGCTCGGTCATGACGTCGTCGTACTTGAGGACGTTCTTGCGGATCTCGTAGTTGCGCGACTCCACCTGGCGCTGGGCGCCGGCGATGCCGCGGGTGACCATCTTGGACTCCAGCGGGACGTCGTCGGGGTAGGCGCCCGAGGACATGATGCGCTGGGCGAGCCCGGAGGCGAACATGCGCATGAGGTCGTCCTCCATCGACAGGTAGAAGCGGGACTCGCCCGGGTCCCCCTGACGTCCCGAGCGGCCGCGCAGCTGGTTGTCGATGCGCCGCGACTCGTGGCGCTCGGTGCCCAGCACGTACAGGCCGCCGAGCTCAACGACCTCGTCGTGCTCCGCCTGGCAGGCCTCGCGCGCGGCCTTGAGCGCCTGGGGCCAGGCCCTCTCGTACTCCTCGGCATTCTCCTCGGGGTCGAGGCCCGCCTCCTTGAGCGCGGCGACGGCGATGTGCTCGGCGTTGCCGCCGAGCATGATGTCGGTGCCTCGTCCAGCCATGTTCGTGGCGACGGTGACCGCGCCCTTGCGCCCCGCCAGGGCGACGACCGCGGCCTCACGCGCGTGCTGCTTGGCGTTGAGGACCTCGTGCGGGATCCCGCGCTTGCTCAGCAGGGCGGAGAGCTGCTCCGACTTCTCCACGCTCGTCGTGCCCACGAGGACCGGCTGGCCGACCTCGAAACGCTCGGCGATGTCGTCGACGACGGCGGCGAGCTTGGCGCGCACGTTCGTGTAGACGAGGTCCGGCTGGTCGACACGGATCATCGGCTTGTTCGTCGGGATCGGCACGACGCCGATCTTGTAGGTGCCGGAGAACTCGGCGGCCTCGGTCTCGGCGGTGCCGGTCATGCCCGAGCGCGAGCCCTCG
>ERZ772827.1067-NODE-1067-length-14254-cov-5.793718_pt1 | contig 14254 bp, 9 predicted proteins | sample MGYA00580850_ERZ772827 | MGnify/ENA primary metagenome ERZ772827 (study PRJEB29015, sample SAMEA2737950) | human oral metagenome | biome: human oral; feature: human-associated habitat; material: dental | place: China | collected 2145 ...
CGGCCCCCCGCCCCCGCTGCCGTTTAAGGGCCGGTGCCCTAGAGCAGCCCGGCGGCCAGGTCCAGCGGGGTGCCGAAGCGGTGGGCGGTGACCGACACGGCCTGCTCACGCAGGAAGGGCAGCAGCTCGGTGTGCGGGCAGGCGGTCACCGCGCCGGTGTACAGGGCGACGTCGGGGCTGCCGGAGGTGGCCCGGCAGGCCTGCTCCCACCGCTCCCGGGCCGACTGGGTGCGCGGGCCGAGGATCCGCACCCGCGCCCCCTGGGGGCCGCAGGCGGCCGTGTCGGCCAGGCGGGCGCTCCACACCCGGCCCCGCTCCACGGCCACCACCACCCCGGCACCCGTCAGGGCGGCGCCCAGCTCCGGGGGCAGCGGCTCGGCCACCGACAGGCTCAGCGGCCCCGCGGCGCGCACGCCGGCCGCCAGGACCCGGACCAGGTCGGCCAGGTGGGTGCCGGCCTCGGCCCGCACGACCACCGCGGTGGGCCGGTAGCGCAGGACGTTGCGCTCGCACACCAGGGCGCTCACGTCCCGGCTGCGCCCGTAGGCGTTCTCCCAGGCCTCGGCGTCGGCCAGCAGCGCCTGGTGGAGGAACACGGAGTCCTCACGGCCCAGGCCGGAGCGGACGGCGTCGTAGACGGCCCTGACCCCTCCGTCCAGGTGCGCCCGCAGGTCCCCGGCCCCGGGCGGGGCGGCGTCGGCGGCCACGACCTCCCCCAGGCCCAGCAGGTAGCTGGGGCCGCCGGCCTTGGTGGTCGCGCCGATCGCCGAGCGCTTCCAGCCGCCGAAGGGCTGGCGGCGCACAATGGCGCCGGTAATGCCGCGGTTGACGTAGAGGTTGCCGGCCTGGACGCCCTCCAGCCAGGTGGCCAGCTCGTCGCGGTCAAGGGTCTGCAGGCCCGAGGTGAGCCCGTAGTCCACGGCGTTGACGACGTCCACGGCCTCCTGGAGGGTCTCCACGCGCATGACCCCCAGGACCGGGGCGAAGTACTCGGTGAGGTGGAACTCGCTGCCGGGGGCCACCCCCACGCGGATGCCGGGGCGCCACAGCCCGCCACCCAGGTAGCGGGGCTCGAGCACCCAGCGCTCACCGGGCCCCAGGGTGGTCAGGCCCCGCAGGGCCTTGGGGTCGTCGGGCACCACGGCCGGGCCGACCTGGGAGTCCAGGTGCGCGGGGCCGAGCACCCGCAGGGAGGCGGTGGCGTCAATGAGCTGTCGGGCCAGGCGCGCGGAGCGGCCCGCCGAGCCCACCAGGACCAGCAGGGAGGCCGCCGAGCACTTCTGCCCGGCGTGGGCGAAGGCGGAGGCCACCACGTCGCGCACCGCCAGGTCCGGGTCGGCCGAGGGGGTGACCACAATGGCGTTCTTGCCGCTGGTCTCCCCCAGCAGGTGCATGTCCGGCCTCCAGGAGCGGAAGAGGCGGGCGGTGTCGTAGGAGCCGGTGAGGACCACGCGCCCCACACCCGGGTGGGTCACCAGGTGCCGGGAGACCTCGCCGTCCTCCACGGGGGCCAGGACCAGGACGTCAGCGGGCACGCCCGCGTCGTGCAGGGCCCGCACGAGCTCGGCGGCGCAGCGGCGGGCCGGGGGCGCCGGCTTGAGGACGACGCCGCTGCCGGTGGCCAGGGCCGCCACGGTGCCGCCCACGGGGATGGCCAGCGGGAAGTTCCAGGGGGAGGCGACCACGGTCACGGCCACGGGCTCGAAGCGCGCCCCCACCAGGTAGGCGGGGTCCTCCAGATCCAGGGCGGCGGCCGCGTAGTGGTGGCAGAAGTCAATGGCCTCACTGACCTCCGGGTCGGCCTGGTCAATGGTCTTGCCGGCCTCGGAGGCGGCGACCTCGATGAGCTCGCCGCGGCGGGCGGCCAGGACGTCCCCGGCGTGGTGGAGGACGGCGGCCCGCTCCCGGGCCCCCAGCGCGGCCCAGTCGGCGGCGGCCCGGGCCACGGAGGCGAGGACGGCGTCGACGTCGGCGGTGGTGGCCCAGGCCCCCTGGGCGTCCTGGACCGCCTGGGCGCCGCGCGTGGAGGTGGGCACGGCCTCGGCGATGCCGCGGGCCCAGCGGCGGTTGGCCTCCAGGGACGGGTCGGAGTCGGGGGTGGAGGCAAAGGGGCGGCGGGCCCGCTCCTCCAGGCTCCCGGTCGGCTCGGGCACCCCGGCCCCGGCCTCGGCCAGGCGGTCCTGGACCCGGCGGGGGGCGGGTGAGGGCGCACCGGGGTCGAGGTCGGCCAGGGAGGCCAGGAAGCGGTCGCGCTCACGGGCGAACACGGACCCGTCGGTGGCCAGGGAGAAGACCCCGGACATGAAGTTCGCGGGGGCGGCGTTCTCCTCCAGGCGGCGCACCAGGTAGGAGACGGCGACGTCGAACTCGTGGGGGTGGACCACGGGGACGTAGAGCAGCAGGTGCCCCACGTCACGACGCACCACCTCGGCCAGGTCGGTGGCCATGCCCGAGAGCATCTCGAACTCCACGGCGTCGGCCTCCTCCAGGCGGGCGGCGCGCAGCTCGTAGGCGAAGGCGATGTCGAAGAGGTTCTGCCCGGCCACGCCCAGGCGCACGTTGGCGGTGCGCTCGGGGGTCATGGCCCAGGTGAGCATGCGCTTGTAGTTGGTGTCGGTGGCCTGCTTGGTGGGCCAGGTGGTCAGCTCCCAGCCATGGATCTCGGCGTCCACCCTCTCCATGGACAGGTTGGCGCCCTTGACCACGCGCACCTTGACCCGGGCCCCGCCTCCCGCCACCCTCCGGGCCGCCCAGGCCTGGAGGCGCTCCATGGCGGCCGGGGAGTCGGGCAGGTAGGCCTGCAGGACGACGCCGGCCTCGTAGTCGCGCAGGTCCTCCTGGTCGAGGATCCCGGTGAAGACCGCCAGGGTGAGGTCGAGGTCCTTGTAGTCCTCCATGTCCAGGTTGACAAAGGTGCCGTGGTCGCGGGCCAGGCGGTACAGGGGGCTGAGGGCCTCCACGCCGTGGGCGACGACCTCGGTAAAGCCCCAGGGGTTGTGGGGGCCGGTGACGGCCGAGACCTTGACGGAGACGTAGTCGACGTCCTCGCGGGTGACCAGGCGGGAGACCTCGGCCAGGCGGCGGGCGGCCTCCCTCTCCCCCAGGACCGCCTCCCCCAGGAGGTTGACGTTGAGGCGGTTGCCCCCGGCGCGCAGCCTGGCCAGGGCGGGGCCCAGGCCCCGGTCGGTGGCGTCGACCACGAGGTCGCCCACCAGCTCCCGGAAGGTGCGGCGGGCCACGGCGGCCACGGCCCTGGGGGCCAGGCGGGCGGCCGCGCCCCCCAGGCCCATGGCGGCGGCCAGGGGGACGGGCAGGAAGTCGGTGCGCCCGGCGGCGAGCCTGGTCAGGGCCGCAGCGGCCACGTCGAGGTCGGCGGGGCGCACCACGTCGTCCACGAAGCGGGTGGTGAAGCCCAGGCCCTCGGGGTCGGCCAGGACGGAGGACAGGAGCCTGGCGGTGCGCGGCGTGGGCTCGTTGACGGACTCGTCGGCCCAGCGGCGGGCCCGCTCCACTGCTTTGAGACCAAGGTCCCACAGGTGGTCGGGGCAGCGGCGCTCCCGGGCGGAGGGCGGACAGGTGGGGCCGGAGACGGGGGCCTTCATGGGGGGATGCCTTTCGCGAGGCGTGCGGTTACCCCCACAGTGTGCGTCATTGTGGCGTTCTACGCACCTATATTACGAGGTGTCGCCTCGGGGGCGCCCGGGCGGAACCAGGGCGCGGGGCCCGGGGGCGACGGGCAGGGAGGTGGCGCAGACGCCGACACGACTAGGACCACAGTCCCTGCCAGGGGCGCTGACCAGCGGAGTCAGTCGGCACGCCGCCGCCCGCGCTCAGAAGCCGAGCCGGGCCAGGGCCCTGGGGTCGGACTGCCAGTCCCTGGCGGTGCGCACGTGCAGGTCCAGGTAGACCCTGCGACCCAGGAGCCGCTCGATCCCGGCGCGGGCGCGCACCCCCACCTCCTTGAGGCGGGCCCCGCCCCGCCCGATGACAATGGCCTTCTGGGAGTCACGCTCCACGACCAGGCTCACCCGCACCTGGAGGCGGTTGCCCGACCCCTTGACACGGCTGCCCCGCTCGCGGGCGGAGCGGGGGTCGACGATCTCGTCCACGACCACCGCCAGGGAGTGCGGCAGCTCGTCACGCACCCCCTCCAGGGCGGCCTCGCGCACGAGCTCGGCGACCATGACCTCCACGGGCTCGTCGGTGACCTCCCCGGTGGGGTACAGGGGCGGGGAGGGGGGCAGGTGGGAGACGAGCACGTCGGTCAGCACGCCGACCTGCTCGCCGCGCACGGCCGAGACCGGGACGATGTCCGCCCAGTCCCCCAGCGCGTCCACGGCCAGGAGCTGGGCGGCCAGGGCCTGGCGGCTGACGGTGTCCGTCTTGGTGACCACGGCGACCACGGGGGCGCGCAGCCCGGCCAGGTCGCGGGCGATGTAGCGGTCACCCGGCCCGATCCTCTCGTTGGCCGGCAGGCAGAAGGCGATGACGTCCACGTCCGCCAGGGTCTCGCGGACCAGGTCGTTGAGCCGCCTGCCCAGCAGGGTCCTGGGACGGTGGAGCCCGGGGGTGTCCACCAGGACCAGCTGGGCGCCCTCGCGGTGGACGACGCCGCGCACGTTGTGCCGGGTGGTCTGGGGGCGGCCGGAGGTGATCGCCACCTTGGTGCCCACCAGGGCGTTGGTCAGGGTGGACTTACCCGTGTTGGGGCGCCCGACCAGGCACACGAAGCCGGCGCGGAAGCCCTGAAGGGCCTCGGGGACCTCCACGCGCGCCGAGGCGGGCAGGGGCTCGGGGGCGCCGTCGGGCCGCGCGCCGTCGCCGGGGGCGCCGGCGGGGCCTGCGGGCTCCTCAGGGACGTCGGGCCGCGCGCCGTCGGGAGGACGGACGGGGGCGGGCTCACCGGCGGTGGTCTCGGCGCTGGCACCGCCGTCGCCGGTCTGCTCGCTGGCTGGGTCGCTCATTGGCGCTGTCCTCTCTGGCCTCTCTGGGGCTCCGCCACGCGCCGGCGTGCCCGCGCTGCGGGCGGCCCGGCGCCGAGGCGAGGTCTTACGGGTACCACCCGGTAGTCTGCCACGCCCTCGGCGCGGCAGGCGCAGCCGGCCCCGGGTAGCGGGAGGCCCGGGAGGCGGGGCGCGCCGGTGCGCCGCTAGCCGGAGGCGGGCCCGGGGTCGCGGCTGGCAAGGAGGGTGGCGACCTGGCGGCGTCGCCCCACGGCCTGCTCGGCCTCCAGGCGCAGGCCCTGGGCGTAGCCCACCGCCCCGGGCAGGGGGACCCGGCCGACGGCCTTGGTGAGCAGGCCCCCGGCGGTGTCCACGTCGTCGTCCTCGACCTGGGTGCCGAAGAGCTCCCCGAGCTCGTCCAGGCCCAGGCGCACCGGGACCCGGTAGACGCCCCCGCCCAGGTCCTCGGCCTCCGGCTCGGCGTGGTCGTGCTCGTCGGTCAGGTCGCCGACGACCTCCTCCAGCAGGTCCTCCAGGGTCACCAGCCCGGCGGTGCCCCCGTACTCGTCCACGGCCAGGACCATGTGGACGTGGCTGACCTGTATCTCGCGCAGGAGGTCGTCGGCGAGCTTGGTCTCCGGGACGTAGACGGCCTCCCTGGCGTAGGAGCCCACCTCGTGGTGCTCGCGCCCGGGGTCCTCGGTGACGTGGCGCAGCACGTCCTTGAGGTAGAGGATGCCGCGCACGTCGTCGGCGTCCTCCCCCACCACGGGCACGCGCGAGTAGCCCGAGCGCACGAACAGGCGCAGCGCGGAGGCCATGGTCTTGGTGGCGTCGATGGTGACCATGTCGGTACGGGGCACCATGACCTCGCGCACCAGGGTCTGCCCCAGCTCGACCACGCTGCGCAGCATCTGGCGGTCCTCGTCCTCAATGGACTGCGGCTGCCCGATCTCGTCGATCATCTCACGCAGCTCCTGGCCCACGACCTCCCGGGCCTCGGCCTGGGTCAGGGTGGAGGAGCGCCCGAAACGCTGCTCCAGCCAGCGCCAGGGGGCTCCCAGGGAGTTGACCCGCAGCAGCAGGCCGGCCAGGACCAGCAGGACGCCCTCGGGGTCGCGCCGTCCCAGGGTGCGCGGGGACAGGCCCACGACCCCGCCCAGCAGCAGGGTGTTGAGCACCAGCGCCACCCCCAGGACCTGCCACCAGGAGGTCAGGACGCCGGCGACGGCCAGGGTCAGCAGGATCGCGGCGAGCATGTAGACCGCCACCCGGGTGCTGCCCACGGTGGTCAGCACCTGGCTGCGGCGTCGGGTCAGCTCCACGACCTGCTCCGCCCCCCGGTGCCCCTGGTCCACCAGGTCCTCGGCGGCGGCCCGGGTCATGCGCACCAGTGCCGACTCCCCCGCGGCCAGGACGGCCCCGAGGGCGAGCGCCGTGACGGCGCAGAGCACCAGGAAGGCGACCGGCACGTGGCTCATGCCTGCCGCTCCGCCAGGAAGGTCAGCAGCAGGGTGCGCTGGAGCTCGAACATCTCCTGCTTCTCCTTGGGCTCGGCGTGGTCGTAGCCCAGCAGGTGGAGGATGCCGTGGGTGGTCAGCAGCAGCATCTCCTCCACCGTGGAGTGCCCGGCCGCCAGGGCCTGCTGGGCGGCCACCTGGGGGCAGATGACAATGTCGCCCAGGGTCCCCGGCGGGGTCTCGGAGCCGGGTGTGCCCGGGCGCAGCTCGTCCATGGGGAAGCTCATGACGTCGGTGGGGCCGGGCAGGTCCAGCCAGCGCAGGTGGAGCTCGGCCATGGGGTCGGGCTCAATGAAGATGATATTGAGCTCGGCCATGGGGTTGACGTGCATGGCCCGCAGCACGTGGTCGGCCAGGGCGGCGAACTCGGCGCCGTCGATCTGGACGTCGGTCTCGTTGTTGACCTCAGTGGTCATGCGCGGTTCTCCTCACGGCTGCGGCGGGCTGGTTGCGGGGGCGGGCCCCGGGACGGTAGCGGCCCCCGCGGTGGCGCCCGCCCTCCCCCGCCGCCAGGGCGGCTGCCTCGGCGTCGTAGCGGGAGTAGGCCTCGATAATGCGGCCCACCAGGCGGTGGCGCACGACGTCGGCCGCCCCGAGCTCGCAGAAGCGCACCCCCTCCACGTCCTGAAGGATACGCCGTACCACGACGAGCCCGCTGGGGCGGCCCCCGGGCAGGTCCACCTGGGAGGTGTCCCCGGTGACCACCATCTTGGAGCCGAAGCCCAGGCGGGTGAGGAACATCTTCATCTGCTCGGGGGTGGTGTTCTGGGCCTCGTCCAGGATGACGAAGGCGTCGTTGAGGGTGCGTCCGCGCATGTAGGCCAGGGGCGCCACCTCGATGGTGCCGGCGGCCATGAGCCGGGGCAGGGCCTGGGGCTCGAGCATGTCGTGCAGGGCGTCGTAGAGGGGACGCAGGTAGGGGTCGATCTTGTCGGTCAGGCTCCCGGGCAGGAAGCCCAGGCTCTCCCCGGCCTCCACGGCGGGGCGGGTCAGGATAATGCGGGAGACCTGCTGGCGGGCCAGGGCGTCCACGGCCTTGGCCATGGCCAGGTAGGTCTTGCCGGTCCCGGCCGGGCCGACGCCGAAGGTGATGGTGGACTCCTCAATGGCGTCGGTGTAGACCTTCTGCCCCAGCGACTTGGGGCGGATGGTGCGGCCGCGGGCGGTCAGGACGTCCTTAGCCAGGACCTCGACGGGGCGGGCGGCGGCCTCCAGCAGGCTGATGGCGCGCTCGACGGCGTCCGCGCCCAGGGGCGTGCCCGTGCGGGCGACGTCAATGAGCTCGCTGAGCAGCACCATGACGGTGTCCACCCGGGGCGCCTGGCCGCTGACGGTGACGGCGGTGCCACGCACGTGGATGTCCACGTCCGGGAACCCCTTCTCGACGGCGCGCAGCACCTCGTCGCGGGCGCCGAGGATCTGGACGGGGGCGAGGTCGCCGGGCAGGACGAGGGTGCGGGTGGTACCGGTGGTGGGGCTGTCTGTCATTGTGGCCTGATCCTATGCGTGAGGCGCCCGGAAGCGCGTGCGCCGCCATCTCTGGCCTGGCGCCGCCGGGCGCCGCCCCCGCCCCACCCCCGGGCGCCGGGCGGGGGTCAGGCGGGCTCGAACTGGCTGTTGTACAGCGTGGCGTAGGCCCCGCCGCGCTCCAGGAGCTCGTCGTGGGTGCCGGACTCCTTCACGTCCCCGCCCTCGAGGTAGAGGATGAGGTCCGCGTTCTTGATCGTGGACAGGCGGTGGGCGATGACGAAGCTGGTCCGCCCGTGCATGAGGCGGTCCATGGCCGCCTGGACCTGGAGCTCGGTGCGCGTGTCCACCGAGGAGGTCGCCTCGTCCAGGATGAGCAGGGGCGCGTCCTTGACCATGGCCCGGGCGATGGTCATCAGCTGCTTCTGGCCCGCCGAGAGGGTGACCGTCTCGTCCAGGAGCGTGTCGTAGCCCTGCGGCAGCTGGCGGACCAGCTCGGTGATCCCGGTGGCGGCGCAGACCTCGTCCAGGCGCTCGTCGCTCACGCCCTCGACGTTGTAGACGAGGTTCTCCCGCAGGGTCCCCTGGAAGGTCCACGTGTCCTGGAGGACCATGCCGAACATGTCGCGCAGCTGGGCGCGGGTCATGGCCGTCACGTCGTGCCCGTCAATGCGGATCGACCCGGAGTCGGCCTCGTAGAAACGCATGAGGAGGTTGACAATGGTGGTCTTCCCCGCCCCCGTGGGCCCCACGATGGCCACCTTCTGGCCGGGCTCCACCCGTGCGGAGAAGTCGTGGAGGACGACGCGGTCCCTGGTGTAGCCGAAGCGCAGGTGCTCCACGTCCACCGCGCCGCGCACCACCTCGCCGGGGCGCGGTGCGCCCGCCGGGTCGTCGCTGGTGACCTCCGGGCCCATCTCCTCCTCGTCCAGCAGGGTGAAGACGCGGCGCGCGGCCGCCGTCATGGGCTGGAGGGAGCTGGCCACCTGGCCGACGGTCTGCAGGGGCTGGGTGAACAGGCGGACGTAGACCATGAAGGCCACGATCGTGCCGAACTCGATGGACCCGTCCATGGCCAGCACGGCGCCCACGACGCAGACCACCACGTAGGAGAGGTTCCCGATGAAGATCATCAGCGGCATCATGAGGCCCGAGAGGAACTGGCTCCTCCAGGCGGAGTCGTAGAGCTCGGTGTTGCGCTCGTGCATGACGCGGGCGGCCCGCTCCTCGCCCCGGAAGGCCTTGACCACGGTGAAGCCGTCGTAGGTCTCCTCCACGTGGGCGTTGAGCGCACCGAGCTGCTCCTGCTGGCGCTGGAAGTACCGCTGCGACCTGCCCATGATCCCCATGGTCAGGGTCATGCCCAGCAGTGCCGAGGTGATGCCGGCCAGCGCGAGGACCCAGTTGGTCCACAGCATCATGACGGTGCTGCCCACCAGGAGGGCCGCCGAGGAGACCAGGGAGGACATGGACTGGTTCATGGACTGGCTCATGGTGTCCACGTCGTTGGTGACGCGGGAGAGCACGTCGCCGGTGGACCGCGAGTCCAGGTAGCTCAGCGGGAGCCGGTTGAACTTGCGTGACAGGTCCTGGCGCACGGCGCGGGTGGTGGACTGGACCACGTTGGCCATGAGGTAGCCCTGGACGTAGTTGAGCACGAGCCCCAGGGCGTAGAGGAGGGCCAGGACCGTGGTGAGGCGCCCGACCCGGGCCAGGTCGACGCCGCCGGTGAGCCCCTCGGTCACGAGGTTCGTGATCTTGGACAGCTGGGAGGGGCCGATGAGGTTGAGGACGGAGCCGCCCAGCGCCATGAGCGCCGAGAGGCAGATCGTCCAGCGGTGGGGCCGCAGGTAGGCCTTGAAGCCCTCCCGGACGGGGTGGCGGGCCACGAGGCGGGGACGCAGGGCCAGGGCCGCCTCCGCTACCTCCTGGCCCGGATCCGCCTCGGTCCGGTCCTCGGCCGGGCTGGTGGGCAGGCCGGTGGGGCGGGCGGTCCTGTCGGTGGTGTCAGGCACGGAGCTCCTCCTTGCTGAGCTGAGAGCTGGCGATCTCCTGGTAGGTGGGGCAGGTGGCGAGGAGCTCCGCGTGGGTCCCCTGGCCCACCACCCGGCCGTGCTCCAGGACGATGATCTGGTCGGCGTCGCGGATGGTGCCAATGCGCTGGGCCACCACGAGGGTGGTGGCGCGCGGGTCGCGTCGGGCCAGGGCGCGGCGCAGGGCGCGGTCGGTGGTGTAGTCCAGGGCCGAGAAGGAGTCGTCGAAGATGAGGATCCCGGGGCTGGCGGCCAGGGCCCGGGCAATGGACAGGCGCTGGCGCTGCCCGCCGGAGACGTTGGTGCCGCCCTGGGTGATGGTGGCGTCGGCCCCGCCCTCCATCTCGGCGACGAACCCGGAGGCCTGGGCGGTCTCCAGGGCCTGCTCGACGGCGTCGTGCACCTGCTCGGTGAGCTCGTCCCCATGGGGGTAGGCGACGTTGGAGGCCACGGTTCCGCTAAAGAGGTAGGAGCGCTGGGGCACGTAGCCGATACGGCCGCGCAGGTCGCTCAGGGCGTGGTCGCGCACGTCCCGGCCGTCCACGAGGACACGTCCGGCAGTGACGTCGGCGAAGCGGGGGACGAGGTTGACCAGGGTGGACTTGCCGCTTCCGGTGGCGCCGATAAAGGCGACCGTCTGGCCGGCCAGGGCGGTGAAGCTGATGTCAGTCAAAGCGTCGTCGCCCGCCCCCGCGTAGCGGAAGGACACGTTCTCGAAGGTGACGCTACCGGCCTCCTGGCCGGTCCCCTCCTGGCCGGCCCCCCGGCCGGGCGCGGCCGCCGTGGCGCCGTCGGCGACGCTGGGGACGGTGCGCAGGACCTCGGTAATGCGGCGGGCGGAGACCTGGGCGCGCGGCAGGAGGATAAAGACCAGCGTCAGGAGCATAAAGGCCATGACGACCTGCATGGCGTAGTTGGAGAAGACCACCATGTCCGCGAAGAGGGCCACGCGGTCCGCTCCGGCGGCGGCCTCGACGAGGTGGGCGCCAATGGCGTAGACCGACAGGGTCAGGCCCGAGGAGATAAAGGTCATACCAGGGCCCATAATCGCCATGACCCGGTTGGCCACGAGGTTGTTGCCAGTGAGGTCGTCATTGGCACCGGCGAACTTGCGCTCCTGGTACGCCTCGGCGTTGTAGGCGCGCACCACGCGGATGCCGGTGAGCTGCTCGCGCGAGACCCTCCCCAGGACGTCGGTGAGGCCCTGGATGCGCTGGAAGCGCGGGATGGCCACGACGATAATGACCCCGAGCATTGTGCACAGGACAATGACGGCCACGGCCGTGGCGGTGGTCCACTCCCAGGCCTTGCCCGAGATCTTAATGACCGCCCACACCGCGAGGATGGGGGCCTTGACCACGGCCTGCATGCCCATGGCGATAACGCCCTGGATCTGGGTGACGTCGTTGGTGACGCGGTTGATCAGGCTCGGTGCCGAGAACCGGCCGACCTCGGCGTCGGAGAAGGCCAGGGAGTGGTCGAAGATCTCCTCGCGCAGAGAGCGGGCCAGGCCCGCGGCGGTGCGGGCGGCGAGGTAGCCCACGGCGACCGCGCAGGCCATGGAGCCCAGGGCGCAGGCGAGCATGTAGCCGCCCTGCCTGAGCACCTCGCCCATGGCCGAGTCCTGGGTGGTCACCAGGGTGGTAATGGTGGACATGTAGTCCGGGAGCCTCAGGTCCAGCCAGACCTGGAGCACGATAAAGACGAGGGCGGTGCCCGCCATACGCCTCTCCCTGGGGGGAAGACGTCTCAGGACGTTCAGCATGTGCTGCTCCTTAGCGTACGGCCCTGCCTCCAAGGGGGCGGGGCGGAAGGTGGTCTGGGGCGCGGTGGGCCGGCCGGCTGCGCGGGCCAGCTGCGTGTGCGGGCCAGCTGGTGGGCTGCCTGCGTAGGCCAGCTGGCTGCGTGCGTGGGCCGGTGGTCAGGTGTCCGCAGGCGGCGGGGGCGGGGGGAGGGCCCCGGAGTCCACGAGCTCGCGGATCCGTCCGAGGATGCGCACCGCGGCGCGCCCGTCCTCAGGACCCAGGGCCGTGAGCAGGCAGGTGGTGCTGGCCAGCATCTCCTCGCCCCGACGGCGGACCTCCTTCTGCCCCGCCGGGGTGAGCCGGACGAGCACCCGCCGGCGGTCCACGGTGTCGTGGAGGCGCTCGACCCGTCCCTTGCGCTCCAGGCTCTTGAGGATATTGGCTACGCGGGCGCTGCTCAGGCCCAGGGCGGCAGCCAGGACGCCGGGGGTGAGGCAGGCGTCCGTCTCCGGGCGCCCCGGTCCGCCACGCCGGTGGGACAGGAAGAGCAGGACGGCGGTCTCACCCCGCGTGCCGGCCTGGATGTCCTGGCTCCTGCCGTGGTGCATCGCCCCCAGGTGACGCAGCACCTGGCCGGCCAGGTCACGGGCCTCGGCCTCCCACGCCGGGCTGGTGGCGGCCCCGGTTCCCGGGGAGCCGGTCCCGGCGGGGCCGGCACCAGTGGGCCCGGTGCCTGAGGCGGGGCCGGTGTCTGAGGTGAGCTCGGCGCTCGGGGCGGGCCCGGCACTGGGCGTGGGCCCAGCACCAGGGGTGGGTTCCTCGGTTCCCGGGGCGGGCCCGGGATCCGGGGCCCTCAAAGGGTCCGACGGACGCGGCAACCCGACCACCTCAATCCTGCTAGCACTGGAAGAGACTATGGCACGATATATCTTCTAGTGCAAGCAATCCGGGTGTCCGCTGCCTCTCAGACCTGTGGGCCAGGTCGGCGGCGGTGGGCGCGGTGCCGAGGCTGCCGCCCGCCGCGGCAGGGGCCGGGTGTCAGTGCCGACGTCGCCTCACGCGACGCCGACGGCCAGCCCGCTACGGCAGGGGCCGGGCGCTCGCGCCCCGGCGTCGGTGACGGCAGGGCGCGAGCCGCGGCAGGAGACGGGGGACGGCAGGCCCGACCGCTCCTGCCGGCTCAGGCCTCTCTGCCGCGCGGCGTCGTCCCCGGCGCCGGAGGCGGCACGCACCTCCTAGGCGTCCTCGTCCTCGATCCCGGCACTGATCACCTGGGCCACCTCCTCGCGGATCCTGTCCCCGGCGTCGTCGCTCGCGACCAGGTCCTCCTGGGGCTCGGGGCTGACGGCGGCCACGATCTTGCCCCGCCCGTGCCCGGTGGCCAGGCGCTCCAGGCCGCGGGGCACGTCCTCCAGGTCGAGCACCTCCTGGACACAGGGGTCGATGCCGCCCTCCAGCAGCAGGGAGAGCAACTCGGCGAGCATGACAGACAGGTCGCGCACGGCGACCTCGTCCCCGTGGGAGTAGGCCGCCCCCAGGGAGATCTCGTGCAGCGAGGGGGCGACCCCGAAGGGGGGCAGGACGTCCAGGTCGGGGCGGCCGGCCGTGTACGCCAGGGCGCCGTTGAAGGCCAGGGCACGCAGGTTGTCGGTGGCCGACCGGCTGCCCACCGTGTCCAGGACGGCGTCGACCCCGCGCCCGTCAGTGCGCTCACGCACCTGGGCCACCACGTCCTGGGCCTGGTAGTCAATGACCTCGTCCGCGCCCAGGGAGCGCACGTAGTCCAGGTTGGCCGCCGAGGCCGTGGCAATGACCCGGGTCCCCAGGTGACGGGCCAGCTGGACGGCGTAGCCCCCCACCCCTCCGGCACCGCCGGTGACCAGGAAGCTGCTGCCCGAGGTCAGCGCCAGGCGGGTCAGCGCCTGGTAGGCGGTCATGGCGGCGCAGGGCAGGGCGGCGGCGTCCTGGGCCGAGACCCCCTGGGGGATCCGGGCCAGGGCGCAGGCGTCCACCACCACGTAGTCGGCGTAGCCCCCGCCGCGGCGCAGGTCGTGGTGGAGGACCACGCGGCTGCCCACGCCCAGCTCGGGGATGGTCGCGGCCTGCTCGGCCCCCTCCCCCACGGCCTCCACGGTCCCGGCCACGTCCAGGCCCAGCACGTGGGGCCAGTGCCAGGCGTCGTCGCCGCTGCGGGCGGTCTTGACGTCCACCGGGTTCAGGCCACAGGCGTGGACCCGCACCAGCACCTGACCGGGGCCGGGCTCGGGGACGGGGATCTGTGCGATGTGAAGGGACTGCGGGTCACCGGGGGCGTCGAGAACAAGCGCGCGCATCGTCATGAGCGGCATCCTGTCATGCCTCGGGCCCAATACCGGTATTCTGACGCTGTTCCTCGTGTCTCCTGTCCCCTCCCGGCCCTCGCCCCGACGACGGCCCACCGTCTGTGGGACGACCCTGGGAGCCTGCTGTGAACGCGCCCGTTCTCACGGGCAACAAGTACCGTTCTCACGACGAATAAGTACCGTTCTCACGACGAATAAGTACCG
>ERZ772827.1068-NODE-1068-length-14250-cov-22.725255_pt1 | contig 14250 bp, 17 predicted proteins | sample MGYA00580850_ERZ772827 | MGnify/ENA primary metagenome ERZ772827 (study PRJEB29015, sample SAMEA2737950) | human oral metagenome | biome: human oral; feature: human-associated habitat; material: dental | place: China | collected 2145 ...
GAAAAGAATTATTTACACCACCACCAGAGGTTGATTCACAAGTAGTCATTCTAGACCTTTATGATAAGCCAATCTTTGCTGACTATTTAACAGAAACTGAATATATGCTTCCAGTAAAAAGAGCATTTTTAAATAAACGTAAGAAACTGATAAGCTCTTTAAATGGTCTAGTGGGTGATAAGGCGGCAACTAAATCATGGTTAGAATCTTTAGATATAGATATAAACAAACGAGCTGAAGACCTATCTTTAGACGAGTGGCTAAAAATAGCTAAGAGCTTAAAAGAAAAAGATAATTAAATAGCGAACAATAAATAATAAAGACTTGAGTATTAACTGAAACTGTTAATATTATCGACCACTTTAAGGTTTAAAAAGGTGTAATTTAACGTTGCTAAGTTAAAGTTTGTATTTTTTATTTAAGCGGTTTTTAGCGGATAGATATAAAGATATAATACAAAGTAGGAGTTAGTTGTGGCAAAGGGAATAATATATTTGATGACTACAGTTGTTCCTGGTCTTATTAAGATTGGTAAGACTAGAAATGATCAATTTGAAAATAGAATGAGATTTTTAGAAAGCAATGGATATGCGAATATCACGGGATTAAAAAGGGAGTTTGCTATAGAAGTGGATGGATACGACGATAAAGAAAAGCTTATTCATGACATTTTTAGCAAAAGTAGGATTATTGGTACTGAGCTATTTGCGTTAGATATAGAAATTGCTAAATCTTTATTAGCTTCTTTAGATGGTAAGCAAATTTATCCTAAGGATAAAAGTAAAAAAGAAGTATTTAAAGAATCTACAGAGGAAATAAAGCTTAAGATAAATGAAGGATTTATTCCAGATGGAGAATATGTATTAAATCGCAACATAAAAGGCTTTGGAAAAGTAAAAGGCAGGGCCATTGTTAAAAATGGGGTATTTGTGCTGTTAAAGGGAAGTTTTTGCAATAATATCGATAAAAAGCATGTGCCTTCTATTAGGAGAAATGCAAAAATAAAAGATAATATATTACAAGAAGATATTATATGTATGAATCCATCAAGCGCTGGTTGGGTGATTATTGGAAAGTCTAATAATGGATGGAAAGAATGGAAAGATTCGCAAGGGAATTCTATTGAAAATATAGAGACAGATAAAAAGTAGTTTATATATAAGCTAGTTATTATAAAAAAACTAATAAGATGTCATTTATGCTAACTTTAAAAGCAAAAGAATATAAAAAATTTGAAGATATTAAGTATGTTGGAGAGGATGGAAGCGAATATTGAAGTGCGAGAGAACTTGCTATCGTACTTGATTATGCTCAGTGGAAAAATTCCAAAAAGTTATTGATAGGGCGATGATTGCTTGTGAGAGCAGTGGGCATGAAATAGCACACGATTTTGCCGAGGTCAGCAAAATCGTAGAATTTGGAATCACAGGTAAATCTATTAAGGATTATAAACTTACGAGATATGTTTTTTAAATTGTTTAAAATGGTGATTTAAGAAAAGAAGTTAAAGCATTTATAAAAAGAAAAAAGCGAAACCAAGTGGAGTTTCGCTCTATATAAAACTAATATGTATATACGTATAACTACATATTAGTTTTTCTTATGCATTATCCGAGACGATAATGCATAAAATCAGTTACATATTGGAGATTGATCGCAATCTCCTCTAACTGATCTATTTTTTTAAGTTTTGCTTTTGATAGCTCCCTTTTGTCTAAAAGATTGCCAGTAAGCTCTATTATATTTCCAGCGTAGTCGCTTAATTTTTTCCAGTCCTCCTTTGAGACTGGCTTTTTAAAATCTGATTTAGGGTTATTATGCTTCCTTATAATTTTTCCTAGATCCCCTATACCTGAAAGAACTAAAGCATGGCATATGTCCCCTATACCATATTTGATGTCTTCGATATTATCGTTGACATCTGTTTTTAAGGATGTATCAAAATTCATAGAATCCCTCCGTATCTATGTTTAAATTTTTCTACCGGCGGAATTCCACTTGATAATTGCACCGATAGATCTAGACAATTTTTAAGATTCCAGATCTACCGGCACAAAATTAAAAGTACATCTTAAAGACGCTATAACGATATAATAAAAAAGCTTTAAAAGCAAGAATAAGCGGTAAATAAAAAGAAAAAGTGGAGCAATCGCTCCACTTTGGTGTTTGGCTAATTTAATAGACTGTCTATTTTTTCTATAACCTTTCCTTCTATATTATTTAGAATTCTTAAGTTATAGAATTGCTTATGATCAGGAACTTCATCTTTTGCCTGATTAAAAGCATCTTCGATTTTTTTTCGCCCGTGATAAAGCATGTCACGGATGTCTTTTAGTTGTTCTTTTCTTAAAAGAACGGATTTTTTATTTAGTTCAGATAAGACCTCATAGACCTTATCCAGATGGGCCGTAAAGAAACTATTTTGTTTTCTTCCTACCATCAACATGATAGAAAAACGAATATCGAACTCATATTCGTCTAAGAGATCTTCAAAGTCTGTTATATTAGCCTCCCAAAAGGGTAGAAAATCCATATCTCGCCCCTTTCTCCTTTGTATCGGAAAATTAAAGTTTAAAAATTAGCGAGATACCTTATATCCCGCTTTAAAGGCTAGAAAAAGGATAGCTTTCAAAGCGAAATATAAGTGCATTACATATTGTAACAGATATAGGTTTTATAACAAGAAAAAAAGACCCCGGTGAGAGGGCCTCAATTTTTTAATATAGCGAAATACTAATTTTTTCCGCTACATCGAGAAGGCTATTAACCTCCTCCAGAGCTGTTTCTGACAGCTCGTTATTTATTTTTATTTCAAAGAGTTGGTCCATAACCAGCTCTACTTTTTGTTTTAGGTTATTTTTGTCTTCGTCTGTTAGATTCAGAGATCTTTTTCTTAATAGCTCATTGAGCAATTTTAAAAGAGATTCATATTCTCTTTTTTTGTCTCCTCGTAGTGCTGTTAAGATTATTGCTGAAAGGTCGAGATTGTATTCTACAATCTTTTGCTCTACAGCTAATTCATCTGGATTATTAAAATTTTTCATTTTATTACCTTTCTGCCGGAAAGGTTACCGTTTTTTTGTCCCCCATCCGGACTTTTTGACCTTGTTTTCAAGGTCTATTAAAGTTACCCTCCAAAACTTTAATACTCGCTCACCCGAGATTACGTTTTGGATTATATGCTTTATTAGTTCTAATTATTTTATTTAGAGCACATAATTCAAAACATAATTCGGGCGTAACAAGTTTAGTTTCTTAGGTAAGAAAGGCTAAAAATATTAGGTTCGTGATGATTTGCATCACGCATATACGTTACCATAAATAAGCATAATAGTCAAGATTATGGTTATGTATATTTTAGATAAGTCAAGACTTTTTATGAACATTATTTATGATAAGATGAAGTTAGTCTTAATTGTTTTTGTGGAGGGTACTAAAAGAATGAGACTTCGTGCTAGACTTAATGGTCTTTTAGATTTATCTAAAAGTGTTTTATCGCTAGGACTAATAATGGGTATAATGGCGTTTTTCTACACTGTTATAACAAATAAGCTGGAAGTGGAGGCTGTTGATACTACGACAAGACTAGCTTCTACAGGAATGGATGTAACGACATCTTTAATTTTGGCAATCGGTATTATTGCGGTAATGTCAGTTGTAGCTGTGGTTGCTAAAAAGGGCTTGAATTAATAAAAGAAGGTCATGTGACCTTCTTTTATTAATCTTGTTAATCATTAATCTTAATGTTGTTTGATCTTTTTTATTGCTAATTTATTTAGTTTGTTAATTTTTTGTACTTGTTTTTTTGTTTAGTTGTTTTTTTATTTTATTTTTCTGTTTTTAGCTTTTATTTCTCTTGGAGATAAGATGATTAAAGCAAGAATAGTTAATGCTGCAAATATGTAGGCAATAGATGGCTTTGTAATAGATAATATTGGTGTTGCAATATAAAGAATAAATAAAGCTGAAAATTCAATTAGCTTTATAGCTTGTTTTTTAAAGCCTAGGAAATAAGTGAATAATACAGCAAATAAACCAATTAATGTTGGGATCATTAGAATTAGTATTAATTCTAATGTGTCTGATGTAACTGGTTTTATTGGACCTATCATGGGGTAGATTACGTTTTTTGCATTACCACCTAAAGTAGTGGCAAAATAAGACAAATAAAAGAATCCAGCTATTACAGAAAGCCATAGGGAGATAATTAGAATATTACGAACTAGCGGCGTAACAATCGGGTTGATATTAAAGATAAAAGTATTTTTAGGGCGACAGTTCGGATATCTAATAATGTTGATGATTGTGCCAACCGACCATAACAATAAAAGGATAATGTATGCAATAGCTAATGTTGGTGAAAATTGGTAATTATAACCATGAGTCAAAAAGCGTCCAGCTTCATCTAATAGTAAGCCTGCTCCAACTCCCATTAAAGCAATTAATAGATAAGTAATCTTATTTTCTTTTACTTTGTCGTGGGTAATAAAAATTACAGTGGTTAAACAAATAAGAAAAGTGCCAATTAAAGAGTGTGGTAATTGTTTGTCTGTTAAAAAATAAGATTTAGTTAAGAATTCAAAAAGAACTCGCATTAATAAAATGGTAAGAAAAGCTGAAATAATGAAAATGTTTAATATCTTCTGGTGATTATTAATACTACTGTCTTTTTGGATCATATATTTTCATTATACGCATCTATTTTTATAAGAGATAAAAATATAAGAATAGAATGTATTTTTCTTAATCGTTAAAATGCTTTTTCTTGACTCTAATATTTTCGATTGTTATTATAGCTTACATGTCCTACAAATAGCGAGTAATTGGTCGAGATGGGACAAGTAAATAAAGGGAGAAAATCACATGTCAATAGCTGTCGAATTTGTGTCGTCACGACGCAAAAAGATCGCAGTTGATGTGGTGCCTGCCGAATGGCAACTTTATCTTGTATAACTAGATAAAGTTAAACTAACAAAGAAAATGGAAAATAAAATAGACCCTAAGGCACCTTGGGTCTATTTTTATTGTTTTTTATCTGTTTTTTGTTTTTATTTTCTTTGTTTATTCTATTTTGGGATTATGCTATTTATTGGTCGATAACTAATACTTCTTAATGTCTTTGATATCTACTTTAACTTTCTCTAGGTTCTCTCGTATTAGGGTTTCTAGGCTTTCTTTAGATCCCATTTTTTTAGTGTCGCTTAGACTGTCTCCATTAAAGAAGATGGAAGGAGTGGCTTTGACTTCCATTTTGTCTGATTTGGCGATTTTGGTGTCAAAATCGATTTTCTTTTTAACTCTGCTAGATGACATATCATTCTTGAATTGTTCGAGATTTGGGATATTAATGGATTTTGCAATTTCATAGAAAGTGTTGGTACGGTCTGCAATGTTTTGAAGTCCCCAGGTATTTTGTTTTTCAAGAACTGCAGTTTTCATTTCCCAATATTTGTTTTGAAGACCTCCAGCGATAATAGCAGCTTGAGCAGCTAAGGAATTAGTGTGTGCTGGGATAACAATGCTACGAGATACATAAGTCATTTTATCTTTATATTTTTCCATAACACCATCTATGGTTGGATTTAGTCCAGCGCAGCCAGGGCATTGTGAGTCGAAAACTTCAATAGTTGTAAGTTTTGCCTTTTCTGGAGCAAGGCCTTTATAGAAATCACCAATTTGTCCATTGTCTTCATTTGGTCCAATGTATTTTGTCACGTCATATTTAGAAGTATCGATATTTTCCGTGCTATCCTGATCACGCTTCTGATCTTTTGCTAGATAAAATACAAAACCAATAGTCGCTAGACAAACAACTGCAAAAATAATCCACTTTTTCTTTTCCATATTCCTCCTTTTAACTAATGGTTATTATAACTTAAAAATTCGTTTAAAAGAGTCAAAAGAAGTAAAATAAAAGCATATGGTACAGCTAGTTATAATAGCGTTTTTGTTTTTGATAACTTTATTATTTGCTTGTTTAAAACCTATAAGGTCGAGCTATAGTGCTTTTGAAGTAAATAGACTGAAGGCTCATAAAACTAAGAGTTTGGAGCTGGAGAGGTTCTTTAACCAAGTAAAAATAGAAGTTTTATTTCAAGCATTAACATTTGTTTCGTTTTTCATCTTAACCGTTTATGTAACGATTAATTTTAATTTGTTTTTTGTAGTTTTGCTTGAATTATTTTTAGTCCTCTTACTTGAATTCTTGAGAGGGCAGGAAATTATTAATGGATTTACTTCTAAGCTATATAAGCGTTATGAAAAGCTTTTATTAAGGTTTTCGAATAAGTACGACAACATACTTAGCTTTTTTGTGGCTAAAGGTAAGGATGTGGGGTCTAGTTTAAAAGTTCATTCAAAAGAAGAGCTGTTTTATTTATTAGATAATTCTAAATTGCTTTTGGAAGATGAGATGCTTTTACTTCGAGCTTCTTTTGATTTTAAAAGTTTACTCATAAAAGACATTATGGTGCCGCTAGAAGAGGCGGTCACTATAAGGGGAGATGAACTTCTAGGTCCATTAGTAATAAATGAGCTACATAAAACTAAACATACAATTTTTCCAGTGATGCGTAGTGAAGGTGAAGTAATCGGGCTTTTAAACTTAGTAGACGTAACTAAGGTTAATAGTGAAACGAAAAGTTTAAGAGCGATTGATTTAATGAAGGAAGATGTATTTTTTGTTAGTCAGGATAAGAATTTGGAAGGGGTGCTCGGCGCTTTCTTGCGAAGTCACCAACACTTGTTTATAGTAGTAAATAAGTCAAAGAAGGCTATTGGTTTAGTGTGCCTTGAAGATATTATAGAAAGATTACTTGGAAGAAAAATCGCGAAAAGATAAGTAGGAAAAATTGTGAAAAGAACGTGGATTATTGACACTACAAAAAAGCTTGATGAAAAAGTTGAAATCAGAGGTTGGGTACAAACTAGAAGAGATCACGGAAAATTAATCTTTATAGACGTTAGAGATCGGTCTGGAATTATTCAGGCAGTATTTTGGGCTGGCAGAGATAAAGAGCTTTTTAAGCAAGCATCTAAATTGCGTTCTGAATATGTTGTGAAACTAGAAGGTATTGTTCAGGCGCGTGGTGAGAAACAAATTAATGATGATCTTCCTACTGGAAGAGTTGAGTTAGCTGTCACTAAGCTTGAAATTTTAAACACTTCTGAAACGCCAGTTTTTGAAATAGAAAAAGCCAGTGAGACTTCAGAAGAACTAAGAATGCAATACCGATACTTAGACCTAAGAAGTGAACGGATGGCAGAAAATATTAAGAAACGTCATCAAATAATTAAATTAATTCGAGATGAATTAAATCAAGAAGAATTTTATGAAATAGAAACTCCATATCTTACAAAAGGTACTCCTGAAGGGGCTAGGGAATTTGTTGTACCAGCAAGACTTTCTAAAGGTAAGTATTTTGTATTACCACAATCGCCACAACAATTTAAACAACTTCTAATGACGGGTGGTGTTGAAAGATACTTTCAGATAGCTCGTTGTTTTAGAGATGAAGATACTAGAGGAGATCGTCAGGCTGAATTTACACAGATGGACTTAGAAGCAAGTTTTGTATCAAAAGAAGAAATTATGGAACTTAATGAAAAACTTTTGATCAAGATTGTAGAAACCTTATATCCTGAAAAACATATTCAAGAAGTACCATTCCCAAGAATTACTTATAAAGAGGCTATGGAAAAATATGGTACTGACCGACCAGATATCCGCTTAGACAAAAACGATCCTAACTTACTTGCTTTTTGTTGGATTGTTGATTTTCCAATGTTTGAAAAAACTAATAAAGAAGAACATCATGGGGCGTACGGAGAATGGACGTTTACGCATAATCCATTTTCAGCACCAATTGACGAACATTTAGAACTTCTAAGGAATAAAGAGAAGATTGGTGACATTGTTGCCAGTCAATACGATATCGTACTAAATGGCTATGAGATTGGGGGTGGATCAATTCGTAACCACCGAGCAGATGACCTTATTAAAACACTAGAAATTATTGGACATAGTAAAGAAGCAATTGAGGCTAACTTTGGGCATATGCTAAAGGCTTTTAGATTCGGCGCACCACCACATGGTGGAATTGCTTGGGGACTAGACCGATTAATCATGATTTTACAAAACGAACCATCGATTCGTGATGTAATTGCTTTTCCAAAGACAGGTGACTCAAGAGACTTATTAATGGATGCTCCAAACGTTGTAGATAAGAGGCAATTAAAGGATCTTGGCTTAAAGTGATTAGAAAAATCTTTATTGGTTTTATACTGGTAACTTTTTTAACGGTTACTTTTAACTTGCCAATTGTAAAAGCAGATGAACTGACAGATCTTGGACTAGATCAGGCAAAGATTGAAAATATTAAGGCGAGTTGTACTACTTTAACTGCTAGTTTAAATCAGCTTCATGCTTCGGATGGAGTATTGAGAGTAAACCGTGGACAGGCTTATGAGACAGTGTCTAAAAGACTTATTACGGTATTTAATGCTAGAGTAGCTTCTAATTCTTTAGATGGCTCATCTATGGTGGCAATTGCTGCTAATTACGATAAAGCTCTATTTGCATTCAAGATGGACTATAAGAGCTATGAAGACGCTTTAAAGGAAACTATTAAAACAGACTGTAATAAAGAGCCAGTTGAATTTTATAAGCATTTAAAGACTGCTAGAGAAGCTCGAAAAAAGGTTCATGAGGATGTTTTAGTCTTACATGCACAACTTAATGATTATGGACAGACTTTTAGAAAATTCAAAAAGCAGATTTTGGAGACTAAATAATGGAACAAAAAGAAGCTATTAAAAGTAATGCTTTGTCTGAAAAATGTTTTATTAGACCAGGTCAGAAGTTAGCTATATTAATTGTCGGTTCTGTTCTTTTATCTTTAACCTTTGTTTGTATTAGTATGTGGCTTTATTCAGCAACTGGAGCAGAGCAGGTGGATCTTTCCCGCCCTGGTTTTAAAGATGTTAGAGGACAATCTTTTCAAAGAAATGAGGATGAAGATTCACTAGAATATTCAAATACTGGTCCAATTAATAAAGAATCTTTAGATGAGTTTGAGAAGAAATTCGATAAAGCAGCAAAAGATGCAACTTCAGTAGAATCTTTTGCTTCGGATGTCTTGTCGGATAAGTCTTTAGGCATAGATAAAAAAGATTCTACTGAAGATGTTAAATAAGAAAATAAAAGAAAAGTAAAAGAATGAGATTAAATAAAATAAGGAGCTGATACTCCTTATTTTTGTATTAATTAAAATTTTAATATTTTTGGTTACTTACAAGAATTAAAAGTTGGTAGAACTGCTAATTTAATACCATTCTTTCTAAAGGCTTTGACAACACGGCGACGCATCTCACCAGATACTGACCATTGATCGGATGGTAAAGTTTTACCATTGATGACAATTTTAATTGAGTTTCCAGTAATGCCAATAATACCATCGAACTTTGGTGGTGATTGGATTTTTTTAACAAAATCAGGATCTTCAGCTAACTCAGCACCAACTTTATTAATAATCTCTGTAAGTAGATTAATGTCGGTGTCAGGTTCGACATCTAAGGTGAATCTAGCCATGCTCCAGCCCATGGTTTTGTTAATTACCAAAGTAATATTGCTATTTGGAATGTAGTGAACGTTTCCTTCGGCGTCACGAATAACTGTAGTTCTACCACCAATTTTTTCAACAGTTCCTGAAGAACTGCCAATTGTTACAATATCTCCAGCCCTAAATTGATTCTCAGTAATAATAAATAGTCCAGTAATAAAGTCTTTGACTAATGTTTGTGAGCCAAAACCAAGTGCAACCCCGATAATACCGGCAGAAGCAAATAAAGGAGATAGATCGATATTTGGCAAGATAATTTTTACTATCGATACAACAACTATGGATACTAAAATAATTCGCCATAGCATTTGAACTAGTGGTACAACGGTTTCTTGACGCTTTTCAATATCTTTACGATGCCATTTCTTATGTCCAGATCTAATGGTCCTAATTGTGATAACTCTAGCAATATAACCAACTACATAGTAGATAATCACGCCACCAATAACTACATATAAAGCAGGAAGGCCAGTAGTGCTAAACCAATCTGGCTCTTTAATAATCTCTTGAGCAATCTTAGCTACGCCGTTACTGTCTGTTTCGGCAATTGTTTTAAGATAAGTTAATATCATAAGCATATAGTTTAAGTATAGCACTCTAAAGGTTGGTGCTTTTTATTTTTTAAGAGGTATTGTAATAAAATAGGTAAAGTTATGCTAAATCCAGACGATTTTATTATTACCAAAAAAAGAAAGAAATATAAATTTGCGAATTTTTCTAATTTCTCTAATTGCTATGAGCTAGAGGAAGTAAATATAGAAAAGGCATTAGATAATAAAAATATAACTTTAGAGCTTGGAGCAGGAAACGGAATCTTTTCACTTGGTTGGGCTAAAGCGCATCCTGAAACTTTTGTAATAGCTCTAGATTTAAAAGCAGATAGACTTTATACCGGAGCAAAACAAGCTTTAGAAGAAAAGATAGACAATATTATTTTTGTAAGATCTAGAGCGGATTTATTTTTAGATTTATTAAAGCCGCATTCTATTGATACTATTTGGCTTACTTTTTCTGATCCTTATCCTAAAAAACGTCAAGCGAAACATCGACTTACGCATCCAGATTTTCTAGGTAAGTATAGGAAAGTCTTAAAAGAATCTGGAGTGTTATTACAAAAAACGGATAATGATTCGCTTTTTGAATGGGGCAAAGAACAACTAATAGATAGTGATTGGAGAATAGTAGAAGAATCGAGAGATCTTCACGCCATGGAAGGTTGTGATGATATCAAGATAAAGACGGGCTACGAAAAGCGTTATTTAAAAGAAGGTAAGAATATCAATTATCTAAAGGCTAAACCAATTTAGTTTAATTTAGTACTTGCTTTTAAGTAGTTTTAGAATTTTTGGTGGTTCTTTAATGAAATTTTCTCTTGCCCAGCTGTCTATAGAGCCGGCACCAATTAATACTACGGTTTCAGTTTTAGCCAAATTTAATATCTCTTCCGCTAAATTATTATCTAGTTCTGCTGTTTTTAGATTAAGTTTGGTTTTAACTTCTTTTGCTAAATCTTCTTTTTCGATAATCTTTTTTCGTTTTGGTTCTCTTGCAAGATAAGTGTCTAACCAAAATAGATTATTAATACCATCGAAACAATGAGCGTATTCTTGTTTGATGTCGTATTGCCTAAGATTTTGGAATGGCTGATAAACCACATTAATTGGCTTATTTAACTCTTTAGCTATTTCAATCGTTGCTTTAATCTCTGCTGGATGATGAGCATAGTCTGAATAGATATTATCTGCGATTTTTTCAAATCTTCTATTAGATCCTGGATAAGAATTAATGATTTTTAATAAATTAACATCTTTTACATTAGGTAAGATATTTTTGATCAAAGCAAAAACCAGTAGTGCATTCTGACGATACACCTTACCTAGTAACTCTATATTCTTAATGCTTTCATCCGTTCTGTCTAGCAAAGAAACAATAGTGTCATGAATTTCTATTTCACGGTTTTCTTTTAGATAAGAAAAATCTTCTCGGTAGATAAAAGTTTGTTTAGATTGGTTAATAAACATGCTAAAAGCATCTTTATATTCAGTAATGCTAGGGTAAGTATCTGAATGGTCATAGTCTATCGTCGTGATAAGTGACTTATGAGGATGGAAGTGCAAGAAGTTTTTATCGTACTCATCGCATTCGTAGATAAAATATTCAGCATCCTTTTCAAAAACACCACTTGGAGCAAATTTTAAAGTCGTACCAACTGAATAACTAACCTTGATACCAAGTTCTTTAAACGCCCAGATTAACATGCTAGTGGTAGTGGTTTTACCATGTGTTCCGGCAACAGCTATTAACTTCTGCTTAGATAGTTTAATTATTTTAGAGAGAAGATAATCACGTTTAGCGGTCTTGATTTTTAACCTTTTTGCCATTTTAAACTCTGGATTCTTATTAGAGATGGCTTTACTACGAATAAAACAATCGATTTTTTGTTTTTCAAATTCGTCTTTTAGAGATTCTCCATCTTGGTTGTAATAGATCTTAATTCCAATTTTCTCTAGTTCTTTAGTTTCAAGCGTTTGTTTTTCATCGCTGCCTAATACTTCATGTCCAGTATCTTTGGCAATTCTTGCTAGAGGTCCTATTGCTGAACCACCGATTCCCGAGAAATAAATACGCATATATCCTTGATTATAACACCTACCTCTAAAAAGTGTTTTTAGAGTGCGTCTAGCTAGAGAATAAGCTTTTGGCTATAATTAGGACAAGTAGGTGGGATTCCTCGTGGAGAATAGAAAAGAAGTCAAAAGAAGTATCAAGAATTTAAGGAAGATAAAGACTTGGCAATTAGTCTTGTTACTTTTTGTTGGTTCTTTTGCTTCGGCCACTTTTTTAAGAATCAATAACGTTGAAATGAGTAAGCGTCGTGAGGCGGTTTTAAAAAGTGATAAAGCAAAAGATTTAGCAGGGATAAAGTCAGGGCTTTACGATCTTTCTAGTTTTGTGGCATCACATATGAATACTTCAACTGGTACTTTCTTTTTGGAACAAACCTATAGAGAAGATGTAAAACAAGCTTATGAGAAGGCTTCTAAGGCGGAGGGTGAGCATGGCAATATTTTTGTTAAAGCCCAGGAAGTATGTGCGCCAAAATTCTCTAGCTGGTCGCTTGCGTATGTACAGTGTGTGGATCAGGAATTGGGAAAATTCCCAGCTGCACATTCTTATGAAGAATCATTAGAACTACCAAAAGCTGATTTATATCGCCATGAATTTAATGCACCACTGCTTTCTTTTGATCCGGCTGGCATTTCAATAATCTTCTTAGCGCTTATAGTGCTTATTATCTTAGCTAGAGCAATAAGCTTAATTATTCTAAAGATTTTATTAAAACGCTATAAGACACGTGTTTAATTCTACATCTGTTAAACAGAGGTAGAAATTGATGAATGACATAGATATCATTAGAAAGAGAAAAGTAAAGAGTTGACATCTGTTAGCTCTTTTATATACTCTAATAGCGTAACTATCTTTAATAGGAGGTATCCATATAATGTCAGCACCATATAGGTATGAAAATTCAAAAGGCGTTAGCTACTACTTGTTCAAAAAAGAAGTTGAACTACGTGGTGGACGAATGCAAACAATTTATTTCTTATCTAAGAGTGACACTTCAGAAAAAGGTGAACCATGTGATTTACCAGAAGATCGTGAACCTGTAGAGAACCCAAAGAACGGTTTTGTAACTCTAAAGAAGAAAAAAGCTTAAGTTTAAGATAAAAATACTTGCACCATAAGCGTTATCTATTTAGAATATAGATAAAACAAAAAGGTGCCGGAAAACCTCTCAAGTTCGAGAGGTTTTCTATTTTGAAATAGAAAATAATAAGCGGATAAAGAATGAGAATAAAAAATAAGTAGCCATGATGCTACTTATTTATTTTTACTAAACTTGGTGGGGGTGGAAGGAATCGAACCTTCTACCAAGTGGTTATGAGCCGCCTGCTCTAACCGATGAGCTACACCCCCACGAAGGAATAGCTGATCCTATTATAGCCCAGATGTAAAGAATCGGCTATAATTTAGTTACATGATTAATCAGACGTGGGGCTTTTTAAATAAACATCAGGACAAAATCAATATCTATACTTTAGGTTATATTGTAATTATCATTTTCTTTTTTTATACAGTTTGGGGATCGATTTCTGCTATGCAAAGAAACTATTTAATGCAGCGTCAATTAACAGAAAAAGAGTTGCAATTAAAGCTAGTTAAGCTACAAGTAGAGAATTTAGAGCTTGAAAAAGCTTATTACCAGACAGACGAGTATAAGGATTTATCGGCAAGAACAAATATGGGTTTGGCTACTAATGGTGAAAGTGTTTTAATATTGCCACCAAATAGTGAAATGGCAAGTAAAATAGAAGATAAGATTAGTATTAGTCCGAATGTTTTACTTCAAGATACCGCTAAAGTAGATGAAAGTAACTTTTCACAATGGAAGAAATTCTTGTTCGGCGAGAACCCACTAAAAGATGAGAAAAACAAAGATAATAAGTAAATCTATCCAATAAACCTATTAAGCTTTACAAAATAAATCGTTATAGCTATTATATGTAATGTAAATATCGCGGGATGGAGCAGTCTGGTTAGCTCGCTTGGCTCATAACCAAGAGGTCGG
>ERZ772827.1069-NODE-1069-length-14247-cov-6.148112_pt1 | contig 14247 bp, 8 predicted proteins | sample MGYA00580850_ERZ772827 | MGnify/ENA primary metagenome ERZ772827 (study PRJEB29015, sample SAMEA2737950) | human oral metagenome | biome: human oral; feature: human-associated habitat; material: dental | place: China | collected 2145 ...
TGATTATGACAATCACAGATAAGCAGTTTGGGATGATGGAGCACTTCTCTTCGCATATTCCAACTAAGCCACCAGCAGCACCTCCACCTCTTGATCTATTCGGATTCTAGGAAATTCTTTTCTCTGATATATACAAAAAGCCGATGGAACACCATCGGCTTTTTCTTTTCTATAAATCCTCGTAAGGAGCTAGTGCATAGCTGAATATCTATGGTCAGTTGTACTAGCTATTACGAAGGTACTGAATTGAAAGCTAATCACAACTGTGAATCCTGTAACAAATCTTCGCACTTGTTGTACTAGCTATTACGAAGGTACTGAATTGAAAGCTAATCACAACCACTCAAGGAAACATTGTAGGATCTACGCCGTTGTACTAGCTATTACGAAGGTACTGAATTGAAAGCTAATCACAACCCTCATCCTCATACGCCCCTAGGTACTTGGGTTGTACTAGCTATTACGAAGGTACTGAATTGAAAGCTAATCACAACCCACCTCTAGCCATTCTTTCTAGAGCATCTGTTGTACTAGCTATTACGAAGGTACTGAATTGAAAGCTAATCACAACACTACTATGAGGGGCAAGCTGATTGCTCAGGTTGTACTAGCTATTACGAAGGTACTGAATTGAAAGCTAATCACAACCAACGACGCTCAGAGTTCAAAGGTACAATGTTGTACTAGCTATTACGAAGGTACTGAATTGAAAGCTAATCACAACCAGACTATCTCCTCCTTGAATTTAAGCCCGGTTGTACTAGCTATTACGAAGGTACTGAATTGAAAGCTAATCACAACGATACCACGGCGGAGTGCCTCTTCCATACCGTTGTACTAGCTATTACGAAGGTACTGAATTGAAAGCTAATCACAACAAGCCTGAAGACTATACGCATGAGAGAAAGGTTGTACTAGCTATTACGAAGGTACTGAATTGAAAGCTAATCACAACGGGTACCCTCCAAAGGTGCCAGAGGCGTTTGTTGTACTAGCTATTACGAAGGTACTGAATTGAAAGCTAATCACAACATACCGCATCCATTTTTCGCTATAAGAAAGGTTGTACTAGCTATTACGAAGGTACTGAATTGAAAGCTAATCACAACTGACTAAGTTAGATACTACAGAATCAAAATGTTGTACTAGCTATTACGAAGGTACTGAATTGAAAGCTAATCACAACACTTGGTGCTCACGGGTAATAGCCTTTGCCGTTGTACTAGCTATTACGAAGGTACTGAATTGAAAGCTAATCACAACTGATCTAGCTCGTTAGAGAAAAGCCTTATAGTTGTACTAGCTATTACGAAGGTACTGAATTGAAAGCTAATCACAACGTAAAAACCTTACGAAAGACGAGGTGATTGTTGTACTAGCTATTACGAAGGTACTGAATTGAAAGCTAATCACAACGTTGATTCGCCTTGTTCATTTCTTACATAGGTTGTACTAGCTATTACGAAGGTACTGAATTGAAAGCTAATCACAACTTCGGGCTTGACTACCGGTGGTTTAACATCGTTGTACTAGCTATTACGAAGGTACTGAATTGAAAGCTAATCACAACACGCAAAGACTCTGCCTGCAAACGTAAAAGTTGTACTAGCTATTACGAAGGTACTGAATTGAAAGCTAATCACAACGTGCCTTATAGGGTGCTTTGGCGTGATTGGGTTGTACTAGCTATTACGAAGGTACTGAATTGAAAGCTAATCACAACAGTGACCTTACTTCATCGTTTCGTTCAAATGTTGTACTAGCTATTACGAAGGTACTGAATTGAAAGCTAATCACAACAGCTATAATCTTTGAGTGGTTTCGGAATACGTTGTACTAGCTATTACGAAGGTACTGAATTGAAAGCTAATCACAACTAAGTAACCTCTTTACTATATGAAGAAAGAGTTGTACTAGCTATTACGAAGGTACTGAATTGAAAGCTAATCACAACGTATACCTGCTAATTAGATTATCGGTATAGGTTGTACTAGCTATTACGAAGGTACTGAATTGAAAGCTAATCACAACCGAGGATATGTGGTTGAGAGCTTCTTATGTGTTGTACTAGCTATTACGAAGGTACTGAATTGAAAGCTAATCACAACAACTTGCTAGAATTAATCCTTATAATTGGCGTTGTACTAGCTATTACGAAGGTACTGAATTGAAAGCTAATCACAACTAGCTGTTTCATATACCCTTGCAACGAAGGTTGTACTAGCTATTACGAAGGTACTGAATTGAAAGCTAATCACAACCGATAGTACCTGACAGTGACTATGATGCTGGTTGTACTAGCTATTACGAAGGTACTGAATTGAAAGCTAATCACAACGGGGTATCGCTACTCCCGTTATGATTAATGTTGTACTAGCTATTACGAAGGTACTGAATTGAAAGCTAATCACAACCCAGATACTTCGAGTACAAGCTTGCTTTCGGTTGTACTAGCTATTACGAAGGTACTGAATTGAAAGCTAATCACAACTTGATTTCCAAGCAGGTAGATATTCGTGTGGTTGTACTAGCTATTACGAAGGTACTGAATTGAAAGCTAATCACAACGTTCCTTACCGTGTGCTTTGGCGTGATTGGGTTGTACTAGCTATTACGAAGGTACTGAATTGAAAGCTAATCACAACATGGGTATCGCTACTATCTAAGAGTGAACCGTTGTACTAGCTATTACGAAGGTACTGAATTGAAAGCTAATCACAACCAGAATAACCAGTTTGTGATATATGCTATGTTGTACTAGCTATTACGAAGGTACTGAATTGAAAGCTAATCACAACAACTGAAGGCGTATGAAGAGGAGCGTCAGAGTTGTACTAGCTATTATGAAGGTACTGAATTGAAAGCTAGCCATAATGTTTAGCCTTGGAAATAGGGCTAGCGGGAAATATGGACTGGGACTGGGTTGGCGAAGGTCTATAGGAGAGAAGGGTGTATCCTAGTTGGGAGGTGGATAGCCATGCGAGGCTTATGCTACTTTGTAGTGGGATAAAGTGTCCCTTACTCTATGGTTTTCACGGTAGGTCTTTGTACCTTTGCCTTGGGGGTACACTGGGGGTAGAGTGATTTGCCCTCTAGACTGCCCGGCAAAGTGATAACATATTACACTTCATTATCAGGATGAAAAGAACTACTATCTGCTTCACTCTCGCAGCCTTGTTTATGGGGAGCTTGTGTACCCAAGCACAAGTACTGACTCGAGGCAAAAGCTATGGAACGCACCCGCTTACTACTCCTGTCCTCATTGATTCCGTCAATCTAAGTAAGACGAGCTTTGACCTGACGAGCTTCATCAAACGTCCTTATGAGATTGAAGGAAGACGCTCTACCTCTGTAGCTGCTTCGCCAAAGGGGATATTTGCCGTACCCCGAGGGGCTAACCCCAGTGATGCTTCGCTCTCTGTCTACTCATTTAGTGCTGTTTCCCCCACGTACACAAAGGGGAATCTGCGTCTCTATGGACGAGGCCGCTATGCGATCTATGCCGATGGTACGCTCCTTAGCTCGAATGAGAAGACCCCAGTATCTAGCGACACAGTTCCAGCCATCACGGCTCCTCTTACGCTAGAGGCTACGCATAAGGAGCTGGTTGTAAAGGTGCTTCGTATGCCCAAGGATAGCGTGCAGGCGGACTTCAAACTTGTTTTTGTGCCAGAGGAGAAGTTCGCTCCTCTAGACTCGGTAGCCTCGATGAATGGTACTCACTTCATCGACTGGAAGTATATTACACATGGCAAGCGTATTTACTCAGTATCGGTATCTCCCTCTGGCAAGTATGCGTTCGTGGTATGGGCAGATCGTGTGCCGAAGAAGGGTGCGACCTATGTGGATATTCGTGATGCATCAGGCAAGGTACTTCGCTCGACCCAAGGACTATATGGTGCGCGCTGGATGCCAAAGCAGGATTACCTCATCCTAGAGCGAGGGAATGGGAATAAGCGTCAGCTCCTGAAGATTCATCCCGTGACGGGGGAGCAGAGTGTATGGGTTGATAACCTCCCTGGCTCTAGCTATACAATCAGCCCTGATGAGAAGACGATTTACTTCTACGAGCAAGGAAAGGGCCCAGGGAAAAATCCACTTGCTATACGCCGTATTTCTCCTGATGATAGGCAGCCCGGCTGGCGTGATCGTACAGAGATTTATCAGTATGACATTGCCTCGGGGATATATACGCCTTTGACCTATGGTGTACGAAGCAATAATATCTATGATATTTCTGGGGATGGCTCGAAGCTCCTACTCGGTGTACACGGGATGGATTGGACGAAGACGCCCTATGGACACACGACGATCCTGCTCTATACCCCTGCTACGTCTCGGGTAGATACCTTGATTAAGGACGAGATAGAGATCGCAGATGTTTCCTTTATCCCAGGGACGAAGGAGTTACTCATCACTGCTTCACCCAATAGCTTTAATTCCGCAGGTAGCACCTTGCCGGAAGGGGAGTGGGGAAATGGATATGAGCGAGAGCTTCTCCGCTTCAACATGGAGACCAAGCAAGTAGTACCTCTGACCAAGGACTTCGCCCCTAGCATTGCAGATGTGAAGGGATATGTCGCCAAGCAGAAGGCGTTCTACTTCTCTGCGGATAATGGGAGTCGTAAATCCCTTTATCGATTAGATATCGCTACGAATAAGATTACTCCGCTCAATGCTAGCGAAGAGGTTGTGCGAAGCTTTAGCCTCTCGAGTACTGGGAATGCACTCTGGTATGTAGGGCAGAGCCTCAACAATGCCGATCGTCTCTATCGACTAGAGGCTCCAGGCAAGAGTCGCCTCATCTGGGATCTCTCTAGCGAGAAACTCCGTGATGTGCGTTTTACTCCAGCTAAGAGCTTTGTCTATCGTACTCCCGATGAAGTTAGTATCGATGGTTGGTACTACCTCCCCCCGAACTTTGATCCAAAGAAGAAGTACCCCATGATTGTCTATTACTATGGCGGTACGATTCCTCTGACTCGTGAGCTGGAGACAACCTACGATTTGGCGATGTTTGCCTCTCAGGGCTATGTGGCACTCTCTCTGAACCCAAGAGGCTGTACTGGCTATGGGCAGGCATTCGCCGCTGACCATCTGAATGCCTGGGGCACAAAGACTGCAGATGATATCATTGGAGCTGTGAAAGCCTTCACTGAGGAGCATGGCTTCGTTGATGAAAAGAAAATTGGGTGCTGTGGCGCAAGCTACGGGGGCTTCATGACGCAGTATCTGCAGACGAAGACCGACATTTTTGCTGCAGCCATCAGTCACGCTGGCATTAGTTCCATCTCGAGCTACTGGGCAGGAGGCTACTGGGGTATTGCATACAGCTCGGTAGCATCTGCTGGGAGCTATCCGTGGAATAATCCAGAGCTCTATACGAAGCATAGCCCGCTTTTCAATGCAGATAAGATCCACACACCTCTCCTGCTCTTGCATGGTACCTCCGATGTGAATGTACCGCCTAGTGAGAGTACGGCACTCTATAACTCGCTGAAGATCCTCGGTCGTACCGTAGAGCTGGTCGAGTTTACAGGTGAAGACCACCATATCCTAGAGCCTGAGCGGAAAGACATTTGGATGAAGACCATGTTTGCGTGGTTCGCTAAGTATCTTCAGGATAAGCCCCAGTGGTGGGATGCTTTGTATCCCAAGACGGTGTACGAGCAGTAAATAGTCACTCGTTCCCCTAAATAAGAGGTGATAAGATGTCTAGTCCATCCGCCACATCAACTGTGGCGGATGGACTAGACTCTTTTTCGTCTCTTACGGATATGTACTAGGTGCACTATCTCGCTGTTTGATAGTAGGCTACAAAGAACTTTACGTATATTTGTCGTACACTGTTCCCTTGACCTACCGAGGGGATAAGCAAAACAACAGACATTATGGAACCGATCATCCCACACGTCACCAACGAGACCGACCCTCTGAAGGTCGTGGTACTCGGTCTGCCTCACAGCCTCGGAGGAGTGCCCAAGCTCACCGAGACCTACGACGCCAAGAGCTACGAGGCAGTTAATAAAGGTTTTTATCCGAGAGAGAGCGACGTCATACATGAGATGAATGAGGTGCTTGCTATTCTCCAGCGCTATGGGGTAGAGGTGCTTCGCCCTGCACCCCTAGAGAACTATAATCAGATTTTTGCCCGTGATGTGGGCTTCACGATTGATAATACCTTCTTCATCTCTAACCTCATTCCTGACCGAGCCTTAGAGACGGATGCCTTTGCTACTTCGATCTTACCTCGCATAGCACAAGACCATATAGAGCGTTTGCCCGAAGAGGTGCATACTGAGGGTGGGGATATCTTGCTCTATGATGATGTGCTCTTTGTTGGGACCTATTTGGGGCCGGATTATCCTGACTTCAAGACTGCCCGCACCAATCGCTATGCTATTGACTACCTGCGAGAGCGGTTCCCCCGTAAGCATATTGTCCCACTAGAGCTGAGGAAGCATGACCAAGATCCACGTAAGTCGGTCTTGCATCTTGACTGCGCCTTCCAGCCTATATCAAAGGGAAGGGCTCTTATTTATAAGGAGGGCTTCCTACATAAGAAAGATGTAGGTCTCTTGGAGGAAGTCTTTGGACGTGATAACCTCTTTGCTGTTACCCCAGAGGAGGCCTATTACATGAATACGAATATCTTCTCCCTAGGCCCAGAGGCGATCATTAGTGACCAACACTTCATCCGTCTGAACCAGTTCCTGCGCTCAGCCTGGGGAATGACCGTCGAGGAAGCTCCCTATCAAGAAATCTCGAAGATGGGGGGACTCCTACGCTGCTCCACTATGCCACTTGTGCGTGGGGCAAAGTAAGAGACTGCTCAGCTATTTGTGTGTAGCCCCTGCATCCTTCCCTAGCGAGCCTAGGGGGAGGTGTGGGGGCTTCTCCGTCTGTCCTTCTACGCTCTGCTGTATCTTTGTAGCCATATAAAGCGGAAAGAGATGCTAGTAAATGAGATATTCTACAGCCTACAGGGAGAGGGGCTGAATATGGGGCGAGCCTCGATATTCATTCGCCTGAGTAAATGCAACCTGAGCTGTAGCTTCTGCGATACAGAGTTTGAGAGTGGCGTGGAGATGACGCTGGAGGAGGTGAGGGATCGGATAGCCCAGTGGCCCGGTAAGCGTATTATCTGGACGGGGGGAGAGCCTACCCTGCAGCTGACGGAGGAGATTGTGGATTACTTCAAGGCTCTTGGCTACCATCAGTCCATTGAGACCAATGGTACACGTCGCCCCCCTCGTGGGCTAGACTATATCACGTGTAGCCCGAAGAAGGAAGCGATGCGCTTACTCTCCCATAATTTCCCTGATGGCGTAAATGAGTTCCGCTTCCCTATAGGGAAGGATATTGACTTGCCCCCAAACATCAGTGACCTTCCGCCTGCAGAGGCTTATCTGCTTAGTCCCATCTTCGTAGGGGAGACTCAGGGGGAAGTAGATAGCTCTGCCGTAGAGCTCTGTGTGGATTATATCCTCAAGCATCCCGAATGGAGGCTCAGCATCCAGATGCACAAACTCATTCATATCCCCTAGGGCCTTATGCGCTTCCCCCTGTCCCTTTACCTTGCTATCCTTACCCTGTCCTTTGCTCTCCCTGCCTGCACGTCTCGCCTCTTGAGGGAGGCAGAGGCTGCGGAGGCTCGTGGGGAATATCATCGTGCTATGGGGCTGTATAAACAGCTTTACCAGCGTACACCTAAAGAGGAAAGGGTAGAGAAGGCACGGCTGGCATTTCACTCGGGGGAGAATGCTCGGCGTCTCAGGGCTTTTGCCTCTGCCCGCACGAGCTATCATTCAGCTCTAAAGTATCAATATCCCGATAGCCTGCTCCTCATTCGTCTTGCGGAGGTCGCTTTGGCTACGGGGGCATATCAGGAGGCCTTGACCTTTGCTCGGCGTTACCTTCGCTATGATTCTACTAGCCGAGAGGCTCGTCTGCTGGAGGAGAGTGCTGACTTTGCCCTCCGTATGGCTCATCCCAGTTCCCCGTCTGCATTACGCTATAAGGTCACACGATCGGGCCACCTGTCCTCCTCCCGAAGTGACTATGGTGTAGCCTACTCGCCTGAGGGGAAAACGATTTATTTCACGAGTCATAGACGCCCTTCGGGAGGAGCTAGTAGCCAGAGCCCCATCACGGGCGAAGGTCTCGGGCGTATCTATGCCCTGCATCAGGGAGCTAACGCTTCTTGGTCAGGTAAGGTAGATACACTCGCAGGGCTAGCTTCACCTCAGAGAGATATGGGTACTCCTACCTTTACCCCCGATGGACGAACGATGTACTATACACGCTCAGAGCAGGGGAAAGAGGGGGTACACACTGCTCAGATTTATGTGGCATCACAGGGGGGAGATGGGACATGGAGTGAGGGGAAGCCGTTCTCTATCTTTGAGGATAGTACGATACTAGTTGCCCATCCTTCGTTAAGCCCCTCGGGGAAGACCCTTTTTTTTGTCTCTGATGTAGCTGGGGGTAGGGGAGGTAAAGATCTCTATCGTATGAGCCTAGAGCATGGAATGCCAGGAGCGATCTATAACCTCGGTGAGCAAGTAAATAGCCCTCGGGATGAGCTCTTCCCCTATGCTGTCTCCGATAGCGTGGTCTACTTTGCCTCAGAGGGCTGGATGGGCTATGGGGGGCTAGATGTCTACCGTGCTACGCTCCTGCCTGATGGAGGCTATGAACTCCACCATCTACCTTATCCCATCAACACCCATGCGGACGACTATGGCTTTGCCCCAGCTCCCATCGTGGATGAGCTGTCTGGGGGGAAGAGCCTCCGAGAGGTAGGTTTTCTAGCCTCCTCTCGCGATGACCTAAGGGGGGCACCTCATCTCTATCGCTTTGAGTTGGAGAAGGTCGAGACCATTATTGAGGGAATTGTCTCTGACCGAGAGGGGTACCCTCTCTCTGGGGTAACCCTAAGCCTCGTAGGCAATCGCCGTGAGGGGCAGATGCAGGCCGTGACAACAGACCAACAAGGGAGCTACCGCCTCCCTGCCTCCGCTGATACCGACTATGTGATGCTGGCCTCGGCGAAGGGTTACCTCAATCAGTATGTACGCCTACATACCGATCCCTCGGATAGCTCCGAGGTCTATACGGTGGACTTTTATCTAGCTCAGGAGGGAAGGCTTGAGCCTCTTCGCGAGGTGTATTATGCCTTTGACTCAGCAGAAATCCTACCTGAGAGTACCCCGAGCCTTGACAGCCTGCTCCAGCTCATGAGGGACAACCCTCAGGTGCAGCTTACGCTCTTGGCTCACGCAGACCGCCATGGTACAGATGCGTATAATGTAGCTCTATCACAGAGGCGTGCACATGCCCTCTTGCAGTGGCTTGTCTCCCGAGGTGTCGCAGAGAGTCGTCTGCGCTCTGAAGGCTACGGTAAGGCTCGTCCCTTCGTCGTAACCCGTCGCGTGGCAGAGGAACATCCCTTCCTCACAGAGGGGCAGGTGTTGGATGAAGCCTTTATTGCCACACTAACCGAAGACCAGCAAAGGCAATGCGATGCTTTGAATAGACGCACGGAGTTTCGTGCTGTCTCCTCGTGGTAATACATAGGCTCGCTATATAGCAGGCTAAATAAGCCCCACCTCATACCTATCGTCATTCCTATAAAAAGCCTCTCCCCGATAGCTCTCCGCAGGTATCGGGGATAACTGTACGGAGGTTACGGGGATACCTCTCTTGGGTTTACGGGGATACCTCGAGAGGGTTTTCCTCGATACCTATTTTACACTCTGCGGTGTACTCCAGCTGGTTAGGTAGTATAAACTATTTAGTATATTTGTGGATAGCCTCAGGCAAGGAAGCCCGAGGCTGTCTACCCACTAATTGTCGAAGCTACAGCACAACTTTCAGTACATCATCCTCATGGAGAATAATTTACCCCCTAAGCAGCCTCTAGGCTTTTGGAAGACGGTTCTTGCTTCTTTCCTTGGTTTCCTTGGTGCGCATATCTTTTTCTTCTTAATCAGTATCTTCTTCTTCATTAGCCTCGTTATATCGGCGGTCTTCTCCTCTAATCGTGCGATGACTATCCGGGACAATACCATCCTGCGTATCGATGTGACGAGCCTTCAGGAGATCGTGACAACGGATGACTGGCAGAGCCTCTTCTCCTTTGGTAATCAGTCTGATCGTCCTGTTTCGCTGACCCAAGCACTGCAGGGTATACGTAAGGCGAAGGTGAATCCCAATATCAAAGGAATCTACCTCAATGTCGAAGGGCTCTCCGCTGGGTTGGCTTCGACGGAGGAGCTGCGGGATGCACTGAGGGACTTCAAGAAAAGTGGTAAGTTCATCATCGCCTATGCCGACAGCTATTCACAAAAGGCGTATTACCTAGCCTCCGTAGCCGATCGTGTGGTACTTAACCCCGAGGGTACGATACCCCTCGTGGGACTTGCCAGTGGCAGTCTCATGATGCATGAGGCGCTGGAGAAGCTCGGGATTAAGGCAGAGGTCTTTAAGGTCGGTACCTACAAGGGGGCTGTAGAGCCGTACATCCTTGACCGACTTAGTGAGCCGAATAGGGAGCAGATACAGGCTTACCTTGATGGGACTTGGCAGTATATCCTCGAGGGGATAGCAGGCGCACGTAAGGTGTCTGTGGATAGTCTCCGCCAGTTTGCCTCTGAGGGGCGTGCTTTCGGAGAGGCCAAGGTCTTCCTCGCTAGTGGCCTCGTAGATACCTTGGCCTATCGCCTGGATATGGAGGAAGTGATTGCTCGGAAGATGGGGCTAAGTTCTGCTCGAGATATTCGACAAGTGACGCTAGCAGACCTCGTAGATGTCCCCGATGATACAGCTGAGCCACAAGGGGAGAATAAGATCACAGTACTCTATGCAGAGGGCGAGATCATGGATAGTCCCTATGCGCAGGAGGGGATACAGAGTGCTCTGGCACGTGAACTGAAACAGATCGGTGAGGATGAGGATACCAAGGCCGTAGTGCTACGTATCAATTCGCCTGGGGGTAGTGCTTTCCTCTCAGAGCAAATATGGCATCAGGTACGACAGCTGAAGGCAAAGGTCCCTGTGGTTGTCTCCATGGGTGATCTCGCAGCTTCGGGAGGATATTACATTGCTTCTGCCGCAGATGCGATTGTAGCTAGCCCCGTGACGCTGACGGGGTCGATTGGGATCTTTGGGATTGTTCCCGAGGCTTCCGCTTTGGCTAAGCGACTAGGCCTCAGTATGGATGTCGTCAAGACCTCTCCCTATGCAGACCTAGAGCTTGGGGGTATTCTAGGGGTAGGCATCAACGGACTTTCCCCTGAGGAGAAAGCTGTCATTCAGGGGATGGTTGAGCGGGGCTATCGTACCTTCCTCTCACGTGTAGCCGAGGGACGTAAGCTCTCAGTAGACTCGGTAGATCACATCGGGCAGGGACGTGTCTGGCTCGGAGCTAAGGCTAAAGAGCTTGGGCTAGTAGACGAGCTAGGTGGTCTAGAGACTGCTGTGAGGCTCGCAGCTAAACTGGCAGGAGTGTCAAACAATTACTACGTAAGCTATGGAGAGACTTCGCATAGCTTCTGGCAACAGCTATTGAGCTCCTCTAGTACAGGAGGCTTCGTCGCCCGCATGAAGGATCGCTTGATGACGGACCAGGAGCGTAAGCTCCAGCAGTTCCTACGTCAGAGCTTTACCTACACGGGCATTCAAGCACGCCTTCCCTACGGTATCACTGCTTATTAGAGCCTAGTCTTCCCGAGAAAACGAAGCACAGCACGATGCAGAAGCGAACAAACAATCCCCTGCTTCATCTCCTCTCGTGGCTGTATGGCTGTGGGGTAGGCTTCCGAAACTTCCTTTTCAACCAAGGCGTGCTGAAGGGGGAGACCTACCCCGTTCCCCTCATTTGTGTAGGTAATATCACCGTGGGGGGGACAGGCAAGACGCCTCATATAGAGCTCATCGTAAGCCTGCTAAGCCCTAGCTATAGGATCGCTATCATCTCACGAGGGTATAAGCGCAAGAGCCATGGGCAGAGAGTCGTCACCCGCACCTCTACCGTCTCTGAGGTGGGAGACGAGCCAAGGCAATTGGGGCTGAAGTACCCGCATGTACGCATTATCGTCGATGGTGATAGGAGACGTGCGATGAGACATTTGATGAGTTTACCTGAGGGAGAGCGACCAGATGTCGTGTTACTTGATGATGGGTTCCAGCATCGCTACGTGCATCCTTCCTTCTCTATTCTTCTGGTGGATGCTCAGAGGGAGCTTCATGAAGACACGCTCCTCCCAGTTGGGACACTGAGGGAGCCTGCATCGGCTCGCTACCGTGCAGATTGTATTGTCTTAACTAAATGTCCCTCAAACCTACAGCCCATCAACCTGCGCATCATGCAGCGTAACCTAGCGCTGTATCCCCATCAACGTATCTTCTTCTCTCGGGTCATCTACCGGGATCCTGCCCCTCTTGCCTCCCTTGTGAGAGACTCGGAGCATACGGCACATGACCCCCAGCACCAGACGCTACCCTCTGGGACGTCTGTCATCGCATTAGCTGGGATTGCTTCTCCGAATCCCTTCTATGACTACCTTGAGCGACACTATAAGGTAGTCGCAAGGATTACCTTTCAGGATCACCATAACTTCCGTACCAAGGATTTGGAGCATATCCGCTCCGTGTGGCAGCGAGAGCAGGCGATTGTGGGAGCCGATGAGCCTGTCTACATCATTGCGACGGAGAAGGATGCGGTACGGCTTTTTGACCTCAAACAGCAGCTAGGAGATGAGCTTACAACACGTATTTTCTACCTGCCGATTGCTACGGAGATCCTTTATAACCCCGAGGACTTTAAGAAGATGATCTTCCAAGCAGCTAAGGCGCTACCTTCTGGCCTTCGCCCTCATTTATAGCATGGGGGGAGGCTCTTTCATTTTATATATGCAACGAACAGAATTGTCAAAGCTTGGCGAGTTTGCCCTAATCAAGCATCTTACGCAGGCATTGCCCAAGCACAACGATACAACTATCCTCGGCGTCGGTGATGACGCCGCCGTGGTAGCCTATCCACCCGAGATGCAGACCCTCCTCACCACGGACTTGCTTCTCGAGGGGATTCACTTTGACCTAACCTATACTCCCCTCAAGCACTTGGGCTACAAGGCAGCCATAGGGAGCTTCTCTGACATCTATGCTATGGGCGGGCATCCTCAGCAGCTGACCGCCTCTATCGGTGTCTCTGCTCGCTTCGCTCTCGAGGATCTGGAGGAGCTGTATGCTGGTCTCAGACTCGCCTGCGACCGCTACGGAGTAGACCTTGTAGGGGGCGATACCTCTGCGAGCCTAACAGGGCTGTGCATCAGCATCACCTGCCTAGGGATGGTGGAGAAGGGGCAAGCCATCCTACGCAGTGGTGCTAAGCCGACAGACCTGATCTGTGTCAGCGGGAGCCTAGGGGCAGCCTATATGGGTCTCCAGCTACTCGAGAGGGAGAAGCGCGTGTTCGCAGGGGAGAAGGAAGGGTTCAACCCCGACTTCGCCGAGCGTGAATACATCCTAGAGAGACAACTCAAGCCCGAGGCTAGGCAGGACATCCTCCTCGCACTACGCAGTGCCGGCATCCGCCCAACCTCTATGATCGATAGTTCGGATGGGCTTGCCTCAGAGCTCCTACACATTGCTACGGAGAGTGGTGTAGGGGTACGCATATATGAGGATCGCCTGCCCATAGACCACGAGACGGCACTTATGGCCGAAGAGCTCCACATGTCTACGACGACAGTGGCACTGAATGGAGGGGAGGACTTCGAACTCATTTTCACCGTCCCCCTAGCACAGCTAGACGAGCTACGTACGCTGGAGGGTATTCGCATCATCGGGCATATCACCGAGGCTAGTGCGGGGTGCTTCCTAGTTGCACCTGACGGCACTGAACTACGGCTCATCGCCCAGGGGTGGCCCCAAGAGCAGGCAGAGCAAGCCTAGCCTCCTAAAGATCCCCTTCCCCAAAGAGCCATTTCCCCTCCCCCGACATCCTCAAACAAGGTACCCCCACAACCCCTTTGGAGGTTACGAGGGAACCTCACGAGAGGTTACGGGCATACCTCCAGATAGGTTACGAGGCTACCTCATGAGGGGACACAAGCATACTGCTATGGAGGGCGTAAAGAGACCTCCACCTAAGGAACAAAAGAATGAAGATAAAAGAGACCATACAGCCCTCCTACGACAAGGCCGACCTCGATGAGGCCGTCGCTACGCTACACCAAGGAG
>ERZ772827.1070-NODE-1070-length-14243-cov-5.511559_pt1 | contig 14243 bp, 13 predicted proteins | sample MGYA00580850_ERZ772827 | MGnify/ENA primary metagenome ERZ772827 (study PRJEB29015, sample SAMEA2737950) | human oral metagenome | biome: human oral; feature: human-associated habitat; material: dental | place: China | collected 2145 ...
GCACGGTGCAGCGCTGCCTGGTGGAAGGCGTGTCCAAAAAAGACCCCGACCAGCTACAAGCCCGCACCGCCAACAACCGCGTGGTGAATTTTACCGGCGATGTATCGCTTATCAATCAAATGGTAGAGATCGAAATCACCGAAGCTTTTACCTTCTCATTACGCGGCGAGTTGGTGGAGTAAATAACAGGCTACCTGAAAATTTACCAGGAAGGATAAGCATGAAGAAAATCGCGATAACCGCGCTATTGGGTTTGTTGCTTGCCCCTGCCTATGCCGAAAATCAGCAGGATTTCGACCGGGATGAAATCTATCAGCAGGTTCAGCTAACGAGCGAATATATTGAAAACGAGCTGAGCAATATCGTGCTGGCGAATTTGGCCGTGATGTGGCCCGAACAAGAGCGGCGGCTGAATACGAGTAAACAGGCAGAAAATGCGTTTAATCAAAGGGCTTGGCACCAGTTCATGCAAACCTGGCCTGCCTATATGAATCGCTGCTATGCCGGCAATGCGGCTAGATTGTGTGCCTATCGCGATATGTATTTCCATCAGATATTTGAATTTGTTATGAAACAAACTGGCGATCGGCAGCGGGTTGTGCCGCTCAATGCGCGAACCCGTGCATGGATGCGGCAGCACCCGCAATTGTTGGAGCAGGCTGCGGCTGAAATAGCTGCGGTGGTTCATGAGGCGGGTTTGTAAATCAGTGCGCTTCAGCATTTTGTTTCCATCTATTCGGAGTGTATTTCAGGTAGCCTGTCAGCATTTTAGGCGTACAATCACGCTTTTCGAACATGTAGAAAGGAATGACATGATGAAATTCAAACCCGCCCTGTTGGCCGGTATCTTAGCGCTGGCTTGCGGCAGCGGTGTGGCAAAAACCATCGAAGTCAGCCAAGGGTACGGCCTCGATTTCCGCACTCAAAACTACACCCGCCAAAGCACCGTAGTGAACGGCCAAACGATAGCCTATCGTGCTTATGAAAATATCGTGTATGTGGCTAATCCGGCCGACAGTGTTTATCAAACCATCAATATCTACATCCCCGAAGCCTATTTCAACGGTGGCAGCATCAACGGCTACACCGCGCAAACCGCGCCTATCTTCCTGCCCAACCAAATCGGCGGCTATATGCCGGCCAAAGCCGGTGTGCCGGGGAAGGGTGGTTTCGGCCCAAGCAAAGAGGGGCAGGTTGACGCCATGCAGGTTGCTTTGGCTAGAGGCTATGTGGTAGCCTCGCCTGGCGCGCGCGGCCGCACCGCCGCTACCGGCAAAGCGCCTGCTGCGATTGTCGATTTGAAAGCAGCAGTGCGTTACCTGCGTTTCAACGATGCGGTGATGGCAGGTGATGCCGAAAAAATCATCTCCAACGGCACCAGCGCGGGCGGTGCTCTATCTGTGTTGCTCGGTGCCAGCGGCAATCAGGCCGACTACGAGCCCTATCTGCAACAGCTTGGTGCCGCTCCGGCTAAAGACCATATTTTCGCCGTTTCCGCCTATTGCCCGATTTCCATTTTAGATCATGCCGATGCTGCCTATGAATGGCAGTTTAACGGTGTGAATGACTACCAAAAAATGGATATTTCCATGATCGATTACCATGTTGAACGCAAATTGGTAAACGGTACGCTCACCAACGAGCAAATCCAAATTTCAGGTAGCCTTAAAGCCCAATTCCCAGCCTATGTGAACAGCCTGCGCCTGCGTGATCCGCAAGGCCGGGCACTGCGGTTAGACGCCCAGGGCAACGGCAGCTTCAAAAACTATGTTGCCTCCTTCCTGCGCCGCTCGGCCCAAAGCCAGCTGGATGCAGGCAAAGACTTGAGCAGCCGCAACTGGCTCACTATCCGCAACGGCAAAGTGAGTGCCGTGGACTTTGCCGCCTATGCCCGCGCCGCCGGCCGCCAGAAAACCCCGCCCGCTTTCGATGCGTTGGATTTGAGCAGCGGCGAAAACCAACTGTTTGGCACCGCCACCACCGACAAACAGCACTTCACCGCCTTCTCCTACCAACACCGTGCCAATGCGCAAGCCACCTTGGCTGACCCGCAGACGGTGAAGCTGATGAACCCGATGCACTATATTAGCCGCCACACCGCGCCACAGCATTGGCGTATCCGCGTTGGCACGGCCGATAGCGATACCTCGCTGGCCATAGCCGCCATCCTCACCGCCAAGCTGCAAAACAGCGGCAAACGGGTGGACTTCGCATTGCCGTGGGACGTACCGCACAGCGGCGATTACGACTTAGACGAGCTGTTTGATTGGATGGATAAAACCGTACGCCAGCCGCGCGGCTAACCACTGAGGCTACCTGAAAAATGTTCGGCAGACGTTTTCAGGTAGCCTTTATAACGCGTCAAACACAAAGCAAAAGAAACGGAGGCTACCTGAAAATGATGAAGCAGATGATGGCGGCGGCATTATCGCTATGCTTGCTTGTACCGGCTTACGCGAAGGATGCCGAAAGGCTTGATCAGTTGGCGTTTGCCCGGCAGGCACGGATGGCCGCCCAATATTTGGGTGATCAAGCATCCAGCCTGGTAGTGGATCACGTTCTTGCCATGACGCCGGAGCAGCAGAGAGAGCTCGACCGGCTGCTTGCGGACAAACAGCAGGCGGCCCGCTGGGAAAGCGAAATTCGCGGGCGGGTAATGCGGCAGTTTGTTGGCTATATTGTGCAATGCTATGGGGAAAACCAAGCAGATTTATGCGTTTATCGCGATATTGCCGGGCGGACCCTCATGCGCCAAACGCTGGAGCAGTCAAACGACAAACAGCCGATTATGCCGCTACACGAGCAGACTCAATCTTGGATAACCAGCCACCCCCGGCAGGCTGCCGAAGCAGAACAGATTGCCGAATGGATGGCGCGGTTAGCCTTGCATCCCGGCAGCCAAGATCGATAGCGGATAGTTTTCAGAGCCTTCCGCAGGTAACCCTGAGGCTACCTGAAAATAAAACCGGAGCTTAATCCTGCAAGAACCCTTTATCTCAACCCTTTTTCCCAACCACACTTGAAACATCATGCAATCCTTTCTTGACCGTTATTTCAAACTTTCCGAAAACCAAACCACCGTCCGCACCGAGCTGATGGCGGGGCTGACCACCTTCCTCGCCATGTGCTACATCATCGTGGTGAATCCGCACACCCTGTCGCAGGCGGGGATGGATTTTGGCGCGGTATTTGTGGCTACCTGTATTTCCGCCGCCATCGGCTGCCTGATTATGGGCGCGCTGGCCAATTATCCGATTGCGCTGGCACCCGGCATGGGGCTGAATGCCTATTTCACCTTCAGCGTGGTTAAAGGCATGGGTGTGCCGTGGCAGGTGGCGCTGGCGGCGGTGTTTGTTTCCGGCATCATCTTTATTTTGTTCAGCTTTTTGAAAGTTCGCGAAATGTTGGTGAACGCACTGCCGATGAGCCTGAAAATGGCGATTGCCGCCGGTATCGGCCTGTTTTTGGCGCTGATTGCGCTCAAAGGCTCGGGCGTGGTGGTGGGCAATGAGGCCACGTTGGTGCACATGGGCGAATTCCGCCTGCCGGTGGAGGGGCAGCCTGGCGTGTATACGCCGAATTGGCCGATGCTCTTGGCGTTGCTGGGCTTTTTCATCATCGTGGTGCTGGACTATTTCCGTGTGCGCGGCGCCATCATCATCGGCATTTTGGGCGTTACCCTGCTGGCGGTGCCGCTGGGGCTGACCCGCTTCGAGCGCGTGGTATCGGCCATTCCCAGCATGGCGCCTACCTTCATGCAGATGGATTTCAACCATCTGTTTTCAGGTAGCCTGATTGCGGTGATTTTCGTCTTTTTCTTGGTGGATTTGTTTGATAGCACCGGCACGCTGGTGGGCGTGGCGCACCGTGCCGGCCTGTTGGAAAACGGCAAACTGCCGCGCCTGAAAAAAGCCCTGTTTGCCGATTCCGTGGCCATCGTGGCCGGGGCGGCGCTGGGTACTTCCTCCACCACGCCTTATGTGGAAAGCGCCTCCGGCGTGGCTGCGGGCGGCCGCACCGGGCTTACCGCCGTTACCGTGGGCGTGCTGATGCTCGCCTGCCTGTGGTTTTCACCGCTGGCCGAAGCTGTGCCCGCCTTCGCCACCGCGCCTGCGCTGTTGTATATCGGCATCCACATGATGCGTTCAGCCACCGAAATTGACTGGCACGACATGACCGAAGCCGCGCCCGCTTTCCTCACCATGGTATTTATGCCTTTCTCCTACTCGATTGCCGACGGCATCGCTATGGGCTTCATCAGCTATGCCTTGGTGAAACTGTGCTGCGGCCGATTCCGCGACGTGCCGCCGATGGTGTGGGGCGTGGCCGTGCTGTGGGCATTGAAATTCTGGTTCTTGGGTGCATAAGGTACATTTGAATAATAGAAAAGGCTACCTGAAATTTCAGGTAGCTTTTTTTTTGTCCAATGAATCCAAAGGGTGGGTTTCTTCGGTAATTTTATAGTGAATTAACAAAAACCAGTACAGCGTTGGCTCGCCTTGCCGTAACGTGTGTACTGTCTGCGGCTCGCCGCCTTGTCCTGATTTTTGTTAATCCACTATAGAAAAGGCTACCTGAAATCTTTCAGGTAGCCTTTTCTTATCCAATGAACCCAAAGGGTGGGTTTCTTCGGTAATTTTATCGGCAGCAGGGTTATTTCAATTCATGCTCAAACGTTTCATCCCGCGTTGGCTTGCCCTGCCGTATTGATGGCCGTTTCCGACTGTTGTCGGTGGGTTGGGCGGAAATGCCGGATACCGTTTTCGCACACCCAGTCGTCCAGCTGCATATCGTGCTTTTCGGCGGGCAGGGTGTCGGTTTCCTGGCAGGCGAAGCCTGCGCCGATTTTGCGTGGGCAGAGGCGGTGGCGGGTGGCGGCGAGGGTAACGTCGTAGTAGCCGCCGCCTTGGCCGAGGCGGTAGCCGCGCCGGTCGATGCCGACTAGGGGGATGACGATGCCGTGCAGGTTGTGGATGCGGATTTTGCGTCCAGCAAACTGGGGGATGTGCAGCTTGCCTCTGCGGCGGCGTTCGGGGCAGCCCTGCTGCGGGAAGGGGGTAAACCACAGGCGCAGGCGGTGCGGTTCGATGTAGGGCAGGTAGAGCTCGGTGCCGCGTTGGCGGGCGGCGGCGGTAAGGTTGTCGAGCCGCAGCTCGCTGCCGATGGGCCAATAAACGGCCAGGCGTTTGCCGCGTTTCAGGTAGCCTTTGAGCAGGTTGTTGATGCGCTTTTCGGCGCGCCGCCGTTCGTCAGGCGGCAGGCTTTGCCGTTGGCGGCGGAAGTGGCGGCGGAGGTCTTTTTTGCTTGGCATGGCGGTTTAGGCGAGGCCTTTTTTCAGGCGGGTCCAGCTTTCGGGGTCTTCCTGCCATTCTACGTTTTCGCCGCGCAGTATGGCCTGCATCATTTTGGCGGTTTCGACGTCGATTTCGCGTGCGGTTTCGAGCAGGGGCTCATTGGCAAACACGGGCAGGTCGGGGGTATATTTCTCGGCCATTTTGTCCATCTGGTAGCGGTCGCGGGCGGCGTAGAACTCGCTGAGCTCTTGGGCTTTTTCGGAGTTGATGCCGAGTTTTTCCAGCGCGAGGCGGCCGCTGCGGATGGCGGCATCTACGGTTTCGCGGATGATGTAGTTGGCGCCGGCATGGTGCAGGTGGTAGGCGTGGATGCGGTCGTGTGCGCGGGCGATGATGGGCAGGTTGGGGTAGTGGCGGTGGACGAATTCCACGATTTCGGTGGACTGCTCGCGGTTGCCGATGCAGATGATGAGCAGTTTGGCGTGCGCCAGGCCGATGGAGTTGAGCAGTTCGGGGCGGGTGGCGTCGCCGTAGTAGGTTTTGCTGCCGTATTTGGTGAGGCCTTCCACGGTGTCGGCCTGGTAGTCGATCACGGTGGTGTGGAAGCCGCAGGCGGTGAGCAGGCTGTTGATTTGCTGGCCGAAGCGGCCGTGGCCGAGCAGGATGACGGGATTTTCCTCCTCAATCACGTCTTGCGGGCGCTCTTGGTTTTCTTCCACGATGCCGCGCGGGGCAACCACTTTGTCGTAGAAGATAAACAGGAGCGGGGTGAGCAGCATGGAGAGGGCAACCACCAACGAGATGCGGTCGGCCATGGCGCGCGGCAGAACATGGCTCTGGCGGGCGATGGTAAGCAGCACAAAGCCGAATTCACCGGCCTGCGCCAGGCTGAGCGCGAGCAGTTTGCTGCCCATGCGCGGCAGGCGGAACAACAGGCCGAGGATAAAGAGGATGGTGCCTTTTACCGCCAGCGTGGCCAAGGTGATGGCGGCCACCACCCAAAATTCTTTATACAGCAGGGCGAAATTCATGCCCGCGCCCACGGTGACGAAAAACAGCCCCAAAAGCAGGCCTTTGAAAGGCTCGAGATGGCTTTCCATTTCGTGCCGGTAGGAGCTGTTGGCCAGCGCCACGCCGGCTACGAACGCGCCCAGCGCGGGGGAGAGGCCGATAAGCGACATTAGCGTGGCGATGCCCACCACCAAGGCCAGGGTGAACATGGTGAACATTTCGTTGAGGCGGACTTTGCTGATGAAGCGGAACATGCGCGGCACCAGATAGCGCACGCCCACGGCAATGGCCAAAATGGCGGCAATGCTCACGGCGGTGAGCACCCAGCCGGGCTGGTCGGCCAAAAGGTTGGTGGTGTGCTGGCTGCTTCGGTGGTGGTGGCTGGCGGCTAAGAGCGGCAAGAGTGCCAGCATTGGGATGGCGGCCACGTCTTGAAACAGCAGGATGGCGAAGCCCGCCTGCCCGCCCGGCGTGCCGAGCAGGTTTTTTTCATTAAAGGTTTGCAGCACGATGGCGGTGGAGGAAAGCGCCAGGATGCAGCCCACGGCCACGCCCATCTGCCAGCTTTTGCCGATGGCTATAGTGATGCCGGCAATCGCCGCCACGGAGAGCATCACCTGCAATCCGCCCAGCCCCAAGAGCTTGTGCCGCAGCTGCCACAGCTTTTGCGGCGCCAGCTCCAAACCGACCAAAAACAGCATCATCACCACGCCGAATTCGGCAACGTGCTGGATGGATTCGGTTTCTTTACCGGCCAAACCCAAAACCGGGCCGATGGCGATACCGGCCATCAAATAGCCCAACACCGAGCCCAAGCCCAGTTTTTTTGAAATCAGTACGGCGGCCACGGCGAAGGCGAGGTAGATGAAGGAGTAGAGCAGGATGGTGGTCATGGGCGTATTTTAGGTAAGTGGTTTTTGAAATAAAGGGTTATGGTTTTCAGGTAGCCTTTTGCCGGAGGAGGGGCTACCTGAAAACAGCGGGCTGGTTTCGGCGAAACCGGCGTGTGTTTCTGGCAGCCTGGCGGCAATCAGCGCCGCGCGGCTTCGGCAATCAGTTTTTCCACCAGCGGCGGCACACCGTCTTTGGCTTTGGCTTCGATAATGCTGATGTTTGCCAAGCCTTTCGGCGGGCGCGGATCGACCAGATAGCGTTCGGCTTCGTAGGGTGCATATTCCAGCAGGCCGGCGGCGGGGTACACCTGCATAGAGGTGCCGACCACCAGTATTTTATCGGCCTGTGATACCCGGCGGGCGGCGGTTTCAATCAGCGGCACGGCCTCGCCGAACCAAACGATGTGCGGGCGCATGGGGCGGCCTTGCGGGTCGGTGTCGCTGACGGATTGGTCGCCCGCCCATTCGATTACGTAGTTTTCGTCGGCGCTGCTGCGGGCTTTGTTCAATTCGCCGTGCAGGTGCAGCACGTTGCTGCTGCCGGCGCGTTCGTGCAGGTCGTCCACGTTTTGGGTAACGATTTGAACCTGATAATATTTTTCCAGTTCGGCCAGCGCGCGGTGGGCGGCATTGGGCTCGGCGGCTCGCGCCTGGCGGCGGCGTTCGTTGTAAAAATCGATCACGAGCCGGGGATTGCGCGCGAAGGCTTCGGGCGTGCACACTTCTTCCACTTTGTAGCCTTCCCACAGGCCGTCGGTGTCGCGGAAGGTGCGCAGGCCGCTGTCGGCGCTGATGCCGGCACCGGTGAGGACGACGATTTTTTGCATGGTTCGCTTTCTTGTGAACGGGTTGCCGTGTGGTTTTAACTGCTTGCGGCTCAGGCTTTCAGGTAGCCTTTACGGGCGGCGGGGCTACCTGAAACATGGGTATTTTGAGTTTCAGGTAGCCTTGTTGGTTTACCAGCCGTAGAAATTAAACAGCCATTCGCCATCCGGTTGTTTAATGGCACGATGGGTTCGGCGAACCACTTCTTCGCTTTGCGGCGACATATAGTACACATCGAAGGAAAGGGCGTTGGCTGCGAGTTTGCGGATATTGTTTACGCGCAAAATGCGCAGGCAGCCGCCGGTGTGATGCTCCATATTGCCGTGTGGCAGGGCGAGGTTGCCGCTTTGAGTGCCGGGTGCGCTATAGCGCTGGAGGCGGCCAGACGATGCGCCGCAGGCGATGAGGCCGATATAGTTAGCAATGGTCGGTTTGGCATCGTTGAAGAGCGGGGCGGCACCGCGGTTGGGCACGGCGCGGTTAAGAGATTGGGTGATGGAGGCGCTGGTGCCGCTGCTCATCGGTGCGCTCTTGCTGCTGATGGGTTGGCCGTTGGCAAACTCGTTAACGCTGGTGGTTAGGTTATTCACTTCTTCAAGGATGTCTGCCACGTTTTGGCAGCCGCTTAGGGCGGTCATGAGAAGGGCGATGCTTAGAATGGTGCGGACGGCTCTCATATTTTCTCCTATCAGATGGTGGGGAAGGCTTTAATTCGCTTGGTTGGCTGTGCTAAGGCTACCTGAAAATTTACACCTGATTTTCAGGTAGCCTTTGCGTTTAAAACCGGCGGTGTTGCAGGGCGGGCAGTTGGTTGCGTATGGTGTGCAGGCGTTGGGGTTTGAGTTCGGCCATGATCCAGCCTTCGCCTTCTGGCCGCTCGGCGAGGATTTCGCCCCAGGGGTCGATAATCATACTGTGGCCGTAGGTGCGCCGGCCGCTGTCGTGCAGGCCGCCTTGGGCGGCGGCGATAACGTAGCATTGGTTTTCGATGGCGCGGGCCTGCAGCAGGGTCTGCCAGTGGGCTTTGCCGGTGGTGTAGGTGAAGGCGGCGGGCAGGAGGAATACGTCGAACGGCTGCTGGGCGCGGAAGATTTCGGGGAAGCGCAGGTCGTAGCACACTCCTTGACCGTAGCGCCAGCCGTCGATTTCCACCGACGGGGGGATGCTGTTGCCGGCTTCGATGGTGTCGGCTTCGCGGTAGCTTTCGCCGATGCCGGTGTAGCTGAAGAGGTGGGCTTTGTCGTAGCGGCTGAGGCATTGGCCGTCGCGGCCGTATACGAGCAGGCTGTTGATGATTTTGCCGCTTTCGTTGGCGAGCAGGGGGATGCTGCCGCCGAATAAGACGATGCGGTGGCGGGCGGCCAGTTCGGCCATGAAGATTTGCAGGGGGCCGCGGCCGAATTGTTCGGCTTGGGCGAGTTTGTCGGTGTCGTGCCGGCCCATCAGCGGCCAGTATTCGGGCAGCAGCACCCAGTCGGCGCCGGCTTGGGCGGCAGCGGCCACTTGCTGTACGACGCTGCGGCGGTTGACGGCGGGGTCGGTGTGGGAAACGAGTTGGATGGCGGCGGCGCGGATGGTTTGCATGGTGTGTTCGATGTCGGATTAAAAACTTAAGGGGAGAGGCTACCTGAAAGCATCTGCTTCAACGGGTTAAAGCAATATTTTGTTGCGGGCGGCTGTTTCGGCAAAGCCGAAATTATTTCAGGTAGCCCTAGGGTTTATTGTTGGTGCAAGCGGGTGGCGTAATCCACTTCTTCGCGGCTGCCCATGATTACGGCCACGCGCTGGTGCAGGCCTTCGGGCTGGATATCGAGCATGTTCTCACGGGCGTTGGTGGCCGCGCCGCCTGCTTGTTCGATGATGAGGCTCAAGGGATTGGCTTCATACATCAGGCGCAGTTTGCCGGGCTTGGCCGGGTCGCGCGCGTCTTTGGGATACATAAAGATGCCGCCGCGCATGAGGATGCGGTGGATTTCGGCCACCATGCTGGCTACCCAGCGCATATTGTAGTTTTTGCCGCGGGGACCGGTTTCCCCGGCGAGCAGCTCGGCAATGTATTGCTGCATGGGCGGCTGCCAATGGCGCTGGTTGGACATATTGATGGCAAATTCGCGCGTGGCCTGCGGGATTTGCGGGTTGAGCTGGGTTTGGACAAATTGGCCGCCCGCATCCAAGGTAAACACGGCCACACCGTGGCGCAGGCAGAGCACGAGCTGGGTTTGCGGCCCGTAGAGCGCATAGCCGCTGGCTACTTGGGCGCGGCCGCTTTGCAGGAAGGATTGGGCGGAAAGCGGGCCTGCAGGTTTTTCCAGGATGGAGAAAATAGTGCCGACCGAAATATTGATGTCAATATTGGACGAGCCGTCTAAAGGATCGAACAGCACGAGATAACGGCCTTGATCGCCGGCAGGCACGAACTGCTCTTCTTCTTCGCTGGCCAGCCCGGCCACGGCGGGGTTGGCGCGCAAAGCGTCAATCAGGATTTGGTTGGCGATAACGTCCAGTTTTTTCTGGACTTCGTCTTGCACATTGCTGCTGCCGGCTTCGCCCAGTACGCCAGCGAGCGCACCCTGGCGCACTTGGCCGCTGATGGTTTGGCAGGCTTGGACGATGGTGGAAACCACGCTGCCTAATTCGGCGGGGAGGTGGTGTTCGGCGAGGTGTTGCTGGAGGAATTCGGCTAGGGTGGGCATGGGGAAACTCAGGGATAGGGTTTGGATATAAAAGGCTACCTGAAAAACTGTGCTTGATACAGGCTTGCTGGGCTTGGTGGAAACTATTTTTCAGGTAGCCTTCGGGCTGAGTTATATTTTACCTGCTGGCTAGGGAGCGGGGGTAGGGGTTGGGAAAATTTATTTGATGGGAGGACGGTAGCTGCCTGAACCGGAACCAGCGGAACCCGAGCCAGCGGAACCCGAGCCGTGTCTAGAACCGACTCCATGTCTAGAGCCGACATGAGTATTAGTGTGGGAAGGTTGTCTGATGATTCGTTCAACCTCTCTTTTGTATTCAGGCAGTAAGTGAAGGTTTGCTTGGTCAATGCGCTGCTGAAAAAGGTTGTGCATAGAAGGCATTATGATTGAGGATAGTTCGTACTGTTTACGTATTGAACTTTGCCCTACAGGGGTGCTGTAGAAGGCAATCATGGCATCCACTTCTTCTTGAGTGAATAGCTGCCGCATAAAATTACGACTGATTTTATTGATTTCATTCCATGTGTCTTGGCTGAATACTTCACGGTATAGGTTATCGTTGTAGCGGTTTAGCGCGTTCACCAAAGCCGCTTGTTGTGATGCCGTTAAGTTGCTATCAGAACGAATTTCTTCACTTATTTCCTGTTTTATCAAATTTCCAGAGTCATGTAATACGCGCAGCATTTGTTCACGACTGCCTTGCAACTCAATCAGCCGGTTAAGGGATTCGTCAGACGGGGTTTGCGCGGCGGTGGGCAGGGCAATCAAGAGTGCGGCCAAGGCGAGGCTGCGGAAGATAGACCGGCGGAGGCTATGCGGCATGGGATTCCTTTTTGTAGTGAGGCTACCTGAAGCATCTGCTTCAGCGGAGTTAAAACAAGATATGCACCGCGCGGCTGCCACAGAATGGGCTATTGTCGGTCGCGGTGGTATTCACGGGTGAAAAAACTGCAATCGTCATGCCCGTGAGTGGTGAGCGGCTTGCGCTGGCGGTGGTGCTGTTTCAGGCGCACCAGCAGCCATAGCAATAGTGCCAGCAATAAGAAAGAAAGAGAAAGAGATAAATCGAACATCGCTGTCCCCCGCAAGTAATGGCACGAAACACTTGGCATCCCTTATTATTTTGTTAGTGTTCCATAAGGCAGTGAAGCCTTGGTTGCGTGGGATGAAGTTGTTCGGCTGTAGGTATCAGAATCGGTGTTTGTTATCTGTTTGTTATCGCGGCGCGTGGCCGCAGTTTTAAGTTTGCCACTTTACTTAGCGGCAGCAAGCTCCTCTGTTTCAAAAACCTTTGTATTTGTTTTAAATTATAGCGATTTCTTTACATTTATGTCCAGTAAGTGGCTAAAGTGCGGGGAAAGGTTAAGGCATATGTGCAACAAGTGTTATCGTGGACAATAAGTAGAAAATTGTACTTTCTTTTGCTTTTTGCATATAATTTCTACTTGCTTTTGTGTCTATGAATGTCTATTATACCCGTAATTAGCAAATTACCAGTTTAAATTAGACTGAAAGTCCATTATGAAGCTTGATATTGATCTCCTGATTGCTTATTTCGGTGGCGTAAACGCATTGGCCGAGGCCTTGCGCCGGCATGATCCTGAAGGTGCTGCATCCACCGCAGCCATCTACAAATGGCGCACGCGCGGCTCGCTGCCGCTGGCGCAACTGCAAAGGCTGACCGCCCTGGCCGAGGCGCAGGGCCGGCCGATTGATTTGAATGCCTTTATGCAACAGCAGACTACTTTGGAAAAAAATACCATGACCACCAGCCAAAACAACCGCGTCATCATTTTCGACACCACTATGCGCGACGGCGAGCAGTCGCCCGGCGCATCCATGACCAAGGAAGAGAAAATCCGCATCGCCCGCCAGCTGGAAAAAATGGGGGTGGACGTGATTGAGGCCGGTTTTGCCGCCGCCAGCCCGGGCGATTTTGAATCGGTGAACGCCATTGCCAAAATCATCACCAAATCCACGGTTTGCTCGCTGGCGCGTGCGGTGGAAAACGATGTGCGCAAGGCGGGCGAAGCGGTTGCACCCGCGCCGAAAAAGCGCATCCACACCTTCATCGCCACCAGCCCCATCCACATGGAATACAAGCTGAAAATGAAGCCGCAGCAGGTGATCGACGCGGCGGTGAAGGCGGTGAAAATTGCCAAAGAATACACGGACGACGTGGAATTCTCCGCCGAAGACGCGGTGCGCTCCGATTTGGACTTTTTGGCAAAAATCTTCACGGCGGTTATCGATGCCGGCGCCACCACCATCAATATCCCCGACACCGTGGGCTATTCCGTCCCGTCCGTGTGGTACGAGCGCATCGGCAGCATCATCCGCAGCGTGCCCAACGGCGGCAAAGTGGTGTGGTCCACCCACTGCCACAACGATTTGGGCATGGCCGTGGCCAACTCGCTGGCCGCAATCCAGGCCGGGGTGCGCCAAGTGGAATGCACCATCAACGGCCTGGGCGAACGCGCGGGCAATGCCAGCCTGGAAGAAATCGTGATGGCGCTAAAAGTGCGGCACGACCTGTTCGGCTTGGAAACCGGCATCGATACCACGCAAATCGTGCCCGCATCCAAATTGGTATCCACGGTAACGGGTTATCCCGTTCAGCCCAATAAAGCGGTGGTCGGTGCCAACGCCTTTGCCCACGAAAGCGGTATCCACCAAGACGGCGTGCTCAAACACCCGCAAACCTATGAAATCATGACCGCCGAAAGCGTGGGCTGGGCTACCAACCGCCTGACTTTGGGCAAACTTTCCGGCCGCAGTGCGTTTAAGGCCAAGCTGGCCGAGCTGGGCATCGAATTGGACAGCGAAGAGGCATTGAACGCCGCCTTTGCCCGCTTTAAAGATTTGGCCGACAAAAAACGCGAAATCTTCGATGAAGACTTACACGCCTTGGTGTCGGACGAAATGTCGAACCTCGCGCCCGAGCGTTACAAATTCATCTCCCAGCGCATCGTTACCGAAACCGGCGAATTACCGCGCGCCGAAATCGTGTTCAGCGCCGACGGCGAAGAGCGGCACGCCGAGGCCACCGGCTCTGGCCCGGTGGATGCAATTTTCAAGGCCATCGAAAGCGTGGTGCAGAGCGGCGCCGAATTGCAGATTTATTCGGTGAATGCGGTAACCTTCGGCACGGAAAGCCAAGGCGAAACCGGCGTGCGCCTAGCCAGAAACGGCCGCGTGGCCAACGGCCAAGGTGCGGACACCGATATTCTGGCCGCCACCGCCAAAGCCTATCTTTCTGCGCTGAATAAGCTGGAAGGCGGTGAGAAAGTGAAAGCACAGGGCGGGATTTAACCGGGTTCTGTTTTCCTCCGCTTGCTGTTGAAATACTGCCCTTCGGCATCATGCCGCAGGGCGGTTTGATTTTGCGCGAAAGGCTACCTGAAACTATGCGCTATGGTTTTCAGGTAGCCTTTTTATAGTGAATTAACAAAAACCAGTACAGCGTTGCCTAGCCTTGCCGTACTATCTGTACTGTCTGCGGCTCGCCGCCTTGTCCTGATTTTTGT
>ERZ772827.1071-NODE-1071-length-14224-cov-13.148917_pt1 | contig 14224 bp, 10 predicted proteins | sample MGYA00580850_ERZ772827 | MGnify/ENA primary metagenome ERZ772827 (study PRJEB29015, sample SAMEA2737950) | human oral metagenome | biome: human oral; feature: human-associated habitat; material: dental | place: China | collected 2145 ...
TCTTCCCCCAGCTGTCCGCACGACGCAACCTGCTCGTCCACTGCCGTCTGACCGGCACCTCTCCGGAAACCATCGCCCCGCTCCTGGAGCGCGTCGGGCTGGCCGGAGTCGGCAGGAAGCGCGCCGGTTCCTTCTCCACCGGCATGAAGGTGCGACTGTCCCTGGCCATGGCGCTCCTGACTGACCCGGAGGTCCTCATCCTCGACGAGCCCCAGAACGGCTTGGACCCGCAGGGCATCATCGAGCTGCGCGACCTCGTGCGGGCCCTGGCCGACGAGGGGCGCACCGTCGTCGTCTCCAGTCACCAGCTCGGCGAGATCGCCCGTATGAGTGATGACATCGGGGTCCTGGCCGGCGGGCGCCTGGTCTTCCAGGGACCACTGGCCGACTTCGCCGACGCCGACGACGAGCGGGCCATGGAGAAGGCCTTCCTGGATGCTGTCATGGCCGGGGGTCGCCGCACCGAGGTGGAGACCCAAGCATGAGCACCGCCAGTACCGCCGTGCACGTGAGCCTGTGGGACCTGGTACGAGCCGAGCTCACCCGCAGCCGACGCACCTTCACCTGGGGAGTCATCGGGGCGACCCTCATCTTCACCGTTCACACCATCATCTTGGCGAATGCCTCGATCTCCTCCGGCGTGGTCACAGAGATGCAGTGGAACGGCAACGCACTGGGGTGGATGCATATGTATGCCGGAGCCTTCGCCGTTCCTCTGGGGCTGCTGACCGGTGCCATGGCCCAGTGGCGTGAGCAGCGGTGGCGCCAGGGAGGGACGGCGTGGCGCGCCATCGAGCCACGCCAGGTGGTGGCCGCCCGCCTGGTGGTGCTGAGCCTGTCGGCGCTGGCGTGTCAGGTGGCGCTCGTCGTACCCGTCGTGGCCCACGCTCTCGTCGTCGGCAGTGGCTGGGGCCCCTGGGACAGGTACCTGCTTTTTGCCGTCTACATGTGGGTCGTCGTCACCGGTGCCTGCGCCTGGGGGATGGTGGCCTTCCGGGTGCTGGGGGTCGTCGCCGTCGGGGTTGCCCCCGTCCTCGGCTTCGTCTGGTCCGTGGCGGGGGTAGTTCAGGCAGAGCGGTCCGACTGGTGGATGTTCCCGTGGACCTGGACGGCCCGTGTGCCGCTGCCCTTGCTGGGCGTTCACGGTAGCTCCGTGCTGCTTGAGGAGGACTCGCCGGTGTGGGGCTACCCGCTCCTGCCCGGCTTTCTGCTGACGACCTCCCTGACGCTGGCCGGCATGGGCCTGGCCTTCCTGGCCGGCACACCCAGGGGCGCTGGGGCTTCGATCTCCTCGGTCTCCCGGCTCGGCCGGCTGCTTCCCGGAAGGAGGGTCGACGACGATCAGCCGGAGACCGTCTCGGTACAGGCCGTGGCGCAGGCTCCGACGTCGCACGCCCGAAGCACCCCGCGGTGCCAAAGGACGCCCGCTACCCGCATGACCCGAGTCCCCGGGCCGCGCAGTGCTGTCCTGGCGATGGCCGGGGTTCTGCCCTGGACCGTGTGGGCGGTGCTGGCGATCCTCCTGCTCGCCTTCCTGGGGATCCTCCATACCGCCTATCCGCCCGGGTACGGGCAGAGCTTCCTCGAGCTCATGGGAGCACCGATCGCCGGGGCCATCATCGGCATCACGGTGTGGGGACGCCTCCAGCCGGCCTGGCGGGTGCTCATTGCCCGCCGGGGAGCCGGCTGCATCCTGACATCAACCGCGACCCTGGGCGCTTTGTTCCTGGTCCCGGTCCTGATCCTGTCCTGGACCGTGACGGTCCTGGGCGGCACTCTGACCCGCACCGACCCGAACCTGCCTGCAGTGACCGGTCCGGTCTATGGGCTCCTGGTGATGCCGGCCGTGGCCTTCATGACCGCGGCCGTCAGCCTGGCGGTGGCACTGAGCACCCGGATCGTCGTGACGATCGTCCTCAACGTCATCCTGGTGGTCACAGGACTGCTCATCGGCGGCAACGACGTCCTGTCAGAGACCAGGTTGTGGTGGACTGCCCCCTGGGGCTGGATCGCCGTGGCCCACCAGTTCCCCGAGCGCTGGCTGACGATCGTCGTGCTCAGCCTGCTCATCGGGTCGGTGGCGATGGGGGCAGCAATCCTGGGCTCCCGGAGCGCCGCTGTCCGCGACTGAGCCACGCGCGGCTGAGCCAGTCCCGCATCTTGGGTGGGTGCCGTTCGTAGAGGGAGGGCACCCACCCAGGGCCGGGGGCAATCGAGGAGGACGTGCTCAGGGATCGGATAGGCCCTACGGTGTATCGGTGGCCCAGCCGCTTTCCGATAGCCTAGGGATATGAAGAACTTCGAGGACCTTTTCACCGAGCTGCAGCACAAGGCGGCTACCCGACCCGAGGGCTCCGGGACGGTGGAGGAGCTGGACCGCGGGGTCCACTTCATCGGCAAGAAGCTCGTTGAGGAGGCCGCCGAGGCCTGGATGGCCTGCGAGCACGAGTCCGACGCGGCCGCCTGCGAGGAGATCAGCCAGCTGCTCTACCACGCCCAGGTCATGATGGTCGCCAAGGGCTACAGCCTCCAGGACGTCTACCGCTACCTGTAAGCCTCGAAGCCCCTCACCCCTCCTACTCGACCTCCACACCACAGATCAGGAACCGCCGTGCTGCGTATCGCCGTCCCCAACAAGGGCTCGCTGTCCGAGCCCGCCGTCACCATGCTCTCCGAGGCGGGATACCGTACCCGCCGCACGGGGCGCGAGCTCGTGCTCGTCGACGAGACCAACGACGTCGAGCTGTTCTTCCTGCGTCCACGCGATATCGCCGTGTACGTCGGCCAGGGCACCGTGCACGCCGGCATCACCGGACGTGACCTGCTGCTGGACTCCGGGGTTGACGCCGTCGAGCACCTGCCCCTGGGCTTCGCCCGCTCCACCTTCCGTTTCGCCGCCCCCAAGGGCACGATGACCTCCCTGGCCGACGTCGCTGGGCGGCGCGTGGCCACCTCCTACGACGTCCTGGTGCGCAGCTACCTGGCCTCCCAAGGCGTGGACGCCCAGACCGTTCACCTCGACGGCGCCGTGGAGTCCTCCGTCCAGCTGGGCGTGGCCGACCTTATCGCCGATGTCGTCGAGACCGGCACGACGCTGCGAGCGGCGGGCCTGGAGACCTTCGGCGCCCCGATTCTCATCAGCGAGGCGGTGCTCATCACCACCGAGCAGTTCCGCGGTGAGCCCGGACTGGCCACGCTCGTGCGTCGCCTGGAGGGGGTGCTGCGCGCCCGCGCCTACGTGCTCGTGGACTACGACATCCCCATGAACAAGCTGCACCTGGCGGCGGCCCTCACCCCGGGTATCGAGTCTCCCACCGTCTCCCCGTTGCAGAACCCTGACTGGGTGGCGGTGCGCGCCATGGTTCCGCGGGTGGACATGAACCGGGTCATGGACGAGCTCTATGAGGTCGGGGCGCGCGCCATCCTCGTGTCCTCACTGCTGGCCTGCCGGCTGTGAGAGGCTGAGCAACACCGGATTCTCCCCGTCAACGGCCCGGATGTCCCATGTGCAGGGCATCCGGGCCGTCTTGCGCTGGACTATGAGGTTTCTTCCTCTGCGTCAGCATCCTTGTCGGTGTTGTCGTCTACGCCTTCCGGCTCAACGATATCCTCTGCAACCGACGTGGATGGGGTGGATGAGGCCGTTGGTGCGGACGCGAGATGGTGACGACGGCGCGTGCTGAGCGCCAAGGTCATGGCGCCACCTGCGATTAGCAGGAGGGTAATGCCGTACGCCAGGAGCACCAACCGTCCACTCGTCTCTCGCACGGAGAGCGGAACCTCGTAGTAGCCCATCTGCGCGTCCTCGTTGAGCCCCTCAAGCACCAACGTGTGGTTTCCTGACGGAATATCCGCCGTCAGAGCCAGAGTCCCGCTTGCCTTGCCATTGGCGTCAGCGGTGAGCGTTCCCAGGGTCTGGATGTCGGAGTGGACCGTGACGGTGACTGTGCTGCCCGGATTGACGCCGGTGACAGTGAGGGTGAGGGTGTCACCGTTGCGCACCGTCGTGGTCGTCGCTTGACGGGAGGCGCTGCCGTCGGCTGCCAGCGGCTGGAGCTGGGCGCTCAGGGCATGGTCCTGCGGTGGTTGCACCGCCCGCTCCAGCCGCTTCAGGCCGCCTGCGGCGGCGGATCGCAGTCCTCCTCCCTCATCCGGCATCGTCGTGTTGACGACCTGCGCCTCCTTGGTCTGGGACCAGGCGATCAACGACTGGGCCCACGCCTCGTGCCCGATAATGTTGGGATGAGCGAGTTCACTCTGATCATGAACGTAGTTTGGTACGTTAATTTTTACGAAGTAGGAATCGCTGTTGCAGATTGTATGGTTCGGTTTGGCGAGGTCGACGACGTCCTGCGCGTAGTAGACCGGGTAGCCCTCCTTGGAGAGCTCGGTAACCGCGTCGCGGACGGTACGGTTGAGCAGGGTAAGGATCTGGCGTCCGTAAGAGATCTCGGATGGTGACAGAGAATAGTTGGTGGGCATCACGGTGGCACAGTTTCCCTGTTCCTTCTCCCACAACGGGTCCGGGTAGGGCGAGACGATCAGCGGAGCCACCTTGCCTTGTCGCTTCTTAACACGCTCCCGGGTGTTAGCCGCCTTCATGACGGCACGATAGGTCTTCTTCAGCGACTCCTTGCGCTGGGGGATGTCAGAGAGCCGACGTGTCATCTCTGCCCGGTTGGCTGTACAGTTGTTCCCCATGCATCCCTCGACGATACCCTTAAAGTCGATGTCGTTGCCGCCGATGGTCAGGTACACCAGCCCCGGGTTGTCCGGGAGATCCTGGAGGGCCTTGACCTGGGGTGGCTCCGAGGGGTGCTGAGACTTGTCGGTGACGTCAGCCGTTACCGCGCCGGAGCAGGCGATGAGATGCGTCTGCCGGCCTCCCAGGACCGCCCCGTAGGCGGTCTGTGCCCGGTGGCACTTAGGTTCTCCTTCGTCCAGGTAGCTTCCTGCTCCTTCTCCTGAGGAGAAGGAGTCCCCGATCACCACCACCGGCCCGGACACGTCCTGAAGCAGAGGACCGGCGTCGTTGAGGGTGAGTCCTTCATCGGTCACCTCAACCTTGCCGGTCTTGAGAACTGAACCGGCGTCACGAGAGCCTACAGCCACTTTCCAACCAGCCGTTCCGGTCTGACCGCTGGCCCCAGTTGCTGCCCAGGTGACCCGAGTCGACTCTCCTTCCTTCAGTGCAGGGAGGTGTCGAACCGGCGAGAGGATGAGCGGGAAGATCGTGCGAGACGTCCCTGGGTCAATAGAGATCGCTGCTCTGATGTTGGTCACGGTGTAGTGAGAGGAGTTTTTGATGGTGGCGGTGATCGCCGCGTTAGCCCCTTGTCTGATACGAGTGGGGGCTTCGACACTCACTTCCAGGTCTCGCTGCTCATACTGGGAGAGTTCCTTAATGAGCTGATCCGCATTGTCGGCCTCGCGATAGCTGGAGCCGGTGACCTGGGATATGCATGTGAGTTCGTCTCGGCCCTTGTCGGAAATGGTGAATCCGATGGAGGGAACAGAAAGTGCGAATCCCTCGTCAACAATACTCTTGGCCACCTCGCAGGGAGGCTGTCCGCAGTTGGACTCACCGTCGGAGATCAGCAGTAGTGTGGCGGAGGTGAAGCCCTTCTGCTTGAGGCTGTCGACAACCCCTCTGAGGGCGGGACCTGTTGGGGTATTGCCGCTCGCCGTGAGCTGACGAATATGAGCGTCGACATCGGTGGGGTCGGGATGCTGATCCGGTTGGAGTCCCGGTATCCAAGATCCAGGAGCGCACTCTCCGGACGTGGTTCCACCCGGGTAGGTCCACACCCCAAGATCCGTCGACTCCGGTCTTCCCTGAACGAGGGTTGACATGGTCTTCTTGGCTGAGCTCAGCTTGTTCCGGCCGCTCGAGTCGTTTTCAGTCATGGACTCGGAGACGTCTACGACGAGAACGAGTGGTGCTTGTTCCTTCGATTCCGGCATCGCGGTGGTGCTGCTTGCGGCTGAGGCGCTCGGACCGGCGCTGGGCGGCGAGCTTGGTGCTGCCAAGGAGACTGGGGTCGCAGTGGCGAACATCGTGAGGCACATAATGGTGGACGTGATGAGTACTGCAAAACGATGCTTCATTTCTCTGCCTCCAGCTGATCGATCTGGGTGGTCGTTCCCTTGAGCAGGGCGTCACCCAGGTAGACGGTGTCGCCATTCTTCGAGGAGACAGCTATCTCAAGTCGAAGAGCATTGGAGACATCGGCGTCAACCTTTGCGGGTTTCCCATAGGCCACGTCCGCACGCGCAACCTCGTTGCCGTCGGCCAGGATCCTTACAGTGGCGGTGGCGTCGGTTTTCCCCGAGTCTGCCAGGCCGACGGTCATTGATAACGTGGAAGCGTGGCGCCCCAGAACCCATGCGTACGTACTCTCCTTGTCGCTGAAGCCTCCTGAACAGGCCAGTGCTTCCTTGTATGAGGTTCCGTTCATGGAAACGTTGGTGCCTTTGGAGCACGATGATCCCGATCCAGCCGTGTTGACAGAGCTCAGCAGGATCGATCCTCCTGATTCGGCCACGACGAGTTCGACGCTGCTGTCAAGTGGGGAACCAACCTGCGGGGCTACCGAGAGAACCGTCCCAGTAGTAGCGCTGGCGCTGTACTGTTCGGTGACTGTCACTTCGGCACCCAGTGTCTGGAGGGCGTCGATGGCGTCTTTCTTCTTCTTACCCGTCACCTCTGGAACGTTCGCCTGCTTGGACACGGAGAGCGTCAACGACCCTGTCAGCTGTTCACCGCCGACGGGATTCTGCGCAACGACGACTCCCGGAGTACCGGCCCACTCAACCTCGCGGATGGTGACGGCGTTCGGGCCAATGTCAAGGTCTGCCAACGCCTGCTTGGCAACAGCTGTTTCCATTCCGCGCACATCAGGGACACGGGAATCGGCCTGAGTGTCGAGAACCGGAATCTCAACGACAGTCGGTCTTGGCTCGGAGCTGCGAACCGCAACCTCTTCCTTGACTATCCAACCTGTCAGAAACCCGCCTGAGAACACACCGAGGACCAACGACATCGCCCCAGCCACAATGAGCCTGCCCCTGTGGCGTGTCCCGAAGGCCCTTAGCCGGCGAACACCAGCAAACTTGGATGAGATCGCTTTCAATAGTCGTCGAAGCCGCTGTGGTGGGAGAACTTCGGCTACGGTGTCGGACTCGTCTGAGGCCACATCGTCGTCTGGAGGTATTTTAGGGGATGGCTCAGAAGGGGCTGGGGTCTTGCCGTCCATGCGTCCACACCTCTCGTTTTGTGCCTGTGCGTCGCATTTTACTCGGCAGTGTTTCCCGAATTTTGTATTAGTTGTTATACAGTTGTCCTTGTTGATCGTCTGGGCTCAGTCAGCTGTCAGAGGCACGCAGACGTCGGCCGCCTGGGGCGTCTTCTTGTCCCCCAGGAGCTTGTGGGAGGAGAGGAACTCGATCATCGGGGTGAAGTCGTCGACTCGCACCGAGCCGATGGGATGGGAGCCGTCACCGCTGACCAGCTTGCCGGTGGCCACTGCGACCTCTCGTGCGCGGGCGGCCTGGGTGGCGTCCGCCAGGTCCTGCACGTGCTCCTTGGACGCCTCGACCGCAGCGTCGGGATCCTTGACGAACGCCGTCATCCCCTCGATCGAGGCCTTGACCGCCGACTGAAGATCCTGGCGGCGGGACTCCAGCACGGAGCGGGTCGTCACCAGTGAGACTCCGATGAGAGGGACCTGATCGGCGACCTGAATGGTACGCACGGCCGTGCCGGACTGACTGACCTGGACCGCGTCGTTGTTGGAGAAGCCGACGACGGCATCGACCTTGCCGCCGACCAGTGCCGCCTGCTGGGTGTAGCCGATGTCCTGGATCGTCAGGTCGGACTCGGTCAGGGAGGCCGTGTCCATGGCCAGCTGGAGGGCGTACCAGGTCTCCCCCTTGCGTCCCGGTGTGCCGACGGTCTTGCCCTTCAGGTCTGCCGGAGTGTTGATTGAGGAGTCCTCGGGCACGATGAGGCAGGCCGGGTAGGACTGGTAGTAGCCACCGACGACGACGAGGTCGCTCCCGTTGGAGACGGCCACTACCGCCTCGTCGGCACCCGCGATGACCAGATGCTCCTGTCCGCTCTGAAGGGCGTCGAAGAGTCCCTCCTGCGCGCCGTGGTGACGCAGCTCCACGCCCGTGGCGTACTTCCCGTCCTTCTTGGCCATGTAGAAGGGGGCGAACTGGATGTTCGGCGTGTAGGTCAGGCCGATGGTCAGTGCTCCGCCGCCTGCGGAGGCCGAGGCGGAGGCCGCGCGGCTGGCGGTTCCCGAGGAGCAGGCGGCGAGCAGGCCGGTTCCGGTCAGCGCCAGGCCGCCGGCCAGCAGGTGGCGGCGCGAGAGAGCCCGGTGGGAGACGCCGGTGCGAGTAAGGGGGGTCAGGGTCATGGTGTTTCCTGTTCTTCAGAAGGTGAGGAGCTGGGGGCTGCGGAGTGCTCAGGCGGCGTTCCTGCCGCGTAGGGAGTCCACGGTGCGGCTGCGCTGCTCGAGCTCGTGGAAGGCCCAGTGGATGGAGGTGGCCAGGACGCACAGGAGGGTGATCGTGGCGAACACGCCGGTGGTATCCCCCCGGCTCTGCTGGGTGGAGAGCACTGTTCCCAGACCTTCGCCGCCCATGATGAGCTCGCCGACGACCGCGCCGGTGACTGACAGGGTGAAGCCGGTGCGCAGCCCGGTGTAGATCGCGGGCAGGGCCATGGGAAGCTCCATGTGGATGAGCATGCTCAGACCGTGGGCGCCGTCGAGCCGGGCTGCGTCCATGACACCGGCGTCCAGGCTGCGCAGCCCCAGCAGCACCGTGATCGTGATGGGGAAGAAGACCATGAAGGCGCACAGGACCACGACCGGCAGGGTTCCGTAGCCGATCCACAGGACCATCAGGGGAGCCACGGCGACACCGGGAACCGCCTGGCTTGCGGCGACGTAGGGCAGGACGGCGCGTGAGAACAGCCGCCAGCGGTACAGTCCCCAGGCCAAGGGCAGGGCGAAGACGGCGGCCAGAAGACATCCGAGCAGAGCCTCACGCAGCGTTACCCAGGCCTTCCACCCCAGCCCCACCTGGGTCAGGTTTAGCCACAGGCGCTCGACGACGGCGACAGGGCTGGGCAGGAAGATCTCGGGGACGGCGCCGGAGGTGGTGGCAACCTGCCAGACGACCAGCAGAACAGCACCCAAACCGATGGCCGGCCAGGGCCCGTGCTGCTCGGCGGCGCGGATGCGACGTTGGCGTTGGGCCGGTGGCCTGGACGAGGAAGCCAACGAAGAGAGTGGGGGCTCAGACGAGTCACTGGATGCGGCGGCACGGAGCGGCTGGGCGTGCGTGACCTTGCCGATGGGGCTGGGGCTGTACACGGCGGTCTCCTCCCGGGTCCTTCCGGGAACGAGTGCCCCGGACTGCACCGGGGTCCGCCCGTGCGTCGTCGGTCGGCGCACACACGTGCTGGGCGCCCGCGCAGTCCGGCGCTCGACCGACCCTGTGAGGTCGTGGAGCCGAGGCCGACGTTCTGAGGTGCGGGGTCTCCCCCGCTTGGGCGCCACGTGCATCCTCCCTTCCGGACTCTCACCGTCGGTGCCGGATTTCCACCGGCTCAACCGCTTGAGTTCCTGACCGCGTGAGGCAGTCGGGGCACAAGCGGGTCGCGGACTGTTACCGCCGGTTCGGACTTTCACCGACCCCGGAGCACGTTGCTGCCAGTCAGCATACAACGTGGATGGTCCGACGACGATCCCCATGACTTCTCCATGGTGGTGCGCGCGCTCACAGGATGTCGTTCGGAGTGTGGCCCGAGTGGTCGTCACCAGCAGAGAAGTGACGCACAGCGTCCGCAACCGCCCGGCGCAGACGATCCGGGCCCCGCTGCAGAGACGTCTCCAGCGGCTCTGAAGGATCGGAGATCTGGACGATACTCCGGGCTCCCAGGTCGGCCAGACGACGTCGAGTCCAGGCATCAGCCCTGACTCGCCCGGCGAAGACCATGGAGGGCACACCGCACTCCCGGGCAAGGTGGAGCACTCCGCTGACCGCCTTGCCGTCCAAGGACTGCCTGTCCAGTGACCCCTCGCCCGTCATCAGCAGGTCGGCTGACTCCAGTCGTTCACGCAGCCCCACAACCTGAGCCAGGTGGTCAATGCCGGCGGTGATCTCCGCCCCGAGCACGGCGGCCAGGGCGAAGGCTGCACCGCCGGCCGCACCGGTACCTGGATGGGACACCCACCGGCTCAGGCCCAGGACGCCGGCCAGACGCGTCATCTCACCGTCGACCTGTGCCATGGCCGACCCGGTCAGTCCCTTTTGCGGGCCGAAGACGGCAGCCGCGCCGTGGGGACCCGTGAGCGGATTCGTCACGTCACCGGCCACCGTGATGCTTACACCCTCAAGGCGCCGTCGAGCCGGCTCGACCTCGATCCGCTGAATGCGACAGAACTCTGCGGGCACGGGTTCAACCTCGTGTCCCTGCTCGTCAAGGCACCTGGCTCCTAGCGCCACAAGCATCCCCAGGCCCATGTCGTTGGAGGCCGATCCACCCAGGCCGATGATCAGCGAGCGGGCACCGGCGTCGACCGAGGTGGTGATGACGTGGCCCAACCCGGTGGTCGAGGATCTCATGACGTCCCGCTCCCCCGGCGCGATGTGCTCCAGTCCCACGCTGGAGGCCAGGTCGATGACGGCGCGATCGCCGTCGAGCCCGAAACCCGCCATTCGGGGGCGGCCCAGGGCGTCGACGGTGGTCACCTCCTGCCACGAGCAGCCCCAGGCCGCGGTGACGGCCTCGGCGAAGCCCTCCCCGCCGTCAGAGACCGGGACCTGGTCCACCACGCACGAGGGCAGGGCGTCTCGCGCTCCGGCCGCCATGGCCCGGGCCGCTTGGACAGCCGTCATGGACTCCTTGAAGGAGTCGGGGGCGACGACGATCCTCAGGGGCACGGCACGGTCCTCCTCGCCTGACTACGCGCGGGAGGCGGCGACGGCGGCCTCGAACTCCTGGGAGATCTCCTCCGAGGGCCGGCTCGTGCGAGACACGGCCCAGGCTACGCCCAGGTTGCCCAGGAAACCGGGCACGATCTCGTAGAGCTCGAAGATGCCGCCCGGCCCTCCGGAGACGTTCCCCCAGACCATGACGATGACCGCACCGGTGATCATGCCGGCGAAGGCACCCATGGCACTCAGACGCCTCCAGTACAGGGACAGCAGGACGGTCGGCCCGAAGGAGGCCCCGAATCCGGCCCAGGCGAAGGCCACGAGGTCGAGGATGGTCTTGCTGGGGTTCCAGGCCATGACGGCCGCAATCAGGGCGATCGCGAAAACCGCCATACGCGAGTAGAGCACCATCCGGTTACTGCTGATCTCGTCGGTCCGGGTACGGGCGATCGAGCCGTACAGGTCCTCAATGAGTGCCGAGGAGGTGACGAGCAGCTGGGAGGAGATCGTCGACATGATCGCGGCGAGGATGGCCGCCAGCATGAATCCGGCGACCAGCGGGTGGAAGAGCAGCTTTCCCAGGGTGATGAAGACGGTCTCCGGGTCCGCCAGCTTGCTCTTGTCGTGCTGGTAGACGGCCACGCCGGCGATTGCGGTGCCGGCCGCGCCGAGGACGGCGAAGAGCATCCAGCCGATCCCGATGACACAGCCGGCTACGGCCTCCTTGGGCCTGCGGATGGCCATGAAGCGCACGATGATGTGCGGCTGGCCGAAGTAGCCCAGGCCCCAGGCCAGAGCCGAGATGACTCCGATGATCGTCGTCGTCGGGCCCCACAGGGCCCAGTAGTGGGGGTCGACCTCGGAGACGGCCTTGACCAGGTTGGACGGTCCGCCGACGTACATGACCCCGGCGATGGGCACCATGATGAGGGCGGCCACCATCATGAGTCCTTGGATGAAGTCGGTGTAGGACACGGCCAGGAACCCGCCGATGAGCGTGTAGACCACCGTGATGGCAGCGACGATGACCATGCCCAGGTGGTAGTCCATCCCGAAGGAGGACTCGAAGAACCGTCCGCCGGCGACCATGCCGGAGGAGACGTAGAAGGTGAAGTAGACCAGGATGATGAGACCGCTGGACCAGCGCAGCAGCCGGCGGGTGTCGTGCAGCCGGTTGTCCAAGAAGCTGGGGACGGTGATGGAGTTGTTGGCGACCTCGGTGTAGGCGCGCAGGCGGGGAGCGACGAGCAGCCAGTTCGTCAGGGCCCCGATCGTCAGGCCGACGGCGATCCATCCCTCGACCAGGCCGCTGGCGTACAGGGCCCCTGGCAGCCCCATGAGCAGCCACCCGGACATGTCCGAGGCTCCGGCGGACAGGGCCGCCACCCAGGGATTGAGGTCTCGGTCGGCGAGCATGTAGTCGTCGAAGTTGTCCGTTCGCAGATAGGCCCAGCCTCCGATGGCGAGCATGGCCACGAAGTAGACGATCATCGCGATCGCCTGATAGGTAGCGTCAGTCATTCGTTTGTCCTCACGTCAGTCAGCGGCGAGACATATCGCGGCCGGCTGCGCGCGACAGAATCGGGGTCTCCGCTATTTTCTTGCATGGGTTCGGTCTCACTGCGCATACAGGACGATCGCGACCGCATAGTCGCCGTCATGGCTCAGAGAAACCGGCCAGCACTCAGGGGTCGATACCTCCTGTCCAAAACTGCTATCAACGCCGTGGGCAATAGCGCCGTTCAGACGCAGGGACGGCCGTCCCCATCGATCGGTGACAAGCTCAACCTCGCGCCAGTCGACGTCCTCGGCAAGGATAACCGGAGAGGCGCTGTGCCCGCGACCTTTGGCGTACTGTGCGTGCGCCTGGCTCCAGGCCTTGATGAAGGCCTCCTTGGCCGCCCACCTCGCCGCCAGGTGCTGTGCCGGACGTGTCCCCTTTTCCTGTGCTCGACGGTGGGCATCACGGAGCTCACGCGCGGTAAAGGCCTGCTGCGCGAAGACGGTACCGGGCTGATCGAGCTGGGTCTCAAAGTCCGGAATATGCACCAGGTCCGTGCCCACCGCCAGAACGGTTGCCCTGGGGGAAGTCTTCGGCATATCCGGAAACTGTGGCTCAGTCATCATGGAACCCTCATGAAGTAAAACTTACGAATCATTGATGCACATCCTGTGATCATTCCATGTGGGTGAAACGGGGCCGGTTCCACAGACGGTGGATACCGTCTGTGGAACCGGCCCCGTTCACTATCGTGCTGAGGTCACTCGCCGGCGTGGTAGACGCCGTCGGCGCCCAGGCGGGCGTCGGGGTCGAGCAGCATGGCGGCCTCGACCTCGTGCGGGTCGCGCTGCTTGGACTCCTCGCCCAGGCGACGGCCCTGAACCGGCTCGAACAGCGGAGCCCGACCGATCATGCCGGCGCGGCGGCGCCGGGTGCCTGCGGCCAGGCGGGCGTTGGCGGAGGCCAACCAGGCGTCGACCGCCTCCTGGCCCGCGGCCTGACGCAGCGCGGCCTCGAAGGCACCGGGGTGCACGATCGCGATGAGACCCGAGACGTGCCCGAAGCCCAGCGAGGTCAGCAGCCCCGCACGCACCGGACCGGCGCCGGGGACGCGCCCGTCCTTGCCACCGCGACCGGCCAGGCGGATGGGGCGACGCGGCCACACCCAGAAGGCGTCCTTGGCCAGCGGGGCGTCGACGACGTCCAGGGAGGCGTTACCGGGAGCCACGCCGGAGGCGAGGATCTCGGTCAGGCCCGCGACCTGGAAGACCGCGGCACCGCCCTTGGCGTGACCGGTGATGGTCTTCTGCGAGACCGCCACCAGCGAGTTGCCCTCGGAGCGCCCCAGGGCACGAGCCAGGCGCGTGTGCAGCTCGGACTCGTTGGGGTCGTTGGCACTGGTGGAGGTGTCGTGCTTGGAGACCAGCGCGATGTCGTCGGCCTCCACGCCCAGGGCAGCCAGGGCCTTGGCCAGGCGCGAGCTGCGTCCGCCACGGCCGGCGCCCAGGGCCCCCAGGCCGGGAGCCGGGATTGAGGTGTGGGCGCCGTCGGCGTAGGAGGAGACGAAACCGACCACGCCGGCGACCGGCAGGCCCAGCTGGGCCGCCACCGATCCGCGGGCCAGGATCACCGTGCCGCCGCCCTCGGCCTCCACGAAGCCGCCGCGACGGCGGTCGTTAGCGCGTGAGAAGTGGCGGTCGGAGATGCCCTTGGCCCGCATGGCCGCGGCCTCCGCGGTGGCGTTCATGTTGCCGAAGCCGACGACGGACT
>ERZ772827.1073-NODE-1073-length-14221-cov-4.610123_pt1 | contig 14221 bp, 11 predicted proteins | sample MGYA00580850_ERZ772827 | MGnify/ENA primary metagenome ERZ772827 (study PRJEB29015, sample SAMEA2737950) | human oral metagenome | biome: human oral; feature: human-associated habitat; material: dental | place: China | collected 2145 ...
GCCCGCACAGGATGGAGCGGTGCAGGTTGAAGGCGGGGGCGAGCCACAGGTGGGCGCCGAAGTGCTCCATCTCCACGCCGACCAGGTCGCCGTAGGCGGCGGCGAGGCCGGGGTCCCAGGTCTGGGCGACGGCGGTGCCGATCGGGATCGCCGTCGTGTACTGCTCGTAGGTGGACTGCGGGGTGCGCTTCTCCTCGACGACGCCCAGGGCCGCGAGGGACTCCTCGTCCATGAGGTCGTCCATGAGGCCGCCGAAGGCGTTGCTCAGCGGGAAGGCGCCGCGCTCGTCGACACCGACCTGGGGGGTCAGGCGCAGGCCGGCGGGGCCGTCGGGCAGGACGAGGGGCGGGACGCCGTCGACCCGGCTGGTGGACTGGCCGGCGGCGCCGATAAGGGTGGAGGCGGCCTGGCCGATGATGGACTGCTTGTCGGCGGCCTCGGTGTAGTCGCCCAGGACGAGGTAGCTCAGGTCGTCGTCGCTCAGGGTCCGCACGAAGGCGAGCTCCTCGGTGAGGTCGACGGGATCCTGGGTGTCCTCGCGGCGCAGGTCGGAGGCGGACACGCTCAGGCGCACGACGCCCTCCGGCACCTCGACGGCGACGGGGGACTCGGGGCGCCAGTCGGTGAAGCCGGGCTCGCCCAGGACGTCGTGGAGACGGCGCACGACGGCGGTCTCGGCGAGCTCGATGACAGCGGCGGGGCGGGTGGCACGGCTGGAGGTGCCCACGCGCAGCACGTAGTCGCCCGCCTCGAGGACGGTGGCGACCTTCGCGGCGTCGTAGGAGGCGAGGTCGGCCAGGTCGAAGCAGACGGTGGCCTCGACGGTGGCGCCGGGGGCCAGCTCGGCGGTCTTCGTGAAGCCGGCGAGGGCCTGGTAGGGCTGGTCGAGCTCGCCGTCGGGAGCCGAGACGTAGACCTGGACGACCTCCTTGCCGGGGCGGGTGCCGGTGTTCGTCACGGGAACGGTGACGGTCACGTCGGAACCGTTGACGGCGGTGGCGGCGTCGCCGAGCGCGAAGCTCGTCCAGCCCAGGCCGTGGCCGAAGGCGAAGAGCGGCTCGGCGCCCACGGAGTCGAGGTAGCGGTAGCCGACGTAGACGCCCTCGCGGTAGTCGGTGTCGTCCTGCTCGCCGAAGGTGCCGACGGCGGGGTAGTCCTCCCAGGCAGCCCAGGTGGTCGCCAGGTGCCCGGACGGGTAGGCCCTGCCGAGCAGGACGTCGGCGAAGGCGTCGCCGGTGGCGGCACCGAGCTGGGACAGGACGAGGATGTTGGCGACGTCCTTGACGGGGCTGAGGTCGACCGGGCCGCCGACGTTGAGCACGAGGAGGAAGGGCTTGCCGCCCGCCTCCAGGGCGAGGATGTCGCGGACCTCGGAGTCGGTGAGCAGGACGTCTCCGGCGACGGGGCGGCGGTCGGCTCCCTCACCGGAGTCGCGGGTGAGGACGTAGATCGCGACGTCGCCGTCGCCATCGAGGGGCAGGTCGACGGCGGGGGCGGGCACGACGGCGCCCATGCCGAAGAAGACGGCGGGCTGGCCTGCGGCCTTGGCCTGGGCCTTGAGGTCGGCGACGAAGGCCTGGTACTGGGCGTCGGCGAGGGCGTCGTAGGCGTCGAGCCAGGCACCGGTGGTGATCTCGAAGCCGGCCCGGGTCAGGCCCTCCTCCACGCCGACGACGTGACGGGAGTTGACGTCGCCGGAGCCGGTGCCGCCCTTGACGGTGCGGCGCACGCCCGCGCCGTAGGCGTCGACGCGGCAGGGTGCGGCGAGCGGGAAGCTGCCGTCGCTGCGCAGCAGGACCATGGACTCGGGGGCGGCGGCCCTGACCGTCGCGAGGTGGTCGATCTCGAACTGTTCCACAGGTGGCTCCTTTGCCGTCGTCGGGGTGCTGGTGGCGGCTCACGAACGCTGGGACCCGCCCACAACCCAAATCTTACCGTCCGGTACAAAACGGCGCCAGCCCTCGCGGCTCAGGTCGCGCGCGAGCGCACCCACGCGAAGACCTCACGCGCCTGTACGCGCGCACCCTCACGGCACAGCAGGAAGAAGGTCGCGTGCGCCACCGCGTCGCGGATCGGCACGACGACGCGACCCGCGCCGCGGACCTCAAGGGAAGGAGCGTCGGTGACGAAGTACGCCAGGTCGCTCGTGGCGGCCAGCTGCTCGAAGACGCTGCGGTCCTGCTGGACGACGAACTGCGAGGAGGGAAAGACGTCCTCACACACGCCCCGCCAGAAGCCGATGTCCTCGAAGAGGAGGAAGGTCTCGCCGTCGAGCTCCTCAGCGCCGACATGGGGCCGCCCGGACAGCGGGTGCCCCGAGGGCAGGCACACGGACAGGTTCTCGACCATGAGGCGGGTGGAGGAGACCGTCGGCAGGGTGTGGGGACGCAGCGAGATCCCCAGGTCGAGCGAGCCGTCCAGGACCCCGGCCTCGACCTCCTCCTCAGGCAGCGACGAGGAGGTCAGCAGCCTGCCGGGGAAGCGCTCGACCGTGAGCGCGGTCAGCCTCCACAACGGCGCCGGCGCGACCGTGCCGACTCGCAGAGCGTCGGAACGACGCACTGCGTCGTCGACGGCCAGGCGCATCGCGCGCGCCTCGCGCAGGATCACCTCGGCGTGCTCCAGCGCCACCCGGCCGGCCGCGTTGAGCACCAGGCGCCTGCCCGGACGGTCGAAGAGCGGGTGCCCGAGCTCGCCCTCCAGGCGCGCCAGCGAACGCGACAGCGCGGGCTGGGAGACGTGCAGCTCGTGGGCCGCGGCCGTGACGGTGCCCAGCCGGGACACGGCCTCCAGCAGCCTGAGACTCTCCAGGTCCACAACACCCCCACACCTCTCGCTTATGCGCCACGTGCATGACTATCACCACAACTGGCATTTCACAAGGCTGCCTCTCCTGGGCAGACTTGAGAGCGACAGAGACAGAGATCATCGGACAACGCATAAGCGACCGGTCAGCGCGCAGGAGATGACATGACCACGGTCCCCACCTTCACCATGAACGACGGACGGACGATCCCGGCCCTGGGCTACGGGGTCTTCCAGATGAGCAGCGAGGAGGTGCGCACCCACCTGCGTGAGGCCATCGAGCTGGGCTACCGCCACATCGACACCGCCAACGCCTACTTCAACGAGGTCGCCGTCGGAGAGGTCGTTCGCGAGGCCATCACCGACGGTCTCGTCACCCGCGAGGAGCTCTTCATCACCTCCAAGCTCTTCCCGCAGTCCTACCCCTACGTCCAGCGCGGCAAGGACATCGACGCCACCCTGGAGCGCCTGGGCCTGGACTACCTCGACCTGCTGCTCTTCCACCAGCCCTACGGCGAGTACGTCTCCGGCTGGAAGGCGATGGAGGAGGCCGTCGCGGCGGGCAAGGTCCGCTCCATCGGCCTGTCGAACTTCAGTGCGGCCAAGGTCCGTGAGATCACGGCCGTCGCCACCATCGTCCCGGCCGTCAACCAGGTCCTCATCAACCCGCGTCAGAACCAGCACGTGCTCAAGGCCGAGCTCGCCGACCTCGGCCTCGTCTACGAAGGCTGGTTCCCGCTCGGGCACGGGGACAGGACGCTCCTGGAGGAGCCGGCGATCGTTGCGGCTGCCGAGCGCACCGGCGCCACGGCGGCGCAGGTCGTCCTCGCCTGGCAGATCGCCGAGGGCAACGTGGTCTTCCCCAAGACGCTCAACCCGGCCCACATGGCCGACAACCTCACCGCCGCGGAGGTGCACCTGACCGAGGACGAGGTCGCGGCCATCACGGCGACCCCGCAGTCCTCCTACTACGAGGTCTCCGAGGAGCCCCCGGCCTTCGTCCTCGTCACCAACGACTACTCCCAGCAGCACTGAGCAGCGCCCCGGGCCTGCCTCGACCAGGAAGAGGAACCATGACCACCGCCCCCGTCAAGACTCTCAACAACGGTGTCGAGATGCCGATGCTCGGCTACGGCGTCTTCCAGACCCCGCCCGAGGAGACCGCGCGCTGCGTGCGCGAGGCCCTCGAGGTCGGCTACCGCCTCATCGACACCGCCCAGTCCTACGCCAACGAGCAGGGCGTGGGCGCGGGCGTCGCCCAGGCCGTGTCCGACGGTGTGGTCACCCGCGAGGAGGTCTTCATCACCTCGAAGATCTGGGTGTCGAACATGAGCTACGAGCGCGCCGCCGCCTCGATCGACGAGTCCCTGCGTCTGCTGGGCACCGACTACCTCGACCTCATGCTCCTGCACCAGGCGTGGGGCGACTACCCGGGCGCCTACCGCGCCCTGGAGGACGCCTACCGGGCGGGCAAGCTGCGTGCCATCGGCGTGTCCAACTTCTACCCCGAGCGGGTCATCGACGTCGCCCTGCTCGCTGAGGTCCCCCCGGCCGTCAACCAGATCGAGACCCACCCCTTCCGCCAGCAGGACAAGGCCCACGAGGTCCTCACCGGCCTGGGCATCGCCCACGAGGCCTGGGGCCCCTTCGCCGAGGGGCAGAACAACATCTTCGCCAACCCGGTCCTCACCGAGATCGGCGCCAGGCACGGCAAGACAGCCGGACAGGTCATCCTGCGCGCCCTCATGGACAAGGACGTCATCGTCATCCCCAAGACGGTGCGCCGCGAGCGCATGGAGGAGAACCTCGACGTCCTGGACCTCACGCTCACGCAGGAGGACATGGCCGCCTTCGCCGCCCTCGACGACCCGGCCTTCCCTGCCATCTTCGACCACTACGACCCGACGACGGTCCAGTGGCTGCTCGGCGAGATCGTCAAGAAGCAGCAGCTCGGCGGGGGGACCCTGTACTGAGCAGGGGCCGACCGGGGCGGCGCGGTCCGGGGCGTTCAGCCCCGTTCCGCGCGGTACCAGGCGACGGCCAGCTGGGTGCGGTTGCGCAGACCCAGCTTGGCCAGGCAGGCGGAGATGTGGTTGCGCACGGTCCCCTCGCTCATGGCGAGGCGGTCGGCGACCTCGGTGTTGCCCAGCCCCTCGGCGACGGCCTCGACGACCTCGAACTCGCGCTCCGTCAGGGCCGCGAAGGCACCCGAGCGCCGCACCTCGCGCGCGGCCTGCGCGGTGTCCGCGCCCCTCGCACCTGCGTCCGCAGGCCCGCCGGGGACACCCGCCGCGCGCGCCCCCCGGGCCGCGACGCCGCGGGCCAGCACCTCCCCCTCAAGGACGCTCATGCCGGCCATGACGCCGCGCAGCGCCGGGGCGATCTGGGCGATGTCCTGCTTGATGAGGTAGCCGCGCGCCCCCATCGCCAGCGCCCGGGCGATGTACTCGTCGTCGGCGAAGGTCGTGAGGAAGACAATCCGGGCCGTCGGGTCCTCACCGAGCAGCTCCTCGGCGGCGCTCAGTCCGTCGCCCCCGGGCATCTGGATGTCCATGAGGAGCACGTCCGGGGCGAGCTCGCGGTAGCGCGCCACGGCCTCCGGCCCGCTGGAGCCTGTGGCGAGGACGTCGATGTCCTCCTCGACGGACAGGATCGTGGCGAGGGACTGGGCGACGAGGGCGTCGTCGTCGACAATGAGGACCTTCACCTGGGCTCCTTCGGGGCAGTAGTCGTGGCAACGTGAGAACCGGTGAGGGCGTCCGGTCTGGGGACAGTCGCCTGGACCCTGAAGCGCGGCGCCCCACTCACCCACAGGGTGCCGCCGAGCGCCTCGACCCGCTCGCGCATCGAGCGCAGGCCCATCCCCTCGACGACACCCCCGTCGTCCGCGGCGGCACTCTCGGCCGGCAGGCCGTCGTTGGTAACCACCGCCCGCCAGAACCCCGGGTACTCGGCGACGCTCACCCGCGCCTGGCGCGCCCGCCCGTGCCGGGCCGCGTTCGTCAGGGCCTCGCGCACGACGGCGACAAGGCAGCGCGAGACCTCCGCAGGCAGGTCCTGGCCCACCTCACAGCTCACGCTCACGTCCTCGACCGGGCCGCGCACGGCGAGCACGTGCAGCCCGGTAGCGAGGTCCTCGGCGTCGTCGGACAGGGCGTGGACGGAGGAGCGCATGGCGTCCAGGGCCTGCCCCACACCCGCCCCGACAGCGCCCAGCTCACCCACGAGGCCCGGGTCGTCACGGTGAACAACCTCCAGGGCGCGGACCTGGAACAGCAGCCGGGTGAGCTGGTGGCCGACGCCGTCGTGGATCTCGCGGGCGATCCGGGTGCGCTCGTCCAGGACGGCGGCACGGCTCGCCGAGTCCTGGGCCGACAGCAGGCGGGCGCGCGAGACCGACAGGGCCCTGACCTTCTCCTGAAGGTCGTCGCGCACCCGGTGCAGGTCGGCGAGGCTCGCCTCCGCCTGGGCGGTGCGCGCGCCCAGCAGCGCGGCGAGCGCGACGGCCACCGCGGAGGCCAGGACGTAGGCGGCCGGGACCGAGGCCCCCTCGTCGGCGAACCTGTAGGCACGTGTGAGCACGAGGACGAGCCAGGCCACGGCGGGCAGTGCGAGAAGCCGCTCAACGGCGCGGGCCAGGGGCCCGACCTGGGCCCGCGACAGCACGTACGCGCAGGCGGGGGCGCCGCTGAGCGCCGTCGGGCTCACGCAGCCGATGAGCAGGAGCACCGAGCAGGACATGAGGGCCAGGCGCGCCCAGATCCGAGGACCCGCGCGCCGCCCCGCCCCCGCCCCGTCCGCGGCCGGGTGAGCCGCGTGCTCCGCAAGGATGTAGCCGCCTGCGGAGACGGTGGCGGCGAGCATCCAGGCGAGGACCACCTCGCCCGAGCCCCCCAGGAGCACAAGCAGGGTGCAGGCGGACAGCACGACGATCTGGTCCCCGAGCACTCTCACCCGCCGATGATCGGCGATCCGAGGGCGCCTGCGCAACGACCGAGCCCGCGCTCTGCCCCACCCATGACAACCGTCATGGGCCCCTCCCCCGCCTCGTGACAGCAGGCACTTCCGGGCCCGCCAGCCCGCCGAGGAGCATGGAGACCATGAACGACACACCCACGGGCGAGGCGGCAGCCTCCTCGCCTGAGTCCCCCGCACACCGTCCCGCGGCCCCGGCGCCGGCCGTCCGCATCAGCGGGCTCGTCAAGCGCTACGGCGAGCTCGTCGCCGTCGACGGGCTGAGCCTGACCATCCCCCGCGGCGAGATCCTCGGTCTCCTGGGCCCCAACGGCTCCGGGAAGACGACGACGATCAACTGCCTGCTGCAGCTGCTCACCTACGACAAGGGTGAGATCGAGGTCCTGGGCGAGCCGATGTCCGCCACCGCCTACGGCCTCAAGCGCCGCATCGGCATCGTCCCCCAGGAGGTCGCCGTCCTCGACGAGCTCACCGTCGCAGAGAACGTCGACGCCTTCTGCGCCCTGTACGTCTCCGACCGCGCCGAGCGGCGCCGCCTCGTCGACGAGGCCATCGCCTTCGTCGGCCTGGAGAAGTTCCGCCGCTTCCTCCCCAAGAAGCTCTCCGGGGGCCTGCTGCGGCGCCTCAACATCGCCTGCGGCATCGCGCACCAGCCGGACCTGCTCATCCTTGACGAGCCGACCGTCGCCGTCGACCCGCAGAGCCGTGACTCGATCCTCGACGGGATCCGCCGCCTCAACGAGGCCGGCACGACCGTCATCTACACGAGCCACTACATGGAGGAGGTCGAGCAGCTGTGCCACCGCATCGTCATCGTCGACCGCGGGCGGCAGGTCGCCGCAGGCACCGCCGACGAGCTCAAGGCGATGATCGGCACCGGTGAGCGCATCCGCCTCCAGGTCGTCGCGGTCGGGGACCACGGGGCCGGCACACCGGTGGCGGCCGCGGGCTCCGTCGGCGCCCCCGCGCTGGGCGAGGCCCTCCTGGAGCGCCTGCGCCGCCTGGAGCACACCCGCACCGTGACCTACGAGGACGGCGAGCTCACCGTCGAGTGCACCAGCGGCGCCCACAACCTCTCCGACGTCCTCACCGTCCTGGCCGAGGCCGGCGTCACCATCGGGCACGTGACGAGCCAGCCGCCCACCCTCAACGACGTGTTCCTTGAGATCACCGGCCGCGAGCTGCGTGACCTGGGCGGGGACGAGGCCTGAGATGCGCACCGTCTTCCGCTACCAGGTCCTGGTCTACCTGCGCGATCCCGTGCTCCTGCTGTGGACCCTGGCCTTCCCCATTCTCATGTCGCTCGTCTTCATGGCGATGTTCTCCAGCATCCAGGACTCGGATGCGATCAGCCCGATGCGCCTGGGGGTCGTCAAGGACACCGCCTACGAGCAGGTCACCGGCCTCGACTCACTCATCAGCTCGGTCTCCTCCTCCGCGCAGCAGGCCGACGGCGACGCGCTGCACCTCATCGACCCGGTCAGCGTCTCCTCCGAGGCCGAGGCCGAGGCCGCCGCCCGCGACGGCGACACCCTGGGCTACCTCGCCGTCCGCGACGGCGAGCCGGTCCTGCGGCTGACCGCCAAGGGAGACGACGACACGACGTCGATAGTCCTGCGCGCGGTCCTCGATTCCTTCGCCCAGGGCCGTGCCGAGGGCAAGGCCATCGAGGACGAAGCCACCGCCGTCGGCGAGCGGGTCGCGGCCGCGGCCCGGGCCGGGGAGCAGCCCGCCCCCGAGGACCTCGCCTTCCTGGAGAACCTGTTGGCGCACAAGGACGCGCTGGGCCAGTCGCACACCTGGACCACCGAGCTCACCGTGACCCAGGTGCCGGGCGCCATGGACACGCCCTACTACCTGTCGCTGCTGGCCTTCGCCTGCGGCATGGGCATGAACCCGGCGCTGCTGGCGGTGCGCGCCGTGTCCGTGTCCTCTGGGCCGCTGGGGGCGCGCCGCACGCTCGCAGCGCTGCCGCGCTGGCGGGTGCTGGCAGGCACGCTCGGTGCTGCCTGGGTCGGCATCCTCACGTGCCTCGTAGTCGCCTACGCCTTCATGCGCTGGGTCGCCGGGGTGGAGTTCGGTCCCCGCTTCGCGCTCGGGGTGGTGGCGATCGGTGTCGGCGCCCTCATGGCCTGCATGGCCGGTGCCGCCCTGGGCACCACCAAGGTGGAGCCCGGCATCGTCGCGGCTCTGACCGGGATCCTGTCCCTGTTCACGGGGCTGTTCGGCAGCGCCACGCAGGAGCTGAGCCGGGCCGTGGAGACCAACCTCCCCTGGCTGGCCCAGCTCAACCCGCTGTGGCAGTGCACCCACACCTTCCACTCCCTCATCTACTACGACACTCTCGGCCCCTTCATCCAGGGTTGCCTCACCATGCTCGCCATGGCGACCGTCTTCGGCGTGGTCGCCCTGGTCCGTCTCAGGAGGATGAGCGCATGAGCACGCTACGCACCGCGCTGAGGATCGTGTGGGGCCACCGGGTCCACATCCTCGTCTACCTCGTCATGCTGTCGTTGATCGGCCTCATGACCGGGATGTCCACCCACGACTCGAGCGTGGCCGAGCCGAGCACGGCTACCGCGAGGGTCGCCGTCATCGACCGAGACGACTCGGCCGTCTCCCAGGGGCTGGCCGACTACCTGGAGGGGATCGGCGAGCCCACAGAGCTGGAGGACTCGCGCCGGGCGATCCAGGACGCGACCGCCGACGGACGGGTGGAGTACATCGTCATCATCCCCAGGGGCTACCAGGACGAGCTCGTCCGGAGCGTCGCTGCCGGTGAGGAGCCGCCCACGCTGGAGACCGTCATCTCCTACTCCTCGACGGCCGGCTCCCTCATGGACGTGCGCACCGGCTCGTACCTGGGGCAGGTGGCGGACTACCTGCGCTCCCTGACCGACGACCCGGCCGAGGCCGTCGCCCTGGCCCAGAAGTCGATGCAGGCCCAGGGCTCGGCGGAGATCATCGCTCCCACCGCGGCGCCGCTTCCCTCGAGCCTGTCGGTCTTCATCCGGTTCTCGACCTACCCGGTGCTGGTGTACGCGGTCGTCACGATCTCCGTGCTCATGAGCTCCCTGCGGGCCCGTCCGGTGCTCGCCCGCACGACGGCGTCGCCGACCTCCTCGCGCTCGCGCAGCCTCGGGCTGCTGGCCGCCTGCGGTCTGCTGGGGCTGATCGACTGGGTGTGGATCATGGGCCTGGGGCTGGCGGTGTTCACACCGGAGGACCTGTCGGGCTCGGCCCCGCGGGTGGCGATCGTGGCGGTGGCGATGCTGGCGTACACGGCGGTGGCGGTGGCGCTGGGCTTCCTCATCGGCCAGCTCGGTCTGGGCACGCAGTGGGCCGACGCGATCGGCAACATCGGTGGGATGGCAATGTCCTTCCTCGCCGGTGCCTGGGTGCCGCTGTCGCTCCTGCCCGACGCCCTCGTGGCGGTGGCCCGGCTCACGCCCGGCTACTGGGCGCAGGAGGCGATCGCGGGAGCAGCGACCGTCGAGTCGACGTCGTGGGAGCGCCTGGCCCCGTTGCTGGCGGACTGCGGCCTGTGCCTGCTGTTCGCGGTGGCGATCGCCGTCGTCGCCATGGTGGTGGGCCGCACGAAGGCGCGCGCCGCGCTCTGAGGCAGGGGCGGCGCCGCCCCGCGCACGCATCCCGCCCAGCGCCCTTCGCGCATCCACCCTGCTCATCGAGTTCGGGGGTGAGGACGCGAGTTCGGGGGTTAACCCCTCGAACTCGGCACCTCACCCCCGAACTCGTTGGCGTCGGTCCGGTGCGTCGGTGCTGGTTCAGCGCGTCGGCGTCGGGATCACTCCCACTCGATGGTGCCCACGGGCTTGGGGGTGAGGTCGTAGGCCACGCGGCACACGCCGGGGACCTCGGCCAGGACCCGCGCGGTGATGCGCTTGAGGAGCGGCCAGTCGAGCTCGGGGACCTCCGCCGTCATGGCGTCGACCGTGTTGACGCAGCGGATGATGACCGGCCAGTCGAAGGCGCGCCTACCGTCGCGCACACCGGTGGCGCGCACGTCGGGAACGACGCAGAAGTACTGCCAGATGTCCAGGCCGGCGCCCTCGATCTCCTCGCGGACGACGGCGTCGGCCTCCCGCAGTGCCTCCAGGCGCTCGCGCGTGATGGCGCCCAGGCAGCGCACGCCCAAGCCCGGGCCGGGGAAGGGCTGGCGGTCCACCATGGACGCGGGCAGGCCGAGCTGGCGGCCGACGACGCGCACCTCGTCCTTGTAGAGCAGCTTGACGGGCTCGACGAGCTCGAAGTCCATGTCCTCGGGCAGGCCGCCGACGTTGTGGTGGGCCTTGACGCCCTCCTTGGACTCCAGGATGTCGGGGTAGATGGTGCCCTGGGCCAGGAAGCCGACACCGTCGAGAGCGGCGGCCTCCTCGGCGAAGACGGCGACGAACTCGTTGCCGATGATCTTGCGCTTGGTCTCGGGCTCCTCGACGCCCTCCAGCAGGCTGAGGAAGCGGTCGGCGGCGTCGACGTAGACGAGGTTGGCGTCCATGCCCTCGGCGAAGACCTCGACGACCTCCTCGGACTCGCCCTTGCGCATGAGCCCGTGGTTGACGTGCACGCTCACGAGCTGCTTGCCGATGGCCTTGATGAGCAGGGCGGCGACGACCGAGGAGTCGACGCCGCCGGACAGGGCCAGCAGGACCTTGCCGTCGCCGACCTGCGCGCGCACGGCCTCAACGGCCTCGGCGATGAAGGCGTCGGCGAGCTCGGGGGTGGTGATGCGCTCCATGTCGGCCGGGCGGGTGTTGGAAGTGAGGTCCACGGGGTCTCCTTGGTCGGTGAGGTGGCGGCGCGTGCCGTGGCATGGCGGCTGCTCCTGCCGGGCCCGTCGTCAGTGAGGAACGCCGACATCGTAGGCCCCCGGGGATCCGCCCGAAGCCAGGCGGGCGTCGAGGAGGACGCGGCCGGGCGCAGGCAGCGCCCCTGCGGCCCGGCCTTCGCGCCCTCGGCTCGGTTCCGGTGGCCCGGGTGCGTGACACCGTGGCCGCCAGGTCCCCGTCCTCACATCTGGCGCTTGCGCAGCTCGCGGATCATCTGCGCGAGGCCGGAGAAGTCGATGCGCACGCGCTCTCGCGGGCTGTCAACGCGGATGCCGCTCCAGCCGACGCGCGTGTACTCGCCGGTCCTCTGGTCGCGCACGTGTACGCCGTCCCAGCCGATGCGCACGTCCTCGCCGGTCCTCCCCTCTCGCACACGGATGCCGTCCCAGCCCACGTGCACGTCGTCGCCGTTCTTCCCCTCGCGCACGTGGATGCCGTCCCAGCCCACGTGCACGTCGTCGGTGTCCTTCCCGTCACGCACGTGGATGCCCTCCCAGCCCACGTGCACGTCCTCGCCACTCCTCCGGTCACGCACGCGGATGCCCTCCTCGAAGGAGACGTGGACGTCGTGCTCGTCCTCGGGTGCCGGGCCGGGGCCTCGGTCGTCACCGGTGGGGCCCTCCCCGTGCGCTGACCAGCCGGTACCGGTCTCGTCGGCAGCGGCCGTGTCGACGGCAGCGGTGCTCACGGTGGTGTCGTCGTGGGCGCCGGTGGCGTCGGCACTGACGTCATCGGTGCCAGCAGCGGTCTCGCCGCGGACGTCCCCATCGTCGGCATCGGCGTCGGTCGCATCCGCGGACTCGTCGACCGCGGGCTCCTCCCCGACCGGTTCCTCCCCCACGCTCGTTGCGGACGCCGTCCCGGCGTCGGGCTCGACGACGGACGCCCGCGCAGCCCCCGCGTCCTCGGCGCCAGCGGCGGTCTCGCCGCGGGCGGCCCGGGCGACGGGGCCCTGCTCCGGGTCCGCGAAGAGGAGCTCGTCGACCGTGACCTCGTAGAGGATGGCGAGCGCGATGAGGTTGTCGGTGTCGGGCGAGGACTCGGCGCACTCCCACTTGGACACGGCCTGGCGCGAGACCCCGACCCGCGCGGCAACCTGCTCCTGTGACAGCCCCGCTGCGGTGCGGTAGCGGTAGAGCCTCTTGGCGATCTCGATCTTCATGTGTGTTCCTCTCGACTGGATGGTGCTCGAGCGCTCGGCACGGCTCCTGCACGTCCGGTGCCGCTGGCGGGTGCCCGGTCGTGCCCGGTCGTGCCCGGGGCGGTCGGTGCACCTTCAGACTGGCGCGTGGACGCCTCCCGGCGCTGCCACCTCTGCCTTGCAATTGTGGCCCGCAACCCATAGTTGCGGGGCGACGGCGGAGCCCGAACTCCCACGGACCGCCTCTGCCCGGACGGACTACCTGCACTCCCACGGACAATCTGCACTCCCACGGACCACCTGTCCCCGGGCGGATCACCTGCGGGACGCCCGCTGGTGATCCGTGCGTCGCTACGTGATCCGCCGGACGCACGGTGATCCACACACCAGCACAGTGATCCGCACGCCAGCACGTTGTCCGTCGCACACGGATGGGTATCGTCGAGGCGCACCCGCCAGCCCGCTCCAGCGCAGCCGCTGCCCCGTTGCCGCGCACCACCGGGCACGACCGTCAGGAGACACACGTGAGCATCCAGCCCGAGGCGCTTACTCTCGACGGAGTCCCCGCGCTGAGGTGGGGAGGACCGGGCGGGCGCGCGGTCATCGGTGTGCACGGACAGCTCGGTGACAAGCGGGATCCCGTCTTGGCTCGGTGCGCCGAGGTCATCGCCTCGCACGGTGACCATCTCCTCACCTTCGACCTTCCCGCCCACGGCGAGCGCCGGGACGGCACGGCCTTCACCGCCAAGGCGGCCAGCGGCGAGGTGCGGGACTTCGTGCAGCTGGCACGAGAGGAGGGGAACAAGATCAGCCTGCTCGCTATCAGCGTCGGGGCCTACATCGCCCTGTGCGACACGCCCTCCGGGACCTTCGAGCGCGCATGGCTGGTGTCACCGCTGCTCGACCTTGAACGCTACGTCCGAGACGTCATGAGCACCTACTCGGTGACCGACGAGCAGCTTGAGGCCGAGACCGTCATCAACACACCCCGCGCCTCGCTCAGCTGGCCGGACCTGTGCTTCCTCACGGAGCATCCGGTGAGGCTGGACATGCCCAGCTGGACCATTCGCGGCAGCCGGGACGACGTCGTCCCCATGGAGGCTCTCAGCCGGTTCCTCAGCGCTCCCGGAACAGAGCTCGTCGAGATCGCGGGCGGACCGCACTTCCTTGGCGAGCCCCCGTACCTCGACACGGTCGCGTCGTGGTTCGCGCAGCGCTATCCGGTCGGATGGTAACGACCAGGCACCCGCGCATCGGACAACACGGCCCGACAACGAGAACCGGTCGGTCAAGCGTCCCGACAAGCCGTCTGCCCGCGAGCGGATCACCCGCGCCGCCGTCGGATCACCTGCGTACCGACGGATCACCCGCGCCGCCGTCGGATCACCTGCGTACCGACGGATCACCCGCGCCGCCGTCGGATCACCTGCGTACCGACGGATCACCCGCGCCG
>ERZ772827.1075-NODE-1075-length-14198-cov-3.543378_pt1 | contig 14198 bp, 16 predicted proteins | sample MGYA00580850_ERZ772827 | MGnify/ENA primary metagenome ERZ772827 (study PRJEB29015, sample SAMEA2737950) | human oral metagenome | biome: human oral; feature: human-associated habitat; material: dental | place: China | collected 2145 ...
ACAACGAACTGGAAGCGCGCCGCAAAGACGTGCGCGTGGGCGACACCGTCATCGTGCGCCGCGCGGGCGACGTCATCCCCGAAGTCGTCAGCGTCGTGCCCGAAAAACGCCCGGCCGGCGCGGCCGAGTTCACCATGCCTGCCGAGTGCCCCGTGTGCCACAGCGAAGCCGTGCGCGAAGAAAGCGAGGCCGACCACCGCTGCACCGGCGGCATCTCCTGCCCCGCCCAGCGCAAGCAGGCCCTGCTGCACTTTGCCAGCCGCAAGGCGCTGGACATCGAGGGCCTGGGCGACAAGCTGGTGGAACAACTGGTGGACGCAGGCATCGTGCACGCCCTGCCCGACCTTTACCGCCTGAACTTTGATGCCCTGGCCGCGCTGGATCGCATGGGCGAAAAATCGGCACAGAACCTGCTGGCCGCGCTCGAAAAATCGCGCCAGACCACGCTGGCGCGCTTTCTCTATGCCCTGGGCATACGCCACGTAGGCGAGAGCACCGCGCGCGATCTGGCCCGCCACTTCGGCACGCTTGAAGCCGTGATGGCCGCCAGCGAAGCCGCGCTGCTGCAAGTGCCGGATGTCGGCCCCATCGTCGCCCACAGCCTGCACACCTTCTTTGCCCAGCCGCACAACCGCGAAGTGGTGCAGCAGTTGCGCGCAGCAGGCGTGACCTGGCCCGAAAGCGCAGCCGCCCCGCAGGCCGCGCTGCCCCTGGCGGGCCAGACCTTCGTGCTCACCGGCACGCTGCCCACACTCAGCCGCGACGCGGCCAGGGAAATGCTCGAAGCCGCGGGCGCGAAAGTCTCCGGCAGCGTCAGCAAAAAAACCAGCTATGTCGTCGCGGGCGAGGAAGCGGGCAGCAAGCTGGAAAAGGCGCAGGCGCTGGGAATCGCCGTGATCGATGAAGCAGCGATGCGGGCGATGCTGGCCGCGCCGCCTGCCGACTGACCTTCCAGCCCCGCCCAAACGGCCGCAAGGCCCGTGGAGACTGCGCTCACAGCTACAAAAACAGGAGCGCAAGGCGGGCCTGAACAGCCGTTTGTCAGATGAGAGCAAGCCTTGTGCCAAAGGCCCGCGCGCACTGGCGGGCCTGCTGTATAACGAGGCTGCATTTTTTCCCCCTCTACTTCTCTATATAGAAAGGAATTCACCATGCATGCCCTGCGTTATGTTTTGCCCGCCGCCCTGCTGCTCGGCAGCGCCCTGATCGGTTCCGCCCACGCGCAAACTGCCCCCGCACAAAACGCGCAGTCCGAGCGCGAAGCGCAAATCCGATACCAATGCGAATCCGTGGCCCGTGGCATTCTGGAATCCGAAACGGCCGACGGGAAAAACCCGACCCGGGAACAAATGGCCAATCTCTGCCGCGAACGCGTGCAAAAGGAATTGAAAAATTACACCCCCGCCTGCGTTCAGTACTGCCGGGAAGGAATTGAAGGCCCCAAAAAGTAATACAGCAAATACAGCAAGCCCGCCCCTTCAAACGGCGGGCTTTTTTATTGCCGCCGAAAAACCGACGATCCACTGCTGCCTGGGGTCTTGTTGATAATCCATCTCGTTTGTAACTCTGCGAGAGCAGTTGCCGATGAAGACATTTTTCTTGCGTTTCAACCACTTTGCCCTAGCCGCCTGCGCCGCCCTGGCATGCGCCATGCCCGCGCAAGCAGCCATTGCCCCGGGCGACAAGGCGGCGCTGATCGCTTTTTACGATGCCGCAGGCGGCGATCAGTGGGAAGCCAGCCGCCGGGCCAACTGGAAATCGGCTTATGACCCGTGCGATCCCATAAATGGCTGGGCAGGCGTGAAGTGCGACAACGTTGACCCCAATGCGCAGCGTGTGACCGAATTGAAAGTGGCAGGCACAGGAATGACGGGCACGCTTTCGCCGGCCGTCAGCCAGTTGACCGAATTGAGAGTGCTGATGCTGATTTACAACCGCATCTCGTCGCATACGGGGCTGGCGGGCGCGGTGCCTGATTTGTCCGCGCTGACTCATTTGCAAGAGCTGCATCTGGTGGGACAAAATTTTTCCAGCATGAGAAGCGCCAATCTGACGTCTCTGGTGAATTTGCAATATCTGCACTTGCAGGAAAACCGCCGCCCGCTCAATCACGCGCTGCCGGATATTTCGCGCATGCGCCGTCTGATTTACTTCACGGCATATGGCAGCGGTTTTACCGGCCAGTCGCCCGATATATCGAATTTGCGCAATCTGATGGCTTTCAGAATTCAAGGCAATCGCATGACGGGTGATCTCACGCGCATTCAGCCGCCGAGCATGCTGAGGTCCATGGGGGGAGCCACCGTTTGCCCCAATCACTTCAGCAAAGTGGACAACCGCGATTGGGACAACGCCACGGACGTCAACTGGCGGCGCGGTGAAAAATGGCACGACCTTTGCACACTGCCGCCTGCTGCCGCAACGCCAGCGCCTGTGCCCGCCTTGGGCCAGCCTGCGCTGGCACTGCTTGCGGCCTTGGTGGGCGCGGCTGGCGTGGCCCGCAGGCGCTTTTTCAAAAAACGGCTTGCGTTGTGAAAACAGCGGGCCGCCCGCCTGTTTACGCCTGATATTTGCGCCTGCTATAAGGGCGGGTTTTTCGCCACTTCCCCCATTTTTTGCGCCATGCCCCAGCCCACCTTGCCTCACGCCACCCCCGCCACCGAAGCGCCGCTTGAACTGGCGGGCCGCCATATTCTTCTTGGCCTGAGTGGCGGCGTGGCCTGTTACAAGGCGGCCGAGCTGTGCCGCCTGCTGGTCAAGGCCGGGGCCAGCGTGCAGGTGGTGATGACGGCCGGGGCGGAGCGCTTTATCACCCCCGTCACGATGCAGGCGCTGTCGGGGCGGCCGGTGTTCACGTCGCAGTGGGACGAGCGCCCGGCCAATGGCATGGCGCATATCCATCTGGGGCGTGAGGCCGATCTGATCCTTATCGCTCCGGCCAGCGCCGACTTCATGGCGCGGCTGGCGCAGGGGCGATCGGATGATTTGCTTTCGCTGCTGTGCCTGGCCCGCCCGCGCAACTGCGCGCCGCTGCTGCTGGCCCCCGCCATGAACCGTGAAATGTGGTCGCACCCCGCCACGCAGCGCAACGCACGCCAGCTTGCGCAAGACGGCGCGCGCGTGTTGCCCGTGGGCTGTGGCGAGCAGGCGTGCGGTGAATTTGGCGATGGCCGCATGCTGGAAGCGCCCGAGTTGCTGGAGGAGGCGGTGGCCGCACTCACCCCGCAAACGCTGGCCGGGCGCAAGGTGGTGATTACGGCGGGGCCAACCTTTGAGGCCATCGATCCCGTGCGCGGCCTCACCAATCTCTCCAGCGGCAAGATGGGCTTTGCCCTGGCCCGCGCCGCCTGGCAGGCGGGGGCGCAAGTCACCCTGGTAGCAGGCCCGGTGGGTTTGCCCACGCCGCATGGAGTGGCGCGGGTGAATGTGCAATCGGCCCTGGAGATGCAAGGCGCTTTGCAGACCGCCCTGACGGATGCCGATGTGCTGGTGGCCGCCGCTGCCGTGGCCGACTGGCGGCCCGCGCAAGCGGCGGCGCACAAGATCAAGAAAGACGGCAGCGGCCAGGCGCCCGTGTTGCAGTTTGTGGAAAACCCCGATCTTCTGGCCGAAGCCGCCCGCAGCCCGCGTGCGCAGGCCGGGCAGCTGTACTGCGTGGGCTTTGCCGCCGAGAGTGAAAACCTGCTGGCGCATGCCCAGGCCAAGCGCGCCCGCAAGGGCGTGCCCCTGCTTGCGGCCAACCTGGGGCCGGCCACTTTCGGCAAGGATGAAAACGCCTTGTTGCTGGTGGATGAAGCGGGCGTGAGCGAGCTGCCTGCCGGCTTGCATCCTGTGGGTAAACTGCCTCTGGCGCGCCTGCTGGTGCAGGAAATCGCCCGCCGTTTGCCACCCAGAGAACGAATATGACGACACCCAAATGGGAACCGCCGCCCGACGGCGACTTTGCCGCTTATGTGGAGCGACAAAACCCTTTGCAGCAGCAAGACGATGCTCGCGCGCGCAAAGCGGCTGTCATGGATTCCAGCGCCAGGGCGGTCAAAACAGCCCAGGCCCCCAAAGTGGCCAAAACCGAAACGGCCTCAGCTGGCAAAGTGGCTTCAGATACCCAACCCACCACAACCGCTTCCGCCAATCAACCGCAGGGCGAACCGCGCTTTATGCACTGGTCTTTGGTGTTGATCCTGAGCTTTTTCTTGATCGAGTTGCTGGACAGCTGCCTCGAGTGGACAGGGCTGGTTAGTAAAAGCGTGCGCGAAGACTTGTCGGGTTACATCTTTCTGGCCGCAGTGGCCTGGTTGATGACGCGTCGCCACCTGCTGAGTTGGCTCAAGCAAAATTCGTAACCCATTTTTTTCAAAAGAAATTCAAACGAGAGCCTTCATGCAAATCGACTTGCGCATTCTTGACGAGCGCCTTCGCCAGCACTTGCCCGCCTATGCCACGCCGGGCAGCGCCGGACTGGATTTGCGCGCGTGTCTGAACGAGCCGCTAGAACTGGTCGCAGGCGCGTGGCAGCTATTGCCTACGGGGCTGGCCATGCATCTGGCCGATCCTGGCTATGCCGCACTCATCCTGCCGCGCTCGGGTCTGGGACACAAACATGGCATCGTGCTGGGCAATCTGGTGGGGCTGATCGACAGCGATTACCAGGGCCAGCTCATGGTCAGCGTCTGGAATCGCGGCCCCACGCCCTTTGTGATCGAGCCGATGGAGCGCATCGCGCAAATGGTCATCGTGCCGGTGGTGCAGGCGCATTTCCGGCTGGTTGACGAATTTGTCCCCAGCCAGCGCGGCGAAGGCGGCTATGGCTCCACCGGCACGAAATAAGCTGAAGCGTTTGTTACAGCGCCGCGCCGGCATCCTGTCGACGCATTGCTTGCAGGCGGCGTTAGTCTTGCGCCGTTTTGACTTTTAAAAAGGAGAAGTTCTCGTGAAACGCACCCAAAAAACCCTGGCCCTCGCTGCGGGCCTGCTTGCCGCCGCAGCCTTGACGGCCTGCAACAGCAATCCCAACTACGGCTATTACCCCCAGCAGCCCACATATGGGCAGCAGCCGATTTACAGCCAGCAGCCCGTCTATAACCAGCAGCCCATGTATGGTCAGCAAGGCCAATATGCGCAATTCGGCCAGGTGGCCGCCGTGGATTTGTTGCGTCAGGGCAGCGCTCCCAGCTCGGGCGTGGCGGGCGCGGTGGCCGGCAGTGTGATTGGCGGCGCGGTGGGCAATCAAATCGGTCGCGGCTCTGGCCGCGCCGTGGCGACTACGCTGGGCGTGGTAGGCGGCGCGCTGATTGGCCGCGCCATGGAGCAGCAACTCGGGCAGGGCGGTTACAGCCAGGATGTTTACCGCGTTACCGTGCGCCTGGATCAGGGCGGTATCCGCACCGTGGACTATCTTCAGCCGCCCAATGTGCGCGTGGGTGACCGTGTGCGAATCGAAGGCAACCAGATTTATCGCTGATTCACAAATCTCTTGATGGCAAAAACGGCGTCTGCGGGCGCCGTTTTTTTTATGCGTGCGACGCGGCGCCGGCCTTTGGTCATGCAAGGCGCAAGCCTTCAAGTCGGTCGTGGAGCAGTGCTCGCGAAACCGTCGATCTGCATAGTCAGGCACTTGTTGCCGATGAGGAGTCCCTGCCGGCTGCACAGTCGTTGACGCGCTGGCAAGCCTTGCCGCACACTGCGAGCGCGAATCATGCACTTACTGCGCCATTATTTTGTGGATATTGTGAGGCTGTTATCAAAAGAAGTTCAAGTACAACTTTTATGCAAAGATTTAAACTGGTTCTAGGTGAAGGTATTTTATTTGTTGTCTTGGGGATTTATTCATCCGTAGGTTGTGTATGGTAGAGATTGGTAAACATGTAGGATGGTGTGTGTTATGTTTGTAATTTTTTGGAATATATGTACTTGATAATAAATCAAGCGAGGCGTTTGATTTGCGTGTTTGAAATTAATGGGTGAGTATTTTTGTAAAACATCATAATTGCCGGATCAAACATCACAAGGGCTTCCCGTTACACTCGGAGCTTACTGTTTTTCTGAAGGAAATCACACCATGTCTTTGCGTTCGCTGCTGTTGTTGCTCATAGGGATTGCCATCCTGGCTTTCGTGGGCGTGAACTGGGTTGCCATCACGACGCCCACGCAGTTGTCCTTGCTGTTCACTGAAATTGAGGCGCCGTTGGGGCTGGTAATGCTGGGCATGCTGGTGGGCGTTGCCTGCGTGTTTGTCATCATGATTGCCTACATTCAGGGGACGGTGTTGGTGGAAACGCGTCGGCATGCGCGTGAGCTGTCGGCGCAGCGAGAGTTGGCTGACAAGGCGGAAGCTTCGCGTTTTACGGATTTGCGCGCGCATCTGGATCAGGAAATGCGCCGCCTGGGCGAGTCTTTAACGCAGGTTACGCAGGAAACGATTGCCCGGGTGGATCGGGCTGAAATGGGGTTGCGTGAGCATTCCGGCCATAGCGAGATCAGCCGGTTGGCCCAGACGCTTGATGACTTCAATCGTGATTTGCACGCGCGCATTGATCGCCTTGAAATGGGCTTGGGCGATCGCATTGCGCATCCCCGCCAGGCTGCGTTGCCAGCAGCGCCCGTCACTCCGGCGGCTTCGGTGGCGCAGGTCACACATCCGGCGGTCACTCCGCCTGCCGGGGCGGGGGATGCCTATGTGGATGTGGATGAAGTCAGCCCCCGTTGAAAAGGGCAGGGGGGCTGGAAGGCCCGTGGATACTGCGATCCGTGCTATTGAAAAAATAGCATTACAGGTGTTTCCATGACTCATCCGCTGCACGTTCCCTTGCCGGAGCGACTGCGTCCTCATTCCTTGAGCGAGGTGGTTGGTCAGCAGCATTTGCTGGGCGAAGGCATGCCGCTGCGTATAGCCTTTGAATCAGGCCAGCCGCATAGCTGCATTTTTTGGGGGCCGCCGGGCACGGGGAAGACCACGATTGCGCGTTTGATGGCGCGGGCTTTTGATGCGCAGTTCATCGCGATCAGCGCCGTGCTCGGGGGGGTCAAGGACATTCGCGAAGCCGTGGAGCGCGCCGAGGCCGCCCGCAATGGGCTGGCTCCGCAGGCGACGATCGTTTTTGTGGATGAGGTTCACCGTTTCAACAAAAGTCAGCAGGACGCTTTTTTGCCTCATGTGGAAAGCGGGCTGTTCACCTTTGTGGGGGCGACGACGGAAAACCCTTCGTTTGAGGTGAACTCGGCCCTGCTTTCGCGGGCGGCGGTGTATGTGCTACAGGCGCTGACGGAAGATGATTTGCGGTGCATCCTGAAGCGCGCGCTGGTTATCTTGAGTGACCTGGAGGTGGATGAAGGTGGCGCGAATCGGCTGATTGCCTATGCCGATGGCGATGCCCGCAGGTTGCTCAACACGCTGGAGACGCTTTCGGTTGCTGCGCGCGCCGAGAAGGTGACACTCATCACCCATGATTGGTTGCTCAAGGTGCTGGGAGAGCGGTTGCGCCGCTATGACAAGAGTGGCGAACAGTTTTACGACACCATCAGCGCCTTGCATAAAAGCGTGCGCGGCTCTGACCCGGATGCGGCCCTGTATTGGCTCATGCGCATGCTTGATGGCGGGGCTGATCCGCGCTATATCGCCCGGCGTCTGATTCGCATGGCTACTGAAGACATTGGCCTGGCTGATCCGCGTGCGCTGCGGCTGGCGCTGGATGCGGCCGAGGTGTATGAACGCTTGGGCAGTCCCGAGGGTGAGTTGGCCCTGGCCGAGTGCGCGATTTATTTGGCAGTGGCGCCGAAAAGCAATTCCGCTTATGTGGCCTACAAGAGAGCCCGCGCCTTTATTCGGCAAGACACCACGCGCGCCGTTCCGCTGCATTTGCGCAACGCGCCTACCAAGCTGATGAAGCAGTTGGATTACGGCAAGGGCTACCGCTATGCGCACGACGAGCCGGATGCCTTCGCCGCAGGGGAAACTTATCTGCCCGAAGGCATGGACGCCCCGGGCTTTTATCAGCCCGTGCCCCGTGGGCTGGAAATCAAGATTGCCGAAAAAATGAGCGAGCTGGCCCGCCGCAACCAGGCAAGTCAGACAGGGTGAGAAGGCTGGGGTGCGCGGGATTGCACAAGAGTGCAAAACTTTTGCAACTATTTGGCACTTCTTGCGCCTTTTTATTGCAGCAAGGTTCTTGGGAAAGTAGAAAAAAGTTTGATTTTTGTATCATCCAAAGAGTCCTCCAGTACGGCTGGCGGGCCGGTCGGGGAGTCGGTTTGGGTCATTTCCATGCGTTACTGCCTGACTTAGTGGCCAATGTGTCACTCGCGCTGGGTGTCCACTGGCGCTTTTTTGTTTTTAGCCAACCTGAAAGATAGGAAAAACCATGCGCACTGATATGTTCCAGCAAGTATTGGAAGAGCTCAAAGGCTCTTCTGCTGACGTTGAAGCTTCGGCTCTGATCTCTACCGACGGTCTGATGATCGCTTCTTCCCTGCCGCACGGCATGGACGAGGACAGGGTGGGCGCCATGTCCGCCGCCTTGCTGTCCCTGGGCGATCGCGCTGCACGCGAACTGGCGCGAGGCACCCTGGAGCGCGTGCTGCTGCAAGGCGAGCGTGGCTACGTGATCATGAGCTCGGCCGGCAGCGAAGCGGTGCTGACTGTGCTGGCGCGCCAAAACGCCAAACTGGGTCTGCTGTTTCTGGATATCAAACGCGCCGCAGAAGCTCTGGCGAAAATGGTTTAAAGCAGGGAGGCCGAAATATCATGGCTATGCCTACTATGCCTGTACCTGCTGATCCGCATCGGCAAGAGGAATATAAATATTTCGACGGCGTCACACGCACGATTTATGTCACCGAGAAAGAGTTTCCCTATCCCGAAGGGCGTCTCATTATTTCTCGCACGGATTTGGCAGGTAATATTACCCATGCCAATGAAGCATTTGTTGAGCTGTCCGGCTGGGCGCGTGAAGATTTGATTGGTCAGCCTCACTCCATTTTGCGTCACCCAGATATGCCCAGTGCGGCTTTCAAGGATTTGTGGGATACGCTGAAGGCCGGAAAAAAGTGGTTCGGTTACGTGAAAAACTTGCGCAAGGATGGTGGCTACTACTGGGTTTATGCCACTGCCGTGCCGAATATACGTAACGGCCAGGTTGTAGGTTATACCTCCGTGCGTCGTGAGCCTTCCCGCAAAAAAATCGAGGAAATGACAGCTCTCTACAAGAAAATGCATGCCGAAGAAAAAGGAGGTCAAGCATGACGATCAATCTTCTGATTGCGCCTGATTTTGCGCCCGAGCGTTTTGCGGGTTGGCACATGCTCAATACCCTGCTTCAGAAAAAGTCGGGTATTCATATTCACCTTTTGACTCCGGCTTCTGCTGCCGAGCAGGCGGAATTGATTTCCTCCGGTAAGGCGGATGCGGTGTATGCCAATCCGTTCGATGCGGCGTCCATGATTCGTCAATCGGGCTACAAGGCCATTGTTCGCCCTGTAGCCAAATCGGACGAAATGGTTATTGCAGCCTCCGCCGGGTCTGCCTGCAACGCTGCGCGTGATCTCAAACCTGGCTGCACGATTGCCTTGACGGATAACCGCGATGTCAAGCTGATTGGCCTTCGTCTGCTGGAAGTGGCTGATCTCAAGGAAGCAGATATCAAGTGGAACCTGGTTGAGAACTATCAAGCGGCTGCCCGCTTGGCCATCAAGGGTGAAGTGGACGCCGCTTTTTTTCTGGCCGAGGCCTATAACTCTCTCTCGGGTCTGACGCGCAAACAGCTCAAAGTGCTGGTGGAAAGCAAACTGGCGGACATCACGCATGTCTTCCTGGTCAATTCACGCTTGAGTCAAGATGAAATGTCCAAGTTTTCTCAAGCTCTGCTTGAGATCAAGGGCTCATCTGACGGCCAGTCAGTGTTGGACGAGTTGGGAATTGGCGACGGTTTTGAAGCAGTGTCGGAAGAAGACGCCGAGTTCATGATCGACTTGATGGATACGCTTCTTGAGTAACCGGGCCGTGTCATGCAGTTGACTTCGTCGGCCTCTGCCTCCCCGGAGCCGGGTAGCAAACATTTGGAAGCTGATCTTGAGGCTCGTCGCCAATTCCGGGCGGTTGGACGTGATGTGCTCTATGAGCCGGACAACAGCGCGGTGCATTGGCGGCGCATTTCTTCAGCCTTGGCTATGCCGGGAAGTGAGCCGCTTCAGGGGGCATTGGCCGACATGCTTTGTGCCTGTCGGCCCGACAAAGAGGTGTTCAGGCAACGCTGGCAAGACTGGAAGCTGGCGCAGCGCCTGTCAATGCTGACGGCGCGGCGAATTTACGCTTGGGCGATGACCAGTGATGTTCCATTGCCGCAAGTCAATCGCTTTGCGACTCGCTGGTGCGTGCTGGCATCACCCGCGCTGGACGGCCCCCGCCGTTCCCTGCTATGTGGCACGGATGATTCCCGTGCCTTGGCCGCACGGGCTGTTGAAGCGCAAGCCAGGGCGCAGTCCCAGGATGAAGAAGATTTCCTCGATCACTGTGCGGGCGCACATGACACCCTGGCCTTCATGTTGGCGCGGCGCACGCTGTTGCAGCGGGGGGTTGAATTGGGGCCGCGTTGGTTCCGGGTGTCAGCCCAGCTTCAGGGAGAACCGACTTGAAAAAGAAGATATTGCTGGTTGGGTTGACTGACCAGGAAGCGGCCGCAATTGAAATCATGATCGGCATGAACTGGCGCGATGATGGTTCCTTCGTGTTGCGCCGCAGTTTGTCGCTGGCCATCCCGGCGCAAACAGCCGAAGCCTTGGCGTGCACGCACTGTGTGGTTGATTTGTTCGGCTTGGGCATGCGCAAATTCACGCCTGAAAACGCTGAAAAATTGTTGGCCTTCCTGGCCGGGCGCTCGGCGGTTGCCCTGGCGTGGGGTGTAGAGGGCGGCGGATGGCCCAGGCAGAAAATGGCCCTGGCGGATGGGCAAGTGCTGGAGTTTTTGCTCATGCCCTATACCAGCCATGACATGAAAACTGCATTACTCAAGGTGCGCGAAGGCAAGGTTCCCCTGACGGTGGCTGCTTCGCACGCCATGGCGACGCAGGCGGCAGGCGCGGCTGTGGCCGGAAGCGGCCCTGCTGCTGCGCAGATGCCAAATGCCGTTTCTGCTGCTGCGCCGGTTTCGGCGGCGCTTCCGGCACTTGATCCTGACAAGGAAGTGGGGCTGCTGCGTGGCGCTTTCGGTTTGGTTTTGCTGGCTTTCCCTGATTTGCAGAACGAACCCTTTTTTCAATTGATCGGGCACATGATTCGGATCGAAGGCCCGCTTGTTTTGCGCTTGAGCAATGACATGTCCTTCATCCTGGCGGTGCGTGAAGGCTGGATTGCATCCCCATTGCCTCTGATTAATGTGGCGAAAACGCTGATCGGATCGCCCCAGTTGCTGCATAACGCACGCCTGATTCAATTGCCACAAGACAGGGTGAATGAAGAATTGCGCCTTCATTTTGGCGAGGGATTCAGGCAGGCGCAAAAACCGCTGGATTTTCTGGCCTGGGTTTTGGCCGATCACTTCCTGCGTGAAAGGCCGCCTGCGCTGCGCGGTGATCTTCGTTTTCGCCTGCGTCGCTTTCCCAATTTCACCCTGCTGCCCAATACCACCAATTTTGAAATTCAATTGGCGGCCATTTGCTCGCGTGCGCCGCAATCGCTTGAAAAACTGTGCCGCAGTTTTCCCCAGCACAACCCGGCTGATATTGCCCGTTTTGCCATTCAGTGCGTGGTGTCCGGCTCCGCCGTAGCCCTGCCTGCGGGGCCATCCAAAACAACGCCTGCCCCGGCTCCTGTGCAAACTCCAAAAACCACGCATGTTCAGCAGGCAGCGCGCAAAGGATTTTTCAAGTCCTTGCTGGCCAAACTTTTCTGATTTTTATTTTTATGGCAAACATTTATAAACTTGTTTTCGCCGGCCCTGTGGGTGCTGGCAAAACCACTGCGATTCAGTCGCTTTCCGATATTGAGGTGGTTCGCACCGAAGCCAATGCCAGTGACGAAGTTCGCCTTTTGAAGCAAACCACAACAGTGGCCATGGATTATGGACGCATGAATTTGCCCAATGGCGATCAGGTTCGTTTGTTTGGCACGCCCGGGCAAAAGCGTTTTGATTTCATGTGGGATATTCTCACTGAAAATGCGCTGGGTCTGGTGTTGATGTTGAATGCCTCGGCAGAAGACCCTGTGGACGATTTGCGCACCTATGTGACGGCTTTTCGTTCCTTTATTGACAGCACGGCTTTGGTTGTGGGCTTGACGCACGTGGAAAACGGCAGTTGGGATACGCGCCAGCGCCTGGCGCGTGAGCTGGATGCCATGGGGCTTTCTGCCTCGGTGATGGATACCGATGCACGCAGCCGCGCGCATATGTCTGCCTTGGTCAAGGCCCTGATTTACGGCATTGATCCGTTCAGCGGCGTGGAGCCCTGATATTTTCACAAGGGGGGTCGCCCAATGGCTCATATACAGGAAGAAAACAAGCCAGGCGCGGTGTCGGAAGACGATACATATTTGATGCTCACGCCCAAAGGCGCGCTGAAAGCTCATGCCATCGAGCAGGCCGATACGGAGAGCCTTCAGCTTCAAACCCTGATGGAAAGTCTGCAAGCGCCTGCGCGCAAGGCCTGGCTGGCCGAGGCGCCCGAGCAGCGCCCGCTTCTGCTGGAAAAAGCCTTGCAGCAGGGCTGGGTGCAGGAGCTAAGCCATCCGCTGGATGCCCCCAACGTCAAACTTGACAGCTATTTGCCGCATGCCATCGCGGGCCTTTCGGGCCGACGCATGGCGGCGCTGGCTTCGGATGAAGGCTTTTGCCTGGCGCGGGTGGGGTATGAGGAAGACGAGGCTGAAACGCTATGCGCCGCAGCGGTGGATTTTTTTGATTTCGCCAGCCGCCAAAAACACCGGGGCTGGCATGGCGGGCAGGCCATTTCCATTCACCATGACATCGATATGCTGATGCCCAGCACCACCTTTATGCTGTTTTGGGTGGATGGCACGGGTTATTGGCTGATTGTCGATGGCGAGCCGCTTTTCAATAACAATGCTTTTGTCGAGCTTGTCTGGGGGCTGCGTGCAGCGGGTGTGCGTTTCCGCTTTAAAACGCAAGGCCCGTCCATTCTCAAGGGTGAGGTGGATACCATGCAAAAACCATCCATTTTGAAAGGCGAGGTTTCTCTGGAAAATGCGCCTTCCATTCTCAAGGGCGAAGTTTCACTGGAGCATACGCCTTCGATCCTGAAAGGGGAAGTTGACGTCAGCCCCGCTATTTCGCCCTTGAAAGACAATAGTTAAAAATTATTTGCCTGCAAATAAAAAACCCGCCCATGCAAAACATGAGGCGGGTTTTTTGTTGAGCCTGTAAAAACAAACGAGATACAAACTCCAGGGCGGGCGAATTCATCGGAAATCGCCCGCCAATGTTATTTTCAGGCAGCGATTTTTTCGCATTCCTTGATGCAGGCCAGGCACGATTCGTAGCAGGCTTTGCATTCGGCGTGGTGGGCGGCGTGCGATTTGCAGGCATCGGCGCAGGCTTTGCAGGCCTTGATGCAAACCTTGGCCAGCTCGGCGGTCAGGGGGCTGTTTTGTGCAGCCAGCCCTTTCAGGGCCGAGCACAGCTCGATGGTTTGGCTTGCGCTTTTGGCGCAATCGGCCATGCTGGTGTCGCCGGCCGAGAGCAGGCGCACGCAGTGCGCCAGGCAGATTTGGCTGGCGTTCACGCAGTCGGCGGCGGCCTTGTGCGCGGCCATGAAAGGGTTGTTCGGGGATGCGGCAGCGGCGGCGTGTCCGGCGTGGTTGTGCTGGTGTTCGGCGGCGGTGGCGCAAGCCGACAGGGCGGCAACGGAAACGGCAGCAGCGCTGCTGACAAAGAAGCGACGATTCATTTTTCTTTCGGAAAAAAAGTTGAAAAAAAGCAGCCTCAAGGGCTGCTGCGGGAAATGATAGCTTGCGCCCTTGAAAATGCAGGGATAAAGAAACAAGTCATACCAAACCGAGGGGGAATTCCCACAGGAAAATATTCAAGATTTGCCTTTTCTTTGGGCAAAAATGACTTGAAACCGCGCATGAACAGGGCGAATGCAGTGATGTGCGGCGACTGCGGCAATCAGGGCGAGGGTAGCAGTTCAACTTCAAATTTCAGCGTGGCATGGGGCGGAATTACGCCGCCCGCGCCGTATTCTCCGTAGCC
>ERZ772827.1076-NODE-1076-length-14197-cov-19.348112_pt1 | contig 14197 bp, 11 predicted proteins | sample MGYA00580850_ERZ772827 | MGnify/ENA primary metagenome ERZ772827 (study PRJEB29015, sample SAMEA2737950) | human oral metagenome | biome: human oral; feature: human-associated habitat; material: dental | place: China | collected 2145 ...
CGCCGGCGCCCTGGCCCCCGCGAGCCTCCTGGGCCCGCCCGGCGGCCCGCCGCCGGACGCCGGGGCTCCGGGCCGCGACACGCGGGCCGGTCCGGAGCCCCGTGAGACCGCCCGCGCACCGGGGCCCGAGCGCGCCGGGGGCCGTTGACCAGGGGCGACCGCCCCGAGATCGAGCCACGGGTTTCCCAGATGCGACGCTCAACGATTATCCTGGAACTGTCCGGAACCGCGCCGGCGCGGGCCGACTTGTCACGGCGCCGCCACCGGAGCACAAGACTCGGGAAAGCGAGGTGCGCTGTGGCGTTGTCAGAGCGTGAGCAACAAGTGCTGCGCGATCTGGAGGAGCAGCTTCACGTCGAGGACCCGTCGTTGGCTCATACGATGGACAGTGCGGAGGCTCCCACGGGAAGAGTCTCACCGCGTCACAGGGGCGCGGGCGTCGCACTGGTCCTCGTGGGACTGGTCCTCGTGATCGCAGGAGTCGCGGTGGGCCACTCGGTGGTCTCCATCTTCCTGGGCGTGGCTGGCTTCGGGCTCGCGGTGTGGGGCGTAACCCTCATGTTCACCCGGGTCGATCCCCTCGATCCCCCGGAGCCTCCGCGCAGGAGCGCCTCCGGCGGGCGCTCCGGATCGTCCTTCACGGGTCGTCAGTCCGAGCGCCGGAACCGGCGCCGCAGTCGCGAGGACTGACCGGGACCCGCCTGAGGACCGCCCCTCCACTTCCCTCCACCCACGTTCTTCGAGCCCCCGTCGCCGCCCGGTGACGGGGTTTTCTGTGCTTGTCATCACGCCCGCGGCCAAGGGGGCGCCACGCCGGAGCACGACTGCCGGCCCGCTGTCCTCCACTTCCCTCCACCGCGAAAAACGGCGACTTCATGCCGCTTGAGACGGGAGCGCAATGCGGGTGCGTCGACCGGTGTGGGAGAAAAGGGAGGGAAGTGGAGTACTGTGGGGCCACTGGATCGTCGAGGTGGGGAAGGAGGGATGCTCGATGTTCCTGGGCACCCACGCCCCTCGCCTCGATCAGAAAGGACGACTGATCCTCCCGGCGAAGTTCCGGGACGAGCTGGCCGGGGGAGTGGTCCTCACCCGAGGACAGGAGCACTGCCTCTACGCCTTCACCGCCGCGGAGTTCGAGCGCATGTACGCCCAGCTGCGCGAGGCCCCGCTCGCCCAGAAGCAGGCGCGCGACTACGTGCGCGTCATGCTGTCGGGCGCCGACTCTCAGATCCCGGACAAGCAGGGGCGCATCACCCTGCCGGCATCCCTGCGCGCCTACGCGGGGCTCAGCCGGGACCTGGCCGTCATCGGCGCCGGAGCGCGCGTGGAGATCTGGGACGCCGAGGCCTGGAAGACCTACCTGGCTGCGCAGGAGCAGATCTTCGCCGACACCGCCGAGGAGATCATCCCCGGATTCTTCTGACCGCCGTCCCGCAGCCGCGCGCTGCGAGCACAACCGCATACCCGACACACGTGCCGAGCACCCGTGACCCCGCCCTGTGAGGTCTCCGCCCGCCGCAGCGTCCGACGTCACTTCCCCGGCGCCGGAACACGCGGGAGGAGTCCTGGCAGGACGGAGCCGGACCCGCTCAGCGGCCCGCACCCGCACGCACACCATCCAGACCCCGCAAGACCGACCAGGAAGGAGGCGACGGTGAACGACACCCGAGCAGCCGTCTACTCCGGCTCCACCGGTCGCGCTCGCGGGGCCGCAGCGGCGGCCCGACCCGGCGGCGCGGCCGGCACCGGGCTCGGTGCTGAGCAGGTCGCCCGGCTTCACGCGCCCGTCCTGCCGGACCGCTGCCTGGACCTGCTCGCCCCGGCGCTGGCCGGGCCGGGAGCGCCCGAGCGCCCCGTCCTCATCGACTGCACGCTCGGCATGGGCGGGCACGCCCGTGCCGCTCTGGAGCGCTTCGAGGACCTCACGCTCATCGGCATCGACCGGGACCCCGAGGCGATCGCGCTGGCGAGCTCGCGCCTGGCGCGCTACGGCGAGCGCTTCCGCGCGGTGCGCGCCACCTACGACTGCGTCGACGCCGTTGCGCGCGAGGCCGCCGAGGCCTCCGGGCGGCGGGACGGGGTCGTCGACGCGGTCCTGATGGACCTTGGCGTGTCCTCCCTCCAGCTGGATCGCGCCGAGCGGGGCTTCTCCTACGCGCGCAGCGCCCCCCTGGACATGCGCATGGACCAGTCCGGCGGGCGCACCGCCCAGGACCTCCTCGACACCGCCGAGGAGCGCGAGCTGACCCGCATCCTGCGGGCCTACGGTGAGGAGCGCTTCGCCTCCCGCATCGCCGCCGGCATCGTGCGACGGCGCCAGGCGGGCGACCCGGTCAGGTCCACCGACGCCCTGGCGGACCTGGTGCGCGATTGCGTGCCCGCCGCCGCGCGCCGCACCGGCGGCCACCCGGCCAAACGGACCTTCCAGGCCCTGCGCGTGGCGGTCAATACCGAGCTCGAGCTTCTCGAGCGCGCCGTGCCCCGGGCGCTGAACTCCGTGCGCGTCGGGGGGCGCGTCGTTATCGAGTCCTACCAGAGCCTGGAGGACCGCATCGTCAAGCGGGCCTTCGCCGCAGGGGCCTCCCCCTCGGCCCCCCAGGGGCTGCCCGTCGTGCCCCAGGACGCCCTGCCCTATATCGAGCTCGCCACCCGCGGGGCGGTCAGGGCCGACGACGACGAGGTCGCCGCCAACCCCCGCAGCGCATCCGTGCGGCTGCGGGCCGCCACCCGTATCCGTCCCGCCGCCGAGGCTCCTGCGCCGGAGCCCGCCCCCAGACCCCGCCCCCATCCCGCCAGAACGCCCGCACAAGGAAGGAGAGGCAGATGAGTACAGCTGCGGCCCGAGTCCGCCGTCCACGTACCGACGACATCGCCCCGTCCGGTCGGCGCTCCACGGCGCGCGACCAAGTCAGGGAGCAGCCCCAGCTCCACGTCGTCCGAGGGGTCGCCCCGGCACGATCCACCCTGCCGTTTCTGCTGGTGGTCGTCACGATCCTGGTGGGAGCACTGGCGGCATCCATGCTCCTGAACGCCAAGATGGCGGACACCGCCTACAAGATGAAGGCGGCGCAGGTCGAGCTCAACGTCCTGAACGACCACATCGAGACGGTCCGCTCGGACGTCCAGGAGGCCTCCTCGCCCGACGCGCTCGCGTCGCGGGCGGCCGCGCTGGGCATGGTCCCGGCCGCTGCGCCCGGCGTCGTCAACCTGTCCAGCTCGACCCTGTCCGGCGGCACCGCCGCCACGGCGGACTCCAAGTAGGGACTCCGTGAACCCCAGCCGCCGTCAGGCCCTTCAGGTCATGGGCCTGGCCGGGTTCACCGCCCTGGCCGGACGCACCGCCTGGCTCCAGATGGTCTCGGGCCCGGAGCTCGCCGCCAGGGCCAAGGGCGAGCGCACCGTCACCTGGGTCAACCGCGCCCCCCGGGGCGACATCCTGGGACGCGACGGCACGGTCCTGGCATCCTCGGCCGTCTCGTACGACATCGGCGTCAACCAGCTCAAGATCGCCCAGTACGAGCAGGTCGAGGACCGCATCGACCCGGCCACCGGCGAGGAGTCGCAGGTCGTTGTCGGCCACGGCGCCGCGGCCGCCGCCAGGCAGATGGCAGACGTCCTCGGCGTCGACGCCCAGGAGCTCGGCGCCCAGATGGTGGGGGAGGAGTCCTACACCGTCGTCGCCGAGGCCGTCTCCCCGGACACCTGGCGGCAGATCAAGGCCTTGGCCATTCCCGGCGTCGAGCCCGACCAGCGCACCCGCCGCACCTATCCGGCGGGGAACGTGGCGGGCAACGTGCTCGGGTACACCTACGAGGGGGACGGCCGCGTCCTCATCGGCACCGCGGGCCTCGAGCTGACCCAGAACGAGCGGCTCACGGGCGCCGACGGCGAGGGCAGCGTCGAGATCGGCAAGACCGGGGCGATCATCCCCACCGGCGAGCAGGAGGAGGTCGAGGCGGTACCGGGAACGACGGTGCGCACCACCATCAACCCGGACCTGCAGGCCATCGCGCAGGACGCCGTCGACGAGGTCGTCAAGGCGCAGGGCGCCGACTGGGGGTGCGCGGTGGTCATGGAGCCCTCCACCGGCAAGGTGCTCGTGCTGGCCGACTCCGACGCGGTTAACCCGGCCGACTTCCAGGCCACGCCCGAGGCGGACCGCACCGCCCGCAGCGTCCAGGCGATCTTCGAGCCCGGCAGCGTCGGCAAGGTCATGACCTTCGCCGCCGCGCTGGAGGAGGGGGCGGTCAGCCCCGAGGACTCCTGGTCCGTGCCCTACACGTGGACGTCCGCCAACGGGCAGACCTTCCGCGACTCCCATGAGCACTCGGTCCAGCGCCTCACCACCTCCCAGGTGCTGGCCGAGTCCTCCAACGTCGGAACCGTGCAGATCGGCGAGAAGCTGTCGGCCGAGGTGCGTCACTCCTACATCGAGCGCTTCGGCTACGGCAGCCTCACCGGCATCGAGATGCCCGCCGAGTCCGCCGGCATGCTTGGCGCCGCCGCGGACTGGGACGACCGGACCAGCTACACCACCATGTTCGGCCAGGGGATCGCCGGGACCGCGCTCCAGGCCGTTCAGGTGCTGGCGACCGTCGCCAACAAGGGCGTGCGCGTCGCCCCGCGCATCGTCGACGCGTGGATCGACCCCGAGGGAAAGGAGACTCCCCAGACCCCCCCGGAGGGGGAGAGCGTCATCTCCGAGTCCGCCGCCGCCGCACTCACGGAGATGCTCATCGGCGTCACCCAGGAGGGGGGCACCGCGGAGGCCGCCTCGATCAACGGCTACCTCGTGGCGGGCAAGACGGGCACCACCGAGATCCTCACCGAGGACGGCACGGTCGCCTCCTTCGTCGGCTTCACCCCCGCGCGCGATCCCGCCATCGCCGTGGCCGTCATCGTCTACCGACCCCGGGACACCTACGGGGGCACGGTCTCGGCCCCGGTGTTCCGCAAGATCGCGCTCGCCACCATGCACTCCCTGGGCATTGCGCCCGACCCGTCCATCGCAGCGACCCAGGCCGCCGAGCAGGCCGACGCCGAGGCGGCCCAGGCCGCCGAGGCCGCCGGGGGCCACGGTTAACCGCGCGCGGCGGCGCGAGCGCCCGCGCCCGAGTCCTCCGGTGTGGGGGAGCGCACCTCGTGACGGTCACCTGGAGCGTTACCAGGGCGTAGCCTTCGACCTGCCCGGTCCCGCACGTTCCGGCGGCGCAAGCCGTCACCTTCCGGCCACGATAGATTGAGGAACCATGAGCAACCACGCGTACGAGTCGGCTGCCGCGCTGCGTCCGCACCACAGCGCTCCGGTCACGGTCAAGGATCTCGCTACGCGCTTCGCGCTGCGCCCCGCCTCCGGGGCGGAGGCGCCCGACGGCCTCGCCGTCGTCGGCGTCAGCGTCGACTCCTCGGACGTCGCCCGCGGCGAGATGTTCGTGGCGCTGCCCGGTTTCACCCACCACGGCGCGCGCTTCGCCCCCGAGGCGGTCGCGGCCGGCGCCGTCGCGGTGCTCACCGACGAGGCCGGCGCGGCCATGGTCAGCGCCGCGCTCCCGCGGGTGCCCGTGCTGGTCACGGACGACCCGCGCGCCGTCGCCGGCCCCCTGGCGGCCGAGGTCTACCACCACCCCGCCGAGCGGCTGACGGTCACCGCGGTCACGGGCACCAACGGCAAGACCACGACCTCCTACTTCAACGACGCGATCCTGACGGCCCACCTGGGCGGGTGCATGGTCGCGGGCACGGTGGAGCTGCGCGTGGGCGACCTGGCGATCGAGTCCCCCCGCACCACCGTGGAGGCCCCGGTCCTCCAGCGCATGATGGCGCTGGCCGTGGAGGAGGGCGTGGGGGCCGCCAGCCTGGAGGCCTCCAGCCACGCCATCGTCCTGCACCGCCTGAGCGGCACCGTCGTGGACGTCGCCGGCTTCACCAACCTGCAGCGCGACCACCTCGATTTCCACAAGACCATGGAGGCCTACCTCGACGCCAAGGCCCGGCTGTTCACCCCCGAGTACGCCCGGCGCGGCGTCGTCTGCGTCGACGACCAGTGGGGGCGCCGGCTCGCCGACCGCGTCGAGCGGGCCGGCCAGATCCCGGTGGACCGCCTGCGGGCCTACCCGGCCGACGGCGCCGACGGACCGGGCGCCCCCGCCGACTGGTGGGTCAGCGACGCCGCCGTGTCCATGACCGACTCCGCCACCACCTTCGTCCTCCACGGCCCGGGCTCCGAGCGCATCGAGGCCTCCTGCCCGCTGCCCGGCCTGGTCAACGTCCAGAACGCCGCCCTGGCCCTGGTGATGTCCGTGCGCGCGGGCGTGCCCGTCGACACCGCCGTGGCCGCCCTGGCGAGGGCCCACAACATCCCCGGGCGCATGCAGCGCATCACCCAGCGCGACGGGACGCGCGGGCTGTGCATCGTGGACTTCGCCCACACGCCCGACGCCATGGAGCTCGCCCTCAAGGCCGTGCGCCAGATCACGCCGGGCCGCCTCATCGTCGTCTTCGGCTCCGACGGCGACCGGGACCGGGGCAAGCGGCCCATGCTCGGCGAGGTCGCCGCCCGTCTGGCCGACGTCCTGATCGTCACCGACGAGAACCCGCGCAGCGAGGACCCGCAGTCGATCCGCGACGCCGTCCTGGCCGGGGTGCGCTCGGTGCGTCCCGACCTGGCCGACGTCGAGGAGGTCACCACCTGGCGCGGCGACGCCGTGCGCCGCGGCGTCGAGATATGCGGGCCCGAGGACACCGTCATCGTCACCGGCAAGGGCCACGAGCCCTTCCAGGAGGTGGCCGGGGAGTTCATCCGCTACAACGACGCCCCCGTCATGCGCGCGGCCGCCGAGGCCGTGTGGGGGCCGGTGACGCCCGCATGATCCCCCGCCCCCTGCCCCGCATCGCCTCCCTCGCCGGCGCCGCCGTCCGCGTCGGCGCCCCCGACGGCAGTCTCGCCGACGCCCAGGCGGTCACTCGCGTCGTCACGGACTCCCGCAAGGCCGGCCCGGGCGCCCTGTTCGTGGCCATCGCCGGTGAGCGCACCGACGGCCACGCCCACGTTGGCCAGGCCGCCTCGGCCGGGGGCGCGGCCGCCCTGGTGAGCGACCCCGACGCCGCCCGCGCCTCCCTGGCCGCCGCAGGGCACGACCCGGACGCCTTCCCGCTCCTGGTCGTCCCCGACACCGTCGAGGCCCTCGGCGAGCTCGCCCGCGGCCACCTGGCGGACCTGCGCGGGCGCGCCGCCGCGCGGGGCGGCGCGCTCACGGTCGTGGCCGTGACCGGCTCGGTGGGCAAGACCACCACCAAGGACCTGACCCGCCAGCTCCTGGCGGCCCAGGGGCCCACCGTCGCCCCCATCGCCTCGTTCAACAACGAGGTCGGCCTGCCACTGACCGTGCTGGAGACCGACTCCTCGACCCGCTATCTCGTCCTGGAGATGGGGGCCTCCGCCCCCGGGCACATCGCCTACCTGACCCGGATCGCCCCGTTGGACGCCGCCGCCGTCCTCATGATCGGCCACGCCCACCTGGAGGGGTTCGGCTCGATCGACGGCGTGGCGGCCGCCAAGAGCGAGATCGTCTCCGGCCTGGTGCCCACCGGGACCGCGGTGCTCAACGCCGACGACCCGCGGGCCGCGGCCATGGCCCGGCTCGCTCCGGCCGGCGTCCTGACCTTCTCGGCCGCGGGCGCCCCCGCCGACCTGCGGGTCACCGGCGTGCGCCTGGGGGAGGACGCCCGGGCGAGCTTCGACCTGCACGCCCCCGGCCTGGCCGGGCCCCGCCGCGTGCGGCTGGCGCTGTCCGGCGCCCACAACGTCGCCAACGCGCTGGCCGCCGCGGGTCTTGCGCTGGCCGCCGGGGCGTCCGCCGAGGCCGTCGTCCAGGCACTGGGCAGCGCCCGCATCGAGAGCCCGCACCGCATGGACGTGCGCGAGGTCCCGCTAGGCGGCGGCAGCGGTCGCGGCATCCTGCTGATCGATGACTCCTACAACGCCAACATCGACTCCATGGCCGCCTCGCTGGCCTCCCTGCCTGCGCTGGCGGCCGACCGGCGCCGCGTCGTCGTCGTCTCCGAGATGCTCGAGCTGGGGGCGTCCGCCGAGGCCGACCACGCCCGCACCGGCGGGCTCGCGGCCCGGGCGGGGGCGGCCCTGCTGATCACCATCGGCGCCGGCGCCGCGGCGGCCGCGCGCGCGGCCGCCGCCGAGGGCGTCCCGACCATTGAGCTCCCTGACGCCGACGCGGCGCTCGCCCTGCTCGACTCACCCGACTGCCCGCTGCGCGACGCGGACGCCGTTCTGGTCAAGGGGTCCCACGGCTCCGGCGCCTGGCGCATCGCCGACCGCCTCAAGGAAGGCCTCAAGGAGATGGACGCCCGATGACCGCGATCTTCGCCGCCGCCGCCGTTGGCATGCTCATCACGCTGCTCGGCACCCCCTTGCTGATCCGCTTCCTCCACCGGCGCCAGTACGGCCAGTTCATCCGCGAGGACGGACCGCAGGGCCACTTCACCAAGCGCGGCACCCCCACCATGGGCGGTCTGGTCATCATCCTGGCCACCGTGCTCGGCTACGCGGTCGCCAATCTCATCGAGCTGCGCGCGCCCCGGGCCAGCGGCGCCCTGCTGCTCTTCCTCATCGTGGGACTGGGCCTGATCGGCTTCCTCGACGACTTCGAGAAGATCTCCAAGGAGCGCTCGCTGGGGCTGCGCGCCTGGCAGAAGATGCTGGGACAGGCGTTCATCGGCATCACCTTCGCCGTGGTGGCCCTGTGCTTCGCCGACCGCAACGGTCTGACGCCCGCCTCCACCCGCGTCTCCTTCGCGCGCGACACGAACCTCGACCTGGCCTTCGCCGGGGCGGCTGTGGGCCTGGTCCTGTTCGTCCTGTGGGCGAACTTCCTCATCACCGCCTGGTCCAACGCCGTCAACCTCACCGACGGCCTCGACGGGCTCGCTGCCGGCTCCTCGGCCATGGTCTTCGCCGCCTACACCCTGATCGGCGTGTGGCAGACCAACCAGTCGTGCGCCTACGGCCACCGCGACGTCGTGGCCACGCTGTGCTACCAGACCCGCGACCCGCGCGATCTGGCCATGATAGCCGCCGCCCTCATGGGCGCCTGCTTCGGCTTCCTGTGGTGGAACGCCTCCCCGGCCAAGATCTTCATGGGCGACACCGGCTCCCTGGCCCTGGGCGGGGCGCTGGCGGGCCTGTCGATCCTGAGCCGCACGGAGTTCCTGGCCGTCGTCCTGGGCGGGCTCTTCCTGGCCGAGGTGCTCAGCGACGTCATCCAGGTGGCGTCCTTCAAGTCCACGGGCAGGCGCGTCTTCCGCATGGCGCCGCTCCACCACCACTTCGAGCTCGGCGGGTGGACCGAGGTCAACGTCGTCATCCGCTTCTGGATCGTCGCCGGGGTCTGCGTCGTGGTGGGGCTGGGCCTGTTCTACACCGAGTACCTCGTGTCCTGACCCGCCGGGCCGCCACGAGTGCGCCATCATCTTGCTTGTACAACTACCTCGCACAACCCCAGGATCGAGACCACCAGTGACCACCGTCGACGCCATCACGCTTGAGGACCTCGCAGGGGCGCGTGTCGGCGTCGTCGGCGCCGGCCGCACCGGGCTCGCCGTCATCGAGGCGCTGACCGGCCTCGGCGCGCGCATCCACCTGCTCGACGCCCGCCGGGACGCGGCCGACGCCGTGACGGCGCCGCTGGAGCGGGTCACCCTCGGAGACGACCGCGCCCAGGCCGACGCCCTGGACCGGGCCCGCCCCGACCTGCTCGTCGTCTCCCCGGGGGTCCCGGCGACCGGGCCGGTCCTTGCCCGCGCCCGCCGGGACGGCATCCGGGTGTGGAGCGAGATCGAGCTCGCCTGGCGCCTTCAGCAGGCCACCCGCCCCGCGGTGCCCTGGATCGTCGTGACGGGCACCGACGGCAAGACCACCACCGTCGGCATGCTCGCCGCCATCCTGACCGCGGCCGGTCTCAACGCCCCGGCGGTGGGCAATATCGGCTCGCCCACCGTCACCACCGTCCTTGAGGGCCGGGCCGACGCCATGGCCGTTGAGCTGTCGAGCTTCCAGCTCCACACCACCCGCACGCTCAGCCCGCTGGCCGCCGCCTGCCTCAACCTCGCCCCCGACCACCTCGACTGGCACGGCGGCATGGAGGCCTACAGGGCGGACAAGGCCCGCGTGTACGCGCGCGCCCGGCAAGCGGCCGTGTACAACGTCGCCGATCCCGCCACCCGGGCCATGGCCGAGCAGGCCGACGTCGCCGACGGCTGCTGGAGGATCGGCTTCTCGCCCGGCCCACCGGAGGCGGGCCAGGTCGGCCTGGTCGACGACGTGCTCGTCGACCGGGCCTGGGCCTGGCGCGCCGACCGCCCGCACCACGGGCGCGAGCTGGGCACCCTGGAGGACCTGGCGCACCTGGCGCCGGGCGGGGAGGCGGCCCGCCTGCCCGCCCACATGGTCGCCGACGCCCTGGCCGCCGCCGCCCTGGCCCTGGCCCACTGGGCGGTCGCCCGAGACCCCGGCGCGGTCGCCCGCGGCCTGCGCGCCTTCGCCCCCGGCGCCCACCGCATCGTCACCGTCGCCCAGGGCGGGGGCGTCACCTGGGTCGACGACTCCAAGGCCACCAACCCCCACTCCGCGAGCGCGGCCCTGACCTCCCTGCCCGCGGGCACCGGCGTGTGGATCGTCGGGGGAGACACCAAGGGCGCCTCCTTCGACGACCTCGTGCGCGCGGTGCGTCCCGCCCTGCGCGGCGCCGTCGTGATCGGCAGGGACCAGACCGACGTGCTGGCCGCCCTGCGCGCCCAGGCGCCCGGGCTGGCGGTGGCCCGCGTCCCCGACGGCGACAGCGCCTCGGTCATGCGCGGCGCCGTCGCGGCGGCCGCCGCCATGGCGCGCCCCGGCGACACCGTCCTGCTGGCCCCGGCCTGCGCCTCGTGGGACCAGTTCAGCTCCTACGCCCACAGGGGCGACCTCTTCGCGGCCTCGGCGCGCGCCCGCCTCGACGCCGGAGAGACGGGCAAGACGGAGGAGGCACCATGATGGCGCGCTCACGCGGCCGGTCCACGCGCGGCGGGGCGCCCCGCACCGGTGTCGCGCGCCCCGGCCGGGCCCGCAGGCCGGTGACCCCGCCCGCGGCGGAGGCGACCCCGCGCCAGCGCTCTGAGCCGGCCCGCAAGCCGGCCCGAGAGCCGGCCCCCGGCAGCCCGGCGACCCCGGCCTCCCCGGCGACGCCGACGGGCCCGGTGCCCCGCGGGGTGCGGGCGTGGTGGCACCGAGTGCTGGGCGGTGACGGGCCCCGGCCGGGCGAGCCCGCCACGCTGACCTACTACGCCCTGCTCCTGTCCACTCTCTTCCTGCTCCTGTTCGGCCTGGTCATGGTCTTCTCGGTCCAGTCGGTGACCGTGGCGGCCCAGGGCCAGGACGCGTTCACCGAGTTCGCGAAGTACCTCATCTTCGCCGTGGTCGGCCTGGCGGGCATGGCCGCCATCGCCCACGCCCCGGTGCGCCTCCTCAAGCGGATCGCGATGCCCGCCCTGTTCGTCGCCAGCCTCGGGCAGGTTCTCGTCTACGCCCCGGGCGTGGGCAGCTGCGTGGGGGGCAACTGCAACTGGGTGCGCGTCCCCGGCATCGGCACCATCCAGCCCTCGGAGTTCATCAAGCTCGCCCTGTGCCTCTACCTGGGGGTCATGGTCACCACCCGGCGGGACATCTTTCTGCCGGGGGTCGACACCTGGGGCAAGCTCGGGCGCCTGGCCGGGTGGATCTTCGCCCCGGTGGTGCTGGCCGTGGTCCTCGTCCTGGGCGGCGGGGACCTGGGCACGGTCGTCGTGCTGGCGCTGCTGGTGGCCGCGGCGCTGTGGATGGGGGGACTGGGCTGGCGCTGGTTCGTGGCGCTCGGCGGCCTCGGGCTGGGCGCCTTCGCGCTGCTGTCCGCGCTCTCGTCCAACCGCCGCGCCCGCATCCTCGCCTGGTGGCGCCCCGACGACGGGAACCTGTACGACGTCGGCTACCAGCCCAAGCACGGCCGCTGGGCGCTGGGCACCGGGAACCTGTGGGGGGTGGGCCCGGGCTCGTCGCGACAGAAGTGGGGCTACCTCACCCAGGCCGACTCCGACTACATCTTCGCCGTCCTGGGCGAGGAGTTCGGCCTGATCGGCACGCTCATCGTCATCGCCCTGTTCGCCGTCATCGGGTGGTGCTGCACGCGCACTATCAGGAGATCCCGCTCCCTGTACGTCTCGGTGGTCGCCGGCGGCCTCATGGCCTGGATCGTCGGGCAGGCCCTGATCAACATGAGCGTCGTGGTCGGCCTGCTGCCCGTGCTCGGCGTGCCCCTGCCGCTGATCTCCAAGGGCGGCTCCTCCCTGGTCTCGGTGCTGATGGGCATAGGCGTGCTGCTCGCCCTGGCCCGCAACGAACCCGGCGCGCCCGAGGCCCTGCGCGCCAGCGGCGCGGCCGTGCGCCGTACTCTTGCTGTTATCGCCCCCCGCAGGAGGAACCGTGCCTGACACCCATCTCGCCGGCGCGCCCGAGGACGCACCCGCACCCGCGACCCGCCGTCCGCTGCGCGCCCTGCTCGCGGGCGGCGGCACCGCCGGGCACGTCAACCCGCTCCTGGCCACGGCCGCCGCCCTGCGCGACCCGGCGGCCGGCGGCGACGGGTGCGCCGAGCTCCTGGTGCTGGGCACCAGGGAGGGGCTGGAGGACCGTCTCGTACCCGAGGCCGGCTACGAGCTCGCCTACGTGCCCAGGGTGCCGATGCCGCGCCGCCCCACCGGGGACCTCTTCATGCTGCCGCGGCGGCTGCAGAAGGCCGTGGCCGCCGCCGGGGAGGCCATTGAGCGCGTGGGCGCGCAGGTCGTCGTCGGCTTCGGGGGCTTCGTGTCGACCCCGGCCTACCTGGCCGCCCGGCATGCGGGCGTGCCCGTGGTCATCCACGAGCAGAACGCCCGGCCCGGCCTGGCCAACCGCCTGGGTGCCGGCTGGGCCGCCGCGGTCGCCCTCACCTTCGCCTCGACGCGCCTGAAGGCCTCCAAGGGGCGCACCGAGGTCACGGGCCTGCCCCTGCGGCCCGCCATCGGCGCCCTGGTGGCCGAGCGCTCCGACGCCGAGGGCGCCGCACGGGCCCGCAGCCGGGGCGCGGCCGCCCTGGGCCTGGACCCCCGGGCCCCGACCCTGCTCATCACCGGCGGCTCCCTGGGCGCCCAGCACCTCAACGAGGTCATCGCCTCCTCCCTGGCGCGCCTGCCCGCCGACCTCCAGGTCCTCCACCTGACGGGGCGGGACAAGGACGGGCCGGTGCGCGCGGCCCTGGAGCGCGCCGTCGCCGAGGGCGAGTGCGCCCCCGACCTGGCCGACCGCTACCACGTGCTGGACTACCTGTCCGCCATGGAGCGGGCCTACGCGTGCGCCGACGGCGTCATCTGCCGGTCCGGCGCGGGCACCGTGGCCGAGCTGACCGCCCTGGGCCTGCCCGCCCTCTACGTGCCGCTGCCCATCGGCAACGGCGAGCAGAGGCTCAACGCCGCCGACACCGTCGCCGCCGGCGGGGGCCGCCTCGTACCCGACGGCGACCTGACCGCCGCCGACGTCGTGTCCTTCACCGACCTGCTGGCCGACGCTGAGGCCCGGGCCCGGGCCTCCGAGGCCGCCGCCTCCACCGGGGTGCGCGACGCCGCCGCGCGCCTGGCGGCGCTCATCCGCTCCGTCGCCGCCGGGACCGAGACGGATCCGGGGCCCGGGACGAGACCCGAGGCCGATTCCACCGAGGAGTCGGCGGAACAGGAGGCCGAGTGATGCCGGCGACGACCACGGATAAGCCGACCGACCTCGGCGGGCGCGCCTTCCACCTCATCGGCGTGGGCGGCGCCGGCATGAGCGTGCTCGCCCAGCTCCTGGCCGAGCGCGGCGCCACCGTCACCGGCTCGGACGCCGTCGGTGGCGACGCCTTCGACCACCTGCGCGGGCTGGGCCTGGCGGTCGTGGTGGGCCACGACGCCGCCCACGTGCCCGCCGGCGCCACGGTCGTGGTCTCGACCGCCATCAAGGAGGCCAACCCCGAGCTGGCGGCCGCCCGCGAGCGCGGGCAGGAGGTCATCCACCGCTCCGAGGCGCTCGCCCTGGCGGCCCGGGGCCGCGACTTCGTGGCCGTGGCCGGGGCCCACGGCAAGACGACCACCTCCGGCATGC
>ERZ772827.1079-NODE-1079-length-14163-cov-7.620570_pt1 | contig 14163 bp, 10 predicted proteins | sample MGYA00580850_ERZ772827 | MGnify/ENA primary metagenome ERZ772827 (study PRJEB29015, sample SAMEA2737950) | human oral metagenome | biome: human oral; feature: human-associated habitat; material: dental | place: China | collected 2145 ...
AAGCGATCTCCTTCCAGGCACCCGGCCACCAGGAGCAGCTCCGTCCGCGCCCAGGTCGACCACGCCCACTTCCGGCTGCTCCCACGCCCGTCGTCCCACCGCGCGCCCCCGGCCGCTGCCGGGGACCGCCCCGTAGGCTTGGCCCCATGACTGAGACCGTGCGCTTTGGCCTACCGTTCAACGGCGTCGTCCCCCTGTGGCACGAGGGCACCACGATCACCTGGCACCGGCCGGGCACGGATCTCACCGACGTCCTGGGCATGGGCCTCCTGCGCACCCAGGACGGCCCCGCGAGCTCAGGCCGCTGGCAGGAGAAGGTGGAGGTCGCCACCCTGGAGAACGACGGCTCCCTGCGCCTGCACGCCGCCACCCCCACCGGCAGGCGGGCGGTCAAGGACGCCGGGGCGGGCGCGCTCGTGCCCCTCTCGCGCTCCCTGAGCGTGCAGGAGGTCATGGCCACCAGCCTCAACGAGCACGCCTTCACGGTGTACCTGGGGCGCCTCATGCTGCGGGCCGCCCGCGACGGGGCGATCCTCCTGTTCACCCTGCGGGCCCCGGAGGATCCTGAGGCCCACCACCTCCTGAGCGTCCCCAGCGAGCTGGACGAGAACCAGGTCATGCACTTCCACCTGGGCACGCTCATGGAGATGAGGACGAGGACCTGGCGGAAGGCGGTACGCCGCGACGGGATGACGTTCCTGGACCTCGAGGTCCCCTACCAGCGCATCCTGGCCCCCGGCTCCCTGTCCGGCCCTGCTGACGAGATGCTCGACGGCGTCGCCCTGGCCTCCATGGCCCGTCCCGTCGCCCAGTGCGTCCTGCGCCCCGGGTTCCCCTTCGCCCTGGGAATGAGCGTCATGCTGCCCCGCTGAGGGCCGGGTCGCACTTAGGCGGCCCGCGGTTGGCCAGCCTGCAGCTGGGCGGCCGGGCGGCTGGCCCGCGGCCGGGCACCTAGCCCGGTCACGCGAGCAGCGAGCGCCCAACCGTCCCCCGCGAACAGCCCATCCGTTCTCACGAGCAATAAGTACCGTTCTCACGGCGAATAAGTACCGTTCTCGCGGAGAGGGCGGAGAGGAGAGGGGACGAGGTGGGAACGAGGTAAGGAGGCTCCTCTAGAGGCTGACCTGCCTCGAGATAATTCCGGCCTTGGCGCGACGGGCGTCGGCGTCCAGCGGGCCGGTGACGGCCAGCGCCTCCTCCAGCCGCTCCCCCATGGCCTTCATGGGCTCGGTCAACTCCTCGGCCTCGGTGCCGGCCACCAACTCCCACACGGGGACGGCCAGGCCGCAGGCACGGAAGGCGCCAATGAAGCGGGCCCCCTCCTCCAGGGCGGACCGGCGCGCGGCGTGCACCCGGGCCAGGGCGTTAAAGAAGTCGTCCTCGTCCTCCCCGCGCACCCAGCGCACGAACTCCTTGCCGTTCATACGGCACCAGTAGGCGTGCTCGACGCCGGGCACCGGGCGGGTGGGGGCCATCTCCTTCCTGGCGTTCTCCAGGGCCTCCAGGGCCTTGGGGTCGGCGGAGTCCTTCTCGGTCAGCCAGAAGTCAAAGGTCTCGCTCACACGGATCCGGGGCGTGACGGACAGGTCCAGGACGTCCTGAAGGCGTTCACCGGGCTCGGGCAGGCCCTTCATCCTCAGGGCCGCCCCGTTGCCCAGCTCCAGGGTGGCCAGCAGCGCGGCGGCGACGTCGCGGGAGGCGTCACCGGAGTGGATGGAGGTCTGGAGGGCAACCAGGACCTCGCCGTCTGTGCGCCTGAGCCCCTGGGCGAGCTCGGGCAGGACGGTGACGAGCGTGACCTCGCCCCCACCGTGGGCCTCGTTGAGGCGCACGCCCATGGAGGCGGCCGGGATGATCTGCATCATCGCCACCAGGTCCTCCTCCGCGGGCAGGCCCTCGAAAGGACGGACGACGAACGGGATCCTCTGGGGCCTGGGGGCAGAGACGGCGGCCTTACGCACCTGACGCTTCTTCTTCGACATGCGGTCAGACTACCGGCGACGCCGCCCCATCCCCGGCGTCCTCGCCGCGACCCGCCGCGGACGGCCGGCCCCGGCACCCGGGCCCTAGCCGCGGCAGTCCTACCGGCCCCCGCTCAGGGCCCTGGGGCTCGCGTCTCCGGCGGCCCGTGCCACCGGCCCCGCGCCGAGTCCTGAAGACCCGGCCCGAGCGCCATCACCACCTTCCCCGGCGTCCTCGCCGACCCGCCGGGGCCCTGCCAGGACCCGGGGCACCGCCAGGCCCCAGAAGCCTGCTAGGACCCGAAGCCCTCCCAGGCGTCGCGCCGGCGACCCACGGTCAGCGCAGGGCCTCCAGGGCGCGGACGGCGTCCAGCGCGGGCAGGTGCGGGAGCGGGTCCAGCCCCTGGTCCAGGACGAAGCCGGTGAGCTGGTCGCGCACGACCTCGCACAGCTCCTCCGCCCTCCACGGCTTGGCAATGTAGTGGTCCAGGCCCGCCTCGTTGACGGCCCGGATGGTGTCGGCCTGGTTGGCCTGGCCGGTGACCAGCACCTTGCGCGCGGCGGCGGTACGAGGATCCCCCATCATCTCCACGAGCATGTCCACGCCGCTGCGCCCGGGCAGGCGGTGGTCGGACAGGACCAGGGCGAGCTCGTCCCCGTCCTCCTCGACCTCCTCGACGACCGCCCAGGCGTCATCGACGTCCTGGGCCGCCTCCAGGCGCACCGTGGCGCCCAGGTGCTCCAGGTCCCCCAGCACCGCCTCACGGACCGGGGGCTCGTCCTCCACCACCAGCACGACCAGCTTCATGACTCCTCCTTGGGGTTGGCGGGAGCCGCTGCCAGCGCCCCCGGAATCTGAGGGGGCAGGGTGACGCTCACCCGCGTCCGCCCCGGGCGGGAGACCACCGTAATGGTGCCGCCGTGCGCGTCCACGACCGACTTGGCCAGGCCCATGCCCAGTCCCAGGCCGTAGCGCACCTGCCCGTGGTTGGTAGTGAAACGCGGCTCGAAGATCCGGTCCAGGTGCTCGCGGGCAATACCCGGCCCGTTGTCGACCACGTCAACGCGCACGCCCCCGTCCTGGGGCCGCACGGACAGGGTGAGGGTGGGTGGCCCCAGGGGGGCGTCGGGGGCGCTCCCGGCCACCGCGGGGGCGCTCCCGGCCACTGCCGTCGCCCCCCGGGCCAGGGCGTCGGCCGCATTGGAGATGAGGTTCGTCCACACCTGGACGAGCTCACCGGCCCGGGCCGGTACCAGCGGCACCTGGGAGTAGTCACGGACCACCTCCACGTGATCGAGCCGGTGGGCCACCAGCCGCAGGGCGTCCTCGACGCTCTCGCGCACGTCAACACGCTCCTGGGCCCCGCCCTCGGGGCGCACGTAGGCGGACAGGGCGGCCACCAGGGAGCGGATGCGGGCGGTGGCCAGGACCGTGTTGCGCTCCCCGCGCCCCACCCCGGCCGCCGCCTCCACCAGGGCGAGATCCGCCGTCGAGCGCGCCAGACGAGCCGCCTCTCCGGGATCCTCCACCCCGGCCGCCACCAGGCGCCGTGCGGTCTCCCGGTCCCTCACAGCCTTCTCCAGGCGACGGCGCAGGGCCCGCTCGTCCGCCGTGGAGCGGGCAGGCAGGTTCCGGGCCCGCTCCAGGGCGGCACGCGCGAGGTCCCCACGGGGGTGGGAGGCCAGGAGGGTGGCCACCGCCGCCCCCTCGTGCGCGCTCGCCCGCTCCAGGGCGGCCACCGGGTTGTTGAGCTCGTGGGCCACGCCCGCCGCCAGCTCGCCCAGCGTCGCGAACCGCTCCTGCGCCAGGAGCTCCAGGCGGGCCTGCTCCAGGGCGTCTAAGGCCTCGGCGAGCCGGGCCCGCTCCTTCTCCAGGCGTGCGCGCTCGGCGTCCAGGGCGGCGTGGAGCTCGATCTTCTCCACCTGGAGGATCTCGCTGCGCTCCAGGCGACCCACCAGGGAGCGGATGAGCAGGGCCGCGAGCGCCTCCCCGGTCATGGGATCCCCTCGCAGGGCCCGGTCGAGCTGCTCCACGGACAGCAGGATGAGCTCGACCTCGCTGGTGGTCGTGGCCGTCACGAAGGCGCTGCCCTGGGAGGCCAGGGAGAGGATGCCGATAATGCGGCCGGTCGTGGCGTGGTGGAGGGTGACCTTCCCGGCGCGGGTGACCCGGGTCAGGGCGACCGTCCCGTGCTCCAGGATGTAGACGGCGTCCACCGGCATGCCCTCGCGGGTGACGCGCACCCCCCTGGGCAGGTGGAGGCGGGGGCGGGGTCCCAGCACCCGCTCGCAGGCGGCCACGAGCTCGGCCACGAGCTCGTCGTCGTCCCCGGCGAACTTGGACAGGAGGCTGGCCTGAGGCAGGTCCGGGGGGGTGTCGGCGTCGAGGTGGGCCAGGCGGGGGTCGTCGGGGAGGGTCTCGCGCAGCCAGCGGGTGACGTGGGCGCCCGCCCGGTGCCCCAGGGCGCCGGGGGTCCAGGGAACGGAGACGACCTCGTGGACCCAGTCCTCGTCCAGGGCGCGTCCCAGGTGGGTGAGCTCGTCGCGCCTGGTGAGCAGCAGCAGCCGGGTGGTGCGCAGGGCGGGGCGGTCCTGGAGCCGGCCCGCCAGCACGTCGAGGCTGCCGACCTCGTCGCTGACCATCATGAGGGGGACGACGGCGTCGGGCCGGGTGGCCACGAAGGCCAGCATCTCCTCGACGCTGTGCTGGTGGGCCACCTCGCAGTAGTGGAGCTGGCGCCCGACCTCGTGGGCCGCCTGGGCGCCCGTGTCCGTCGGGGAGACGACGAGGACGAGGAGGGTCGGGGGCCCCGTCCCAGAACGTGTCCCAGGGTGCGTCCCAGGACGGGGCCCAGGGCGCGTCCCGGGGGACCCCGGGCCCTGGCCCTGGATGCCGTCCCGACCGCTGACCTGGGTACCGGGGAAGAGCTCCTGTCCCCTGGGCTGGCCTCTGGTCTGGCCGTCGGTGCTGGTCTGGGCATCGGCACCGCTCTCAGACGCCTCTCGGCCCGGTCCCTGGATGCCAGCCTGACCGCTGAACCGGCCGCCGTCCTGGCCCGGGCCCTGGATGCCGTCCTGGCCCAGCGTCCGGCGAGGCGCCGGGGTGTCCTGGCCGCCGTCAGGCGCCCGCTGGCCGCCGTCCTGGCCCAGCGCCTGGCCGGGGTCGCCCGCCGGCCGCCGTCCGGTCACCCGGCTCATCCCAGCAGCCCCAGGGCGGACCACAGCGGGGGCATGAGGAGGACGAGGAGCACCGTGCCCACCACTCCGACGACCACCCCGACCCTAGCCATGTCCGGCGTGGTCACCGCCCCCGTGGCGTAGGCGATGGCGTTGGGCGGCGTGGAGATGGGCAGGCTCATGCCCAGGGAGCAGGCCAGGGCCAGGACCACGGCGATGACCACGGGGTCCAGGCCGTCGATGCCCGTGGCCAGGCCCATGGCCAGGGGGATGAGGAGGTTGGAGGCGGCTGAGTGGCTAATGACGTTGCTCATGGCCAGCCCCAGCAGGCCCATGCACACGACCACACCGGTGGCGCTCATGGCGCCCCAGTCCACCAGTCCCAGGATCCAGGTGTCCAGGCCCGTGGTCCCCACGCCGTGCCCCAGGGCGATGCCCCCGGCCACGAGCCACAGCACCGGCCAGGACAGGGCGGCCAGGTCCTTGCCGTCCATGACCTGGGTGACCATGAGGGCCACCACCGCCAGGAAGCCGATGACGTTGGCGTTGAGGCCGTGGAGCGCCTCGGTCATCCAGGCCAGGACGGTCAGGGCGGCGATGACGTAGAAGGTGACGGCCTGGCGGTCGGTGTGCCAGGTGGCCTCCATGTCGAGCTCCAGGCCCAGGCCCCGGGGCACGAACAGGGCCACCAGGAGCAGCCAGGCCCCCAGGAGGACGATAAGCATGAGCGGGACCGCCATGAGCATCCAGGTGCCGAAGGAGACGTGGTAGCCGGCGTCCTCCAGCGCCCCCAGGGCGATGGCGTTGGGTGGCGTGCCCACAGGCGTGCCGATGCCGCCGACGTTGGCCGCCACCGGGATGGCCAGGGCCAGGCCCGCGCGCGGCCGTCCCTCAGGCAGCGCCCCCAGGACGGGGACGATGACCGCGAACATGGTGGCGGTGGTGGCCGTGTTGGACATGAACATGCTCAGCAGGGCGGTAATGATCATGAGACCCAGGACGGTCCGGCGTGCCGACCCGGTGAAGGGCCTGATGAGGACGGCCGCGAGGTTCTTGTCCAGGTGGTACTTGGCGGCGCCGTCGGCAATGAGGAACCCGCCCAGGAACAGGATAATGACGGGGTTGGCCAGGGCCCCCAGGTACAGGGAGTAGGGGACGGCGTCCCCGGGCACGGGCAGGACGGCCTGGTTGGAGACCAGGAGGACCTCCAGGGCGATGACCAGGACGGCGGTGGCCATGAGGGGGATGGCCTCAAGGACCCAGAAGACGATGGCCAGGAGGAAGACCGAGAGCATGCGCTCGCCCTGCTCACCCAGGTCGGGCACGTCGACGACGAAGGGGACCAGGAAGGCCAGGACGCCCAGGACCAGGCCGGTGACCTGCCTGCGGCCCAGGGTGGGGGGCCTGCGGGTGCGAGCGACAGGACGGCGGGTGCGGTGGGACGTCGTGGCTGGGGTCATCGAGTGCTCCTGCGGTCGGGCCAGCGTCATCGCTGGGAGTGCTCTGGGGCACTCTATCTGACACGCTGCCACCTGGGTCGGCCTATGGTCCCTGGACCGGCCCCGTCCGGCACGGTCGCCGCGCCTCCTTCCGGGGCGGCTGGCCTAGAGGGTGGCGGCAGGTAGGCGCAGCCTGGCCCCATAGGCGGGCCTATGCCCGAGTCGGCGCGGCGCACCCTCACACCCAGCCGCGCCCTGCTCCCCGTAGGCGGACCTGACCCCCGTAGCCGGGTTTATGCGCGGCCTGAGTGGTGCGGGGCGACCGTTCTGTCGCAGTCTGAGGATCAGAGCCGACCCCACCCCACCCCCGTCTTTGTGCGCTCAATGTCCACGCAGGTCAGGGGCCTGGGTTCCGGTACGGCCGGGGGTGCCCCTCGTTCTGATCCTCAGATTGCGACACGCACAGGAGCACAAGGGCGACGGACGGTGGTAGGACATCCAGGGCATCGCATGACCTGCCTAGGTTTACGCCAGGAGACACGTGCCCCTGTCGGAGGACGCGACAGGCCTCCCGGGGCCCGCCCGTTCTCGCGGCGAACAAGTACCGTTCTCACGACGAACAAGTACCGTTCTCACGAGCAATAAGTACCGTTCTCGCGGAGGGGGTGTGGCTGGCGCTGGCGCCGCGCCGGCGTCGGAGGCCGGAGCACCGCCCAGTTGCGTTCACGACCTCCCCGGGAGGTGCAGGCCTAACGGAGCCCGGCCAGCCAGGTGTCGACGGCGTCGTAGAAGGCCTGGGGGGCGTCACGGCGGATCTGGTGCCCGGCCCCGGGGACCAGGACGGTCCGCAGCCAGGGGCTGCCCAGGGCGTCGACCTCAGCAAGCCCCCGGGCCCCGACACGGGCCGAGCCCGGGCGGTCGCCGCTGAGCAGCAGCGTGGGCACGCGCAGGGCCGCGAGCGCCTCCAGCCACGGCACCTGGGGTGCGGTGACGCCTGTACGCAGCAGGGCGGGGTCGGTGCGCTGGTCCGCCCACACCCCGGGCAGAGCCTCGACGGCGGGGGTGGACGGGGTGTCCAGGGCGCGGGACACGGCCCCGACCGGGTCGGCGCACACCCTCTCCCGGGCGCGCTCACGCCCGGCGCCCCGGCGCAGGAGCTCCGCGGGGCTGCGGGTGCCGTAGCGGGCGGGATCCTCCAGGACGACGCCGGCCACGAGGTCGGGGCGGCGTGCGGCGGCGACCATGGCCGTGGCCGCGCCCATGGAGTGGCCGACCACGACCGGGCGGGCCCCGCCCCGACCCCCTCCGCGAGAACGGTACTTATTCGTCGCGAGAACGGTACTTGTTGCTCGCGAGAACGGTACTTGTTCGTCGCGAGAACGGGCTCTGTGCCGCCTGGCGACGCGGCCTGCGGACTCGGGGGTGTCCGGACCGCGCACGGCACCAGCGGCTTTGTGCACGACACCGGCCGCGTCGTGCACGAGGCCAGCGGCGTGGCACACGAAGTCGGCGGCCACCGCGCCGCGCCGGGAGCGTCCGGTCGCGACACGACGCAGGATGTCAGCGGCGTTGTACATGACACCGGTGGTGCCACGCACGGCACCAGCCATACTGCGGACGACGTCGGCGCGGGCCCGGCCGGCTGCACGGGGCCGGGCCCCGGGGCCGGCAGGGCCGGGAGGCAGGCGCGTACCAGCTGGCACGCCCCCGGCCCTGGGGCCATCGGAGTGGGGCCGGGCGGCCAGCTCCTCCAGGACGTCAATGAGGTCCTGGACCAGCACCTCACCGGCCTGCTCCAGCTCCTCGGGCTCCCAGCGCGGGGACAGCCCGTGCCCGCGGGCGTCCAGGGCCACCACGCGGTAGCCGCGCGCCGCCCAGTGGAGCACGGCGTCGGCCTGGGACAGGGCGCTACCGCCAATGCCGTGGAGGAGGACCAGGACGGGGGCGTCCTGCGGACCGACGACGAGGCGGGCCAGGGGCATGGCGGGCAGGCGGGAGGCCGGGGTCGCGGACGGCTGGGAACCGGCTGGAGGCGTCGCCCTTCCCGCAGCCGGACCGGACGCAGCTGGACCGGACGCCGGGGCGCCCGTAGGACCAACCACTGAGCCAGTCGCAGGGCCAGCTGCGGGGGACGCGGCCTGGGTGGACGGGTCGTCCGCCTCCCGGCCTGCGCGGGCCGGGGCGTCGGCGAGGCCATCCTCCCGGGCAATGCGGTCCGCCGTGCAGGCCGGGGTGCTGGCCTCTGCGGTGGAGCCGGCCCTGACGGCAGGGTCGTCTACCTCCCAGAGGGCGGGCCTGGCCGCGCACGGGCCAGTCCCTGAGGCAGGAGCCTCTGAGGCGGGGGCAGCGGTTGCCTGCGTCCGTCGGTCTGCCGGGCGGTCGGGGAGGCTGGGTGCGGGGGTCATGTCCCTATCCTCGCCCACAGACGCCGTACCGGGCGACGCCGCTCGGGCCTGGAGGACGGCACCCAGCCGCCAGAGTCTGGAGGACGGCACGGCACCCAACCGCTCGCACTGACGCGATGCCGCCGGACGGTCGCAACCGTGGTGGGGACAGTAGGTGCAGCCACACGTACTGACGCGACGCCACCACCTGAGTCCCACCCACGGAGCGGGCGTCGGGCGCCAGGTGGCGGTGGCCCGGGCGTCGGACGCCAGGCGATGGTGGCCCAGGCAGTGGGCACCGGACGGCGACGGTCCAGGCGGTGGGCACCGGACGGCAGTGGCGCAGACCATGGCGGCCTGCGCCTGAACCGCTCGCAGGACGGTCGCACAAAATACTTTGTGCGGGTCGCAACATTCTGCACGCAGAATAACGTTATAGACAACACCGTGTGTGCGGGGCAACCGCCTCAGGCCGCCGTGCACACACGGCGTTACCTCGTACACAGAATATCCCTCGTACAGGAACGGCCCGGGCTCCCCGTACCCGCGGGAACGGGTGGGTCTGCTGTTCTGGGTGAGCATGTGGCGAACCGGGCCCCGAAGCCGCGGTACGGGCAGCAGGGCCAGCAGCCGGTAGGGCTGACGGCACCACTCCTCCTCGCCCCCGCACCTGCGGGAGCGGGCCCGACGTCATGAGGCGCGCAGCACCCCACCCGCGGGGACGCGGCACGGCGGCCCGCCCGGCGGCGTCGGCGCCCCGGGACCGGAGCGCTGCCACCAGGCGGTACAGCCGTCAGCTCCTAGGCCGTGGAGGCCAGGACAGGGGCCGCGGCGCCCAGGACGATGACAGGCAGCGACCAGGCCGCGCCAGCGGCCAGAGCCCGACGCGAGCCCGACGAGGGCAGGGGCACCGGAGCGGAAGCAGCCGTCTGGGTGGTCCCCGCAGTGGGGGTGGATGTCATGATGGAAGGCACGGATGTCTCCAGGTAGGGAACGGACGGGTATTCAGGGCGGAGGTGACCTTAGCAGTGACAAGACATTCTATCCAACAGGATCTACGGAACACGAGGAGGTAGACCAAAAGGGTTATCAAACTGTTATTCCTATTGTGTGCGGGGACACGAGGAGGAGCTGTCGCCGGGGCGTCACAGGGCGGTATAACCCTTAAATCCCACCGCCTCCCGCCCGCCGACGCCCGCCCTCGCCGAGGGAGAACAGGCGTCGCACGGTCCAGGGTGGCGGCCAGGCCACCTGCCCCACCGGAGGAGAACCGGCGGCCGAGGCGGAGGCCGCCGCCAACCTGGCCACCCACGCCTCCCCGCCCAGGGAGAACCGGGGAGCCTCCCAGGCCACCCATCCCCGAGGAAGAGCCGTGAGACCTCAGCAGCCGCCTCCGCCGCCACACCGTCCACCCCGCCGGGGAAGGATGATGTCGGGCCGCTCACCGTGGTGGCGGCCAGGCCACCCACCCCACCGGGGGAGAGCTGGAGCTCCTCCGCCACAGCGCAGCAGCACGGAGGCGACGAGCGAGGCCGGTCAGGCACGCAATGGAGGCAGGGGAGCGGGGGAGAATGGGCCCATGGACCCGCACAACCCCGACCTCGTCGCCGTCGTCGTCTCCCAGCAGGCGATGCTCCTCCTGGCCTACCTCGTGGGCCGGGTCACCCGGCGGCTCCTGGCCGGGCGCATAACGATCTCCACCTCCGCCGCCACGCTGACCACGCTCGTCGGCCTGTGGATCGGTCTGCTCATCGCGGGCTTCCTGTTCGACGACGACCGGCTGTGGACCGTGCGCTCCCTGTCCGCGGCCGCCCTGGTCGCGGCCCTCATCCTGACGGTCACGGCCCTGGTCCTGGCCCGCCTCCAGCGCGTGGTCCCCCTGGAGCCCATCGCCCAGGTGGCCAGGGCGGGCGAGAGCGAGAGCCTGGAGTTCAAGTCCTCGGCCCGCTGGAACATGCGCACCGGCAGGCGCGACGAGGCCATGGAGAACGTCGTGGTCAAGACCGTGGCCGCCTTCCTCAACTCCTTCGGCGGCACCCTCCTGCTCGGGGTGGACGACGCGGGCACCCTCATCGGCCTGGCCCCGGACTTCTCCACCCTCAAGCAGCCCGACGCCGACCGCTACGAGCTGTGGCTGCGCGACCTGTGGCGCACCCGCCTGGGCACGACCGCCGCCGCCCTGCCCGGCGTGGACTTCGCCCCGACCCCCGACGGCACCGCCCAGGTGTGCCGTGTGACGGTGCCGCCCTCCCCGCGCCCCGTCTACGCCTCGGCCAAGGGGCAGGGGACCGAGCTGTGGGTGCGGGTGGGCAACTCGACCCGCCACCTGGAGGTGGACGACGCTGTTGCCTACGTCACGCACCGGTGGCCGGGAGCCGCCCGGGTGACGTGGCGCAACCGCCTGGGCGCCTACCTGCTCTACCGCAGCCGCCGGGCCGGGCAGGCGGCGCTGGCCCGGGTCACCGGCGCCGACGGCACCCGGTAGAGCGCCCAGTAGGCAGGCGCTAAGGCTCTAGACCCCGACAAGCCCCCCGTTACATGTAACATTTGGTCATGAGCACAGCGACGTCACGGGCCCGTGCCGCCCGGTATCGTCAGTCCATGCGCGACCAGGGCTACCGGCTCATCCAGGCCTGGGTACCCGACGTCCGTACCGACGCGTTCGCCGATGCCGCCCACGCCCAGTCGGCAGCCGTGGCCTCATCCCCCTCGGCCCAGGAGGACCAGGAGCTCATTGAAGCGGTCTCGGCCCCCTGGGACTCCTGGGAGGAGTAGGCCGTGCACCGCGGGGAGCTGTGGACCGTGGCCGGAGGCGTGTACGCCACCAAGCCCCGGCCAGCCCTCGTCCTTCAGGATGACCACTTCGACGCAACCGACTCGCTAACCGTCCTGCCCCTGACCACGACCGACGTCAATGCACCGCTCCTGAGGATCCCGGTCCCACCGAACGACACCAGCGGGCTCGCCCAGATCTCGTTCATCATGGTTGACAAGGCCACCACGGTACGACGTAGTAACGTGAGGCAGCTCGTAGGCCACCTCAGCAGCCAGCAGATGACCCAGGTCGAGCGCGCTCTCATGGTCTTCCTAGGCCTGGCCGACTGACGGTAGGCCACGGCGCCCCTCGGCCGCTGACCGACGGCACGCCGGGCCCGCCGTCCGACGGGATTCGTGGTGACGGGTAACGCCCAGGCCCGCCGGGCCCGCCCCGGGGTGCCGCGCCTGCCGCGCCCGCTGGCACGCTCGGGCCCGCCGAGGAGCCGACCGCTTCCCGGGGGCCTGTTACGACGTGGCCGGGCCCGCCGCGCCCGATGAGGAGCCGACGCCACCGCAGCGACCCCGGCCCCAGGGACAGCAGACGGAAATGACACGGCGTCAACGTGGGGTACTGCACCGCACAGTCTATTGTTAGGGGAGCCTTTCCTCTACTAGCGTCTTCAGTGCTCACCCGGTCATTGACCAACCTCGTTTAGTGAACACCCAGAGAAGAGGCCCTGTGTCCGTCTCCCGCAAGTCCTTCCTCATCGGCACCGCGGCGCTGTCCACCACCGCCCTCCTGGCCGCCTGCGGCTCCTCCAAGAACTCCTCTAAGAGCTCCTCCGGCCAGGGTGACGGCAAGACCATCCAGGTCAAGCACGTCTTCGGCACCACCGACGTGCCCGAGGGCGTCACCAGGATCGCGACGATCGCCTGGGCCAACCAGGACGTCGTCCTGGCCCTGGGCATCATGCCCGTGGGCTTCTACAAGCAGACCTGGGGCGTCGAGGACGGCTCCGGCATGCTGCCCTGGACCAAGCAGAAGGTCGACGAGCTCGTGGCCAAGGGCGAGACCGCGCCCACCCTCTTCGACGACACCTCCGGCACCCCCTTCGAGGCCATTAACGCCACCAAGCCCGAGGTCATCCTGGCCGCCTACTCGGGCCTGGAGAAGGAGGACTACGAGAAGCTGAGCAAGATCGCCCCCACGGTGGCCTACCCGCAGATCCCCTGGGGCACGCCCTGGCGTGAGACGATCACCATTGACGCCACCGCCATCGGCAAGAAGGACGAGGGCGACAAGCTCGTGGCCGACCTGGAGAAGCAGGTCGCCGACACCGTGGCCGCCTACCCGCAGATCGCGGGCAAGGCCGCCGCGTTCTGCTACACGGCGGACGGGGACGCCTCCAAGTTCGGCTTCTACACCACCGCCGACCCGCGCACCGCCTTCCTGAGCGACCTGGGGATGAAGGTGCCCGCCTCCGTGGAGAAGGCCTCGAAGGAGAAGCCCGACGCCTTCAACGTGGACATTGCCTCGGAGAACGTGGACATGCTCTCCGACTTCGACCTCATTGTCATGTACGGCGAGGAGGGCGACCTGGCGGGCCTCCAGGCCAGCACCCTGCTCAGCCAGGTCCCCGCCATCAGCAAGGGCGCCATCGCCTTCGTCGGCAGCAACAACGCCCAGGCCGCCTCCACCAACCCCGGCCCGCTGTCGATCCCGTGGGGCATTGCGAACTACGTCAAGCTCATTGCCGCGGCCGCCGACAAGGCCAAGTGAGCCGGGCGTGAGCGAGCAGACGGCACCCGACGGTAGTCCGGCACCCGGCCTGCCAGGCGCACCGTCACCGTCCGGGCCACCACCTGGACCAACGGCGACCTCGGCACCGGCCGCCCCAGCGGGCTCGGCATCGGCGGGCCCGCAGGCCCCAGCAGACTTGCAGGCCCCGCGGACGCCGGGCGCCAGCAGCCAGCTGCGGCGGTGCCTGCTGGCCCTGGCGGTCCTGACGGCGCTGGTGGCCGTCGCCGCCGTCTGCTCCATCGCCTTCGGCTCGCGGACCGTGGGCCTCGGCGAGATCATCGGCGGCCTGACCGGCTCGCGCAGCGACATAGGCGCCCTGGCGGTCTCCGAGCGCGTGCCCCGCACCGCCGTGGCCCTGGCGGCGGGCGCGGCCCTCGGCGTCTCGGGCGCCCTCATGCAGGCCGTCACCCGCAACCCGATCGCCGACCCCGGCATCCTGGGCGTCAACACCGGCGCCTCGCTGGCGATCCTCGTCGGCGTCGCCTTCGTGGGCATTAGCTCGGCCGGGCAGTACCTGTGGTTCGCCCTGGCCGGGGCGGTGGTCACCGCGGTCTTCGTCTACGGCGTCGGATCGCTGGGGCCGGGCGGGCCGACGCCGGTCAAGCTCGCCCTGGCGGGCGTGGCCACGAGCGCCGCCCTGTCCT
>ERZ772827.1081-NODE-1081-length-14149-cov-2.926423_pt1 | contig 14149 bp, 9 predicted proteins | sample MGYA00580850_ERZ772827 | MGnify/ENA primary metagenome ERZ772827 (study PRJEB29015, sample SAMEA2737950) | human oral metagenome | biome: human oral; feature: human-associated habitat; material: dental | place: China | collected 2145 ...
AGGCCGGTAATCATTAAACACAGCGATCGCTTGATCTGTAGCCTGTGCGGCTAGAGATTCAGGGCGGAACCGTTCAGGCAACTCATGAGCAAGCTTATTGAGGATACGTGCGCCCACACCGCCAGGGGCGTCATAGATGTGGGTGCGCACCTGGTAACCGCTGATTTCCAAGGAGGATTCAATAGCCTTCCAGTACCCGTGGAAAGCTGGTGATAGGAGCAGAAGCTTAGGGTTAGTCATATGGTTTATTCGTGTTCTATCCAGCGTGTGGCCACACAGCATGTCTGTGACCGTACGCCGGTTCTTTGGCGTGGCTTGAGCAGAGATAACGGCTCCGGGGAGTCGTAAGAATGTGTGAATGCTAGGTCATCGCAGTATGCCCTATGCACTTACAGTGTACTAGAGAGCTCAGAACAACACACCTTATGGTTGATGTGTCGCTACATACTTTCTTTCATGAAACGTACCGCAAAAGCTCTAATTCTCGCCGTTTTCGCCGCGTTTGACGTATGCAAGCTCTTCACGCAGTGTGCGTTGCGCATTCACCTCTTTATTCCGGGCAGCCCGCACAGTGTTAACCAGAAAGTTAGCGTAGCTGGTGGCTTTAAGAGTGCGTCCAAGCGTGGTTTTATCCCCCCACTTATCGGCGTAGGTGAACCGTGCTGTGGTGAGCCACTGGCGGCGGCGTGCCGAGGGCGATGAGCCTCCGCCTTCATGCTCTACCCGAACCTGGGGTACGAGGAGGCGAGGCACACCAGCCTCAGCTAGGCGGCGTTGGAAATCCACCTCTTCGCTGTTCATATAGAAGCGTTCATCCATGCCGCCAACCCGGTTGTAGATGTCGCGGGGAACCACCATGGCGGCACCTATCACCCAGTCGGTTTCCACAGTGTTTCGAGACGTGCAGGCGGCAACATCATGCCCCACTCCCCTGTGCCACCAGCTGGAGGGTTTAAACCGGGCCAGCGGTGTGAACCACTCCCAAGCAATATGGGCGGTGGTGGGGAATTTGCGGGCAACCCACTGTTGCTTACCGTCATGCCCCACCACCTGGGGGCTGGCCAGGGCCGGGGTGCGGTGCTCAATATGTGAGAGCATATCGGCCACGAACGTGTCCGTAATAGACAGGTCGCTATTGAGAATAAACAACCATTTCCCGGTAGCCACGGCAACACCGGAATTTACGGCGCTGCCGAACCCGCCGTTAGTTTCACGGCGCACCACACGCACACCCTTGGTATCGGGGAAAGGCACAGGAGACTGATCATCTGAGACGATAATCTCCAATTCATCTGGGGCAATACCCTGCTGGGCGCGCAGAGCCTCAATGAGGGTGAGCGTGGGCGCAGGGTCGCCGTAGTGGGGAATAACAGCTGATACTTTCATCGTGCGAGACACGAAAACCCGCTTTCTGCTGGGGCGTACACCGCCCCGGTTGGAGTGCTGAGAGGTAGATACTGATATATGTGTATGAATGTAATATTTTAAGCTAATCTTACTATGGATCCTCGGCGCTGAGGCGCAACCTCCATTCAGCTCTCAAAACTTCTATATTGGAACTAATCTTCACTCATGAACGCTTCTCTGCCCTTATCAGAGCAACAACGTATCGCCCAGTTCGTGGGCTCCGACCCTTTGCCCTGCCGTCTTAAAACCAGGTTTATAAAGACCCTACGTCCCCTTATGGGCCACACTTTTTCTCTGGTGCGCCGCACCCCCGAACTCGTCTACATCTCTGATAACATTGCCCGTGGCGGTAACTGGCTGTACCTGTGGGCACGTGCCTACACAGACCGCGCAGAAACCCCTTCGCAACCTTCATACCTTCTCCATGCCCAAGGCATGCAGCCTTGGATTGAAGAATTTCCCTCGCTAGCTGACCTCACCATGCCCACGGAAAAATTTAGTTTCTTCCAGCGGCGTGCTTCAGGCTTACCTAACGATGTTGAGAACCATTTCTTCCCTGGGCAGCTTAATGCCTTCATCAAAGCTTGTCTGCTGAGTTCAGAAGTATTCAACCACCGTCTTGAAAACGTCCGCCCAAACGTTATGGAGAACACTGTGGTGTTAAGCATTCGCCGCGGTGACTACTATTCGGTGCCTTTCATTAATGCGCGGTACGGGATCGATACTGTAGGGTATGTACGCCAAGCAGTACATCTGCTGCAACAGGAGGTTACACCTAGCAATTTTGTGGTGGTCTCCGACGAGCCGCAGTGGTGCGCCGAAAACCTGGCGTTTCTTGCCGACATCGCCCCGGTATCATTCGATAAAGGCCCTGGAGGTATGTTTGAGGATTTGGCGAAAATGGCGGCGGCGCGATGGCTGATTCTAACAAACACCACTTTCGGGTACTGGGGCGGCTATATAGCGCAAGCCCGTTCTCAGGCTCAGGTTTTCGTACCGGATATTCACGAGTATGACCCCGTAGCAGATATTTCCGTCACTGCTCTGGGAAGTGCACGGCCAAGACCGCACAGCGCCTCCTTCACAGCCGTGCATCACCCCGAGAGAAAAAATTGGATTACAGGACATACACAGTAATGAATCGCTCTATGGTTAGTTTCCTTAAACAGGTCAAGCACCGCATTTTTATGGCTCAGAGAAACATCCGCACCACCCGAACAGCGCGCAGCACATTAAGATCTACCGAGTTTTCGGGTATTTATTCACGCCTGACCAATACATTCGATATACCGCCGCTACCTCAGGTACAGGGTATTTGGGGCGTGGCAATGGTCAAAAATGAGGCCGATATTATCGAAAGTTCACTACGGCACCTAGTCCACCAAGGGGTGAAGCATATTCTGGTCGTCGATAACGGATCAACCGACGGCACCTACGCACTGCTGCAGCAATTAAAGGAAGAGCTTCCCCTCAGCGTAGGTAACGACCGAGAGCCCGCATACTATCAAAGCGAAAAAATGACGTGGCTGGCACACCAGGCCCAAAAGTCTGGAGCAACATGGGTGATACCATTCGACGCAGACGAGTTTTGGTATGGCATTGACGGTTCCCTGGCGCAGGCTTTAGAAGAGGCCAAAACACAGGTAGAAGTCGCACACCTCTACAATGCCTTCCCAGCCCGAACGGGTGGGTATGTGCTCGATACGTGCAGGCACGCCGACTCTAAAGTATGTTTCCGTTCCTGGGATAACGCAGTGCTGGGGATGGGAAACCATACGGTGCTACGCCCCGGCGATTCAGGGCAAACGCAGGTAGCCATTGTGCACCTGCCGTGGCGCTCGCAAGAGCAATTACACCGCAAATTAGCTCAGGGTGCTAAGGCGTTAGAGTTAACTAACCTACCCGAAGATCTGGGGTATCACTGGAGAGCAAACGGACAGCTCAGCTCTGAAGATATTGAGTGTATCTGGGATGCTTTGGTTGAAGGTCACGCCGTGCCGGATAGCCTATCGTGGCGCCCTGTTGGTAAGCTGCTTCCTCTGGGTGAGAATATCCCCCCAGATTTCGCGGAGGTTCGCGCGCTTCTGAGTATATAGCGGTAAAAATACCTGGTGCTGCTGGGGGCCGTGTGCAGTATACAGATTGCACACGGCCCCCAGCATAGTTGTGTCAAATATCATTCAGGCAGTTGCCCCAGCCGCACCAGGTTCGCGAATTCTTCGTTCTGCTGCTGCACCTCGGTAAAGGTGCCGCAGCTTACGATCTCACCGTGCGACAGGTACACCAGCTGATCCACGTGGCGTACAGTTGAGAGGCGATGCGCCACAATAATCACCGTAATATCTTTCGAGATCTTCTCAATCGCCTTGGTGATCTTGTGCTCGGTCTCATTATCAAGGGCACTGGTTGCCTCGTCCATAATGAGCACACTGGGGTTGCGGTAAAGGGCGCGGGCAATACCTAAACGCTGGCGCTGCCCTCCTGAGAGCCGCACCGCGTTGTGCCCGATCATGGTCATAATCCCCTCATCTAGGGATTCCACCACTTCGGTGAGCTCTGCGACCTCTAGGCAGTAACGCACCCGTTCCTCATCAATCTCGTGTGGTTCAAGGCCAAATGCGACCGCCTCAAGAACCGTTGAGTCCGCAATAAAAACATCCTGCGGCACATATCCGATACTCTGAAACCACCCCGGCAGATCGTCCTGCACCGGCTTACCGTTGCGCAGAACCCGCCCGCTTGACGGGGCGAAGAGGCCCAGGATTAAGTCTATGAGAGTTGTTTTCCCGGAGCCGGAGCCACCCACGAATGCCACGGAGGTGCCCATGGGGATATCCAGGTTAATATTTTTTAGCACCGGCGAATCACTGTCTGGGTAGCTGAACGTGAGGTTCTCCAGCTGGATGCGCACAGGCGCAATAGTCTTATTAATATACTCGGGGTTCTTAGGGGCCACAGGAGCAGGTGGCATCTGCAGTTTACGTCCTTGTTCATCCAGTTCAGAGATCTCCCGCAGAAGTTCATTGCTGGCTTTCTCCCCCGCACGAACATTACCCAAAGATGCGACCATTCGAACGTAGCTGGGCAGAATACGGATACATGCACCACAGAAAAGAAGAAGGTACGGGGCGCTCTGGGCACCCGAAGTGATACTCATAAAAGCGAGTAGTCCAGCAATGCCAATAATGAAAATAATCTCAAGGGAGTACTTGGGGAAGTCCTGCAAAAAGGTGCTGCGCATGCTAGCGTTCACCGCATCCATGCGTTTGGTCTGGTAGCGATACAGATACCGGTCGGTGACGTTGTGCATGCGAATTTCCCGAAACCCCTCGATGGCGTCCAGAGTAGCATTGGTTGCGCCTCGGGTCGCCTCCACCACGATCGCGCCTTGTTCTCGGTTTTTCTTGCGAAGTATATGCTGCAGACCGTATGCGACCAGCCCAAAGTACGAAAAAGCGAGTAGCGCAGGAATGGGCATAATGGCGAGAAGCATCACCATAAGCACTGTTATAGAGAGCAGTTCACCAATGAAGTTAATGACCCCATTGACAAAAGCGGCGTAAGCTTGGTGCGCATAATCATTAATAGAAGATAATATGTTTGCAGTTCCTCGTTTGCGGTGGGCGAGGTAAGGTTCACGCATATACCGGTTCAGCAGATTAACCGAAGTGGTACTCTGCTGTGTTGCGACAAACCCCAGGCTCCAGCGTTTAATAATGAGCGAGAACGCTCCTTTAAGGATGAATGCCAGCACAAGTACCACACCGAAGATAATAATGAGGGTAGTGCGGTCGGGATTACCAAAAAGCTCTGCAACTTGCTTCAGGTAACCCTCAATGGGGGCGCCCATAGCGAGGTTCACAATCGGCAGCACTGCTGCTACCCCCAGCATCTCGAAAAGAGACACTGTAAAAAGACCCACCACGTTAAGGATCAGTAGGTTAAATTTCTTACCGGGGAAGAAGACTCTCAGTTTATGGTAAGCCTCTTTCATGACGACGCCCCCCTCAGGTAGTTCTGGGGTCGGTCAAGGCTTCTGAGGGGTGCTCCTGCAGCGAACATTCCACAGAATTCTGCCGAGATGCGGGCCTTAAACGAGTAACTGAGTTGCCCAAATTCAGTTCGTAGAGCTGAGAGGATTTTCATGAATGTGCTTTCAAAATACGGCGCAACAGATACCGCGCCGGGTAACTACAGATAGTAGACAGTGTAAGATTCTACCACGCAGGCCCCCGTTACAGGCGGAGGCTGGTATCTGAGTCTTGCCCCTGCCCTTCGACGGTAAACGTGAGGTTGCTCTTCATCAAAGGTGTACGCGAAACTATCACGGTTTACCCTGTAAAGTGGGTAGAATAAAGGATGGACACATCAGCTTAAAGGTCACTACTTCCGGCGCGGGAAGGTCAGGAAGGCTCAAACATGGGAATTTTTAACATTAAATCGCTCAAAGACAGGTATCTGTCTAATGGGCCGACTGAGTCTACCCAGAAGCGGCAGGGGCAAGAGTCCTCAGCGAACGAGCAGGACCCAACTATTAAAGGCGGCGTGTCGCGCCTGGCAGCGATCCGTGATTCAAGTTTCCACCAGGAGACGTCGCCTGATCGTCCTCCGCAGGATCCGAAGAACCCGAAGAAAAGGGTCGGGGAAGATGTGCAAACCCTGCTGGAGCAAAGCACCGCCGCTGGTACCGACCTCATTGAGGTGGTGACTGTTAAACCTACGGGTGATACCGCCCCCGTACCCACCGCAGCTGACCATAATACCGCCGCCGACCAAGAGCCCGCCCCGCAGGATGAGCCTGCAGATGCCCCAGCCCATGCTGTGTCCGAGAATCAGCACCATAGCTCAGACGAAGCCCAGCCCCTGCATCAGACTTCTTCAAAGGACAATACTCAGAAAGCTCAGGGTGATTCCCAGCATCAGGCACCGGCTGCTGGTGGCGGTGTTCCCATGCTGGGCGCCATAGTTTCCTCCGAACCATCCACCGAAGATGGTGAACCCGATAAGCGGGTGGTTCTGGTGCCTAGCACGTACGGGTTGGATGTTCCCCCAACAGATACCGACTCTGTTGATCTTCCCGACGATACAGCGTCTAAAGCCAAAGCCGCTGGTCAGGAGGCTGCACCTCATCAGGCCCCACACGTGATGACTTCTGAGATGGCAACTAATCATTACACCTCACAGATACCCGCCAAAGCGCCTGAGACTCCCGCAACAGCCTCAGACGGGGAAACCCCGGAAAAAGTCACCCTGGTGCAGGGGGTATACGGGATAGACGTTCCGCAAGAAGCCGGGGAGAACCTGGACACTCCCACCCGCGGCGTCCCCTCCCCCACCGCATCTGCGACCTCCAGTCCCAATAATCGACACGCAGGTCAGAAGGACGATACCGATACACCTGATCCGGCGCTGGTGCGTGGCGTCTACGGTTTAGATGTGCCCGAAACCCCCGCAGAAACCGCTGACAGTTCCGCTGCCCGGCAGGATTTCCCAGGCCCGCATGCTCAGCCTGCGGCAGCCCATCAGCAACGAACCGGAGTGCCTCAGCTCTCATCACAAGAGCGTGAGTACGACATGCTCGCGGGAGAAGAAACCGTTGAGCTGGCCCCCATCCACGTTCGGGAGGCTCTGGAAGCTCAACGAGCGGCGCAGAAAGCAGCAGCCGAAAAAACCACCGGTGAAGCTGAGTCTGAGCCTGCTGATGCTGCCCCGGTGCCCCCCGTTCAGGAGAAGGACACCGACCAGCAGGAACCCCGTAAGGTGACCACCGCGTCGTTCAGCTTATCTCCCGAGTCCGTGGGTGAGGCGAAAAACCGGGTCTCGGCACCGGCGCAGGGCGCTGGCCCTCTTGAGGCCGTGTTCGTGTGCACCGGCAATGTGGCACGCAGCGCCAGCGCCGAAGTGATCGCGCAGTCTCTGGCTTCACAGTACGGGCTGGAGGATAACTGGGTGTTTACCAGTGCAGGGACAGCAGCTCTGGCTGGCTCCCCTATTTATAAGTACATTGGCAACGAACTTGAAGGGCGCGGGTATGACCCTTCACAATTCCGGGCCAAGCAGCTTACCGCTGACATGATTGAGCGGGCCACCTTGCTGCTGGTGGCTGAGCAGGATCACGCGGACTGGATTCTGCGGGAATGGCCGCAGTACCACACGAAGGTGCACCTGATGAAGCAGGTGGCGCGTATCCGGGAGAAAGCCAGCCGCCGTGCCGAGCCGATCTCGTTTATTTACGGCTATACTGAGGCGGCGCACGATACCGACAGCATCGCTGACCCGTACCGGCGGGGACGCACAGCCTGCCGCGTTGCGGTGGATGAGGTGGAGCAGTCGCTTCAGGTGATTCTGCCGTGGCTGGTACGGGCCCGCGTGTAACCCAAGGCTTTTAATACAGCAATAAGGACGTCCCGTGTACCCCTACTCCGGTGGTGCACGGGACGTCCCTTTTGGATAAAGCCGCTAGCCCCGATCTTTCAGGGCCAGCGGCTTTTTCACAGTCTGGATCTTAGGCGTGGTCGTTGAAAATATTGGTCACTGACCCTTCGTCGAAGACCTCACGGATGGCTCGCGCCACAAGCGGGGCGATGGACAGCACGGTGAGGTTCTCAAACCGTTTATCGTCCGGCACGGGCAGGGTGTTCGTGACCACCACTTCGGAGGCACCGCACCCAGATAGCCGTTCAACGGCGGGCCCGGAGAATACCGGGTGGGTCGCGGCGATAATGACCTCTTTAGCGCCTTTTTCTTTAAGCACATTGACCGCCCCGGCGATGGTTCCGCCGGTGTCGATCATGTCGTCAATCAGTACGCAGGAGCGCCCCTCAATCTCACCCACCACGGTCTTTGAGACCGCCTGGTTAGGCACGTTAATGTCACGGGTTTTGTGCACGAATGCCAGCGGCGCGCCACCGAGCAGGGTGGCCCAGTGTTCGGCTACCCGAACACGCCCGGTATCGGGGGAAACAACGGTCACGTTCTCGGGGTTTTCCACGCGGCTCTTAATGTACTCGGCGAGCACAGGAATGGCGAATAGGTGATCCAGCGGCCCGTCGAAGAACCCCTGAATCTGGGAGGTGTGCAGGTCCACACACATGAGGCGGTCAGCACCAGCGGTCTTGTACAAGTCAGCAATCAGACGGGCCGAGATCGGCTCACGCCCCCGGTGCTTCTTGTCCTGGCGAGCATACGGGTAGAAGGGTGACACCACGGTAACGGAGCGGGCTGAGGCGCGTTTGAGCGCATCAATCATAATGATCTGCTCCATGAGCCACTCGTTAATGGGGGCCGGGTGGGATTGGATGACGAAGGCGTCGGCACCGCGCACCGACTCTTCAAACCGTACGTACGTCTCGCCGTTAGCAAACGTGTACGCGGAGGTTGGTAACAGCGGGTGTCCCAGCTCTGCGGCAATTTCTTCCGCGAGTTTGGGGTGCGCACGCCCGGAAACCACCGCAAGTTTACGCACACCCGGATTGGTAATCTCGTGACTCATGGTTTTTCGCTTTCTTGTCAGTGATCCCCTGCCCCGTTGGCGGCTTGCGCGGCCGCTGCCGGTTCGGTTCCCTCACGGTTTTTAAGCACCCAGCCCTCGATATTGCGCTGGGAAAATTCAGAGATTGCGAGCGCACCCGCTGGAACGTCCTTGCGGATAAGCGCGCCTGCACCGGAGTAGGCTCCATCGCCTACGGTCACGGGGGCAACGTAGATACCGCCGGAGCCCATACGGGCGTGCGCACCAATAACGGTGCGGTTCTTGGTGACCCCGTTGTAGTTTGCGAAAACAGACCCGGCGCCGATGTTCGCTCCGTCGCCGATTTCTGCATCCCCCACATAGGTTAGGTGCGGTACTTTCGCCCCGTCACCAATCTGGGAGTTTTTCGCTTCACAGAACGTGCCAAGTTTCGAGTCCTCACCGAGTACGGTGCCGGGGCGTAGGTATGCGAACGGGCCTACCGTGGCTCCTGTACCAATAATGGCTCCCTGCCCGTGCGCGCGAGTGACGGTGGCGTTTTCTTTCACGGTGACGTCGGTGAGGGTGGTGTCGGGGCCGATAACCGTACCGGTGGCTACGTTAGTGGCGCCGTGCAGCTGGGTTCCGGGTAGGATGGTCACATCGTTCTCAAGGGTGACGGTCACATCTATCCAGGTGCTCTGCGGGTCTATGATGCTCACCCCGTTACGCATATGTGCTTCAAGGATGCGTGTATTGAGTTTCCGGCCCAGCTGAGCGAGCTGTACCCGGTCGTTGGCGCCTTCAACTTCCCAGCGGTCCTCAATAGCGAGCGCCGAGGTGCGGTACCCTTTGGAGCGGGCAATAGCGAGCACATCGGTAATGTACTTCTCACCTTGGGCGTTATTGGTGGTTACTTCCGCGAGGGCTTGACGAAGCACGGTGGCGTCAAAAGCGTAAATACCGGAGTTAATTTCGTCGATGGCGAGCTCTTCGTCAGTGGCGTCTTTCGCTTCGACGATGGAGGTTACCTCACCAGCTTGGTTGCGCACAATACGACCATAGGCACCGGGGTCATCCACATGGGTGGTGAGTACGGTGACGGCGTTGGAGTCGGTTTCGTGGAATGTGATGAGTTCGCGAAGGGTTTCGGGCCGCAGCAGGGGCACGTCCCCGTAGGTGACGAGCACGGTGCCTTCCACAAGGCTCTGCTGATCGAGTGCGAGCAGCCCCACTTCAACAGCCCGCCCGGTTCCGGGGATGTCGTCTTGGTCTACGATGGTGACGTGCTCGTCGAAGGCGAGTACATGCTCAGCGACTTTATCGCGCTGGTGGCGTACCACAACAGCGAGACGTTCGGGGGTGAGGTCTCGGGCGGCAGCAACGGCGTGCTCCACCATGGAGCGCCCACCAATGCTGTGCATCACCTTGGGAGTTGCGGATTTCATGCGGGTACCAGCACCCGCTGCTAGGACGATCACCGCGGACGGTACCTTATATTCGGAACCCTCAAGCTCTGCGTTCACCTAATTTAACTCCTTTACGGGGTGTTTGCCGCCCACGCGCCGCTGCTGAATCGGCGTGTTAGCTTTGCGCTCCGCCACTAGGATTCGAACCTAGACAAACGGCTCCAAAGGCCGGTGTGCTGCCATTACACCATGGCGGAATCTTCCCCCGCTGTTACCGTGTTTACGGCCTGGGACAGGGGCACTCATAAGTGTAGCAAAAATACCTTTACTCGTCGCATCCCAACACGGGGCGTATTAGCCCCCACCGGTCCTAGAGATAGCAGGCTGGTGTGTGCTCTTATGTGCAGGGGTGGATACGTTCAGTCGCTGGTGGCGGTACCCTGGATACGTGGCACATTTACTTGGCGGCGAAGCGCTGCACCTTCAGTTCCCTACCCGCACTATTTTCGAGGGGGTGACCGTCGGCATTAATGAGGGCGACCGCATCGGCATTGTAGGTCGTAACGGCGACGGTAAATCCACGCTCATGAAGATTCTGGCGGGGCGTCTTGAGCCGGACTCCGGGCGCGTGACGGCGCGCGGTGGCACGCGCATCGGGTACCTGGATCAGTCCGATGTTCTCAACGATTCCCATACGGTCGGTTACGCCCTGGTGGGTGATACTCCAGAGTATGAGTGGGCCTCGCAACCGCGTATTCGTGATGTTATTGCGGGTTTGGTGTCTGATCTGCCCTGGGATGCGCCGGTTTCTTCGCTCTCGGGTGGGCAGCGTCGCCGCGTGGCTCTGGCTGCTCTGCTGATACAGGAATGGGATGTGCTCATGCTGGATGAGCCCACCAACCACCTGGATGTGCAGGCAATTACCTGGCTTGCGCATCATCTGAAAAGCCGCTGGAGCAAGAACGCGGGCGGTCTGCTGGTGGTCACTCACGACCGCTGGTTTCTCGATGAAGTCAGTACCGATACCTGGGAGGTTCACGATAATATCGTGGAACCTTTTGAAGGCGGGTATGCGGCTTATGTTCTGCAGCGTGTGGAGCGCGATCGGCAGGCGGCCGCCGCGGAGGCAAAGCGCCAGAACCTGATGCGTAAAGAGTTGGCGTGGCTGCGTCGCGGTGCCCCGGCGCGCACCTCGAAGCCGAAGTTCCGTATTGACGCGGCGAATGCGCTGATTGCCGATGTGCCGCCGGTACGTAATACCGTGGAACTCAAGCAGATGGCGGTTTCCCGTTTGGGTAAGGACGTGGTGGATCTTGAGAACGTCTCGGTCACCTTTGAGGATTCTTCGCTGCCCGATGGTAAACGTGAGGTGCTGCGTCGCGTAACTTGGCGGATTGCGCCGGGTGAGCGCACCGGTATTTTGGGCGTGAATGGTGCCGGAAAATCAACCTTGCTTGCCTTGGTCACCGGCTCTTTGGAACCGACCGAGGGGCGTGTGAAACGCGGTAAGACCGTCAAGGTTGCCACCCTCACCCAGCAGCTGGATGAGCTTAAAGAGGTTGAGAACGACCGCGTGTCTGATGTGATCGGCCGCAAGAAGCGCAGCTATATTGCCGACGGTAAAGAGATGTCGCCCTCGCAGATGTTGGAACGGCTAGGTTTTACGAGCGCGCAGCTTTCTACCCCGGTGAAGGATCTGTCGGGTGGGCAGAAGCGACGACTGCAGCTCATGCTCATTCTCTTGGACGAGCCGAATGTGCTGATTCTGGACGAGCCTTCAAACGACTTGGATACCGATATGCTGGCGGCGATGGAGGATCTGCTTGATACCTGGCCCGGCACCCTGCTGGTGGTTTCTCACGACCGTTACCTCATGGAGCGTGTGACCGATCAGCAGTATGCGGTGATTGACGGGTCGTTCCGGCATCTGCCCGGTGGGGTGGACGAGTATTTGGCACTTTCTGCAGCGGGTCGGGGCGGTTCTGCCGCCGGTGCTGTGGGCGGTGCATCCGCTCCAATAAAAAAGAACGATTCTTCGGTTTCTGGTGACCAGGCTGAATCAACGAACCCTGATCCCAAGAGCACACCGAAAGTATCGGGGGCGCAGGCACGCGCGGCGCAGAAGGAATCCGCCGCGATTGAGCGTCGCCTCGGAAAATTGGGCGAGGAACAGAGCAAGCTCTCCGAGCAGATGAGCATGCACGACCCCGCCGATTACGCCGGGCTTGCCGACCTGGGGCAAAAACAGCAGGCGCTTCAGGATGAGATCGACGAGCTAGAGATGCGCTGGCTGGAACTCTCGGAACTCCTCGGATAGCCCGCTCCCCTGACTATAAAGGCTCTTTATACGAATAAAGCAAGTTTTCCAACACTTTATTTACATCAAGGGCTTTTTGCCAGACTAAGGAAGGTGCCCACGAATACACTCAATGGTGACTCTATGAGCTCCTGAGCAGTGGCACTAAAAGGTAGCGCCCAGCAAAAGCATTCCTTGTATCTTGGATTAAGTTCAGCAACGTTTTCGTCACCTTCACACTTCTATATAACTATGATCCGACGCCTACACATATAAATTATCTGTCATACAAAATATATTTACCTTCGAACCACATTCATCATGTGCTCCGCACGCATACGGTTAGTTTTTTCGAAACTTTTATCTGACATAAATTTATGCGCTTGTAAAGCTCGTTGGGTAACTTGGGCGTAATCACGGTTTAACTCAACTATTTTCTGAGCAACGGCAGATACATCAAAACGTGAAAATTCCCAGCCCACTCCCCGTTCCGCCAAAGGGGTGAGAGTATCATTGGAAAAGCCCGCAACAGGAACCCCCATCCCTAAGCTTTCAAAGTATGTGCAGGATGGGTCACCCTGGCGGTGCGGCAAGAGCATTATATCTACATAATCACGTACATATTTTTTCCACTCAGGGTCAAATTTTATAAATCCTAAATTTTGCAGGTTTGGGTACTGGTATTCTTGTACCAGATCACGGTATTCACCATCGCCCATAATAACGAATTGTATATCAGGGTTCAGAGTATATGTACGTGCTGCAATCTCAAGAAAAAGATCAGTCCCTTTAATGGCAGTCCATCGCCCTGAGAACGCTACTGTAATCCCTGCACCGTTCTTAGGCTGCGTAGATATCTGAACACTATCTAGATCATGTTGATATATGCGGTGATCGTAATATCGAATCGTATGTGGGTTAAGAGAACCATATTCTTTATATGCGCCGTCACCATTAATCTCTATTCCTGATGCGTTATAAATAAGCTGTTTAAATTTTTTATTTTGCCGCTTCTCCCCAACATAAATTCGAACTTTATCAATAAGACTGATATTTGGCTGTGAATAATATGCGTCTAAACGAGTTTTTGAGGTAAATTCGATGCTATAACATACAGGAATATTCTGAGCTTCAATTGGTTTTACACTCGGAGTTCCTAAAGTGCTAATAATATCAGGAGATAATTTTTCTATTAAATCAGAGGTAGGTAATTCAAGGTAAATAGAGTTGCTTGGAAGGTAATCACTTACCTTATCCAGGTTACGAGGAAATGTAGGGCTGTCATATTCTTGTACCCCCTGTAAAGAGGCCACCAACAGCTCCATATGTTTAGTCGTTTCCGCCAAGCTGTGTAATGTCCTATCTGTAAGATAAACCTCCCCTTGGTACCGGGTGAACGGCTCCGCCAGTATTGACAACATTTTCATGATGAACTATTTCCTTATGTACTGTAGGGAAGCTCCCGTGCAATCTCCGCTGGGGTCTGAGTTGCTATAGCAAAACGTCCGCGGCGGCGAAGAGCCGCAGCGAGCTCATCAGCTGCGAGTGCGTCCTCAACAAGAATAGCCACGGTAGGCCCAGAGCCAG
>ERZ772827.1083-NODE-1083-length-14121-cov-16.093701_pt1 | contig 14121 bp, 10 predicted proteins | sample MGYA00580850_ERZ772827 | MGnify/ENA primary metagenome ERZ772827 (study PRJEB29015, sample SAMEA2737950) | human oral metagenome | biome: human oral; feature: human-associated habitat; material: dental | place: China | collected 2145 ...
ACGACGGCCGGGGTGATCAGGCCCGAGCGGACGGCGAGGCGGTCCGTGAAGGGACCCGGGTCCACGCAGACGGTTCTCCAGCCCAGCGACACCACGGCCCGGGCGATCTGGTCGACGTCGTCGGCGGTGACGGCGTCGACGACGAACACCCTCCGCCCCTGCGCCCGCCCCCTGGCCAGCTCCTCGGCGACCCGCTCGTGGCCGGCCAGGACGTGGCTGAGGCCGATGTGCTCGAGCGGGAGGGAGAACTGCTCGGCGAACAGGGTGGGCAGGTGGGACTGGCGCACGGGGGTGCGCACGTCCTGGGCCACCGCGGTGCGCGAGAGCAGCTCGGAGTCGATCAGCGAGTAGCCGCCCACGACGATGCGCTTGGACTGGGGCATTGCCGGGACGATCACCGCGACGTGGTCCTCGCCCAGGGCGGTGAGCATCCCCTCGACCTCCGGGCCGATCCCGCCGCGGCAGGTCGTGTCGATGCGCTTGGAGAACTGGCGGGCGCCCAGGCGCATGAGCGAGCGCGTGGCCCGTTGGACCCGTCCGAAGGCGACCTCGGGCTCCATCGGGCGCGAGTCGGTGCTGGTGATGAGCACCTCCTCGTCCCCCCGGGTGTCCTCCTCCAGGGTGCGGTGGTTGAAGTAGACGCTCGCCTCCACGCCCTCGCGGGCGATGAGCGCGCCTACCGTCGTGGCTCCGGTGACGTCGTCGGCGACGATCCCGAGCGTGGCCATGAGCGGTTCCTTTCTCTTCTCGTTGCTGCTCTGTCCCTGAGGCTGCGCGCCGTGTCGCCGGGATCAGGCCCGCGCGGCCGTCTCCTCCGTGTGAGGGCGCAGCTCGGTGATGGAGAACATCAGGAGGAAGGCCGCCACCAGAACGGCGACGAAGTAGGAGAAGGCGACGGTGTAGCTGCTGGTCGCGTCCAGGAGGGCGCCCACGATCATGGGGGCGAAGAAGCCTCCCAGGTTGCCGCCGGAGTTGATGATCGAGATCGCGAAGGGGTAGGTGCGCGTCGTCGTGACGTTCATGCCGTAGGAGGTGAAGGTCGACCATCCCAGGTTCAGGCAGAAGCCGGTCAGGAACAGGCAGGTGGCCAGCAGGAGGGTGTTCTGCGGGACCACCAGCACGATGGCCATGAGGATGGCCGTGCCCAGGGCGGTGATCATCATGGTCGGCTTGCGGCGCGAGCGGAAGATGTAGTCGGAGACCCAGCCGCCGATCAGGGCGCCGACCATGCCGCCGATGAACGGCGTGGCGGACATCAGTCCCATGTTCAGGACGTCGTAGCCGCGGGCCTCCTTGAGGTAGGAGGGGATCCAGGTGATCATCCCGTACAGGACGTTGTTCATGAAGAAGTAGCCCAGCGTGACGCCCCAGATGTTCCACGAGCCCAGGACCTTCCTGTTGGTGTCCAGGGACGGCAGCGTGCGCAGCCGGATGACGCGGTCGATCCAGCCCATGTCGCCGAACGGGCGCTCCTTGCGTCCGGCGGGGGTGGAGGAGGTGATGTGCTCCAGCTCGGCGGCGTTGGTGAAGCGGCTCTGCGAGGGGTGGGAGCGCACGAGGAGGAAGAAGACCAGGGCCAGGACGACGCCGGGCAGGGCGAACCAGTGGAAGACGGCCCGCCACCCGGCGGCCTCGGCGATCAGGACCGCGATCATGGGGACGATCATCGGCGCCAGCTGGGTGGAGGCGATGTAGACGCCGGTCGCCGTGCCCTTCTCGCTGCGGGGGAACCAGGTGTTGATCGTCGTGGTCATGCCCACCGGCGTCGCCCCCTCGCACAGGCCCAGCAGCAGCCGCAGGACGATCAGCATGACGGCGGTGGTGGTGAACCCCATGGCGAAGGTGACCAGCGAGAACAGCAGGATGGCCACCGACACGATCGTGCGGGTCCCCCACTTCTCCATGAGCAGGCCGGCCGGGATCTGCGAGATCGCGTAGCCCAGGAAGAAGAAGCTCGAGATCGCGCCCGAGGCGAAGTGGGAGATGTGGAACTCGTCCTTGACGTAGGGCAGGACCGCGCCGATGTTGGACCGGTCGGCCATGCACACCACGTACCCGACGAAGATGATCGCCAGGACGACCCACCGGTAGGAGGTGGGCCGCTGCGCGGGCGCAGCGCTCCGAGGTGACTGAGACATCCGTGAACTCCTTTGTCAACGACTGCTCTAGGGGAAGATGTGTGCAGCATATTTGCATCAGTGGCGTGCGGTGACGGTAATATCGGGGCAAAGATGAGAAAATGTGTCATCTCGTGTGAGAGGGGGAGGCTGATGAGGCGCCGGACACCGAGTCCGCGCGAGAGGGCGCGGCTGGCCGATGCGGCCCAGATGTACTGGGTGGAGGGGCAGAAGGTCGAGGTCATCGCCCGCGCCCTGGACGTGTCCCGCTCCACGGTCTCGCGGATGCTCGCCCGCGCCCGCCAGGAGCGCATTATCGAGTTCACCGTGCACCGCCACGAGGACTCCACCGTCGCCCTGCGGCGCGACCTGGCGGCCCGCTACGGGGTCGGCGCGGCCGTCCCGCCGGTGGACGAGGACGTCCCGGCTACGGTGCGCCGTCACGCCGTGGGCGAGGAGGCGGCCGCCTGGCTGGCGGGCGTCGTGTCTCCCGGTACCGTCATCACCGTCTCCTGGGGCCTGACCGTGGAGGCGATGTCAGCCTGTCTGCGGCGCGGGAGCACTACGGGCGTCCATGTGGTCCAGCTGCACGGCTCGGGCAATGTCGCGAGCATCGGGGAGAACTACGCCGGGGAGGTCCTGGGGCGCTTCGGGGCCGCCTTCGGCGCCCGCGTCCACCTCCTGCCCGTCCCCGCCGTCCTCGACTCCGAGCAGGCCCGGGACGTCATGTGGGCGGAGCGCAGTGTGCGGGAGGTCGTGGCCCTCCGCGACCGCTCTGACGTCCTGATCACCTCCATCGGCACCTCGAACGGCGAGACTCCCAGCCGTCTGTACAGCTCGGGCTACATCACCCAGGACGACCTGGACGCCCTTGAGGCCCAGCACGTGGTCGGCAACCTCGGCTCGACGTTCTTCCGCGCCGACGGCACCTCCGACCGCATCGACCTCAACAGGCGCACCACCGGCATGCCCCTGGACCAGGTCCGCCGCATCCCGCGCAGGCTCCTGGTGGTGGCGGAGCCCAGGAAGGCGACCGCCCTTCATGCCGCCCTGGCCTCCGGCCTGGCCACACACGTCGTCGTCGACCCCGCCACCGCGCGCGAGCTGCTCCGCCAGGGCGCGCCCTCCGAGAGGCTGCGCGGACAGGCGGGACCCGCGAGCACGGCGTGATCGGCGCCGGGCGGTCGCTTCCGCGAGGCCTCATGGCAGGGCGGCGGCCTCGTCCACGACGGCGGCCAGGGCGGCGGGGTCGTGCGCGAAGCGGCCCAGGAACACCCCGTCAACCGCCGGAGCGAGCCGGGTGAGGAGACCGGGGCCTGCTGAGCCGCCGTAGACGAGGCGGGCTCCGGGCACCAGGTCCGCGAGCCGCTCCCGGACGGCCGTGCACACGGCCCGCACCTCGTCGGCGGGAGCGGGCGCGGGCGCGCCGATCGCCCAGTAGGGCTCGTAGCCGATCCACAGCTCCTGGTCGGTGGCCCGCCCTCCCAGGGCGGAGCGGATCTGCTCCGCGACTGCGGCGGCCGCCGCCTCGGGAGCGGTGCGCTCGGGCTCGCCCACGCAGAGCATGGGGACCAGGCCGTTGCGCAGAGCCGCCCGGGTCTTGGCCGCCACGACCGACTCATCCTCCCGGTACAGGGTGCGGCGCTCGAAGTGGCCGACCTCGACGGTGCGCACCCCCAGGGCCGCCAGGTCCGCCCCGGAGACCTCGCCGGTGCAGGCGCCCCGGTCGGCGGCGGCCAGGTCCTGCGCGCCCAGGAGCACGTCCGTGCCCTGCAGGGTCCTGGAGGCGGCGTCCAGGGTCAGGAAGTCGGTGTAGACCGCCATCGTCACCGTCCCCGAGACCACGGCCCCGGAGCCGGCGGCGATTCGGGCGGCCCGGTCCACATAGTCCAGGGTGCGGCGCCGCTCGAAGTACATCTTGAGGCTCACGGCCACAATAGTCATGACATTCTCGTTTCTTCAGAGGCTCTTACCGGGCAGGGGTGCTCGGGCCGACGGCACTGCGGCCGCCGGGTCAGTTCCGGGCGGCGAGGTGGTCGGCGACGGCCTTCATGAGGAGGGCGAAGGAGACGGCTCCCGGGTCGGGATGCCCCAGGGAGGCCTCGCCGTGGGTGCGCGCCCTGCCCTTCCTCGCCACGAGGTCCGCGGTGCGCTCGGCGTGGGCGGTCGCCGTAGCGGCCGCCTCCCGCCAGGCGGTGGCCAGGGCGGCGCCCGAGGCCGCGTGGGCGGCGAGCTCGTCGGCGAAGGGACGAGTGGCGTCGACCATGGTCTTGTCCCCGGGCCTGGCGGTTCCCACCGTCTCGAAGGCCCTGGCGGCGGCGGCCCCGGCCCGGATGAGGGCGTCGTCGTCCGCGGCCTCCTGGTCGCTGAGGGCCTCGCCGAAGGTGGTGATGGCCTTGCCCCAGGCGGCGCCGGAGGTGCCCCCGGCGCCCTCGGCCCAGGCCGCGCCGGCCTGGGAGAACAGCGTCGCCATCCCCACACCCGCGTCGAGAGCCTCATGGGCGGCCCGGGCCGCGGCGGTGGCGCCCAGGACCATGCCCTGACCGTGGTCGCCGTCGCCGGCGATCGAGTCGAGCCTGCCCAGCTCGGCCTCCTCGGCCACCGCGGTGGCCGCCATCACGTCGAGGAGGGTCGCTGCCACCGCGGCCTGTCGGGCGGAGTCCGGGGAGCCCGCCGTCAGGACCGTGGACGTCTCGGCGGCCACGACTCGCGCTCGGGCATGGGCGTCCGCGGGGAGGGCGCCGGTCTTGAAGGCGGGGGAGTCGGCCGCGGCGAGCCACAGGGCCTCCAGGTCCTTATCGAGGAACATCAGGGACAGGGAGGCTCCCGCCATGTCCAGGCTGGTGACCTGCTCTCCGACGACGGGGGCCACGATGCTCAGGCCGCGGGCCTCCAGCAGCCGGCTGACACTGGCGTATAGGACGAAGAGCTCCTCGTACTTGGTGGCGCCCAGTCCATTGAGCAGCACGGCCACACGGCCCGTGTAGCCCCCGTCCCGGACCGGCTCCTCGGCCAGGAGCCGGTCCACGAGGAGCTCGGCGATCTCGTGGGCCGTGGTCATCTCGTGGGAGGAGATGCCCGGCTCGCCGTGGATCCCCAGGCCCAGGGCGTAGGTCCCATCGGGAACGGTGAACAGCGGCTCGGCCGCCCCCGGCAGGGTGCAGCCGGTGAACGCCACGCCCAGTGAGCGGGACGCCTCATTGGCCCTGCGCGCCGCGGCCTCCACCGCGTCCAGGTCCCGCCCGGCCGCGGCCGCCGCACAGGCCGCCTTCACCACGAACAGGTCGCCGGCGATACCGCGGCGGTCGTCGTGGTGCTCGACCGTGTTGGAGGCGACGTCGTCCGAGACCGTGACGATTCGCGTGTCCAGGCCGGAGGCGACCAGGGCGTCGCGGGCCATTCCGAAGTGCAGGACGTCGCCGGCGTAGTTGCCGAACAGGAGCAGGCAGCCGCCGCCGTTGTCGGCCGCGCGCACCACCGACTCCACCTGGGAGGCCGAGGGGGAGGCGAAGATGTTCCCGCATACCGCTCCGTGGGCCATGCCGGGCCCCACCCATCCGGCGAAGGCCGGGTAGTGCCCCGAGCCTCCTCCCACAACCACGCTCACCTCGCCGTGCGGGCTGGTCGTCGTGCGCACCACGCCGCCGTGCACGGGCTGCATGTACGTCCTGTTCGCCGCGACCATCCCCCTGAGGGACTCGGCGGGGAACTGCCTGGGGTCATTGATGAGATGTGTCATTGCGATGTCCTGTCGTGTGCGAGTGAAGCGGGGCCTGCGGATCTGTGGCCCGCAGCATAGTGCTTGTCGTGGTGACCGCGGGTTCCGATGAGCGGTTGAGTTGTGACGCAGTAAAGTGGGAGAGTGAGACAATCGCTCGCCAGCATTATGTCCAGCCTCGGGCCGATCGCTGCTAGAGGCCTTGGCGACGACGTCCATGATGCTCTTCTTGCGATGCTCACCAGCGGGCGGCTCGAGCCCGACGCGCCGCTGGGGATCGATCGTCTGGCGCACGACCTCGGCGTCTCGCCGACCCCGGTGAGAGAGGCGCTGGCGCGACTCGAGCACACCGGGCTGGTCGTCAGGAGGGCGAACCGCGGCTACCGGGTCGCCCCGCCGATGTCCTCGGAGCAGGTCGCCGAGCTCGTCGATGCGCGGGTGGTCCTGGAGTGCGCCGCGGTTGAGAGGGCCATGAAGGACCTCCCCTCCCTTGTCCGGGATCTCCGCGTGGCGCTGCGCGAGCACGAGGCCGCCGCCGAGCGGGTTGTTGCCGACGTGAACCTTGACGACATCTCGACGGTTCAAGACTATTTCGTCAAGGACTGGGCGTTCCACCAGGTAATTCTCGACCATTCCAGGAATCACTACATCAGCCGTGCGGTCAATGAGCTCGGCTTCTCCGCGCACAGGATGCGTCAGACTCTCGGGGAGAAAGCCACTGACGCCGCGGTCGCCGTCTCCGAGCACCGGAGCGTGCTGAGGGGCATTGAGACCGGGGATGTGTCCGAGGGCCTTGCCGCTATGCGTGAGCACCTGCACCAGGTGGCGGTGAGGTCGTCTCCTCCCGCCACGGCCGCGGGAGCCCCGGGGAGGGAGTAGCCGGTGCGGGCCGGTCCGCCGGAGCGGCCCGCACCGGGCGTCCGTCAGTGCATGTGCTTTCCGCCGTCGACGTTGATGGAGACTCCGTTGACGAAGGAGGCCGCCGGCGACAGGAGGAATGAGACCACGGCGGCGACCTCCTCGGGCTGCCCGACCCGGCCGACCGGGATGTTGGAGGACATCTGCATCTTGCGCTCCTCGGTGAGCCTGCCGCCCATGATGTCGGTGTCGATCGGTCCGGGCAGCAGGCAGTTGGTGCTGATGCCGTACTGACCCAGCTCGCGCGCGCCCCCCTTGGTGATCCCCTGGACTCCCGCCTTGGCGGCCGCGTAGGCGAACTTGGAGAAGGTGCCGCCGCCGTCCAGGGCGGTGATGGAGGAGAAGTTGACAATGCGTCCGATGCCGTGCTTCTTCATCTGCTGGGCGCCGTACTTCATCATGAGCATGGTGCCGCGGCAGTTGACGGCCAGGACGCGGTCGAAGACCTCGGTGGTCATCTCCTCCAGAGGGGTCGGGCAGGCGATGCCGGCGATGTTCGCGAGGCCGACGACCGGGGGCATCTCGGCCTCGATGGTGGCGAACGCGTCCCGGACCTGGGCCTCATCGGAGATGTCGAGGGCCAGGGCGAGCGTCTTGACGTCGGGATACTCCTGAGCGAGCTCGGCGCCGAACCCGAGGACCTCCTCGGAGATGTCGACCGCCACGACGTTCCACCCCTCGCCGGCGAGCTTCCTGGCGGTGACTCGCGCGATTCCGCGGGGGGCCCCGCAGCCGCTGACGACGGCGGTGTGCTGCTCGGGAAAGACGGGTGTGGTGTACTCAATCATCATGACTCCTTTGTAATGATCTGCGTGTATGTGGATGTCGCGGTTCCGGTGGGCTCACGCGTCCTGCGCCTGCAGCGCGAGGGACGCCTTCTCCTCCTCGGACTGGGGGAAGAGCCTGAGGCCGACAATGAGGAGGAGGCCGATGAATCCTGCCAGCCCCAGGACGATGAGGCCGGCGGCCTCATTGGGGGCCTCGGGCGAGCCCCATGCGCTTTGCGCCGCCCAGGTGCGCAGGTTGGGGGCCAGCCATCCGCCGAGGTTGCCCAGGGCGTTGATGAGGCCGGTGGCGCCCGCCAGGGCCGCCCCGCTGAGGTAGCGGGTGGGAAGCTGCCAGAAGATCGGCTGGGCGGAGACGAAGCCGATCGCGGCAACACTCAGCAGGATCAGAGCCGGTACGGGGGAGCGGAGGAAGAACGCGGAGCCGAGGATGCCCGCTCCGGAGAACAGGAGCGTCATGGCGGCCAGGGCGTGCGGGGACCTGCCGCGGTTGGCCAGGCGGCTGATCACAATGACTCCGACAAGCGCCGCCGTCCACGGAATGGCGGTGACCAGGGACGCCTCGAGACCGGCCTTCTGCCCGGTCATGGTGGTGACCTGCTTGGGCAGGAAGAACGTCAGTCCGTAGACGGAGGCCTGGATGCACAGGTAGATGAGGCAGAAGTAGAGGATACGGGGGTCCAGGAGGGCCTGTTTCCAGGTCAGGGGCTTGGCCTGCTCCTTGGCCGCCTCCTCGATCTCGATCTGACGGGACAGGTGGCTGCGCTCGTCCGGGGTGAGCCACGCGGCGTGGATCGGCCGGTCGATGAGGATGAAGGGGCAGATGAGTCCCACGACGACGGCCAGCGCGCCCTCGACGAGGAACATCCAGTGGATTCCGTCCATGCCCAGGATCCCGTCGAGCTCTAGCAGACCGCCGGACAGGGGGTTGCCGAAGATGTTGGCGATCGGCAGGCCGATGTAGAACAGGCCGGTCGCCCACGAGCGCCGGGCGGCGGGGTACCAGTAGGTCAGGTAGAGCATGGCTCCGGGGAAGAAGCCGGCCTCTGTCACGCCGAGCAGGAAGCGCAGGGCGTAGAAGGTCATAGGACCCTGGACGAACATGAAGCATGCCGCGACAACGCCCCAGCTGATCATAATGCGGGTCATCCACCAGCGGGCTCCGACCCTGTGCATAATCAGGTTGGACGGGACCTCGAACACCGCGTACCCGATGAAGAACAAGGTCGCGCCGAAGGCGTACGCCGCCGTCGAGATCCCGTAGCTCGTCTCCCACTTCTCCTGCGCCCAGCCCAGGTTGGTGCGGTCGACGAAGGCGATGACGTACATCAGCAGCAGGAACGGGATAATGTGCCTGGTGACCTTCTTGAGCGCGGATTCGACGACGGCCGCCTCCGGCGCCGTCGGCGGCTTCTCGCCCTGAGCAATCATGGTGACCTCCTTGTCAATGATGTGCTGCAAACCTGTGTCTCCTTACCGCAGGGCGGCCTTGAGCACCTGGCGGATGTACCGCGCGTTCTCGGCGCCGACGCCGAGCCAGTCCGATCCGTAGTGCTCGGTCATGAAGGGGCCGCTGTATCCCATCCGCAACGCCGTGCGGATGACCTCGCGGTAGTTGATCGTCCCGGTCTGGAGCGGCGCCGGCGTCGACATGTATGAGCCGGTCGCGGGGTCCTCATCGCGGATGTAGTTCTTGATGTGCCAGTAGTTGGCGTACGGCAGGACCGTGTTGTACATGTCCGTGTACTTGGGCATCGGGCGGTGCAGGCGGAAGAGGTTGCCGATGTCGGGGTTGATGCCCACGGCGGGGTGGTCGACGTCCTTGTAGAAGGACACGGCGTCCTCGGGGGTTCCGACGAAGGTGTCCTCATAGATCTCCAGGCTGATCTGGAGGCCCAGGCGCTGGGCGTGGTCCGCGAGGTCGCGAACCCGCTCGATCGCCAGGTCGCGCAGGGACCAGTCGTCGTGGTGGCCCTCGGCCAGCCAGAACCACAGGGCGTCCTTCTGGGCCTGAGTGAGGGCCTGCTGGAATCCGATATTGACCACGGCGGCCCCGAGCTCGGCGGCGCGGTCGATCGTGCGGTGGATCGTCTGCAGGTTCCGCTCCCCGTGCTCGACGTCGACGACGCTGTTGCGCCCGATCGAGATCGCGGCGGTGCGAAGACCCGTATCGGCCAGGAGCTCCGTGTAGGTCCGGAGCTGCTCCTCCGTCAGGTCGGCCATCGGAAGCCAGTCGTCCATCGGGTCGATGCAGGTGAACCCGAGCTCGGCCATCTGCAGCATCTGGTCGTACCAGACCTTCGGGCCGGCCTCGATGATCGGCGTCCCGTCCTCTGCGACGGGGCCGAAGCTCGCCTTGCAGGCAATAGGCCATTCGTCTGCGGTGTACACGAAAGTGTGCTCCTTCTACGCGTCATTGCGTGTGCTATCAGCATAGATCCTATACGATCTACGATACCTTGCTCCGATACAGTGGTGTAAGTCACTATTTTGGGTGCTGGGGTGTGCGCCTCGGTCGCGAGCGCGCCGCGCCGTGGCGCGCAGCACCACTGGTCGGTCGAGTCGGGTGCCGCGGGGAGGACGGCGGTCCGGGGCCGGCGTCGGCCGCCGCGCCGGATGCGGTGCGGTGCTCCGGCGACCTGGTCGCGCTCGGCGGCGGCCTCGTGCGCGGCTCGGCTCGGGGTGACGCAGACGACCGGGCGGATCGCCGTCGGCCTGGTACACTTGGACTGCTCTTACGGGCAGGTTCTGGCGGTTCTTCGCGCCGCCGGTGACAACTTCACAGGGGATGATCGGTTTCGACGACGGTCGTGGGTTCAGGAGAAGCGGGTCGAGGATGCACAGTCATCTCGTCAACGCTCTGTGCGAACCAATAGGTGCCGATAACACTCGCACCGACTTCGCCCTCGCCGCCTGAGCGAGCTCCGAGGTCCGTCAGCCCGGGGGCTGCTTCCGCCCCGGTTCCTGACGTCATCCAGGAAGCCACTGCCGGGGTCCCTCGTCATCGGGGATCTCGGGACTTCTAGGTGACTGAGCCCGTCGGCGTCCTTGTTCGCGTGAGACGCCGGGGCTGAGAAAATCATGAGCGAACTGCACCCGGAGAAGTCCTGTTGCACCACCGTCGGACCGGGGTTCGATTCCCCGCATCTCCACTATCTCGCGCGGTTCCAGCGGAAACCCTCGTCACGGGGACGGGCGTGCCCCGCACGTGTCCCAGCGCCGCAGCAGCTCCCGGCGGGGGTCCTTGACGGCATTCGGGTCTTTCTGGCCGCCCGCCCCGAGGGCTCACCGGTTGGTCGCGTGCGCCTTGCGTGCGGTCTCGAGGGCCGACGGCAGGGCGGCGAGCAGCCGCTCGACGTCGTCGGCGTTGGTGGACCGCCCCATGGAGCAGCGCAGTGTTGAGCGCGCCGGGCCCTCACCAAGGCCCATGGCCAGCAGCACGTGGCTGGGCCGCGCCACCCCGGCGTGGCAGGCGGAGCCCGCCGACGCGTCGATGCCGGCCATGTCCAGGGCCATGAGCAGCGCCTCGGTATCGCAGTCCTCGAACCACAGGTGCGCCGTGGAGGCCACGTGCGCCGCGCCCTTCGGAAGCGTCGCGTGCACGCCCGGCAGCCTCGTGGCTCCCTCCAGCACCCGCCCGCGCAGCGCCTCCAGCCTGCCGGACTCCTCGGCCTGCTCAGCCACCGCCAGCTCGACCGCCAGCGCCAGGGCGCGGGCGCCGATCGTGTCCTGGGTCCCCGAGCGCAGCCCCCGCTCCTGGCGGCCTCCACCGGTCGGGGCGACCAGCGCCAGGTCGCGTCTGGCGATGAGTGCCCCGACGCCGATGGGCGCCCCGATCTTGTGGCCGGTGACCGTCACGGCGTCCAGCCCCCAGTCGTGCAGGCGCACCGGCACCTTGCCCAGGGCGGCCACGGCGTCGGAGTGCACCGGCACGTAGCCGGGCTCCGGGGGGCGCCGCGCCCCGCCGGCCTCGCGGACCGCCTCGACGAGACCGGCCATGTCCTGGACGACGCCGGTCTCGTTGTTGGCGGTCATGACGCTCACCAGCGCGGTCCCCGGTCCCGAAGCCGCCTCGCGCAGACGCGCCGGGTCGACCAGCCCGGCGTCGTCGACCCCGACCGCGACGTGCTCGGCCCCCAGGTGGGCCGCCGCGGTGCGCGCCGAGTCCAGCACCGCCGGGTGCTCAACGGCGGAGGTGACCACCCGGGGCCTGTCCACTCCGCCGGCCCGCGCCGCCAGGACGCGGCCGGCCACCACCAGGGCGTCGGCCTGCGTGCCCCCGCCGGTGAAGAGAACCTCGTGGGGGTCGACGCCCAGCGCCGCAGCCAGACGGGCGCGCGCCTCGGAGAGCATCGCTCCGGCGCGCCGCCCCGAGGCGTGCCGGGCCGCGGGATTGGCCCATCCTCCCGGGCCCCCGCGCAGGTCCGCGGCCACCTGCTCGGCGACCTCGGGACGCACGGGCGCGGTCGCGGCGTGATCGAGGTAGACGCGGGACGCTGCGGGCGTAGGGCTCATGGGCCCACTCTAGGGACGGCCGCGGCCGCCCGGGCGGGGTGTCGGGTGCCGTCGTGCCCGGCTCGACGCGCCCGGGCCCTAGGCTTGAGACCATGCGCACGTCACGAACCCGGCCGGTCGGCGCCGCCGTCGCGCTCGGGGGCGGCGGGGAGGACGCGTATGGCCGCCGCTCCCTGTCCCGCTCCACCACCGATCGCGATGCCGCACGTCGCGCCGAGCCCCACCTGCTCGACGACCTCGCGGCGGACCCCGCCACCCGCCTGGTGCTGGTGGACGCGCGGGGGCGCGTCGCCCTGGACGTCCCCGCCGTGCACCCCGATCTGCCCGAGGACGGCCTGACCCCGCCCGCGCCCTCCGACCGCGACGTGTGGCAGCCGGCGGACCTAACCGCCCGCCGCCCCCGGCTCGCCCTGCTGACCGCCGCCGACCTCGGCGGCGGGGCCCCGAGCGCCCTGGCCGGCCTGACGACCATCTACCTCGGCCGCGAGACCGGCACCGGCACCGGCGACGCCGCCGGGGCCTCCTGGCTGGCGGTCGTCGTCCCCGACGCGCCCGCGGGCCCGACCGACGCCGAGGGCGCCGATCGGGCCTACCGGGAGGTGACCGGCCTCCTGGAGCGCCACCCGCTGTCCGCCCTGCGCGCCGTCGGCCACGCCCTGAGCGCCCACGACGCCGGGCTGGCCACGCCCGCCGTCGCCCTGGCCGCCTGGCACGCCCGGGCGCGCTTCTGCTCCGTCTGCGGCGGGCGCACCACGGTCGGCCAGGCCGGGTGGGTGCGCCGCTGCTCCGTCTGCGGCGCCCTCGACTTCCCGCGCGCGGACCCGGCCGTGATCATGGCCGTCACCGACGACGCCGACCGCATCGTCCTGGTCCACGGCGCCCGCTGGGACCCCGGACGCTACTCCACGGTCGCCGGCTACGTCGAGGCGGGGGAGTCCGGTGAGGCCGCCGTCGTGCGCGAGGTCGCCGAGGAGACCGGCCTGCGCGTGGCCTCGGTCGAGCTCGTCGCCTCCCAGCCATGGCCCTTCCCGCGCTCGCTCATGCTCGGCTACCGCGCCCGGCTGGCTCCGGGCGAGCGCCTGGCGCGCCCCGACGGCGAGGAGGTCACCGACGCCGTCGTGCTCTCGCGCTCCGAGCTGGACGACGCCCTGGCAGCCGGCACCGTGGTCCTGCCCGGACCCACCTCGATCGCCCGCATGCTGATCGAGGACTGGTACGGCGGGCCGATCCGGTGAGGCCCGGTGGCTCTTGGCGGCCGGTGGCCCCGCGATGCCCGTGCCCGTCGGCGGCTCGTGGCAGGCTGGGCCGTGATGAGTGAGCACGTCCCGCGCCCCGCCGCCGGCACCCGACCGGGCACCCGCCCGCCCGGGGCCCTGCCCGGCCCCGCCGCGCTGCTCGACGCCCTGGACCCCGACCAGCGCCAGGTCGCCGAGCACCTCGAGGGGGCCCTGTGCGTGCTGGCCGGCGCCGGCACCGGCAAGACCCGCGCCATCACCTACCGCATCGCCTACGGGGTCGCCGTCGGCGCCTACCAGCCGACCCAGGTCCTGGCCGTGACCTTCACGGCCCGCGCCGCCGGGGAGATGCGCTCGCGCCTGGCCGACCTGGGCGTCAACGGCACCCAGGCCCGCACCTTCCACTCCGCCGCCCTGCGCCAGCTCACCTACTTCTGGCCCACCGCGATCGGCGGGCGCCGCCCCGCGATCGAGAAGTTCAAGGGCCGCCTCGTCGGCACGGCCGCCCACCGTCTCGGCCTGTCCGCCGACCGCGCCCTCATCCGCGACCTGTCGGCCGAGGTCGAGTGGGCCAAGGTCACCATGACCCTGCCCGAGGACTACGCCCAGCAGGCCGCCGCCCTGCGCCGCGAGCCGCCGGGAGGCCTGGAGCCCGCCACCGTCGCCCAGGTGCTGGCCGCCTACGAGGAGGCCAAGACCGAGCGCGGGGTCATCGACTTCGAGGACGTCCTGCTCCTCATGGTCGGCGTCCTCCTGGACCGCGAGGACATCGCCGACCAGGTGCGCGGCCAGTACAAGCACTTCGTGGTCGACGAGTACCAGGACGTCTCCCC
>ERZ772827.1085-NODE-1085-length-14115-cov-5.543528_pt1 | contig 14115 bp, 8 predicted proteins | sample MGYA00580850_ERZ772827 | MGnify/ENA primary metagenome ERZ772827 (study PRJEB29015, sample SAMEA2737950) | human oral metagenome | biome: human oral; feature: human-associated habitat; material: dental | place: China | collected 2145 ...
TGCGTGACTACGAGCCGGGCGACGACCGTCGCGCGGTGCACTGGCCGTCGACGGCCCGCTACGGGCGCCTGATCGTGCGCCAGTTTGAGGAGACGCACCGCTCGCATCACATGGTGCTGTTGGATACGCGCATCGACTCGTGGGGTCGCCGCGCCTTTGAGACGGGTGTGTCTGTTGCGGCTTCGCTCGCGATTGCCGGCTCGGGCGAGGCGCGTACGGTGTCGATGCACACGGCGGACGAGTGGATTCCCACGGGCACGCCGATGGCGATGCTGGATGCTCTGTCGGAGATGGAGACGTCGACGCGCTCGGAGTTCGCGGGTGTCGTTCGGCGCTGCATCATGGAGCGCGGCGGGATTTCGGTTCTGTCGATCGTGGTGAGCGAGTCCGTGGATGACGAGGAGGCGGCTCGCCTGGCCAATATTGCGCCGGTCGACGTGACCGTGTCCGTCATTCGTGTGGCTCCGGGGCGCGCGAGGCGCCGCCGCAAGATTAGCCGAGGCGTCATCATTGACTGCCCGTCGCTGGAAGATCTGCCGATGCTGGTGTCGAGGGGGGTGTCTGCGTGAGCGCTCCCGTTTGTCCTGCGGCCCATCAGGCACCGCCGCGTCGTTCGCGTCGCTCGGATACGTCCGAGACGACGATGGGCGGCTCGATGCGTCGCGCCGCCATGCCCGCGTGGTCGCTGCTGGTGCTTGGTGTCCTCTTCGTGGGCCCCATTGTCATGTTCGAGTCCGTCTTCGGCGGGGGAGAGGGCGCGATTGCCGCGGGCCTGGGTGTCCTTGTCGGTCTGCTCGTGTCCTGGGCAGCGTCGAGGTGGCGCTGGGACCTGCTGTCGATCGTGGCCTGCGTTGTGGCCGCTCACTTCCTGCTCGGTGGGCCCGCGGCCCTGCGTGAGACGACCCGCTGGGTCGTGGTGCCTACGTCCCGGACCCTCCAGACGCTTGTTATCGGCGCGGTCGAGGCCTGGAAGGACCTCTTGACATTGACGCCTCCTGCTGGTTCCTATGTGGGGCCGGCGATGGTGCCGTGGATGGCGTGCCTCGTGTGTTCGGTCGCTGCGGGCGTCGTCACGGTGCGCTACGCGCGCCCGATGTGGGGCTCGGCGGCCCTCGTCCTGTGCGGCGTGATTGCGATCGTGTGGGGCCCGACGAACCACACCCCGAACCTCCTCCTCGTCATCGTCTGGTGGGTGGCCCTCATCGCCTGGTGGTCGTGGGCCTCGGCGATTGGCCGGGCACGCTCGGGTGCGGACATCGTCATTGGTATGTCGGCGTCGACGACGTCGGCGTCCACGACGATGGGTGGGTCCTCGCGTCAGATCGTGCACGTGTGGTGGCGCGTGGGTATGGCCTCGCTGATGGTTGGCGTCATGGTCGCGGCCACGATTCCGGCGGCGTCCGTGCTGGGTCCCACGGCCTCGGACCGTGTCGTGGGGCGCGACGTTGTGGAGCCGCCCGTGGATGCGCGCGAGTACCCTTCGCCGCTGTCGAGCTACCGCCACTACAACAAGGACCTTGAGGATTCGTCCCTGATTCACGTGACCAACATGCCCAAGGAGGCGCGCGTGCGCCTGGGCGCGATGGACGTGTACGACGGGACGACCTTCGGCATGGGCGTGGCGAATGCGGATGGCACGGCGGGATATCGCCGCGTCGGTTCGACGATCCCGGGCCGCAACGCGAACGAGGCCGAGGTTGAGACGACCGTGTCGACGTCGCAGCTGCTGGGACCGTGGGTGCCCACGATCGGTCAGGTGCACGTCCTGGAGTTCGACCCGAGTGACCCTCTCGCAGCCGACCAGCAGAAGGGCCTGAACTACGACCTGTGGGCTGAGACCGCGCTGACGACGGGTCCCGCCGGGGAGATGGGCTACACGATGAGCCTGGCGATGCCTCGTGATCGCGCGGACTCGGAGTTCGCTAGCGGTGAGGCCGCCCGCTACGCCGGGGGCGACACGAACGTCCCTAAGGACGTTGACACGCTCGCAGCTGAGCACACGCTGACCGCGCGTTCGGACCTGGAGAAGGCCCGCGCGATTGAGAACTTCCTGCACACGGACGGCTACTACTCGAACGAGGACACGATTAACTCGCGTCCGGGTTCCTCCCAGGACCGCATCCAGCGCATGATTGGCGCGGACATGCTGGTGGGCGACGATGAGCAGTACGCGACCCTGATGGCGCTCATGCTGCACTCGCAGGGGATTAACGCCCGCGTCGTGATGGGCGCGTACCGCGAGGGAACGTCGGGCAACGTGGACCTGACGGGTGCGGATATGCACGCATGGGTCGAGGTCGAGTTCCCTGGCGTCGGATGGGCGACCTTCGACCCGACACCGCCGCGAGACCAGCAGCCCACGACGCAGGTCAACAAGCCGAAGTCCGTGCCTAAGCCGCAGGTTCTGCAGCCGCCGGAGCCCCCGGAGCAGCCGGTTGAGCTGCCTCCGGCTACCCGCGACCAGGCGACGGATCCGCACGATCCGAACGGCCTGCATATCCCGTGGATGGCGATCGGCACGGTGTCTCTGTCGCTGCTGGTGCTACTCGGCCCGGTGCTGGCGGTGCTCCTGGCGAAGTCTCGCCGCCGCAAGGCACGCCGCAAGGCTCAGGCCGCCGAAGCGGTGCGTGGCTCGTGGGATGAGCTGGTGGATACCGCGATCGACTCCGGCCTGGTCGTGGAGCCGCACCTGACGCGCCAGGAGGTCGCGTGGGCGCTCGCCTCGCAGTGGGCCCCTGATACTTCTGAGGGCGACGAGGCGTCGTCGCGCAGGTCCCGCAAGGCGCGCACGCGCTCGGCGGCGGACGTGCGCGTGCCCGGATGGTCGCTGTTCTCCGGCGCCGTGCCCCGCGCGGTCACGGTGGCGCGCCGAGCGGACGTCGCTGACTTCGCGGTGACCGGTGCGCGTGCGCAGGACGCTGAGCAGGCGTGGAACGACGTGGATGAGCTGCGCCGCGAGTGGGCTTCGTCGGTGTCGGTGTTCGCGCGAGTGCGCCATGCGCTGTCGCTGAAGTCGTTGCGCTGGCGCCGACGTGCACGCCGCCAGGCGGCAGCAGCTTCCGGTGAGGGGTGTCGTTCGCTGATTGGGCGCGTCAGTGGCCGTGGGAAAGGGAAACGTTGATGGATAGCGACGCTCGCGTCGGAATGGTGCCGGCGATACCGGGATACCAGTGGATTCGCCCCCTGGGGGCGGGCGGTTTCGCGGACGTGTTCCTGTGCCGTCAGGAGCTGCCCAGCCGCGAGGTGGCCGTCAAGGTCGCCCGTCGGGACCGCGGGGCGGACGGTGAGGCCGGGATCGCCCGCGAGGCGGACGTTATGGCCCTCGTGTCGGGGCACCCGGCCGTCGCGCAGCTCTACGGCGCGGGGCGTACGTCGGACGGTCGCCCCTACCTGGTGATGGAGTATTGCCCGGTCGCGAATATCCTCGATCAGGTGCGTGCGAACCCGATGGCGACGGATCGCGCCCTGTCGATGGTGATTCGCATGTGTGGTGGTGCGGAGATGCTGCACCGCGCGGGCTACGTGCACCGCGACATCAAACCGAGCAACATCATGATCAATGCCTACGGGTCACCGGTGCTGACGGACTTTGGTGTGTCGGAGCCGGTGGGCGCTGATCCGCGCAGCGGCCGGGATGCGTTTTCGGTGATGTGGGCGCCCCCGGAGCAGATTGCTGGCACGGCGCGTGCTCACCCGACGCAGGACGTGTGGGCCCTGGGGGCGACTCTGTGGACGCTGCTGATGGGCCGTTCGCCCTTCGAGGTGTTCGACGGGGATAACTCTGCGAAGGCGGTCGCTCAGCGTGTGGCGCGCGGACGCGTGTCGCGCATTGACCGCCCGGGTGTGCCTGACGCGGTGACGGCGATCGTGCGCCGCGCGATGAGCCTGGATCCGGAGCAGCGTTTCGGTTCCGCGGCGGCGTTGGGCTATGCGCTGCAGACGATTGAGCGGGAGATGCACCGCCCGGTGACGGAGATGAAACTGAGTGTCGTCGCCTCCTCGAGCGCGCCCTCCTCGGCCCTGTCGTCGCCCTCGCCGGCTGCCCTGGATGCGGAGCGTACGCGCACGCGCCGCGGGAGCTTCGCCGATGGTGCCCATGCTTCGTTGAACGAGGCGTGGGCTGGGAACTCGACGACGAGCCGTACCGGGTTGGTCGAGGGTGAGTCGAAGCGCCCCAAGTGGGTGCTGCCCGTTCTTGCTGTCGTCATGGTGCTCGCGACGGCCGGTCTGGTCGTGGCGATGCTGACGGGCGGCGGACACAGTATCCATGTGGGTGGTGCCTCGGATCCGACTGCCGGACCGACGAGCGAGACGCCGGATGGTGGCAGCGTGAACGACGCGGGAGGCGCGCCGCCCGCTGCCGTCGCGGAGGTCGTTGCGACCCCGAAGGGCACGGAGATCCTGTGGAGCTGGGACATCCCCCAGCAGGGTCAGAACAAGGCCGACCAGTTCGTCTTCAAGTACGTGCTGGAGCGTCCGGGCGAGGCCGTGGTCGCTGAGACCATGCGCCGCAACTCGCTGACGACGACGGCCGTGAGCGGCGAGAACTGCCTGACGGTCAGCGTCGTCGCGGAGTTGAGCGGACGCGAGTCCGCGCCGGTCACGCAGTGCGTGACGATGCCGTAGCCACAGATCGGCGAGGCGAAAGGACACCGTCATGAGACACGAGAATGCTCGACTGTTGCGCCGTTGCGCCGGCGCGGGGGTGGCTGCGGCGCTCGCGGTGGGCGCGCTGGCGCTTCCCGCGGCCCCTGCCTCGGCGGATTCGGCTATTTCAGCGGGGAGCAGCCCTTCTACTCCCACTATCGCCTGAATTCGATTCATTCGGCCGGGTATACGGGCACAGGCATCACGATCGCGCTGATCGACGGCCCCGTCAACGCGGGCATCCCGGAGCTTCAGGGCGCGCACATCGAGTCCTACACGCCGTGTTCGGTGAGCTCGTTGGACGCGCACTGGGATCATGGGACGGTGATCGCGCAGATCCTGGTCTCCCCGCAGTTCGGGGTGGCCCCCGGTGCGCGGCTGAAGGCGTACACGGTGTCGTTTTCCGGTGACTCGACGGGGCAGGATTGCGCGTTTCGTCAGCGGGCACGTGGGTATGCCGATCTGGCGTTCCTCATCGAGACCGCGCTGAACGACGGGGTAGCGGTCATCACGACCTCGTCGAGCTATCTGGAAAACAACTACGAGGGGATGCGGTGGGCTCTCGCCCGAGCCATCTCACAGCAGGTCCCGGTTGTGGCTTGTGCGGGCAACGATTCGACTCGGGATTCGACGGCGTGGTTGCCCGCATGGAGTGGCGTCGTGGGTGTGGCTGCGATTGAGTCGAACGGGCACGCGTCCGATTACACGAATTGGGGGAATCCCATTTCGACCGCTGCCCTGGGGCGTCCGATCGCGCGGTCGAGCACGTCGATGGAGCGTGGCGAGTGGTGGGGCACGTCGTTTGCTACCCCTATCGTCGCTGGCTCTCTGGCGTTGTCGATGGAGCGGTGGCCGCGTGCGACGGGCAATCAGATCATGCAGGGCTTGGCGCGTACGGGTGTGGGCGGAAATGGCGGGCAGTGGAACCCGTACACGGGTTTCGGGGCGCTGGATACGTATGCGCTGCTGACGACGAATCCGAGGGACTTCCCGGACGAGAATCCTTTTATGGACAAGGGGAATGAGTCGATTCCTACTCGCCAGGATGTGGCGGACTATTCCGATGGTGTGGTGGATCCTCGCCTGATCCAAAATGATCATTCGTACACCTACCGGGGGTTGGATGAGCGCATGGTGCGTGGCGATCAGCACGATTATCCCGTTCACCTGGGGACCAGCCCGCGCTACCACAAGAAAGTGACGGGTAAGAACAAGTAGTCGGCAGACGACGAACCCCTGCAGCCCACGGTCGTGTGGGTGCAGGGGCTCTCGTCTTTCCGCTTCCGGGTGCTCGCGCCTCAGGCTGAACGAGGCCGGGGCTCGGGCACGGGGGAGTGGCTACTTTCGGTGGTAGGCGGGGCTGGTGCCGATGTGGGCTTTGACGCCTTCTGCTCCAGCCGCGTCTTCGTTGACCCCGCGATAGACGTAGCTGTCATCGTAATCGATCTCCCAGAAAGAGACGATGCCGTCGATGTATTGCTGCACTTCGGCGGGGGTGGGGGTGGAGCCGCCGCCCTTGTCGGCCAGGGGGTTCTCATCGGGGAACTGGGTGGGATCGGTCTTCATCATCCCTCCCATGTTGAGAACGCCGTAGCCGGTGTATTGGTTCCACTCGTTGTTCAGGTTGAGCCCGCTGTGCGTGACCAGTTGCAGGATCTGGTTGGGGGTCGCCTCGGGCCAGCGCGATCGCGCCAAGGCGATCTGCCCGGCCACGATCGGAGTGGAGATGGAGGTTCCCCTCGTGTCAGTGATGGTACCGGTGTCGTAGTCACGTGCCTTGATGGGCCCGCCCACGCCCGCGGCGACGACTCCCTGGCCCCACGAGGAATAGCTTGCAAACTCGCCGGTCGAATCGACCGCGGAAACGCCCACGGTGCCCGACCACCAGGCCAAGGACAGATGGTTTTCGTCCCGCGCATCGTTGCCCATAGGACCCACGATGATGACACCCTGAGCAATGGCGCGAGCGATAGCCCACTTCAAGGGCACCTGTTCGTGGTTGGGGTCTGACGACGAGTAAGAGATGATCTGAGCGCCGTCGTTCATTGCCGTCCCAAATTGTGCAAAAGAAGTGCGCTTAAGACCCTGATCATCCTGCCTGCATTCGTCGGAAATTTTCTCGCCTTCAGCGGGCATGGCATAGGCGATGAGGGTGGCGTCGGGTGCGAGGCCGTAGTATTTGGACACCAGGACAGAGGCGATGGCGGTCGCGTGGGTCTTCGTGGCGTTGGTCGCTTCGTACTTGCACAGTGTCTTTGTGGTGATGTTGGCGCCGGCCAGTTCGGGTGCGCTGGTGTCGACGGGTCCGTCGATCATGGCGATGGTGACGCCTTTGCCGGTGTATCCCTTGGCTCGGGTGCTGTCGAGTTTGTAGTAGGAGAAGTATTCCTGGGTGGTGATGGTGTCGTCGGCCCTCACGGGGGCCGGTGTTGCCGTGAGTGCGCCCGTGGCCAGGGCCAGGGCGCAGGCGGCGGTGGTCAGGACGCGCGCGGTGCGCCCCGCCACCCCCGCGTGCGAGCGGGGATGACGGGGCGCGGAGTCGTAACGGGAGCTCACCACTGGCGCAGGTCCCATCCGTCGTCCTCCCGCTTGGCGGGAGCGATGGTGCGGTCCGTCCCATAGGTCTGGGACAGGGGGTTGACGTAGCCTGCGGGCAGATCGTCCTCATCCTCATCGACCGAGAATGCCACGTACTTGCGCTTGCGGCCCTTCTTATCGTCCTTGCCCATGCCAGCACCAGCACCCGCGCCGGCACCGCCCATGAAGCCACCAGTGCCCGCACCGCCGCGACCGGCAGCCCCAGCCGCACCAGCCGCGCCACCACCAGCACCGGTCGTACCGGTCACGCCCGAAGCGCCAGTGCCCGCAGCGCCGTTCGCGCCAGCCACAGAAGCGGGAGGAGTGTAGGAACCAAAACCAGAACCCGAATAGGTGCCCACGCGCAGGTTCGAGGCACTCATAGCGCCGGTGGAACCGGTCGTACCGGTGATACCACGCAGGCCGCCCATGCCCAGGCCGTTCGCCGAACCAGAAGCACCTGAGGCGCCGCCCAGGCCACCAAAGCCCGAACCCATGCGGGCGGCGCCGCGCATGCCCAGCGCGCCCGCGCCCAGCACACCTGCACCACCCAGGCGACCGGCCGTCATCGCGTCGGCGGCGGCGTGGTTGTTGAGGCGCCACAGAGGATGCAGCGCGTCGGCCGCGGGGGCGGGGGTGTGTCCGCCGACGACGCCGTTGCGATACGTGGTGCCGTTGACGCGCGTGTGGAGCAGGTCGGTGTCCATGAGGTCCTGCGGGTCGGTGATCGGGTTCGTGCGCGAACCCAGCTCGCCGTAGGGCAGTTCCTTGGTCGGCACAGCGCCCGAGGCGATCACGCGGTTACGAGCAGCGGCCGCATCGGCCTCGCTCCACCACGGCTTGTCGAAGCCGCCCGGGTAGCCCTCGCCGTTACGACCGGCCTCGCGGCCAAAGCCGTTCTCCGGCGTGTAGCCGCCGCCACCGCCACCGGGGTTACGGCCGCCGCCACCGCCACCGGGGTTGTCGCCGCCGCCACCGCCGCCGTCCTTATCCTTATGCTTATCCTTATCCTTCGTGGGATCGCCATCGGTCTTGCCGGATCGTGAAGCGTCTTTAATGTTGCCGACACCAGAACGCAGATTCCTATTCAGCGTGTCGAGGATGCGCTTGCAGGCTGCCTCGCGCGCTATGTTGTTCTGTGCCTCGACTCCCGCCACGTACGCGGAGCCCGTCGTGATTTTGACCGGTCCGGCGGAAAAGCCATCGCCTGGGGCGCTGGAGGGAACGGTCACGACGGGCAGATAGCCCATCGCAGCGGTGACTGGGTCCACCAGGGTGTCGGAGATCGAACCAGCCTCGCTCAGCGCCGTCGCCATGTCGTTGCGTCCTTGTTGGTAGGACTGATACTGCGCCTCGTAGCGGACGCGGTAGCCCTCGATGCGCTTGATCGAATTGTCCACCCAGTCGGTCATGGCCTTGGCCGCTTCGCCCTTGAAACCTTGGCCGTCGCGGTAGGCCTTCAGGCGTTCGACGGCCTGCTTGAAGCCCTCGATCGTCTTGTCGTGTTCGTCGTTCCACGCGTCGAGGCCCTTGTTCGCCTCGGCGGCCTTCATGAATTCCTTCAGGCGGTGGTAATTCGGAGATGCAACCATGATGATGTCCTTTCTGCCCGTCGTGGGACGGGATCAGCTCTCGTCCTGCGATGCCTGAGCCGGAGCAGTCGTTCCAGACTGTGAGGGGTCAGGCTGGCCCGTGGCCGCTCCAGTCTGCGAGGGGTCGGGCTGCCCGGTGGTCGCCGGAGGCGGGGCCGTCTGCGGCTCGGGCCGCTTATCCATGTATTCCTTTTCTTCCAGCTGCTTGGCGAGCGCCTCGGCCTCTGGGGAGTTGGCGACGGTATCCAGCATTTTGTTGACCCTGCTCAGGGCCTGCTGGTTGTCCCACTCGGCGTTTTCCGCGTCCTGCATGGTCAGACGCATGTTGGTCTCGAAGGTGGAGATGAGATCGTTTTCCTTCTTGAGGATGTCCGCCATGTCCTTGAACATGTCGGCCACGGAGTTTCGGAACGCAGCTGCACCTACTTCATTACCCCATGCAGAATGTGTTTGGGCGGCGCTCTGAGAGTAGGACGCACTTACAGTGGTCTTCACCGCATCCTTGCTTTCGTTGACATTGGTGGCCGCAGCCTCTTGGGCGGGCTTGTCGTACTCGTAGTCAGGCGATCCTGTCATGCTGAGCTCCTAAATGTTGATGGGGTGTTGTGGGCGCTGGTGCGCGCGGGTTGCTTGTTACTTGGTCCTGAAGCGGCGGACCAGGGGTTCGTCGGTGATCTCGGGGTTGTCGATCTTGAGGGTCCACAGGTAAGTGAGGTTGGAGCCGCTGCCTTCGATCTCGATGGTCCACGAGGAGTAGTACTGGCAGTCCTTTTCGACGCACAGGTCGTAGCTGTCCTCACCGAGGCGCCAGTAGTCGGCGGCCGACATCATGCCGTAGACGTAGTCGTCCTTGTTGACGACAATGGTGCCGTTGGGGTCCAGCTTGAACTTTTGCAGGCCGATGATGGCGGGTTCGACGCCGATGAGGTCCTTGCCGACCATGTTGTTCAGGGCGTTGGCCTTCTCGATGATCTTGTTCTTCTCGGCGCCGGAGGCGGAGTTCATCTGGCTGATGAGGTCGCGCTTGATGCCTTCGGGGATGTTCTTCATCGAGGCGATGTCCGTAGAATTCGAGCCTCCGCCGTCGGGCAGCCTAATGCAGCCGGTCAGGCCGACGGCCGCCAGGAGGAGGGACGACGCCGCTGCGAGGGTGCGGCGAGACACGAAACGGGACATATTTTCTCCTACTTTCAGACTGGTTAATCATATGCGACTGTGGGGCCGCCATGCCAGCAAACGATCAGGTTGTCGGCGGGGTCCACGCCATCTGCGCGGCGACCACCCCGAGGTCGCGGTGAATGACCTGAGCGCGGCCCGGAATAGCGCGCTTCGGCTTCACGCCGTTGATGATCGCACCCTCACTCGGGTTGCCGGACAGCAGGATGCCCGTGACAGCCAGGTCACCCATCATCTGCAGGACCTTCTCGAAGCTCGCTCGAGCCGCGCCACCCATGCGGCGCGTGATGATCAGGTGCAGGCCGATGTCACCCGCCTGCGGCAGCAGGTCGACGAGTTCCGCGAGCGGGTTGCCCCCCGTGGTGTTCGCCAAGTCGTAATCGTCGACCAGGACCCACAATTCGGGGCCGGTCCACCAGCTGCGCTCGCGAATCTGCTCGGCAGTGACGTTCGGTCCGGGTAGACGCTCGCGCAGGAACTGCGCCAGTTCGCGCATGTCCTTCATGGCGGCCTGGTGGTTCGTCATGTAGCGCAGCGTGTAGTCCTTGGGAATCTCGCCCATGAGCGAGCGCCGCATATCCAGCGCGACGATCTTTGCCTCGCCCGGCGTGTACAGGCGCGTGATCTCCTTGATGATCGACCGCAGGAACGTGGTCTTGCCCGTCTTCGAATCGCCGAAGAGGTACAGGTGAGACTCCGACCTGGTGTTGAACATGAGAGGACCGAGGCGCGACTCTTCCACGCCCAGGATCATGTCGCCACCGCCGCGCGGCAGGATCTGCTGCTCGGGCAGTTGCTCGAGGACATTGTCGATCGTGATCTGCTCCGGCAGCAGACGCAGCTTCGGGCCCTCGCCCGCCACCAGGTTCTCGCGGATCTTCTTGATCGTGTAGGCCACACCCTCGGACACGGTGGTCGGATCCTGCTCGGCGTCTGCGCGCGGCAGGCCGATCATCATTTCGTGACCAGCCATGTCGATGCCTCGACCCGGGCGGCCCTTCGGAATACGAGCGGCACCCTCGCGGTGGACGATCGACTCCTTCGGGTTCGCCGTGTGCAGTTCCAGGCGCGATCCGAACAGGTCCTGCGCCTCGGAACGGAAGTCCATCCAGCGAGAGGCAGACACGATGAGGTGAACGCCCAGCGACAGGCCTCGGCTCATCATCGTCGCCACCTGGCGATCCAGGCTGTCGAACTCGGAGCGCAGCGCGCCCCAGCCGTCGATGACCAGGAAGACGTCGCCGTAGCCGTCGTCGTAGCGCCCTTCCAGGCGACCGCGACGGTACGTGTCCATCGAATCGATGCCGTTTTGGCCGAAGTAACGCTCGCGGTCGTCCATGATCGCCGCGATCTCAGCGAGCATACGTGTGCGCACCTCCTCGGTGTCGCGCGTAGCAATGCCCGCCACGTGCGGGGCGTTCGCGAAACCGGCGAAGGTGCCGCCACCGAAGTCCATCACGTAGAACTGGACTTCCTGCGGCGTGTAGGTCAACGACAGGGCCTGCACGATCGTACGCAGCGCCGTCGACTTACCGGTCTGCGGGCCGCCGACGAGCGCGAAGTTACCGCCCGCACCCGACAGGTCCAGGACGAGGGTCTCGCGGCGCTGCTCGAGAGGAAGATCGACAGTGCCGAGGGGGACGCGCAGCGTGCCCGACTCGCGCCAGGCGCGCGATACGAAGCCCAGATCCGGGTCCGGACGCAGGTCCGGCATGAGGGTCGCGAAGGTGTCCGGGGTTTCCAGGGGCGGCAGCCACACCTGGTGGGCCGGGTAGCCCTTGCCCTTCATCTTGGCCACGGCGATGTCCATCTCGGACATGTCTGCCCACAGCTCGTCGCCCGCCAGGACGACTTCCTGGTTCTGGTCGACCTCTTCCTTCTCGCCCAGCGTGTCCTCGCGCGTGATGACGGGAGCGACCGTGAAGGGCAGGATCTCAATCGGGGCGGTCGGTGCCCCGGCGGTCGTGGCCTCGGAAATCGACGCGAGGGTACGCGCCGGCGGGGGAGCGGCCACGTAGGAGGCGCGGAAACGAACGAGGCCGTCGCCGCCCGCCTTCAGGAAGCCCGAACCGGGCAGCGGGGGCAGCTTCGCGGCGTCCGGGATGCCCAGGACCTCGCGCGAGTCGTTCTCGGTGAAGGTCTTGAGGGCGATGCGGTACGACAGGTGCGACTCCAGGCCGCGTGCCTTACCAAGGTCCATCTTCTGGGAGGCGAGGAGCAGGTGCACCGACAGCGAACGACCCAGACGGCCGATCATGATGAAGACCTCGCCGAACTCCGGCTTGGCCATGAGCATTTCCGTGAACTCGTCCAGGACGATGAACAGGGCGGGCAGCGGCGGGAACTCGTGCTTGCCGGCGATGCGATCCGCCTCGTAGTCGGACACGTTCGCGTAGTTGCCGGCCTGGCGCAGAACCTCCTGTCGGCGCACCATTTCGCCCTGGAGGGCGTCCTGCATACGGTCGACGAGGGAGAGCTCCGACTCCAGGTTCGAGATCATGGCCGACACGTGCGGCAGGTCCGACATGCCGGCGAAGGTCGCGCCACCCTTGAAGTCGACGAGAACCAGGTTCAGCTGCTCCGGAGAGTGGGTGAGCGCCAGGGCCAGCACGAGGGTACGCAACACCTCGGACTTACCCGAACCGGTCGCGCCGATCAGGAGGCCGTGGGGACCCATACCCTGCTGGGCGGATTCCTTGATGTCCAGGACGACCGGCGCTCCCTCGGGCGTGACGCCGAAGGGTGCGGCGAGGCGTTCGCGGCCCTCGCGGCGACGCCACTGCTTTTCCGGGTCGAAGTCGCGGATGTCGCCGATGCCGACGAGCTCCATGAGGTCCTTCTGGCGGGACTCGTCCGAGCGACCCACCGGGGTGTCCGCCTCTTCCAGGTTTTGCTGGTTGGCGAACGGCGTCATGCGGCGCGCGACGGCCTCAGCCTGAACGGCGGTGAGGCGGTCCGCGAACGCCTGCTCAGGCATGGAGTCCATCGTGACCACGTCGACCACGTCCGCGCCCTTGCGATCCGGGTTCGGGTGGATGAGTAGGCGCAGCGTCGTGTGCGAGGTCATGGGGGTCCACTCGCGGGCGCGACTCATGATCGTCACGCCCTTGATGCCGGCGGCGGAGCCGAAGGGGGACGAGGCCGGGAACTCAGCCCCGTCGCACACCAGCAGCAGGTGCGGGTACACGGGGATTTCTTCGCCAAATCGGAAGGCGCCGCGCATGGCGATGTCCGTTCCGATCATTTCCGCGAGCTCACCCGGGTCGGTCGAGATCATGCGACCCGGACCCACCGCGTCGCGCACGGTGGAGGAACGGGCCTGGGGCATCCACTTGACCCACTCCCAGTCGCCCAGGCGATCCGCCGAACACAGGACGGCGATCTTGAGCTTCGACGGGTCGATGAAGCACGCCAGGTGCATCATGATCGCGCGCATCTCGTCGTAGACGGCCTCGCCCTCGCCAGCGACCTCAATATGGCTGAAGTCGCCCAGGAAGAGGAACTTACCCACGTTGTCCGTGTGGTCGTGCACGTTGATGAAACGCTCCATCGCCGACAGGCAGACGACGTCCATCTCCGTCATCGGGTCGATCGGTGGACGCTCAAAGACGAGGCCGAGGGGCTGCGTGCCCGAGCCGTAGCGGAAAGCAAAGAGGTCGTAGGTGCCACCCTCGCGTGACCACAGGCGCGAGCCGTTGGCCGCCAGAGTTACGAGAGCGTCGGGATCCGGGTATACCCAGTTGTAGTAGGCGCGCTGCTTCTTCGCGACCTTGCGTACCGCGTCGCGGGTCTCCGCCAGGTAGGACAGGTATTCGCGGCGCTGCGTCACCACGCGCGTGCGGTACTGGGAGAACTGGCGGTACATGTTGAAACCGACCATGCCCAGCATGGCCACCAGCATGCCGCCGCCCATGAGCATCGAGTGCGTGTTGCCGCTGTTCTGCACGGCCATGAATACCATGACGCCCGTGGAACCCAGCATGGGCACGACCATCATGAGGACGTTGCCCATCGATGCGGGCTCGGCCTTTTCCGGTGGAATCTGGATAGCGAGGCTGCCGGAGGGCTGCTCCGGAGCCGCGGCACTCCGCCGTCTTCTGCGTGTAACCATGAGGTCTCCTCG
>ERZ772827.1100-NODE-1100-length-14030-cov-3.235850_pt1 | contig 14030 bp, 16 predicted proteins | sample MGYA00580850_ERZ772827 | MGnify/ENA primary metagenome ERZ772827 (study PRJEB29015, sample SAMEA2737950) | human oral metagenome | biome: human oral; feature: human-associated habitat; material: dental | place: China | collected 2145 ...
GGTGTCATTGGTTCGTTTGAAGATGGGTCGTAGAACTGCGTTTTGTAGGCAAGGCAGGCTTCTATTTTTTTATCTATGAAGTCCGAGATGTCTATTACAAAGTCAGGAGTTATGTTTTTCCATTGGATGTAATGAAAAACCTGTTTTGGTCGCCAGAAGGTTTGTAGGTTTCCTCCGTCGTCTAAGGTTTTAATTTTAATCAATCCTGAAAGGAAGCAGGCGTCGGAAGCTAATTTTGCTGCTTTGGCGTGGTCTGGGTGCCTATCGTCTATCGCATTTGCAAAGACAATTTCGGGTTGGTATTTCCTTATCATTTTAATGATGCGAAGCTGATATTCTTCAGAATTTTGAAGAAAGCCATCTTTCATCTTGAGGTTTTCCCTTGCAGATACCTCTAATATTTTCGCAGCATTAGCAGCTTCTTCTTTTCGGGTCTCGGCGGTACCACGAGTTCCTAATTCTCCCTCAGTAAGGTCTATAATTGCAACTTTTTTACCTTCGGAGATGAGCTTTGCAAGTGTGCCTCCACAGCCTAATTCTACATCGTCTGGATGGGCACCTATGGCTAAAATATCTACTTTCATAAGGGTTGTTTTTAATGAATGGATAAAAAAACTTCCTCACAGGGAGAAAGTTTTTTACAGTGTTTAATCTATTTATTTAATTGCTTATTCGAACTATTCAATTGTTGATTCAGGTTTATAGCATCTTGATAAGTACGGTTGAGCTCAAGAGATTTATCAACATAGGCTTTTGCCTTTTGCTGATCGGAGTCTTTTACCATATATGCTACTGCAAAATAAGCGTAGGAAAGAGGCTCTTTGTTGGCAGCTACTTCCGCAGGAGTTATTTTTGAGATATAATTCTCATAGGAGAGTTTTGCCATTTCATTGTTTTTCGCTTGCTGATAAGCATAGCCCTGGCTGTAATAAGCAGGAGCCCAGTCTGGGAGCAGATTAATCATCTTCTGCCAAGTAAATGCGGCACCATTCCAGTTTTTTACATTTTGGTAAGCATTGGCAAGTTTAAATAACGCATCTGTATCCTGAGGATTGGCAGCTACTTTTTTCTTTAAGTCCTCAATCTCTGGTGAGGAAGGTCCAGCGTTGGCAGCAGCTTCATTAGCAGCAGAAGAGCCAGAGAGTTTTATGAGCTCTTCATCCCATTTGAGGGTAGTGTCTTTTGCATTTTTAGCAATGGCAATTTTTGCTTTTGACTCAGTTAAGAGTTGCTGTTTTTTAGCTTCGTCTTTCTCGTCTTTTGCCAAACCTGCATCTATGAGCCCTAAAAGCCCTTGGTCGCTGGGTTGTATTCTCTCTTTCTCTGCTTTGGAAATGAAGTTCTCCATATTTTGCTTTGCAGAGGCATACTCTCCATCTGCGTAGTCTAAGTAGGCTTTGAGTTTGAATTTGATTACATCATCTACTTTGTCAAACACCTTATTGAGTGTAGCTTTGGAGTTCGTATAATCTTCATTAGTAAAGAAAAGTTTAGCGATTTCAAGTTGGGTATAAGGGTCTTCATCTGCGTATTTAGCATAGTTGATGAGGTCTTGAGTCGCCAACTGGTTCTGCTGGTATCTGATGTCATAAGCCGCTTTTACTTTGTATACAGGAGCGTAAGATGGGTCGGCAGAGATCGCTTTATCGATGTTCTGCTTTGCTTGTTGCCACTGCTGAGCTGCCATCCACAGGGAAGCCATACGGGTAAATACAGAGGCTTTGTTCCTCGCTACTGAAGCAGCATTATCATAGGCAGTCATTGCTTTTCCTGCATCTTTTTTAAGCCTGTAAGCATCACCGAGAGTGTAGTAGAAGTGAGCAGGTATGCCGTTTTTTTGAGCCTTCTCAATTGCCTTGTTGAGGTAGTCTATCGCTAAGTCAGGCGCATTGTTTTTCTCATACATTGTAAGGGCTTCGGCAGCTCTGTAGAGCACTTCGGTGTCTTTTTCGCGAGAGTCTTTTACGATGTTTTGTATTTCTGTAATGGCAGATTTATCTCCTTTCCCGAGTTTGATGCTCGCAAGACCGATTTTATTCAGATAGTTTTTGGAGTTGATTTTCAGACCTTTTTTGAAGTATTCTTCGGCTTTAGAAAAATTGGGTTCAAACTGTGTGATGTAGGTATTACCAAGGTAGAAATAGTTATCTGCATCTTTTGGGGAAGAGGAAATCATTGTATTATAAATTTCTCTTGCTTTCCCGAATTTGTGGCTATCCACATTTTGAATTCCTTCTTGTACGCTCTGAGCAAAACCGAGGTGGAATAAGAATCCTGCGGCTGCTGTAAGGGCAATTTTCTTTGGTAATTTCATTGTGAAGTTTTTTATTTAACGAGCGCGAATATATGAAAATATCATTCCAAGATAAAAAATGACCATTAATAATTGTGAATTGGCCACCAAAATAAAAAGTTGAGCAATTAATAGTTGTGAATTGGCCACCAAAATAAAAAGTGAGCCAATTAATAGTTGTGAATTGGTCGCCAAAATAAAAAGTCGAGCAATTAATAGTTGTGAATTGGTCGCCAAAATAAAAAAGCGAGCAATTAATAGTTGTGAATTGGTCGCCAAAATAAAAAAGCGAGTAATTAATAAAAAATCATATACGAATAAAAAAGTTACTGACAGCTCGGTAAGGGAGTTTATTAAAAAATGATATCTTTGCCGGCATTAAAAAAGTTCTTTGAATGTTAGGAAGAAGACAAATTAGGGAAAAAGTAGTGATGGCAGTCTATGCCTATTTCCAAAATCCAATACAGTTTAGTACACTGGAAAAGAATATGTTTACAGAGATTGAAAAAATTTTTAATCTCTACATTTATGAGCTGAATTTTTTGGTGGGCTTAAAGCAACTGGCAGAACAGCAATTGGAGATCGGCAGGAATAAATTCCTGAAATCTGAAACCGAGCTCAACCCCAACCGAAAATTTATAGACAACCGAGTGCTGGAACAGCTGGAAGCTAATACCGAACGCCTTGTATTTACAGGCTCTCACCAGGATTTGAAATGGGATTTGCACGATGACCTCCTTGTAAAAACTTTCCAAAAGATAGTGGCAGGCAAACGATATAACGACTATATGAAGTCTGCAGAAAACTCTTTTGAAGAGGACCAGAAATTTATCGGGAAGCTCTTCCTAAAATATGTGGCAGAGAATAGCGACTTCCATACTTATGTAGAGGACCGGGAGCTCTCTTGGGCAGATGATATACATATCGCAAACTCTATGGTGCAGAAAACCCTTGGCTTTATGAAAGAAGATGAGGCTTCTCATACGCTGATCAAAATGGTAAAAGACGACGAAGACCGCTCATTTGCATCAAAACTGCTGAGAGATACCCTCAACAACTTGGAAAATACGGAGAAAAAATTAGAAGAACGACTCCTCAACTGGGAGCTGGAAAGAATCTCCACAATGGATAAAGTGATACTCAGTGTAGCGATTTCGGAGATAGATTCCTTCCCGCTTACGCCAAGTAGAGTGATTATCAACGAATATATTGAAATATCAAAAGTCTTCTCCACAGACCGTTCCAATATATTTATTAATGGAATATTGGATAAATACATAAAAGATATCAATAGAATAGTTTAATTATTATATAAAATGAAAAAATTAATTTTAACGATACTTTGTTTAGGATTGTTCAGTGCTTCCGCCTGCAAAAAGGAAGAAAAAGTAGAAATGGACAGCTCCGAACTTATAGAGCAAATGGTGCAGGAAGAAGCTGAGGTTAATGATATGGAGCAACCTTCCGAGCTTACTTCTCTTGCGCTGTCTGAAAACAGCCACGATTTCGGTGATGTGAAAAAAGGCGAGAGCGTAGAGCATACTTATGAGGTTACCAATATTGGAAATAACCCACTTGTGATTTCTAAAGTAGTGCCAGGCTGTGGTTGTACAGCGCCAGCTTATACCCAAGAGCCCATACTCCCTGGAAAGAAAGGGCAGATTACCCTAAAATTTAATTCCTCCAATTTTGAAGGAGCACAGCAAAAACAGGCGCAGATTTTTGCCAATGTAGAGCGCTCGCCTATTATGATTAGTTTTACAGCGAATGTAATTAAACCTTAAATATTAAATAAAAATGTTATCTATATTACAAGCACAGCCAGCGGGAGGCGGAGCACAGATGATTTTCCTTTTTGTAGCGTTTATCGCTTTTATGTATTTTGTGATGATTCGCCCACAGATGAAAAAGCAGAAGCAGGAGAAAACCTTCCAAGAGTCATTAAAAGTAGGGAGTAGAGTGGTTACCACCTCAGGGCTCCACGGGAGAATAGCCCAGATACAGGAAGATGGTGTAGTGATAGAAACCCTTTCTGGAAAGCTGAAATTTGAAAAGGCTGCCATATCCAGAGAATATACACTCGCGAGATTCCCAGAAGCAGATCCAAAAGCTGAAAAGAAAAAATAATAAAAAATAAACACCGCTTTAAATTTTAAAGCGGTGTTTTGATTTAATGTTATAAGTAAAAAGTTATTTAAAAGCATATTTAAACCCTATGCTAAATCTTCCTGCAATGAAGTTAGATTCTTGCGAAAGGTTCCACAAAGGTTTCCAGTCAAAGTGCATTGCAAGAGGAGCACTTGGGATTTTAAATTCTAAGCCCACTTGCGGTCTAAGAGCGAATAATGCATTGCCTCCACCTTTTGGAAAAGAAATATTAGGTCCGATACCCACATACCAAGCCAGACCTCTTGCACCAGGTATAGGCTCGTTATAGGTATAGTTTACTCCAATAGATGCAGAGATACCCTTACCGAAGAGGAGCTGACCATCAAGAGCACTGTTTTTATTAAAGAAGTGTTTTACTTGTGGCCCTACGTATGTACCTCCATCTCCCAAGTCTATATTAAGCCCCAAAGAAGTTCTGTAAGACTGTGCCTGTACATTAGAGATGCTTAGCATCCCGAATAGCGCGATAGCTACTGCAAAAATGTTTTTTTTCATAATTTATAATTTTTTAAAAATTTTCTATAAGTTAATGGAAACGCCTATGCTTCCGTTATTTCCTATTTCGGCAAAGGCTCCAAATTTCTCAGTGAAGTAATACCTCACTCCTAAATGTACACCTAAACCGAAAGAATTACCCAATACACCTATATCTGCACCAGGATAAATATCTAATTGGTCAGAAAGTTGGAGTGCATCTTGAAGGTGGAAATTTACTCTCCCGAAAATAAAAAAATCGTTATCTTTCTTATTATCAAAGTAGAGATTAAGACCTCCACCTACGGAAATAAGGTCGGACAAGCCATAATCATAAGTTCCCGTAATTCCTACTCCATTACCCCAGGCACTGAAACCTGCTTGTGCTTTTTGGTCTCCTGCGCCATTCCATGCTTGGCTATGAAATAATTGTGCCATAAAAAACATAGCAAGGCTTATCATTACCTTTTTCATTATATCTGAATTTATAAATCCATTAACAGAATTTGTATAAGTTTAGTATTTTATCTGAATAATTTTTTTGTTTAAAAATAGTACTCTTTATTATCTAATGCTAAAAATAATCTTTCCTAAATTTGCGAGTTGAGTATGATAAATTTTTTATCGAATAAATGAATTACTGGCATATACAGCTTCATCCCAATAAGATGAATTGGGGAGTAGAGGAAATCAGGAATATACTGTCTCAAAACCTTATTGGGTGCAGTGGAAAGCCCATTGCAGAATTTTATAAAATTCAAAAAGGAGATAGGGTACTCGTGCGCCATGGAGCTAAAGTGATCGCATTGGTAGAGGTAATAGGCAGTCCTAAAACTACTCCTGAAAGCATAAAAAATGAATGGATTTGGTTTACGGACTGCTGCGAGGTAGAGGTATTAGCCTATTGCGAAAACCTCTCTGTAAAGGGAAAAGGCTGGTATTTACCAACGACCCTTCAGCAGATTAAGAAGAGCAATGAAACGGCTCACAGTTTTATAGAAAATTTGTATAACGAAATATCTAAATAATGAAAATACTCATCGTAAATGGTGCAAACCTTAATCTTTTGGGTAAAAGAGAGCCCGAAATATATGGCAGTACGACTATGGAGGACTACCTCGCACAGCTGAAAGACGAGTTTCCACAGCACGAGATTCTCTATTTTCAGTCTAATATAGAGGGGGAGCTAATCAACCGACTACAATCTGAGGATTTTGATGCTTTGGTGATTAATGCTGGAGCTTTTACTCATTATTCTTATGCGATTGCCGATTGCCTTAAAAATATCTCTAAACCCAAAGTAGAAGTGCATATCAGTAATATCTATCAGCGAGAGGAGTTTCGGCAGAAGTCTGTAACCGCAGCTTATACCGATGCTTTGCTCTCTGGATTTGGTCTTAGGGGGTATTCACTGGCTGTGGAGTATTTGGTAGCAGAGCGATAAATTTATTTTTCGTCTTAAGACTTACCATTAAATATAAAATCATTACTTTTGTCCCTAAAATTTTAAGAAAATTATGGCAGAATATACTTTCCGTGAAGTGATTGCTCAAGCAATGAGCGAGGAAATGCGCAAAGATGAATCCATTTACCTTATTGGAGAAGAAGTAGCAGAGTATAACGGAGCTTATAAGGCTTCCAAAGGTATGCTTGATGAGTTTGGACCTAAGAGAGTAATAGACTCTCCTATTGCTGAGCTCGGTTTTGCGGGTATCTCCGTAGGTGCAGCGATGAATGGTAACAGACCTATTGTAGAGTTTATGACTTTCAACTTCTCTCTTGTGGGGATAGACCAGATTATTAATAATGCTGCGAAAATCCGCCAGATGAGCGGTGGGCAGTGGAATTGTCCAATCGTATTTAGAGGGCCTACGGCATCTGCTGGTCAGCTCGGTGCTACGCACTCACAAGCACTTGAAAGCTGGTATGCCAACTGCCCAGGTCTGAAGGTTGTAGTACCTTCTAACCCGTACGATGCAAAGGGCTTGCTTAAATCTGCTATACAGGACAATGACCCAGTAATTTTTATGGAATCTGAGCAGATGTATGGCGATAAAATGGAAATCCCAGAAGAGGAATACTACCTGCCACTTGGTAAAGCAGATGTAAAGAGAGAGGGTACGGATGTAACCATTGTTTCTTTTGGCAAGATAATGAAACTCGCACTACAAGCAGCGGAAGATTTAGCGAAAGAAGGTATCTCTGTAGAGGTAGTAGATCTTAGAACTGTACGCCCATTGGATTATGATACTATCCTCAACTCTGTGAAGAAAACCAATAGATTGGTTGTATTGGAAGAGGCTTGGCCTTTCGGTTCTGTGGCTTCTGAGATTACTTATATGGTACAGCAAAAGGCATTTGACTACCTTGATGCGCCTGTTAAGAGAATTACAACGCCAGATGCGCCTGCTCCTTATTCTGCAGCATTGTTCGCAGAGTGGTTCCCAAAATTGGAAACCGTGAAAGATGCCATAAAAAAGGTACTTTATGTAAAGGCATAATAAGGATTTTAAATATTAAACAAAGGAAAGTCTCAGCAATTTTTGTTGAGGCTTTTTTATGCTTTTAGCTTGGCTTAATGAAGCAAGCACTCTTTTTTATTTAACTAATAATTTATATTTATTCTACGATGTTTTTTTGTAACAATGGGGGTGTTTAATGTACCAATTAGCCAATAATACTATTAATTCAATTTTATAAACTTATTTATATGAAGAAAACTATTGTTATTTTATCATTGCTAAGCGCAGGAATATTTTATGGGTAGGAGAAGGATAGCCTGTCCTTACCATCTAAGGAGATATAGGAAGTTCTCCTAAAAGCACAGAGAAAGAAACAGTATGCTGATAAAGCAGTGTATTCGTTTGACCAAGATGCGATAAAAAGCGCTCGGCATTCCAAAGATTTACTCGTAACGCTTCCAGAGCTGAAGCACGACCCGCTGTCTAACAAGATTGCTAGTATAAAAGGAGGTACAGTGCTGTTCCTTATTAATGGGATAGAGGCGAGCGATGCACAGTTGCAGTCCGTACAGCCAGAGAATGTGGTAAAGGTAGAGTATTTTGATATCGTCCCTACCCGATGGGAAGGCAGAGCGGAGACCCTCGTAAATGTCATTACCCGAAATCCCGAGCAGGGGCTCAGCTATGGTGCAGATGTATTTGGGGCATTCAGTACGGGTTTCTTAAATGCAACAGCCTACTTTTCTCATACGCGTGGAAAGCACGATTTTGGGCTGGAATATGTTATTTCCCTTAGAGATTATAACAACCGAAGATATGATAATACCTATGAATATCTGCTGCACTGAGACCGATACAAATCTACCAAAGTACTGAGAGATCACTTCGGATATACCTACCAAGATGCAGCTTTCAGATATACCTTTGTGCCTTCGGATAAGCAGACTTTTCAGGCAAAACTCATCTTTAATAGAATGGATGCTTTTAGCAAAGGGAATGGTGACAATACTTTTGAGCAGGGGAGTATTTCTACGCAGGATAAAATCTATGATTACAGCTCTCAGCATAACCTAAAACCTACCTTAGACCTCTATTATAGCAATAAGCTAAGCAAGAAAGATGAGCTTATCTTTAACCTTGTAGGCTCTACCTATAATAATAAAACCTACCAGGACCAGAGAGAGTGGGTAGCTTCTACTGGGGTAGATATTTTTAATAACAGAATGTACCTTACCACGAATCAGTCCGCTTTTGTAGGGGAGGTAGTCCATCATCATTCCTTTCAGAAGATGAAGCTAAGCTCTGGCTATAAGGTTGCCAATAACCATATCTCTAATGACTTGAGCAACCTTGCGGGGGATAGTGAGTACAGTGTAAATTATTTCAGTCAGTATTTCCATACGGAGCTCAGTGGCTGGCTTGGGAAGAAATTCGCTTACCGATTAGGTGCGGGGCTTATGCACATCCACAACCGAAGTGAGAAAGAAACTTTTAATGACTGGACTTTTACCCCAAGGCTCGTTCTCCACTATAAACTGAATGCTCATAAGAGCCTAAGGTTTAATTCCTCCATCTTCCCTGGTTCGCCTTCCAGTGCGTAGCTCAGCTCTAATGTTATCAATATAGTTCCCAATATCATAAAAACAGGGAATCCTTACCTTAAATCCAAAACCACTTGGAGAAACAGCCTTACCTATTCCTATAATTCCAAGTATCTTGATGTGAATGCCTCACTCTCTCATATTTTCATCAATAATGCAATTGAGCAGATGTATATATACGATGCTCGTTTTAATAGCTATGCGCTTACCTATCAGAATGCTGATTATCATCAAATCTTGAGTGGTGAGATTTCGGGTGCTATCAAGCCTTTGGGCTCAAAGCTCCTTACCATCAAAACTGCTCTTAAGCCTACCTCCGAGAGCATACTGCTGGCAAATGGTAATAAAAAGACCAATGAGTTTATAGGAAACACCTTCACCCTTTCTTCTCAGTACAAGAACTTCTTTTTAAATTACGAGTTTAATATCCCTGTCTACTCCATCGGAGGGGCATTTCTCAATACCAATGAGAACCAGAATCACCTTATTCTTGGCTATTCTCATAGAAACTGGATGTTCAAAGTTGCCCTTCTCTTCATCGGCACCCCTTCTGAATATAAAACCAAAAGCCAAGAAGGTAGCCTTGTAGATTATATGGGACATACCCGTATTTTCAATAATAAAAATATGCTGAGCTTTGGTATAAGCTATAACTTCTCACGAGGGAAAAAGACAGATATTGATAAAAAAGTGGAAAATGAAACCCCAGAATCTGCAAACTTCTAAGAGGGAGGCATTGCCTCTTCCTTTACTGGGGTCTCTGACCCTAATAGCAGTGCTTTATTTAAGGCATTGCTTTTTTGTAGATAATTTAAGAGCGTAATCTTAATTAATAAAAGAGACAATGTCTCAAAATTTTAAGCAAAAAAGAAGGCTAAGCCCTCTAAAATGTTTAAATTTGTGAGCAGTAAAAATCAAATACTATGAGTTATATTTCATTTATTGAAGCAAGACAGATTTTAGATTCCAGAGGTAACCCTACTGTGGAAGTAGATGTGTTTACCGAAAGTGGTGCAATGGGTAGAGCTGCCGTACCATCAGGGGCGTCTACTGGCGAGCACGAAGCTGTAGAACTAAGAGATGGCGGTAACGAGTACCTCGGCAAAGGCGTACTGAAAGCCGTAGAAAATGTACGAGAGGTAATAGCCCCAGAAATTGTGGGGATTTCTGTTTTTGAGCAGAACCTTATCGACAGTATTATGATTGAATTAGATGCAACTCCAAACAAGGGAAACCTCGGAGCAAATGCTATTCTCGGAGTCTCTCTCGCAGTAGCAAAAGCAGCAGCAGCAGAGCTGAAACTCCCGCTCTATAAATACATCGGTGGGGTAAATGCTAAAACCCTCCCTGTACCGATGATGAATGTGATTAATGGAGGCTCACACTCCGATGCACCTATCGCTTTCCAGGAGTTTATGATTATGCCAGTGAAGGCAGATTCTTTCTCCCACGCATTGAGAAAAGGTACTGAGGTGTTCCATAGCCTGAAATCTATCCTGAAAGCTAGAGGTCTCTCCACTGCGGTGGGAGATGAAGGAGGCTTTGCTCCAACTTTTGACGGTACAGAAGATGCCCTCGATACCCTGCTAAAAGCAGTGGAAAAGGCAGGCTACAAACCTGGGGACGATTTTATGTTTGCCCTTGATTGCGCTTCCTCCGAGTTCTACAAAGACGGAATCTACGATTATAGAAAGTTTGAAGGCGATAAAGGTGCCCATAGAAGCCGTGAAGAGCAAGTGGATTACCTCGCTGAGCTTACCAATAAATACCCTATCATCTCAATAGAAGACGGTATGCACGAGGATGATTGGCAAGGCTGGAAGCTCCTCACCGATAAAATCGGTAGCAGAGTACAGCTCGTAGGAGATGACCTCTTTGTAACCAATGTAGAGCGACTTTCCAGAGGAATAAAAGAAGGTGTAGCCAACTCAATCCTTGTAAAAGTAAACCAAATCGGTTCGCTTACCGAGACCTTAGATGCGGTTCAGATGGCGCAGAACAATAGATATACCTCAGTAATGTCTCACCGCTCTGGTGAAACCGAAGATGCTACCATAGCAGACCTTGCTGTGGCATGCAATTGTGGACAAATCAAAACAGGTTCGGCTTCTCGTTCAGACCGAATGGCGAAATACAACCAACTCCTAAGAATAGAAGAAGCACTCGGAGATACCGCTGTATTCCCAGGTCTTGATGCCTTTAAAGTGAAAAGATAGTTTCATTTTTTTAAATTTTTGAATTGTTATTAGGAAGCCTCGCGTATGAGCGAGGCTTTTTTAGTTGGGTTTTATAAGGGAAAATAATTGTGATTTGTTAAATGTTCTATCAAATGCTTTTATAGTTCGTTTTCTGTTTTGTAGTTAATAAGCAGTGGTTTGTGAATATTTTTTTGAAATGTTTTTTCAGGGAATTTTAAATGTTGGAAACTTGTTTTGTTAAATGTCTCATATCCTAAGTTCCTCCCCATACAAGATTAAATTTATTCAGTAAGCAATAAAAAAGTCTCCATTAAATCAATAATGGAAACTTTTTTGCTTAACGCCTAAAGCTTATTGCCTGCTGCACAAAGCCTACTGCCTATCTATAAATAGGGGTAGGATAAGTACCTGGCACTAATATGCTGCTATCTACATCTTGGATGTTTCTATGCCCTGCGAATGCCATAGTGGTATCCATTTCATCGTAGAGGATTTGTAGGGCACGGGTTACTCCCTCTTCGCCATACGCACCTAAGCCGTATACAGGTGCTCTACCGAGCATTATACCTCTTGCACCCATTGCCCAGGCTTTTAGCATATCTTGCCCGGAGTAGAAGCCAGAGTCTATCCAGACTTCTGTTTGGCTACCCACAGCGCTCACGATATCTGGGAGGGCTTTTATTGTGGAAACGGTATCGTCCATTTGGCGACCACCGTGGTTAGACACGATGATAGCGTCTGCTCCATATTTCACGGCTTGCTCGGCATCTTCTGGGAGCATAATCCCTTTTAAGATGAGCGGTCCGCCCCAGAGTTCTTTTATCTCTGCGATGTCTTCCCAGCTGAGGGATGGGTCAAACTGCTCCTTAGTCCAAGAAGAGAGAGAGGAGAGGTCGCTTACATTCTCTGCGTGCCCAGCGATGTTTCTAAATGTCCATCTTCTGTTTTTAAGATAGCGAAGTCCCCAAGGGATTTTTGTAGAAAGGTTGATGAGGTTCGGGATGGTAAATTTAGGAGGTGCAGAGAGTCCGTTTTTAATATCTCTGTGTCTGTTGCCCAGTACTTGCAAATCTACGGTAACCATCAGTGCGGAGCATTTTGCTTCTTTTGCTCGGCGGATGAGGTCTTTCATAAACTTTCGGTCTCTCATTACATACAGCTGAAACCAGAATGGCTCTATACCTGCCTCTGCAAGGTCTTCTATGGAGCATATAGACATTGTGGAGAGGGTAAAAGGGATGCCGAATTTCTGAGCGGCTCTTGCCATATGGATTTCTCCATCAGCCCACATCATTCCCATAAAGCCTACGGGAGCAGTCATTGCAGGGAATTTTACCGTTTGCCCGAGGAGTTTCGTCTCTAAGGTACGGTTGTCCATATCCACTAAAATCTTTTGGCGGAATTTTATTGGATCAAAGTCAGTAACATTTTCTCGATAAGTAGATTGAGACCAGGAACCTGTATCTACATATTCATAGAACATTTTTGGGACATTGCTATAGCATTTTACTCGCAAGTCCTCAATGTTTGTCATTTTAGATAAATCTCTCATTTGATTATAATTTAATTTTCTTTTACGGATATAAATATACTCACTTCCGAAGGCTTGTCTGTATAAACCTCAAAATCGTAAGTATAAGCACGGTGGAGGTCTTTGTCTCTCTGCCAAATCTCCTCCCAGGTATTAATAATAGCCGCAGGCATTTCTCCTTTGGCTATAAATTCAGTGAAATATTCTTCTGGAAAAGCTCTTCCCACAAGCCCCTCAGGGATATGATGTAAAGAGCTTACTTCCATTCCTATTATTGCGGTATATTTTCCTCTGAAATCATTTTCGTAATCGGTGTAGATAGCATAAACCTTATCATTTAGAGTATCGGGTATTTTTTTGGCTATCTTTTCTGTGTAGAATTTGTTCCAAAGAGCACTCAAATCCTGTGCAGATTTTCCATTTTCATTTGTGGTGGTAATGGATATTCCTATGATTTTAAGGCTCTTTTTCATTTGGAGTGATGTTTTTGAGAGAACAAATGTACTATTTTTTCTTATTCGGTTTTGTCTCTGGGAATGTTAATATACAAATAATATAGAGGCAACTAAAGAGAATGTAGAATGCCAGAGAGGCATCCCAACCGAAATGATCCAGTACTAAGCTCCAAACAAAATTAAGGAGGGTATATACCAGATAGCCCAATGCCCAGAAAGCTCCGAACATAATCGTAATCTTTTGTGGGTTCATATCTGGGAGCTCATACGGCAGATTGAGATATACAGAATATTGGGAAGCCATTACAAAACCCGCAAAACCAAAGAGGATATAAGACAGCAAAACAGAACTTGGGAGAACGAGTATCCCAGCGAGTATAGCGCTAATCATCAGTACGCCGTGGATGATGAGGTAAGGCTTTCTCGGGAAGTTCTTTTTACCCATATACATACTGAAGAGCGTGCCCATAATCCCAGATGAAGGGATGATAAACAGCATTATGGACTTGGAGAAGTCAGGGTTAAAATTCAATGCCTCTAATTTTGAAGGGAGAGACGCAAGGGAGATGACATAGAGGAAGAGGAATCCTCCAAAACCGAGAGAGAAAAGATAAACAAATTTATCTTTCAGCGCATCGGAGTAGGTATATTCTTTTGCAATCGCTTCGGAAGAGCCGTTGCTGGCATTAGGCTCAAAGTCCTTACTGAATGCCAGCCAGAGGGCAAAACTGATTAAGCTTAGAAGGCTAAAACCGAGCATTATATACTGCCAGTGGTCATTATGAGTGAGGTAATCGGTAAGGAAGTAGAGTGAGCCACCCACAATTACCGCCCCCATATTATACGA
>ERZ772827.1102-NODE-1102-length-14015-cov-4.863682_pt1 | contig 14015 bp, 7 predicted proteins | sample MGYA00580850_ERZ772827 | MGnify/ENA primary metagenome ERZ772827 (study PRJEB29015, sample SAMEA2737950) | human oral metagenome | biome: human oral; feature: human-associated habitat; material: dental | place: China | collected 2145 ...
CCCGGGAACAGGGCGAAGACCACGGAGATCGGAAGGACGAGGAAGACCACGGGGACCATCTGGGCGATCTCACGACGCCCGCCCTCCTCCATGAGCGCACGCCGGGAGGCCTCACGGGCGTCGGAGGCCTGAGCGCGCAGCACCTCCGCCAGCGGTGTTCCCCGTTCCAGGGCCACCGTGACCGCCTGGCACAGGCGCGTCACGTGCAGGGAGGCCACCCGGTCCTCCAGGTGCGTGAGCGCCGTCGTGAGCACCGTGCCCGAACGTACCTCGGCGAGGGTGAGCGCGAGCTCGTCGACAAGCTCGCCGCGTCCGAGCTCGACGATCCTCTCGATCGCCGCCACGGGCCCCTGGCCTGCTCCGACGGCCAGCGCCAGCAGCTCGACGACGTCCGGCAGCTGCTCCTCGACGCGGGAACGGCGTCGCTCGACCTCGCGGGTGAGCCACCAGTCCCGGGCCGCCGCGCCCGCGACCGCCGCCAGGAGGGAGAAGACGACGAGCAGGGGCACAGAGACCGGGCGCAGCATCGCCGTCACCAGGCTCAGGCCGGCGCCCAGGGCGAGACCCGTCCCCGCCCACAGCATCTGCTCCAGGCGCAGCTGCTCCAGCGTGCGCCCGCCGCCCGCCGTCGCCAGGCGCCGCCGTACCGACTCCGAGGAGGATCCCAGGCGGTCCAGGACCGTAGCGGCGGACACGAGGAAGGAGAGGATGCCCGCCGAGACGGTACGTGACTGCCCCGAGGCCCCGGCCGCACGCAGCAGGCCCGAGGTCCTGGGCTGCTCGCGCACGTAGGGGGCCAGGCGCGTCATGAGGTTCGGGCGCGAGCGGCGCCGTGCGGAGTCCATGACGAGGACCCCGCAGGCGAGCAGGAACCCGACCAGGGCGCCGACGAGGACGTGGTTCATCGCAGGACCCTGCCTTCCTCGGGCAGCCGCCCGATGAGGAGCATGAGCCGGTAGGCGATGAGGGAGGCGAGCGCGCCGGCGGCGAGGACAAGCGCCCCGGTGGTGGTCGCGTAGGCCTGCGCCGCCTGCGGGCGGGTGGACAGCAGGGCCAGGACGAGCCAGGGCGCGGCGACAGCGACCTTCGCTCCGTTGACTGTCCAGGACTGGCGGGCCTCAAGCTCACCGCGGGTGCGCATGTCCTCGCGCAGCATGTGCGACAGCGAGCGCAGCAGGACCCCCAGCTCGGTGCCGCCCACCTCGTGCGCGAGCCTCAGGGCCTCGACGATCCGGTCAGCGACCGGGTCGGCGAAACGGTCCTTGAGCCGGTCCAGGCACTCCCCGAAGCGGGCAGTGGCCACGTAGTCGGAGGCGAAGGCCTGGAACTGCTCACGCACCGACTCGGGTCCGCGCTCGCCCAGGCTCGCCACCGCCTCGGGCAGGCTCATGCCCGCCCTCACACCCGACACCAGGGCGTCCACGGCCTCCGGCCACACCTCGCGCAGGCGGGTGCGCCGGGCGCGCGCCCGCGAGGACAAGATGAGGAAGGGGACGCTCGTGGCGATCGCCCCGAAGGCCAGGGCGATGGGCCAGGCCCGCGACACGCCGAGGAACACGAGGGAGACGACGACCCCCAGTCCGAGGCTGCCGACGACGAATACCGTGGGGTTCGTTCCGCCCGCACCCGCCTGGACAAGCAGGTCCGACAGACGGCGTGAGCGCTCCGAGCGCCACTGGGGCGCCTCCGACATTGACGTCGACCATATGAGCACGACACCGAGTCCGGCCAGAAGTCCGGCGAGGGCACCCATCACAACCACCTCATCTGCTCAGGTCCCAGGGGCCGGGCCTCGTCGTCGGGAACCGGCAACCGGCCCAGCAGGGCGGACAGGTCGTGGCCCGCCCGGCCGAAGCGCTCGGGGTGGGCGGGGGCGCCCGAACCACGCACGAGCCGTCCGCTGCCGTCACGGTGGAAGACGTCGGCGAGCTCGATGACGTCGGACTCCACGCGCCCCGACACGGCTGCGATCTCACGTACCTGCCGGTGCCCGTGGGCGTCGAGGTCAAGGTGGACGACGAGGTCGACGGCGCTGGCGACCGTCGGCACGACGAACTGGGACCCGACGTTCTCTCCCGCGAGCAGCGGCAGGGTGCACAGCTTGACGACGGCCTCACGGGCCGAGTTGGCGTGGATGGTCGACATGGCCGGCAGACCCGAGTTCATGGCGATGAGCAGGTCGAGGGCCTCGGCCTCACGGACCTCGCCGATGATGAGCCGGTCGGGGCGCATACGCAGTGCCTCCTTGACGAGGCGGCGCAGGGCGATGCCGCCGACGCCCTCAAGGTTGTCGTCTCGGGTCTGCATGGCGACGCAGTCGCGGTGACGCAGGGCGAGCTCGAAGACCTCCTCACAGGTGACGACCCGCTGCCCCGCGGGGATCGCCCCAGCCAGCGCCCTCACCATCGTCGTCTTGCCCGCCTGGGTGGCACCGGAGACGAGGATGTTGAGCCCGGCCTGCACGGAGGCGTCGAGGAAGGCAGCGGCCTGCTCGGTGACAGAGCCCAGGCGCACGAGGTCGGCGGTGCGCGAGGCCCGCGCGATGAACTTGCGGATGTTGAGGGCCCAGTGGGCGGCGGTGATCGGAGGGATGACGACGTGCAGGCGCTCGCCACCGGGCAGCTGGGCGTCGACGAAGGGGCTGGACAGGTCCAGGCGCCGACCCGACACGCGCAGCATCCGCTCCACCAGGACGCGCAGATCCTCGTCCTCCAGGATCGTCGTCGTGAGCTCGCTGCGACCGCCTCTGGCGATGAAGACGCGGCCGGGGGCGTTGACCCAGATCTCCTCGACCGAGTCGTCCTCCAGGTAGGGCTGGAGGGCACCCATGCCGGCCAGCGCGTCGACGGCGGCGGCCTGGGCGCGCTCCGGGTCGGTCAGCGGCGGCACCAGGCCGGCGTCGGCCCGGCTGAGGTAGTCGGCGCTCGCCTCGGCCACCAGCGCCTCGAGGACGTCGACCTGGCTCAGGGGGTCGATGCCGCGTCGGCGCACAAGCTCGCGGATCTCTGTGTGCAGGAGGGTGGCAGCGTCCATCGGCTCTCAGGTGTCGGGATCTGGCAGGTGCGTGGCGGCGGCCCGGGCGGCGCCGCCACCGGTCGGGGTGCGGCGGCGCTCACCGCAGAGGGGGCCGTGAGCACGACAGTAGGTCACGACCGCGTCAGCGGACCACCGTCACCGCCTGACCTGTGGACACGAGCCGTGCGCGCCGCACCGGCGGCGCGAGGGGCGCGCGTCGTCGACCTGGCTCCCGCAGGTCCGGACTCGGCCCCGCACGCGGGGGGGCCGGTCCCCCGCCCGCACCCCGCGGGTGCGGACTCGGCGGCCGGTGCGCCCACCACCCCGGCCGCTTCTCGCCTACGGTTGGAGTATGTCCAGCACGCCCTCCGGTCCGCAGCAGCCCTCCGAGACAAGCACGGAGCCCTCGGAGCTGCCCGCCCACACCGACGTGCGCGAGCCGTCCGCCCTGGCACTGGCCGCGATGGCCGCCGTCGCCGTCTCCGACCTCGATCCGGCGCGCCTGGCCCTGCCGCAGGAGGAGTCCGCGACACTGCGCGTCGTCGGCGTCATCGACACCCAGGGACGCCACTGGGACGTCCTCCAGGCGCGCACGGACGGCGCGGGGGCCGCCCTGGACGCGGAGGCCGAGGTGCTGCGCCGCATCGGCCGGGTGCACGACGACGGGCGCCTGTCCTTCGACGTCTCGCGTCCGGCCGGGTCCTTGCGCCGCGACGGCGTGCACATTCAGGTCCGTTCCCATGTGAGCGGCCGCCCCGTGGACATCACCGAGCTGCATCCGGGCCCGGGCCTGTCCGCCGGGCTGGGTCGGGCCCTGGGTGAGCTGCACGAGTTGCCGACGACAGTGGTCTCCGAGGCGGGCCTGCCCGTCTACGACGCCGAGGAGGTGCGCGAGCGGTGGCTCACCGTCCTGGACGAGTCCGCAGCCACCGGCAAGGTGCCGTCGGTGCTGCTCAGGCGCTGGGAGCAGGTGCTGCAGGACACGGCTCTGTGGCGCTTCCGCCCCTGCGTGGTCCACGGGGACCTCGCGGAGGAGAACATCCTCGTCGCCGGGGGCGCGGTGGTCGCGATGCGGGGGCTGGACCAGGTGCACGTGGGCGATCCCGCTCAGGACATGGCCTGGGTCTTCGCCAACCTTCCCGTGGACTGCCTGGACTCGGTGGAGGACTCCTACGACGTGGCCCGCACGGAGGGCGTGGACCGCCACCTGCGGGACCGCGCCGAGCTCGTCTCGGAGATGAGCCTGGCGCGCTGGCTGCTGCACGGCATCCGTTCGGGCTCGGAGGTCGTGACCCAGGACGCGGTGTCCATGCTGGAGGACCTGGCCGCACAGGTCGGCCAGGAGCCGCTGGTCGAGGTGCACGAGCCGCGTCTGGCTCCGGTGCCCGGTGAGAAGGAGGTCTCCTCCCCCTCCGCGGAGACGACCGAGATCCTCATGGTGAGCGTCGACGAGGACGGCGAGGCCCTCGCCGACCGTCCGGACGGCGAGGAGGCGTCCATCGTCGACCTGGTCTCCCGCAAGGGCCCCCGCAAGGACTGACGCCCCTCAGGACGGGGCGAGCACGCACGCGATCTCGTCCAGGCCCAGCAGCTGCTCCCCGGCGAGCTCGTCGACCTCACCGCCCGGGGGGTCGACATACACGTAGGCGGCCCGCACGGCGCTGACAGGCACGTCCAGCGACACGGCCCAGGCGTGCACGTAGATGCTCAGCTGGTCCACGGGCACGCGTCGGCGTCCCGTCTTCCAGTCGACGACGAGCCACGCGCCGTCCTCGTCGTCACGCGCACCGTCACGGCGGAAGACGGCGTCGATACGGCAGCGCAGGGTCGTCGCACCGACGGTGAGCTCACGCTCGACCTCGGTGTCCGCCAGAGCCCACCCCCGCAGCAGGGGCAGGGCCTCGGCAGTGGCCAGCCAGCGCTCCAGCTGGGCCCTCCCCTCGGGGTCGAGGGTGTCGGGGACTCCCGCCTCCGCAAGGGTCAGCAGGCTGGCCCGGGGGGCGAGCCGCTGTGCGACGGCGTCGTGAAAGAGCGTGCCCAGGCGCCCGGCGGCCCGCGGCTGCTGGGGCAGGGGACGGCGCAGGTCGACGGCGAAGCCGACCGGGTCCGTGCGCAGGTGGTCGAGGCTCGTGGCGGCCAGGTGGGCGGGCAGGCGGACGGTGGGCGTGTGCGCGTCCGCCCGGTGCCGCTCGGCCAGCAGGAGCTCAAGGTCCTGTGCCCAGCGCGCCACCGTCGGGTCGTCACCGGGCACGGCCTGGGCCCGTGCCCTGCCGACGGCGGCGGCTCCCGCACGGCGGGCGGCACGCCTCGCGCAGGCGCGGCTGAGGGCGCTCGTAGTCCCGTCCTCGGTCACGGGCTCAGCGCTGTCGAAGGGCCAGACCCCCTCTCGTACGCGCTCGGTCAGAGGGTTGCGGGCCTCGGGGTCCGGTTCCGTCAGGCCCTGCGCGTAGGGCTCGACGAGGTCGCGGCGCACGAGCTCGGCGAGGTAGCGCGACACGGGCTTGGGCCGCGACGCCTGCTTGCTCAGGTACGAGCCGGTGAGGAGCAGGTCGTGGCGGGCGCGGGTGACGGCGACGTAGGCGAGGCGTCTCTCCTCGGCAAGCGCGTGCCGTCCCAGGGCGAGCCGGTACTCGCTGAGCATCGCCTTGACCTGGTCCTTGTCGACGTCGGGCGGTTCCAGCAGACCGAGGTCGAAGGGCGGCAGGGTGGCGGCGTCGGCCCGCAGCGGGTGGGCGAGCTCCTCGGTGGAGGTCATCCAGCCACCGGTCGACACCGTGAGGTCCTCCCTGGGCGTGCTGCGGTAGGAGGGGAAGACCCCCTCGGTGAGGCCGCACACGACGACGACGTCCCACTCCAGCCCCTTGGAGGCGTGGACCGTGAGAACCTGAACGGCACCGGGCTCGGGCTCGACCTCGGGGGCGGCCAGCCCCGCCTCACGCTCCTCGGCGCTGTCGAGCCAGGCGAGGAAGTCGGCGAGGGTCGGGGCCTCCATCTCCGCCGCGAAGCGCTCCGCCGTCGACCGCAGGCCGTCCAGGGCCCGCCGCCCCAGGCGCTCGTCCACGCGCGCGGCCAGCTCGACGTCAAGGTCGAGGGCCTGCTCGGCGAGCACGACGAGCTCGGGCAGGGGCAGTGACAGTCCCGCCCGCACCCGCGCCATCGCCTGGCCCACGCGCACGGCTACGCGCCTGCCGTCCTCGGTGAGGTCGACGCTCCCTGCCCTCCCGGGCTCGGGGGCACTGCCCTCGGCCCACCGGGTGAGCGCGTCCACGGACTCCGACAGCAGCGGGCGCTCCGCGGGCTCGTCCGCGGCCCGCTCGACACCGGAGACCTGGTGACGCGCCAGCTGCGCCAGCGCCCTGAGGTCCGTGGCACCGATCCCCTGGGCGGTCAGCAGCCGCACGAGCCGGTCCCCCCGCTCGGGGTCCGCCGCGACGGTGAGCAGCGCGCGCACGTCCGCCACCTCGGGGACGGCGAGCATGCCCCCCAGGCCGACGACCTCACAGGGCAGGCCCCGCTCCTCCAGCGCCTCGGCCACGGCCGAGAACTGCCCCCGGGTGCGGCACAGGACGGCCATGGAGGCGTGGGGGCTCCAGCGCTCCTGGAGGAAGTCGGCGACGACTCCCGCCTCCTGGAGCGGGTCCTGGAGGAAGGCGGTCATGACGGCGCCGTCGGCCAGGCCGGTGCTGGCGGGGCGCTCGGTGAGCCGGGTGACCGGGATGTGCGCGACCTGGGCGTCACCCGGTTGGGGCGCGTGCTCGCGCAGGGGCCGGGAGGTGGTGTTGGCGACGGCGAGGATGCGTCGGTCGCTGCGCCAGGCCGTGGACAGGGGGCGCACGGGGGTCGCGTCCTCGGGGTCGGCTCCGGCGGCGACGGCCGCCGTTCCCGAGGGGTTGAACATGGTGTGGAAGGTGTCGAGGGCGCCGGCGCTGGCGCCCCGCCAGCCGTAGATCGCCTGGTGGGGGTCCCCCACCGCGGTGACGCCGCCGTCGGCGAAGAGCGCGCTGAGCAGGCGGGTCTGGGCGACGGAGGTGTCCTGGAACTCGTCGAGGAGGACGGCCGGGTACTGCTCGCGCACCGCCCGGGCTGCCTCGGGGACCTCCTCGGCCACGCGGCAGGCCAGGGCGATCTGCTCGCCGAAGTCGAGCAGGCCATGGCGGCGCTTGTGCTCGCGGTAGCGGGTGACGAGCTCGAGCATGTCGCGCTGCGTCGCCATCGTCTCCGGCATCTTGTCCACGGCGGTCTTGAGCCCGCGCACCTGCGCCAGGCCGCTGAAGAGGCCGTGCAGATCCTCCAGGCCGGTGCGAGCCTCCTCGACCGTCAGCAGGTTCTCCGACAGGGCGCCGTCCAGGCGCAGGATGAGGCCCGTGGCCTTGCCCACGGAGTCGACGGGCAGGCTCAGGGTCGTCTCCTCGACGACGCGGCTGACGATCTGCCAGGCGCGGGCCTCGGTGATGAGCACGGAGTCCGGGTCGACGCCGATGCGCAGGCCGTGCTCGCGCACGAGAGAGCCGGCGAAGGCGTTGTAGGTGGCGATGGTGGGGCCCGGCTCGTCCTCGGGCAGCTCGCACAGGCCCGAGGCGGCGAGCTCGGCCAGCCGGGTGGTCACGCGCTGGTCGAGCTCGGCGGTGGCCTTGCGGGTGAAGGTGAGGCCGAGGACCTGGTCGGGGCGCACGCGCCCCGTGGCGACGAGGTGGACGACACGCTGACTCATCGTGGCGGTCTTGCCCGAGCCGGCCCCGGCGACGACAAGCAGCGGGCTCAGGGGGTGGGAGATGACCGCGGCCTGCTCGCCGGTGGGGCGCGGCATCCTCAGAGTCCGGGCGAGGTCCTCGGGGGTGAGTGACGCGTTCACGACACGGTCCTCCTTCCTTCGCTCTGCACGGGGCAGGAGTCCTTGACGGCACAGCTGCGGCACAGCTCGCCCGTGCGCGCGACCAGGCTGCTTGCGCTGGCGGCCTTCGCCGCCCGTGCAAGCAGGACCCGGGCCCAGTCCTCGCCGGTCTCGGGGTCCGGGCTGGGGTCGAGGGCCGCTCCGGCGGGTGCGAGAACGGGAAGTCCCTGGTTCTTCTTGGGTGGCTCCTTGCCCAGCAGGACGAGGGCGGCTCCGTCCACCTCGTAGCCGCTGGCCTCCAGGGCCTCGCGGTAGGCGGCCAGCTGGGGGTGGCGTGCGGGGGCGGCGCTGACGCTCTTGCCGGTCTTGAGGTCGATGAGACGCACGCGTGGACGAGCGGTGCCCGGCGTCCCTAGGTGCTCGAGGCGGTCGATGCGCCCCGCGAGGGTGAGGGGCACCGGGCGCTCCGGGGCGTCGGGGTCGGGCAGGTCGAGCTCGGCGCGCACCGTCTGCTCGACGTCGACGTGACCGGGGACGGAGTCCAGGTAGCTGGCCAGCCGCTCGACGATGTCGCGCGCCCGTCTGGTGTCGATGCCACCCATCCAGGTATCGGGGTAGCCCAGGGAGGGCAGACGCTCCTCGAAGCGTGCCATGAGGGCCTCACCGCGCAGCCCTGTGCTCTGGGCCTCCTGGGCGAGCGCGTGGACGAGGTCACCCAGCTCCTGCGCCTTCGAGGGGGCGGTGGCGGCACCGTTGCGCTGGAGGAACCACCTCAGGGGGCAGGTGCTCAGGGCCTCGACGTCGGAGGGGCTCACCCGCACCCGCTTGCCCTCGGGCACGAGCGGGGCGCTGCTCGTCGGGCCGCTGATCCCCAGCCAGGAGGAGGGTGAGGCCGCCGGCACGTGCTCGTCCGCCAGGCGCGCCAGCAGTGTCGTGGCGGCGCGGGCCCGTTCGCGCTGCACCGGGTCGGCGCCGGGCAGGTGACCGAGGACGAGGGCGTGGCGCAGCTCGCCCACGAGGCCGCGCAGGGTGAGGTCCCCGACCTCGGGGGCGGTGAGCACCGCGCCGTCGGCGTCGGTGATAACGGCCCCGGCGGCACGGGCGATCTCGTGGAAGAAGGCGGAGGGGGCGTGCTCCTCGTCGCTCACGCAGGTGACGAGGAGGCGGCGGCGGGCGCGCGTGAGGGCGGCCAGGAGCATGCGGCGCTCGTCGGCGCGGACCTCGGTGCGGGCGCTGACGGCGTCGAGGGCGGCCGTGGGCAGGCCGTCGGCACCCAGCGGCAGGCGCCCGGTGACGGCGTCGACGAGCAGGCCCGAGCGCGTGAGCGTGTCGCGCAGACGCAGGTCGGGCCAGGTGTCGCGCCCCACCCCCATGACGGCGACGACGTCCCACTCTCGCCCGGCGGCGGCCGCGGGGGTCAGGACGCTCACGCCGTCGGGGCGCACACCCTGGGGGGCGACGGAGTCGGAGGGCAGGACCTCGGCCGCGAGCTCGGCGAGGAGCTCGGAGGCGTCGGCACCCGGGTGGCGCTCGGCCCAGACCTCGGCGCGCTTGAACAGGGTGGTGACGACGTCGAGGTCGTGCTCGGCGGCCTCGGCGAGCAGCGCCGCCCCGTGCGAGGTGCGGGCAGCGGGGTCCAGGGCGGTGGCGCGCCAGGCCTCGGCGCGTCCGGAGGCCTGCCACGCCTCCCACAGGAGCCGTTCGGCGTCGACGCGGGCGAGGCTGCCGTCCGCCTGGCGGGCCTGGTCGACGACGTTCCGCACGGCGCTGACGACGCCGGCCGCCCGGGCGAGGCGCTCGGCCTGCTGGGCCAGCGGCTCGTCGTCGGCTCCCAGGGCCTGCGCGAAGGACCCGGCGGCCACCGGGTCGGCGAGGACGGCCAGGAGGGGCGTGTCCAGGCGGTCCTCGGCGGTGCGCTCAGCGGTTCGCTCCGCGGTGCGCTCGGCGCAGGGCTCGGCGCGCAGCCGCCGCCTCAGGCGGCGCAGGTCGAGGGCGCTCAGGCCGATAAGGGGGCTGGCGAGCAGGTCGAGGGCACCGGCCCGCTCCGGCAGGGTGGTGGTGTCACCCAGAGGGCCTTCGAGGGCGGCCCGGGCCACAGCCAGCAGGGCGGCCGCCGCCGGCTCGGCGCGCAGCAGGACGGCGGGCGTCGTGGAGGCCAGGGGCACGCCGCGTCGTCGCAGGTCGCGGGCCACGGCGCGGGCCTGCCCCGCAGAGCGCAGGATGACGGCCATCTGGCCCCAGCCGGTGCCGTGGTGGACGTGCTCGGCGCGCAAGAGCCGCGCCACGTGGGCGGTCTCCTGGGCCTCGGAGGCGGTGACGAGGACCTGCACCCCGGACGGTGCCGACACGGCCCCTGCCTCCCGGTCAGCGGGTCCGTCCGGTCCGGCGGCACCGGAGTCCGCGCGCTCACGGGCGAGGGCCGTCCGGGGAGCGCGGTGCGAGGCCGTGCCGGTGACCGGCAGGCGTGAGGCCTGCTCCTGCCACACCCGTGCGAGAGCGGGCGTGCCGCGGTGCCGGGTGCCCAGCTGCAGGCGGCTGGCGCCCAGCCCGCTGCGGTCCTGCGCCTCCACCAGGAGGCTGGGGGTGCCGCCGCGGAAGGTCTCGACGGCGACGTCGGGATCCCCCAGGACGACGACCTGCGCCCGGTGGCCCGCCGCGTCAGGACGGGCGAGGGCCGCCAGGAGGCGGGCCGTGGCGGCGGTGCAGTCCTGGTAGTCGTCGACGACGACGAGCTCGGGCACCGGGCGCGGCTCGGTGACGGCGTCGGCCTCCCAGGTGGCCAGGGCCTCGATGGCGCGGTCCTGGATGCGGGCGGAGTCCATGCGGCGGGTCTGGCTGCGTCGCTCGGCGCTCGCCCGCCCCTGGGCGTCCCAGGTGCGCAGCAGGGCGGCCGCGCTGGCCCACAGGGGCACGTCCAGGCGCCTGCCCCACTCCGCGAGGTCCTCGGCGCCCACACCCAGCTCTCCGGCCCTGGCCAGCAGGTTGCGCAGCTCGCTGCGGAAGGCGCGTGAGGACACGGCCTCGGCCGGCAGACCGGGCCACTGCTCGGGACGCAGGAGGCTCGCGAGGGCAGCGTCCTCCTCCGCGCCGGCGAGCAGCACGGGGGCCGGCAGAGGGTCCGGCCGGGCGGTGAGCGAGGTGCTCAGCACCGTGTAGGCGTAGCCCGCGGGCGTGCGCACGCGTACGAGGCCCCCGCCGTGCCCGGCCAGCTCGTGGGCCGCCCGGGCACGCAGGAGGTCCGCACGTGCACGGGTCGGGGTCAGCAGGAGGGCGTCACGGCCGCCCTGCACCGCCCGGGTGAGCAGGTGCAGGGCGGTGGTGGACTTGCCGGTGCCGGGGGCCCCGAGGACGACGAGGTCCTCCCCGGCGGCGGCGCGCGCGAGGACGACGGCGGCGTCGGCGTCGGGCTCAGGCAGGCCGCCGGGCACGAGGGCGGGCAGGAGACGCACCTGGGGGGTGGGTCCCGTCCCGCCGTACCCGGCGGCTGCCTGCGCTGGTCCTCGTGCTGCTGTCACGGGACCATCACATCACGAGCCACTGACACGACAACGCGAGCGAGCGCGGGCGGCCTCCCCTCCGCCCGACGGCGGCGCCGCGCCCCGGGAGCCCGGTGGCGTCGGCCCCCCTCGTCCGCCCGTCGCGGAACCCTGACGCCGCGACGACGGCGGATCCGGTGCGCCCACGTCGTCCCCCTAGGATCAGCACAGGCAGCGCCCGGCGTCCGTTGGGTGCTCACGACGTACGAGAGACGGAGCAACCATGCAGGTGACGATCGGTATCAAGCACGCCCCCCGCGAGCTGACCCTGGAGACCTCGGCGAGCCAGGAGGAGGTCCTGGCGGCCCTCGCGGGCGCCGCCACCCAGGACGTCACCGTCAGCGACGACAAGGGCCGCAAGATCTTCGTCCCGGCCGGGTCCCTGGCCTACGCCGAGCTGGGCGAGACCACGACGCGCCGCGTCGGCTTCGGTATCTGACCGGGCCCGCCCGGCAGGCTGCGCCGTCGCAGAGCGTGTCAGGCTCAGGCGTTGAGTCCCAGGCCGTGCACGCGGCGCACGGCCCCCTCCGACAGCGCCTCGTGCAGGACGGCCTGGGTCACGGGCCCCTCGAGCAGGTCGGGGAAGCCTGCGAGGACACGCAGCAGCGAGCCGATCTCCTCGCCGACGACGCGCCGGCCCCACAGGCCCATCCGCCCGGCCAGCTGGGGGTCGGAGCCGATGCCCGGCAGGAGCTGGGCGGCGGCGAAGTCGTCGAAGGTGTCCTGCGCCAGCACCTGCTCCAGCGGCTCACGCGAGCCGTCAGGAAGCGCCGCCACGAGCGCACGGCAGAAGTCCGAGAGCATCCCCAGGTACAGGTGGCTCTTGAGCAGCCGCTCCGCCCAGTCCGCGGGGCGCAGCCGCTCGTCGAGCTCGCCCAGGCAGCCCTGGTAGGGCTGGGCCGCCGTCGCCGCGTCCGTGCCCAGACGGCGGGCGAGGACGTCGACCTCGCCGAAGGCGCCCACGCGCTCCGCGCTCATGCGCAGCAGCTCGACCCTCTCCACCATCCGCGGCGCCTTGCTCGCGTCCTTGGCATGACGGATCGAGGCCACCGTGCACGAGAAGGCGACGAGGCCTGCGACGGCGCAGACGTGGGCGGGAGGCGCGGAGGTAGTCATGGTCTCAGCGTAGGCGTCAGCCTCGTCCTGCGCCCGGGCTGCCGTCGCCCGCCACCGCCCGCCACCGCCCGTGACCTCGCGCACGCGCCCCGCCTCCGCAGCACCTCACACGGACCGGCGGCCCGCCTGCGGCTAGGCTGGTGGCGTCCACGGTTGCCCGGTCGTCCAGCAGCCAGGTCCCGCCGGCTCCCGGCCGCGAGCGGGACACGATTCACGATCGGCTGCCACATCCGCGACCGCGTCGCGCCGCTGCCCCGTCCCCGGGGCCTCACGGCGGCCCGCGCCGTGCCCGCCGACGCGAGGTCGGCCCACACCGGCGTCGGCGGTCACCCTCCGACCGAAGGAAGCTCGTGACGACCGAGACCCCCAGCACCGAAGACCTCACAGACACTCTCACCGCCCCCCTCACCGGGTCCGAGGCCCCGGACGTCGCCGTCCCGGACGCCACCGACGACGCCCCCGCCGCACCCACCACCGGAATCCTCGCCACCGAGGGCGCCCACGCGCCCGTCCTGGACGAGGCCACGCCCGACATCACCGACGAAGGCAAGAACGTCGACCTCACCCAGAAGACCTTCGCCGACTACGGGGTCGAGGAGGAGATCACCCAGGCGCTGGCCGACAAGGGCATCACCTACCCCTTCCCCATCCAGGCGCTCACCCTGCCGGTCGCCCTGGAGGGCCTCGACATCATCGGCCAGGCCAAGACCGGAACGGGCAAGACCCTGGGCTTCGGTATCCCGCTGCTCATGGACACCCTCGGTCCCGGCGAGGAGGGCTGGGACGAGGACCCGGCCGCCGGCTCCCCGCAGGCCCTCGTCGTCCTGCCCACCCGCGAGCTGGCCACGCAGGTCGCCACCGAGCTCGGCCAAGCCGCCGCCAGGCGCACCGTGCGCATCGTCCAGGTCTACGGCGGGCGCGCCTACGAGCCCCAGATCGAGGCCCTGGAGAAGGGCGCGGAGGTCGTCGTCGGCACCCCCGGGCGCCTCATCGACCTCATGGAGCGCGGGGTGCTCGACCTCACTCACGTGACCACCGTCGTGCTCGACGAGGCCGACGAGATGCTCGACCTCGGCTTCCTGCCCGACGTCGAGAAGATCCTCGCCCGCACACGCCCGGACCGCCAGACCATGCTCTTCAGCGCGACCATGCCCGGCGCCGTCGTCGCCCTGGCCCGCCGGTACATGACCAAGCCCACCCACATCCGCGCCCAGGACCCCGGTGACGACTCCATGACCGTCACCACCGTCCAGCAGGTCGTCTACCGCACGCACGCCCTCAACAAGGTCGAGGTCGTCGCCCGCGTCCTGCAGGCCGAGGGCCGCGGACGCACCATCATCTTCGCGCGCACCAAGCGCACCGCCGCGCGCGTGGCCGAGGAGCTGCAGGCCCGCGGCTTCGCCACCGGCGCCCTGCACGGCGACCTGGGGCAGGGGGCCCGCGAGCAGGCGCTGCGCGCCTTCCGTAACGGCAAGGTCGACGTCCTCGTCGCCACCGACGTCGCCGCCCGCGGCATC
>ERZ772827.1105-NODE-1105-length-13960-cov-4.908666_pt1 | contig 13960 bp, 13 predicted proteins | sample MGYA00580850_ERZ772827 | MGnify/ENA primary metagenome ERZ772827 (study PRJEB29015, sample SAMEA2737950) | human oral metagenome | biome: human oral; feature: human-associated habitat; material: dental | place: China | collected 2145 ...
TCGACCACGCCATCGCCGAGCCGGTGGCCGCCGCCGGGGGAGTGGCCACCGTGCCCGCCTCCATGGGGTGGAACGACGTCGGCGGCTTCGACGCGCTCATCGACCTCGTCGCCCCCCGGACCGAGGGCCCGGCCGCGGGCACCGCCGTCCTGCCGGTGGCCGACGGCGCCTCGGACGGCGCCGCCTCCTCGGACGGCGCCGCCCCCGACGTGCGGTGCGTGGACTCGCCCGGTGCCCTCGTCGCCTCGACGACGGGACGCACCGTCGCCCTGCTGGGCGTGCCGGGCCTCGTCGTCGTCGACACCCCGCAGGCGCTGCTCGTCACGACCCCCGGCAAGGCCCAGGCCGTGAAGTCTGTCGTCGATACGCTGGACGCCGACGGACTTGACCACCTACTGTGAGCCGACGCACTGTTCCCGACTCAACCGGCTGGAGGGGAACGCCGTCCCTGACGCGCACGAACCTCTGATAACAGTGACACGGGTGTGGTCCGACGCCGGGCCGCGACCCTCTATCCTGAGTACCAACGTCCCGCGTCCAAGGTCACGGGACCGCTTCCCACCGTCCTGACTGGAGGTCCCAACCGTGAAGACGAAGAAGTCCTGTTCCGCCGTGCTTGCGCTCGGCCTTGTCGGCGCGCTCGGCCTGGCCGCGTGCGGCGCCGCCCCGAGCGACTCCGGTGGCTCCGGCTCCGGGGGTGCCGCCAACGACTTCAAGGCGTGCATGGTCTCCGACGAGGGCGGCTTCGACGACCAGTCCTTCAACCAGTCCGGCATGGAGGGCCTGCAGCGTGCCAAGGAGGAGCTTGGCGTCCAGATCGTCGGTGTCGAGTCCAACTCGGACGCGGACTTCCAGCCCAACATCGACTCCCTCATCCAGCAGAACTGCGACCTCATCATCGGTGTCGGCTTCGTCATCGCCCCGGCCCTGACGGAGGCGGCCCAGGCCAACCCGGACGTCCAGTTCGCCATCATCGACTCCGTCTTCCAGACCGCTGACGGCAAGCCGGTCGAGCTTGACAACGGCAAGCCGCTGTCCTTCAACACGGCGGAGGCCTCCTACCTGGCGGGCTACGTCGCCGCGGGCACGACGACCTCCGGCACCGTCGCCACCTACGGCGGCGTCGCCATCCCGACCGTCCAGATCTTCATGGAGGGCTACGCCCAGGGCGTCGCCAAGTACAACGAGGAGCACGGCACCAACGTGCAGGTCCTCGGGTGGGACCCGGCCAACCCGGGCGCCGGCTCCTTCACCGGTGACTTCTCCGACACCGCCAAGGGCCAGCAGCTGACCCAGCAGTTCCTCTCCCAGGGCGCCGACATCATCATGCCGGTCGCCGGACCGGTCGGCCAGGGCACCCTCGCCGCCCTGCAGGACGCCGGCTCTACCTCCAACGCCGCCATCTGGGTCGACGCCGACGGATACAACACCACGGAGTTCGGCTCCTACATGCTCACCAGCGTCATCAAGGAGATCGGCAACGCCGTCTACGACACCATCGAGCAGTCCCTCAAGGGCGACTTCAACAGCGAGCCCTACGTCGGCACCCTTGAGAACGGCGGCGTGTCCATCGCCGAGTTCCACGACTGGGACTCCCGCGTGCCGGACCAGGTCAAGACGGACGTCGAGGCGATCAGGAAGAAGATCATCGACGGCTCCCTGGACGTGTCCACCCCCTACGACCCCTCCTGAGTCGGGCGGAGCGCACCGACCGGATCACAGGCGTTAACGACTGATGCCGTGACGCCCCGTCGCTGACGCCGTCGCCTCCCGGGCGACGGCGTCAGCGCACCACGGCGCAGCCATCAGGGCAACGGCGCCCACCCCCTCCTGCCCGAGACCAGGGCACCCGACTGACGACGGAAGCGAGCACACGTGCAGCTCGAGCTACGCGGGATCACGAAGGTCTTCGGACCGCTCGTGGCCAATGACCACATCGACATCACGGTCGAGCCGGGCCAGATTCACGCCCTCCTGGGAGAGAACGGCGCCGGCAAGTCCACCCTTATGAACGTCCTGTACGGGCTCTACCAGCCCGACGACGGCGAGATCCTCATCGACGGGGAGTCGGTGTCCTTCTCCGGACCCGGTGACGCCGTGGCCGCCGGCATCGGCATGGTCCACCAGCACTTCATGCTGGTACCGGTCTTCACCGTCGCGGAGTCCGTGGCCCTGGGCGGCGAGCCCGTGGGGCGCGCCTGCGGCGTCATCGACGTCCGGGCCGCCGCCGCCAAGGTCCGTGAGATCTCCGACCGCTTCGGCTTCGACGTCGACCCGAAGGCCTATATCGAGGACCTGCCGGTCGGCGTCCAGCAGCGCGTGGAGATCATCAAGGCGCTCTCGCGCGACGCCAAGGTCCTCATCCTCGACGAGCCCACGGCCGTGCTCACGCCGCAGGAGACCGACGAGCTCATGGAGATCATGCGTGATCTCAAGGCCTCGGGCACCTCCATCGTCTTCATCACCCACAAGCTGCGCGAGATCCGCGAGGTCGCCGACACGATCACCGTCATCCGCCGCGGCAAGGTCGTGGGCACCGCCTCGCCCAAGGCCTCGCAGACCGAGCTCGCCGGCATGATGGTGGGCCACGACGTCTCGCTCACCGTCGACAAGGACCCCGCCGCCCCCGGCGACGTGGGCCTGGAGCTGGCCGGGGTGAGCGTCGTCGACGACGACGGCGCCCTCGTGCTCGACGACGTGAGCATCTCCGTGCACGACGGCGAGATCCTCGGGGTCGCGGGCGTCCAGGGCAACGGCCAGAGCGAGCTCGCCGAGGTCATCCTGGGCCTGGCCCGTCCCTCGGCGGGCACCGTCTCCTTCGGCGGCCAGGACGTCACCGGCCTCAACGTGCACCAGCGCCTGGGTGCGGGGCTCGGCTTCGTCCCCGAGGACCGCACCGTCGACGGCACGGTCGCCGCCTTCTCCGTGGCCGAGAACATGATCCTCGACCGCTACGACGACCCCGCCTTCGGGGTCGGTCCCTCCATCAACCCCGCCAAGGTCCGCGCCCACGCCGAGCGCCTGCGCGAGGAGTTCGACGTGCGCGTCACCGACCTGGCGGACCCGATCTCGACCCTGTCCGGCGGTAACGCGCAGAAGGCGATCCTCGCCCGCGAGCTGTCACGCCCCCTCAAGGCCTTCGTCGCCTCCCAGCCCACCCGCGGGCTCGACGTCGGTTCCATCGAGTTCGTCCACAAGCGCATCGTCGCCGAGCGCGACAACGGCACCGCCGTGCTCATCGTCTCCAGCGAGCTCGACGAGATCTACTCGCTCAGCGACCGCATCGCCGTCATGTACCAGGGTCGCGTCGTCGGCGTCGTCCCGCCCGACACCCCGCGTGACGTCCTCGGCCTCATGATGGCCGGCGTCCCGCTCGACCAGGCACTGGAGGCCGCCGGGGCCGCATCCGGCACCGCCGAGGACAGTGAGGAGAAGTGATGAGCGCCAGCACCACCGCCCCCACCGCGGGCAAGGACGAGGTCAAGCCCGGCCTGCTGCGCCAGATCGCCGAGTCCAACGGCCTCATGGGCCTGCTCGCCATCGTGAGCGCGCTCATCGTCGGATCGGTCCTCATCCTCGTGGCCGACCCCGACGTGCGCACGACCGCCGGCTACTTCCTGGCCCGCCCCTCCGACTTCCTGGGGGCCTGCGTCACCTCGCTGGGTGACGCCTACTCCGCGCTCGTGCGCGGCGGGCTCTTCGACTGGCAGGCCCACAGCACGGCACGCATGTGGCGCCCGCTGACCGAGACCCTGGTCAACGCGACCCCGCTCATCTTCGCGGGCCTGGGGATGTCGGTGGCCTTCCGCGCCGGCCTGTTCAACGTCGGTGGCCAGGGGCAGATCATCGTCGGTGCCATCGTCGGCGGTTACGCCGGCTTCGCCTGGGACCTGCCTGCGGGCGTGCACCTGGTCGTCGCGATCGCGTGCGCCGTGCTGGGCGGTGCCCTGTGGGGCGCCATCCCCGGCGTCCTAAAGGCCGCGACCGGCGCCAGCGAGGTCATCACGACGATCATGCTCAACTCGATCGGCGCGTACCTCATCGCCCACATGCTCACCCTCAAGACCTTCATCGGTGAGGGCAACTCCAACCCGCGCTCCCTGCCCGTGGGCGCCAACGCCACCTTCCCACAGCTGATGGGACCCTCCTTCCGGCTGCACGCGGGCTTTCTGCTCGCCCTGGCGACGGCCTGGCTCGTGTGGTGGCTGCTGGAGCGCTCGACCCTGGGCTTCCAGTTCCGGGCCACCGGTCTTAACCCCGAGGCCGCGCGCACGGCGGGTATCAACGTGCCCCGCGTGACGGCCCTCGTCATGATCGTCTCCGGTGCCCTGTGCGGCCTGGCTGCCACCGGGCCGGTCCTGGGCACCCAGAAGTACCTCACCGCCTCCATCGCCGGCTCCATCGGCTTCGACGCCATGACGGTGGCGCTGCTGGGGCGCTCCAAGCCCCTGGGCACGGTCCTGGCCGGCATCCTCTTCGGCGGTCTGACCGCCGGTGGCACCCTTATGCAGGCCGCCACCGGGACCTCGATCGACATCGTGCTCATCCTGCAGTCCACGATCGTGCTGTTCATCGCGGCCCCGCCGCTCGTGCGGGCGATCTACCGGCTGCCCGCCCCCGGCTCCTTCAAGCGCTCACAGGACGGCAAGCGCCGGACGCCCGTGAGTGGCGCACCCGAGTCGGCTGAGTCCGCCACCGAGCCCGCCGCGACCGAGTCGACGGAGTCGACCGAGACCGCCGTGCCCGCCACCGAGCCCGGACAGGAGGCCTGAGCCATGCCCGTCACCACCACCCGTCCTACCGACTCCGAGCAGGCGACCCGGCTCGCCCCTGTCTCCTGGAAGATGCCGGTCACCGGCGTCGTCGTCGTGCTCCTCACAGCGCTCATGGCGGCCACCGCCGACGGCAGCACCCGCTTCCAGCTGGCCACGGGCGCCGACTTCTTCAAGCTGCCGGATCTCACGCTGCCCGCCCTTCCGGTCATCGTCGTCATGACCCTCGCCGCGCTCGCCGTGACCGGTCTCGCCTTCCGCCAGAAGCTCACCGGGGTGAAGATCCCCGCGTGGGTCACCGCCACCATGGGTATCGCCTTCGTCGTGTCCTTCCTCACCTGGGCCGGTGCGGGGCGCAACACTCTCATCCCGCTCGTGACGATCCTGGCCTCCACCGTGGCCCTGAGCGTGCCGCTCGTCTTCGGCGGTCTGGCGGGCGTCGTCGGTGAGCGCTCGGGCACGATCAACATCGCCATCGAGGGCCAGCTGCTCGGCGGTGCCTTCTTCGCGGCCGTGGCCGCCTCCCTGACGTCCAACCCCTGGGTCGGTCTGCTGGCGGCCCCCTTCGCCGGCATGCTCGTCGCGCTGCTGCTGGCCCTGTTCGGCCTGAAGTACCGGGTGAACCAGGTGGTCGTCGGCGTCGTGCTCAACGTGCTCGTCTCGGGCCTCACCGGCTTCTTCTTCTCCACCTTCCTCGCGGACTCTCCCACTCTCAACAGGGCGGTGCGTCTGCCCACCCTCGCGGTCCCGCTGCTGAGCCACGTGCCCGTCGTGGGCCCCGTGCTGTTCAAGCAGACGATCCTCGTCTACGCCCTCTACGTCGTCGTCGCCGTCCTGTCCTTCATGCTCTTCCGCTCCCGTTGGGGCCTGCGCATGAGGGCCGTGGGCGAGCACCCCAAGGCGGCCGACACCGTGGGTATCAAGGTCATGCGCACCCGCGTGAACAACCTGGTGCTCGGTGGCGCCCTCGCCGGCCTGGGCGGTGCCTTCTTCACCGTCGGCTCGGGCCTGCGCTTCACCGAGGACATGAGCGGCGGCAACGGCTATATCGCCCTGGCGGCCATGATCCTCGGCGCCTGGAACCCGCTGGGGACCCTGTTCGCCGCGCTTCTGTTCGGCTTCGCGACCGCGGTGGCCCAGACCCTCGGCGTCATCGGCTCGCCCATCCCGGCGAACTTCCTGCTCATGATCCCCTACGTCGTGACGATCCTCGCGGTCGCCGGCTTCGTGGGCAAGGTCCGGGCACCCGCGGCCGAGGGCGTGCCCTACCCCTGATGCCCCTGTAGGTGGCAGACAGCGTGTCCTCCCCCTGACGCCCCGGGCGGCAGGGGGAGGACCGTCACCCAGAAATCTCAAGCGTCCCGGGACGGAGAGGAACAGGTACCCGCATGAGCACGACAGGACCCCAGACGACCGGGGGCCACCTGGGCCGCCGCGTCGCCCCGGAGGATGTCGACGACGCCCTGTGGCGGCGGCTGACCGACCTGGCCCGTGAGGCCATGACCCGTGCCTACGCCCCCTACTCGCGCTTCAAGGTCGGCGCGGCCGCCGTCGCCGAGGACGGGCGTCTCGTCTCCGGATGCAACGTCGAGAACGCCGGATACGGCCAGACCCTGTGCGCCGAGTGCGGCCTGGTCAGCGAGCTCGTGCGCTCCGGCGGCGGGCGGATCGTCGCCTTCGCCTGCGTCGACGCGCGCGGTGAGCGCTGCGCCCCCTGCGGGCGCTGCCGACAGACCCTGTCCGAGCACGCCCACCCCCGGATGGTGCTGCTCATGCCCGGTGGGACCATGACCATCGACGAGGTCCTGCCCGGGCGCTTCGGCGTCGACGACCTCGCCCGGGTCGACGGTGCCGTCGCTCCCGCGGACGCCAACGGCGCGCCCACGCCCTGAACCCGACCCCTGACCCCTGACCTTGACCCTGACCCCGACGCACACCGCCCCCAGGAGGCCCGCATGTCCACCGCCCCCGCAGTCGAGCCCTTCGACGCCGTCGACGTCATCGCCGACAAGCGCGACCGCCACTGCCTGAGCGAGGCCCAGATCGACTGGGTCATCGACGCCTACACGCGCGGCGTCGTCGCCGAGGAGCAGATGAGCGCCCTGGCCATGGCGATCTACCTCAACGGCATGGAGCCGCAGGAGATCGCCCGCTGGACCCAGGCCATGATCCGCTCGGGCGAGCGGATGGACTTCTCCGGCATCGGCAGGCCGACGGCGGACAAGCACTCCACGGGCGGCGTGGGCGACAAGATCACCCTGCCCCTGGCACCGCTCGTCGCCGTCTTCGGTGTGAGCGTGCCCCAGCTGTCGGGCCGTGGGCTCGGGCACACCGGCGGCACCCTCGACAAGCTGGAGTCCATCCCCGGCTGGCGGGCGGCCCTGAGCAACGAGGAGGTCCTCGACATGCTCGGCCCCTCGGGCCCCGGTGCCGTCATCTGCGCCGCCGGCAGCGGGCTCGCCCCGGCCGACAAGAAGCTCTACGCCCTGCGCGACACCACCGGCACCGTCTCCTGCGTGCCGCTCATCGCCTCCTCGATCATGAGCAAGAAGATCGCCGAGGGCACCGGCGCGCTGGTCCTCGACGTCAAGGTCGGCTCGGGCGCCTTCATGCGCGACATGACGATGGCGCGCGAGCTCGCCCGGACCATGGTGAGCCTGGGGACGGACGCCGGTGTCACCACCCGGGCGCTGCTGACCGACATGTCCACCCCCCTGGGGCTGACGGCGGGCAACGCCATGGAGGTGCGCGAGAGCCTTGAGGTCCTCGCGGGGGGCGGCCCCGCCGACGTCGTCGAGCTCACGCTCGCCCTGGCCGCTGAGATGCTCGACGCCGCGGGCCGCCCCACCGACCCGCAGGAGCTGCGGGCGGCGCTGTCCGACGGGCGGGCCATGGACGTGTGGCGCGAGATGATCCGCCGCCAGGACGGTGACCCGGACGCCCCGCTGCCGGTCGCCCCCGAGACGGAGGTCGTCACCGCCCCGCACGACGGCGTCCTCACCGAGCTCGACGCCCTGGGCGTCGGGGTGGCGGCCTGGCGCCTGGGCGCGGGGCGCGCCCGCAAGGAGGACCCGGTCCAGGCGGTGGCGGGCGTCGAGATGCACGCCAAGCCGGGCGACGCCGTCCGCAAGGGCCAGACGCTGCTCACGCTGCACACCGCCACGCCCGAGCGCTTCGCGCGGGCGCGTGAGGCCCTTGAGGGCGCCGTCACCGTGAGCCCGGCGAGCTCGCCCGAGGCCGCGCAGGCCGTCGCCCGCCGCGAGGCCGGCGTCGTGCTCGAACGGCTCGTGTGAGACGGTGCGGGACGTGGCGACGCGGGTGCGGCTGAGCGCGGGCGGGCTCGTGCTCGGCCCGCCAGGCCGTGCGCACGGCCTCGTCCAGGAGGACCAGACGACCTGCGGGGCAACCTGCGTGCTGGCGGCGCGCCTGCTCTACGAGCGCGACGGGGCCGCCGCGGCCCGCCTGCGCGCGCTGGAGCACCACGGCCTGCGTCATGCCCTGCTCGCCGAGCAGCAGCGCCTCCAGGCCCTCATGAACCGTCACGCCCGCGGTCCCCTGGGGCCGCTGCCCTGGCCGCGGCGCCTGGGATCGACGCCCTGGGCGGTGGCGCGGGCTCTGGAGTGGGCCGTCCACGGGCCCGGTGACCTACACGGTGACCTGGGGGAGTGAGCGCGGCCCCCACTGGTTCACGACCGTCGCCCGTCTGCGGCGGCACCTGGCCGCGGGCCTGCCCGCGATCCTGCTCGCCGGTGGCCCCGTGCGCGCCGTGCGCAGGACGCGCGTCGGGGCGGGCGGGACGGTGACCCCGACGTCGGTCGTGCCGGCCGTGCTCGCCGGGGCGGAGCGGGTCTTGCCCGCGCTGCCACGCCACTACGTGCTTGCGCTGCCGTGGTCCCTGCTGGGGGTGGCGGATCCCGGGCCGGGCAGCGTGCACGTCTACGACCCGGCCTCGGGCACGGTCGGGGTGCTCGACCTGGTGGCACCGCGCGACCCGGAGGCACCGGGACCCCGCGAGCTCGGCCACTGGCCCCGGGCGCTCGCCGTCGTCGAGCCCTGCTGAGGACCCGGGGCCCGCACGGTGGGGCAGGGCCGTAGGCTGGTGGGCGAGCCAACCCCAAGGAAAGGACCCGCCGTGCCCGCCCGTCGCGACATCGCAGCCATGATCGACCACACCCTGCTCAAGCCCGAGGCGACGGGAGAGCAGGTCGCCGCCCTCGTGGCGCAGGCCGCCGAGCTCGGCACCTTCAGCGTGTGCGTGAGCCCCAGCCGGCTGCCCGTCGAGGTCCCCCAGGGCCTGTGCGTGGCCACCGTCTGCGGCTTCCCCTCGGGAGCCCACGCCACCGCCGTCAAGGTCGCCGAGGCCGCCGACTCGGTGGCCAAGGGGGCCGACGAGGTGGACATGGTCGTCAACCTCAGCCAGGTCAAGGAGCATGACTGGGACGGGGTCGAGGCGGACGTGCGCGCCGTCAAGGAGGCGGTGGGGGACGCCCTGCTCAAGGTCATCATCGAGTCCGCCGCACTGAGCGACGAGGAGATCGTCGCGGTCTGCCAGGCCTGCGAGCGCGCCGGTGCCGACTACGTCAAGACCTCCACGGGCTTCCACCCGGCCGGTGGCGCCAGCGTCCACGCGGTGCGGCTCATGCGCCAGACCGTCGGGCAGCGCCTGGGCGTCAAGGCCTCGGGCGGCATCCGCACGGCCGAGGACGCGCTGGCCATGGTCGAGGCCGGGGCCTCCCGCCTGGGGGTCTCCGCGACGGTGGCGATCCTCGACGGCCTGGAGGACTGAGCGGCGCGGGCGAGCCGCGCTCACTGATCCTCCGCGCCCCCCGAGGGGTCCCTGCGCCCCCAAGCGTGTGCCCTCGCGCCTCCGGCAGCGCGCCCCCGCACACTTCCTGTCTGCGCGCCGTGGGGACTGCTGCCAGTTTGAATATTTCGGGTGCCCGAAATATCGTGGTGCGCATGAGAACAGTCCTTGCAGCGTCGTGGCGCCCCGCCGCCGTGCTCGCCTCCCTCTCCCTCGTCCTGCCGGCGGTCGGTGCGTGCAGCCCCTCGGGCCCGGGTGCCCAGGTCAACCCCGAGGCCACGACGATCCACGCCGTGGCCTCCACGACCCAGATCTGCGACTACGTCACGCAGCTCGCCTCCGGTGGTGAGGACCTGTCCTTCTCGCGCACCGGTGCTGACGGCGCCACCGCCGAGCTCGGTGCCGACCCCGCCACCGCCCCTGTGCGCCTGACCCTCACCTGCCTCCTGGCGCCCAACGCCTCCGCCCATGAGCACGAGATGACGACCTCCCAGTCCGCCGCCCTGGCTGAGGCCGACCTCTTCCTCGTCAACGGCGTCGACCTTGAGCACTTCCTCGACGACGCGGTCTCCTCCACGGGCTTCCACGGCACGATGGTCGTCACCTCCGGCGTCCTCACCGCCGACGACGTCGACAAGCCCGGCTCCCACGAGGCCGCCGAGGCCTCGCTGCCCTACACCATCGACCGCGGCATCCAGGCCGTCGACGTCGCCCCGTGGCCCTTCGCCCCCGAGGAGGGAGAGCAGGCCGAGTTCCGCTACGACCCCCACGTGTGGACCAGCCCCCGCAACGCCGCCATCCAGGTCGCCAACATCGGTGCCGCCCTCGCGGCCGTCGCCCCCGGGGCCGCCGAGACCATCAACACCCACGTGAGCGCCTACGCCGAGCTCCTCACGACCCTCGACACCTGGGCCCAGGAGAGCCTGAACAGCGTCCCCGCCGACCGCCGTGTCCTGTTCACCAGCCACGACGCCTTCGGCTACTTCTCCGCGGCCTACGGTGTGCGCTTCGAGGGCGCGGCCCTGAGCGACTTCAACGCCCAGCAGGACGCCACCGCCCAGAAGATCCAGGAGACCGCCGACGCCATCACCGCCTCCGGCGCCGTGGCGATCTTCGCGGAGAACTCCAACAACCCCGAGTCCGTCGAGAAGGTCGCCGCCCTTGCCGGGGTACGCGCCGTCATCGGCGACGAGGCCCTCTACGGCGACTCCCTCGGTGAGCCCGGCTCCGACGGTGAGACCTACATCGGCTCCATCCTGCACAACGTCACCAACCTCACCACCGCCTGGGGCGGTACCGTCGCCGACGTACCTGACGCGCTGGCCACCTGGACCCCCACCGACGTCGTCACACCCTGAGCCCGGAGACACACTGCATGACCACCGCCGAGCAGCCGCACGCAGCACCGAGGACGCCCTCGCCCATCGTCGAGGTCCCCGGTGACGCCCGCGCCGAGCGCGCCACCGCCGTCGTGCTGGAGGACCTGGCCCTGGCCTACGGGCGCGACCCGGTGCTCACGGGCGTGACCGGAACGCTGAGCGCGGGCCAGGCGCTGGCCCTCGTCGGCCCCAACGGCTCGGGCAAGACGACGCTCCTGCGCGCGCTGCTCGGCATGGTCCGCATCGTGGGGGGGACCGCCCGCGTCAACGGCAAGGCTCCCGGACGCGCCGCGGCGGGAAGCATCGGCTACGTGCCCCAGGTCGCCGACCTCGACCCGACCTTCCCCGTCACGGCCCTCGACGTCGTCGTCATGGGCACGATCTCCGCCCTGGGACCCCTGCGGCGTCCGGGACGCAGGGAGCGCGAGCGCTCGCGCCGGGCCCTGGAGGCCGTCGGCCTGGCCCACGTCGCCCACCGCCGCTTCGGTGAGCTCTCCGGCGGCCAGCAGCAGCGCGTGCTGCTCGCCCGCTGTCTGGCCTCCCAGCCCCGGCTCGTCCTGCTCGACGAGCCCTTCAACGGCCTGGACCAGCCCAACCGGGACGCTCTGCTGTCCATCCTGTCGGGGCTGAAGTCCGACGGTGTCGCCGTCGTCGTGTCCACCCACGACCTCGTCCTCGCCCGCGAGGTCTGTGAGCAGGTCGCCCTGCTGGCCGGGCACCAGGTCGGCTTCGGGCCGCGCGAGGAGGTGCTCGTCCCCGAGCTCGTCGAGCAGGCCTACGGCGCAGGACGCGAGCACGCCGCGCGCCTGCTGGGGCTGGCGCTGCCCGCCGCCGCGCCGCCGGAGACCGCGGTGCCGGAGAGCGCGGCGCCGACGGGGGCCGACTCGCCAGCAACAGCCGACTCGCTGACAGGGACCGCCGCGGTGCTCGAGCCTCCCGCCCGCGCCGACGTGGGCCGCCAGAGCGCGGGCGTTGCATGAACGGCGCCGGTACGGACGCCCTCACGAGGGCGGTGACGGCCCTCGTCGAGACGCTGCGCGCGGCGCTGTCCGGCGTGCCCGGCATCGCCCCCCTGGCCACGGCCCCCTTCCTCTTTAGACCCTTCGTCCTGCTCGTCGTCCTGGGCTGCGTCTGCGCCCTCGTCGGCACCCTCGTCAACCTACGCCGCGCCGAGTTCCACGCCGAGGCCCTCGTCCACGCCGTCTTCCCGGGGATCGTCGTCGGCGCCGTCACCGCAGGGACGAACATGATCGTGCCCGCCGGGGCCGCCGCCGGGGCGCTGGCCGCCGCCGCCCTGACCTGGGTGGACCACCACTCGCGGCGCGACGCCTCCGAGGCAGGCACCGCCGTGGTCCTCACCGGCTTCTTCTCCGTCGGCATGGTCGTCCTGCTGGCGAGCGGGGACATGTCGGGACAGCTCGAGGCCCTCATGTTCGGCAGGCTGCTGGAGGTGACGAACCTGCGCCTGGCCCAGGCTGTCGTCGTCAGCGCCCTGGCACTGGTTCTCGTGTGCCTGACCTGGAGAGGCCAGGTCGCCACCGCCTTCGACCCCGTCGGGGCACGGGCCACCGGGCTGCGCGTGCTCGCCCTCGACCTGGCGCTCAACGCGGCGGTCGCCGCCGTCGTGGTCGCCGCCGCGACGGCCGTCGGCACCCTGCTCGTCATCGGGATGCTCACCCTGCCCGGCACCGCCGGACGCGTGCTCGCCCGCACGGTGAGGGGCATGGTGCTCACCGCGCTCCTCGTGGGGGTCGCAGGGGGCTGGCTCGGGCTGCTGCTGGCCATCGCCCCGGCCCCCCGGCCGGTCTCGCCCCAGGCGGCCGTCATCATGGTCATGGCCCTGGCGCTCGTTGCGGCCGTCGGCGCCGTCCGGCTCACCGGTGCCGTCCGCGCCCGCGTGCCCGCGGCCCTCAGGGGCGCCGACAGAGGGAACGCCAACAGGGGTGCCGCCGAGCGGGCGGGAGCCCAGGACGCCGAGGAGGAGCGATGAGCACCACCGTCTCCTGGCAGCTGCTCGCCCTGCCGGTGACCGTCGCCCTCCTCGTGGGGGTGCTCGCCGGGGCCGTGGGCGCGATCGCCCTCATCGAGCGCCGCATCTTCCTGGCGGAGTCCCTCACGCACTCGACCTTCCCCGGGGCGGTGGCGGGCGTCGTCCCCGCCGCCTGGGCCGCCCCGGCGCTGTGGGGCGTGCGGGCGGGCTACGCGGTGCTGTCGGTGTCCGTGCTCGTGGGGGCGGCCCTCATGTGCGTGCCGATGCTCGCCCTGGCCAGGTGGCTGCGGAGTGTTCCCGGCGTCTCCGCGCAGGCGGCCGCGGGGGCGGTGCTGTCCATCGGCTTCGCCCTGGGCTACCTGCTGAGCACCTGGTTCGCGCCCCTGCCCCTCAAGGTGGACGGCTTCCTCACCGGCTCCCTGCTCAACGTCAAGGCCGCCGACGCCTGGACGGCGGGCGTGTGCCTGGCCCTGACCCTGCTGCTGGTGCTCACCATCGGCCCGCGGCTGGCCTTCCACGCCTTCGACCCCGTGGGGCACCGGGCCTCGGGCCTGAGCCCGCGCGCCGCCGAGGTCACGGTCATGGGGCTGGTCTGCGTGACGATCGCGGTGCTCGTGCCCTCGCTGGGCACGATCCTGCCGATCGCGCTCATCGCCGCGCCCGCCGCCGCGGTCCTGCCGTGGGTGCGCACCGTGCGCGCCCTCGTGCTGGGCTCGGCCCTCGTGGGTGCCGGCTGCGCCCTGGCGGGCCTCGCCGTCGCCGTCGTGGGCGAGCTGAGCGCCGGCGGCTGCATCGGTGTCCTGTGCGCCCTGGCCTGGGCCGGCTCCCTCACCGCCCGCCGGGCGCTGCGGGCCTGAGCGGCCGAGCGCGGGGCCGCCCCCGGCGCGGTCCCGCGGAGGCGCCTCAGATCCCCAGGACGCCGCGCAGGTCGCTGCGCATGAGCTCCAGCCGCTCGGCGGCGGTGCGGCGCGCCACCTCCACGGGCTCGTCGACGGCCACCGGCACCACGACCTCG
>ERZ772827.1111-NODE-1111-length-13904-cov-4.020146_pt1 | contig 13904 bp, 20 predicted proteins | sample MGYA00580850_ERZ772827 | MGnify/ENA primary metagenome ERZ772827 (study PRJEB29015, sample SAMEA2737950) | human oral metagenome | biome: human oral; feature: human-associated habitat; material: dental | place: China | collected 2145 ...
TCGATGCGGCGGGCGAAGTCGATGAGGTAGATGTCAGTGATGTGCTGACGCAGGTTGAGGTTTTCGAGCGGTGGCACCGGCGTGTAGTCGTAGCTGATGGCGAGCTTGCCTTCTTTGAGGGTGTCTTTGCTGTTAAGCGTTGAGTCGTACCAAGCGCTGCCGCCGAGCAAGTAGCCGGCAGAGGTAAATTCGCGCAGCTTGGCATTGATGCCGGCAATGATGTCGCTCGCCAGTCCCGGTGTCAGCGGCTTGTCGATGGCCCAGAGGTGGTTTTGCGCGATGGTCTCGCTGATGACTTGCGCGGTTCGGGTGTAGTTCTCAAAGGCAAAGAGCGCATCGTCACTACATGTGCGGCTGCCCCACAGGCGGAAGCCCTGCTCACGCACCAGCGTTGTTACCTCCTTGCTGTTGAGGTAATTGGCATCGGTGGCGGTGCTGGTGATGTCAAAATCAACGTCGATGGTGAGGCCGGTGACGCCGTTGATGCCGACGTTGGAAATGGTCTTGTGCCAGCCGGTGTCATGGTCGAGCTTGGCGCGCAGGCCGAGGGCGACGGCAACGGCGTTGATGGCCCCCGTTTTCTTGGCCGCCTCGTCGAAGCCGGTGAAGTCCGGCCACACCAGCATCAATTCGCGCGCATGGAAGTTATTGCGGTAGGTGGCGGCCTCTTCTTTGGTATTGCCCACGGCACGGGCATAGACAAAGCCGCGTAGCTTTTGCGCGATGCTGACCAGCTCACTGGTGACCTCTTGCGTGTCCAGCCCCGGCGCGCCAATGATGCGCGGCACGACACCAAGTTCGGCCTTGGCCGAGAGTAGTGCCTTGGCGCCGCTGCGGCGACCGTTTTCAAAGGTGCCGATGGTCTTGGCATTTTGATCGGCGCCGTTGTCGTTTTTCTCCTTGCTGGCCGGCACGCGGACAACGACGGTCAGGGCATTGGCTTGTTTGTAGATGGCATTGAGTGCGGGGGCAAGCGTGCCTTTCGTGCCTGCCTTACCGATGGCTTCGGGCAGGTTGCTGATGAGGACGGCCTTGTTCTCCGGGAACACAGTCGCATCGGCGTCTTCGCCGGTGGCGACAAGGCCGATGACGGCGGTACTGACGGTGCGCAGCGGCCGGGTGCCGTTGTTTATTTCAATGACGCGGACACCATGCAGGTATTCGGTGCTCATGGGTGTAACTCCTTGGATTGTTGGTCGAGGATACGGTAAAGGGATGCCGGGCTTTGCTGCGCCGGGTCGGGTAGTTCGAGGACGGTCGCGACAAACTCGCTGCAGAACCAGCGACGCGGCGACTGGCGTAGAAATGGGCAGATAAAGCGGAATACGCCACACCAGTCATAGCGGCTGCCCTGCTCACGCGCTAGCCATTCGCGCACGATGGCGGCGGGGAGGGTGCGGTAGATGGATTCGTGGTTGTGCGGTGCGCGCAAATAGGCAGGGTCAATGGCTGGCAGCAACTCCCAGCGCTCGCGTGGCAGGGTCATGTATTTGCCACGCACGCCGCCGTCACGCGAGGATGACGATACACAGAAATAAACATCTGGGCGCTGTGGGTCGGGGATGGCGAATTCGCAGTGCGAAAAGCGGCTGCGCGTGACAAGACGGATGGTGGCATCGAACAGGGCGCGGTAACGGTCGCGCAGGGATGCACCCTTGCCCGGACGGCCTTTGTAGAAAGCAACGTAGGCGCTCATGCTTCCCCCCCGGCATCGGTTGCTGGCGTCAGCGGCAGGAGCGGCAAGGCATAGCGGATGGTGATGGCGCCCAGGGCATTAAGGTCAGCTGCCGCATGGATGCGGTCCTCGAATGCCTGACGCTGCCCGGCGACGGAGGCGGTGAGCGCGGTGTAGGCGTTGCTCTTCATTAGCGCACGCTCACGCAGAATGTTGAGCGGTACGCCGCGTGCTTGGGCGATGCCGGCCAGGATGGGCGTCTCGGCGTCATGGTCTGCTGCCCACGCTTGCGCTTCGAGAGCCTGCGAAGCCCAGGAGTCCCGCTCGAATGGCGGCACGGTATCCAAGCCGGCGGCGCTATCAATAAACTGCTGCGCGGCAGCGGCGGCCTCGCGCAGTTTGGCAGCTTTGGCCGCCCGCAAGACGGGGGATGGATCGGGCTGGTAATCCGCCGCAGCAACAAGATGCAGGTCGGCGGGCAGTTCCATGGTGGTCAGGGTTTGGCCGATGATTTCGCCTTGGGTCGTGAGGATGTAATACATGACGCACCTCAGATCGGCCGCCACAGTTCGATGACCGCCACCCCCGGGGTGGAACTACTGCTGTCATATTTGCCGAAAGTTGCGCCATTGAAGCTGACCCCGCTGACATTATTGATATGCATGACGTTATTGTTGATAACGGCATCACCGATAGCCGCCTGGGTGCCATCGGGATGTTTCATCCATGTGCGGGGAGTCGCACCTGTTTCCCTCCCCCCCAGCTCGGCAAAGACCAGACCGGCAGGCGTTGTGAACAGTTTATCTATTTCTGTCAGACTGGTACCGGAACCGTAATTGTCTCTGGTTAAAAACATACGCTCCATGCGCCAGCCCGACCAGCCATTGCGCGTCAGGGCATACAGCTCGGCACATTGCGCCTGGAAAATATCGTTGGCATCAATCATCCGCTGTCGCAGTCCGTTGTCGTGGACGACGATGCGCATCAGTTCCGGTTGCAGGATAACGCGGCGCATGCCTTGCGCATGACTGCACAGGGCGGTGATGGCGGCCGCGTTGCACAGACGCAGCCCGGCCGGGCTGGCAAAGAGGTAATCACGCGGTCCATCCAGTGCGGCCAGTACGGCCATGCCGACAGGCTGTTGCGTCCACACTGCCCACAAATCGGGGGCGGTCTGCCACTGTGCGCAAGCGTCGCGGTTGCTGAGGATAGCGGTGGCAGCAGCGCGGCTTTGCGCAAGATAGCCGAGGGCGGCACGGTTGGTCAGGCAGGCGTGCAGGATGTCTGGTTGGCCGGCGAGCCAGAAGGCCACGACGGCATCCGCGACGGCTGTCTGGAAAGCGGCCCCGTGGGTGGTGAACCAGACATTGCGGTCGCTCGCCCTCAGCATGTCGTGCATCATCGCCTGAAAATCTGGCACCGGGCCGGCAAAGCGGTTGGCGAGATGTTGCAGCACGGCATAGAGGGCTTCTTCGCGGACGATTTCTTCCGGGGTGAAGCGGCGGCGGATTTCGTTGGCCAAGATCGCAGGGAAGGTGGTCAGCGCTTGCGGCGCGGCGCGGTAGAGCAGGCACAGTTCGAGGAGGCGATCGTTATCGAGCGCGCTCAGGTCGGCACTGAGAATGCTGCGGATGGTTTCTTGTTGGGCGGGGGTCATGGTAATAATCCTGCATAGGCGAGGAGGCGGAGGCGGCGCAATGCGCTCTCCGTGGTGTTACTCAGTCGTTGCCGTGCATCTCTTTCGGCGGTGAGGGCCTTCGCGCGGGCTGCTGCCTCTGCCGCTACTGCGGCTGCGCGTGCTTCAGCCTCGGCGGAGATAGCATCGGCGCGTGCTTGGGTCTCGGCAGCGATGGCATCCGCACGTGCTTGCGCCTCGGCATGAAGCTCAGTATCGATACCGCTCAGGCTGTCCTTGATGCGGCCGACGTCTTCCGAGAGCAGGTTTTCCGCATCCGGCAGCGGCCATTTGTAGTGAGTGGTTTTGTCATCAACCATAAGCACCTCAGGTAGTAATCATGCGCAGGGCACGGGCGCGAGGCCGGGCGTTGATGTTGCCGGTCAGGGTGATACGGCAGCGGACGGTGTCGCCGCCGGTGATGGCTTTTTTGTATTCGTTGCGCACCCAGCCGTCACCCTGCGGCTCGCCGTTTTCCGGGGTGCATTCCTGCCAGTGGCTGTCAATTTCGATTTCGACCTTGAGGGCACTGCCCGCCGGAACGTTGCTCTCCAGCGTCACGATGGCCTGGCCACGACCGGCAATCACCGCGCGACTGATGTAGGTCGCGCTCTCCTGCAAGTCGCCGAGCGCCAGCAACGCGCCGGGATAGAGGATGGGTGAGCGGGTACGGCTGCCACGCAGGGTGACGGCGGTTTTCAATTCGCCGTCGGTGCGCTCGTCCAGCCGTCCGGTTTGCTTGTCTTGCAAGTGATAGCTGTGCTCGTCATTTTTGACGGTAAAGGTGACATCCGTCTCAACCCCGGTGCGCTCAACATCGGCCATCAGATAGAGATCGGAGGCGTGGTTGGCGGTGACAGGGCTCAGTTCGACACTGTGCTCGCTCGCGGTAAATTCGGCGGCGTAGAGGCGAAAAGCGAGGTCGGCGTTGTTGTGCGGTGTCCAGGTGCTGGCGTTACTGGAAGAGAGCAGGACACCAACGTTGTAGCCCTGCTCGGTCACATAACGCTGGGCACGGCGGTCGTATTGGCCGACTTCGGCGATGGCGAGGCTGTGGCGGTTGTCATCGGTGAGGATGACAATGGCGAATTCCTGCAAAGCCTCGATGTAAACCGGCGTGGCGAAGTCCACCACGGTTTCTTCCCCGTCGGGACGGATAGCATCGGCCGTGATACGGGTTTCGGCCAGTACGGCGCCGGTCGGCAAGCCGGTCGCTGTCTCGCGGATTTGTACCGTGACCGGCAGCGTGCCTATGTCCTCAAACCACAGGCCAACAGCAGCGATGTGGCGACCCTCGATGAGCAGGGTGAAGGTCTGCGCCAGCGGGTCGTAGCGCTGTGCGGAGATGATACGGCGGCGTTCCTCGATGGTGATTTCGCCGCGCCCGATAAACTGGGCGAGGCCGCGTGTGCCCCGGTCGCCGATAAACTCGACGCTTTTGGTGCCGGCGGGGATGCCCGACGGCAGGGTGAATTTGCCGCGAGCGATGCCGCTGTGATCTGCTGTAATCATAGGTTTTCTACCTCAATGTCAATGCCGTCGAAGATGACCCGCCGCAGCGGTTCGTCCGGCAAGAATCCCTCAATGCGGAAGGTGATGGTGATGGGACGCAAGTGCTCGGCCTGCCGCGTGCCGATAGTGCGACGCGAGATGCCGGATACAAACTCGCCAGCCCTGAGGACAAAGGGTTCGGTGGTGTGATCAATGACTTCCGTCTCTGTCCAGCTATCCACCGGCGGCATCAGGGTGACTGTCGCCGGGATGGGGTCAAAGGCGCTGTACGGGTTGATTTTCATAATGCCGGTGCGCGCCGTCTGTTCCACCAGCACCACTTTTTTATAGGGCAGGGTCAGCGGGCGCTCGTGTGCGGACAGTGCCGCGACATTGGCGCGGATAGGCAGCATCAATTCGCCCCGGATGATCGCAGCATTCTGGCTTTGGCCAAGATCGCGCATGTCGTCATCCAAAAACGGATCGACAAAGACACCACGGGTGGCCGCCGGAGCGGTGGCGATGGCATCGGATTTGAGGCGCTCGATGGCGACCAGGTCGTAAAGGTCAAAGATGTCAGCGCGCATGTCTTGCAGGGTGGCCATGCTGACCGCCGCAATCGCGGTGTTCTTGACCGTTGTCGGTGCATTCTTGAACCAGGTGTGCTGCAACTGCGCCAGCTCCAGTTGACCACTTGCGGCAGGGATGGCTTTGGGGTTAAAGCGGCGCGGCATCCCTTTGATACGGGTGATGGCGCCGTTGCGGTCAATGGTGAGGGTGTCGGTACGCGGCAGCCGCCACTGGTAGTCAATCAATATCAGCGAGCCATCGACAGCCCCTTCCACGGTAAAGCCGCGTTCGTCCGGGTCAATGGGGGTGACCTGGGTGATGTGTTTGTAGGTGACTTCATAGCTCGAGCCCGGTGCGGGCTCGGCACCAGCAGGAGACCAGTCGATCATGCCACCGGAAAAGACATAGTCCTGCGTCTTCTTGTAGGTGGTACCGCCTTGTTTGACCTCGACGATCTCGATCACGGCGGGATCGGGCAGCGCATCGGCCACTCCAGCGTAACTGCCGTGCAGTACGGTGGCCGTGGCCTGCTTGGTGATGTCCACCTTGCGGATGTCGTGTATGGGCGCGCGATCCACATTGACCCGCATTTTTCCGCTGCCGCCGGAAAACTGGTGCGGTTCGGAGAGGATGGTCTGCAAGTCCGGGTCAAAGGGGAAACGCAGACGCAGCGCGGTGGGCAGCTCGATTTCGTGCCCGTACACATGCGCCTTGCCTTCGAGCAGCGAATAGGTCTCCTCGTGCTCGTCATGCGACAACCACACCAGCGACAAGCCGTGGATGACGTAATGACCGCCGTTGTTGTCGCGGTCATACCGTGCCAGTGCTGCAGCAAAGCCGGACAGGTCGGGCGGGGCGGACTTGATTTTGATGACGCCGTTTTCCGCGTCGTAAACGCGGTAAAAATTGCCGGTGCCACCATCGGTAGAGATACCCCACACGGCACTGATGCGCAGCCGTGCCGCGCCCGGCTCGTCGTAGTTGCGCGTGCCTTCACAGGGATCGCGCAGGCTGGGATCTTGCAGCTCGGTGACGACGGCTTCGGTCAGCCACACGCCGATTTCTACGGTGCCACCAACCGGGATGGTGAATTTGGCTTCGGGGACATCACGGATGCGGCCACGCAGGTAGATTTCTGAGGCGGCGCAGGTGGTCTCGCCGGTGTCAGGGTTGATGATGACGGCACCGCCGGACTGAATCGATCCGTCGCTCATGAAGCGGTCGGCGATGCGTCTGAGGCGGGCGTCGTTGATGTCCTGCAATTCGTTCAGTTCGGGTGATTGCAGACCCAGGCCGGCACGAAAGAGGATGGCTTCTTCGGCGCTGCTGTCGCGGCAGTAGTAATTGGCAAGGTCGATATGGTTCATGGCGGTCAGAAGGTGATGACAAAATCAAAGGCGATACGCGCGCCGACGCCACGTTGCACGGCGGTGATGTAATCGATGGCGAGGAGGATGCCGGGGTCCGCCAGTTCCTGCGGCGCGAAGTAGGTTTGCCCGGCGGGCAGGCCGTCACGAGGGCGGCTGCCGACAAAGACGCCGAGTTCACGGATGGTTTCGCCAAGACCGTCGTTAAAATCAAATTCGGTGCGAATGTGCAGGTTGGCGGTGGGCTGCGCCGATGGCGCGAAACGGGCACCGAGCATGACGATGTCGCCGTCGCCCTGCGGGGTGCAGTATTCGGCAAGGTTGACTTTGCGCCGCCCGATTTCGTCAACAAGGGCGGTGGCGCTGCGCGGTTCGCGTGGCCGGTTCGTGTCCCAGTCCGCCTTGCCCCGCCCCCAGGCAAGGTGCAGGGGGACGGCTTTGATGGCGGTAGCAAGGGCGGCACGGCCGGCGGTAGTGAGGATGGCCATTAGTCAGGTTCTCCGCAGTTGGTAATGAGGGTGTTGACGGTTGTCCAGCCGGCTCGCGGCCACGGCTGATCCGCCCAGATTTGTCCGTAATAGAGGGCCACGGCACGCGGTGCTCCGCTCCCCAATTGGATGGTGTAAATCTCAAATGGCAACGGCAGGTCATCGAGATAGAGAACGTATGCCGCTTCGGCGCTAGTGATATGGCGCACGATAGTGATGCTTGTCGCCGCAATGACGGTGGCCCCCTCATACATCGCCCACGAGGCATGCACTACACCAAAAGAGATTTTGGGCTGGCTGCCATCCGGCAGACACGGCAGTTGTGCGCCTCCGATGCGGATGCCGGAGTCGTCATCCAGCAGGGCATCATCCAGCGCGCTGTCATCCAGTTTGAATACGCCCCGGTCGTAGCCGTGTACGAATCGCCACAGCCGCGAGCGTACCGGCTGCGACAACAGGGCAAGGTTGACCAGCTGGCAGATCTGCGCGGGGGCAGGTATCCCCTGCGGATACAAATCGTATTCGGCAAAGTGACGGTGCGGCCGGTAGGGCGCATCGGGATTGTTGCGCTCGATGGAGGACGGTGACTCGATAATGTCAGCGTCCAAACCAACCCACGAAAAGGCGAGATGCAGTGAGGCCGGGGTACCGCGCAAACGGGTCCAGCGGATGCCCTCGCGGATAAGGCGGCGCTTGTCGCTGATGTAGGGGGTGATCTCGCCGAGGGCGTACTCCCAGATGAGCGCGTCCAGCCAGTTGTCAGGCGGGTCAAATTTGCGCCCCCGGATGGCGGCATCGTCGCCGAGGTCGAGGATGGCGGGCGCACCGACTTGCGCCAGTTTGCGCTCAAGGTCGGTGCTGTTGGGCGGCAGTAAATCGGTGCGCATCAGTAATCCCTGCCACCGAGGTTGAGGCTGACGGTGCCGATAGCGGCGGTCTCGTCGGCGGCAATGACGACGTCACGCGCAGGCGCAGTTAAAACGACGCGCTGCACCCCCGCCGCATGCAGGGTATGAATCAGCCAGGAGCGGGTGAGGTCACGGCCCAAACCAAGCTGACTGCCGACGGCATGGCGCAGGGTATCCGGTAGGGTATTGAGCAGGTCGGCGTTGCCGTCGGGCAAGAGCCACAGGGTGGCGGCGATATCGATAGTCTTGATGATGGCGGCGCGAACCTCCAGCGTGTCGGTCAGTACGCGAATGTCGGTGCGGTTGAGGTAATCGCGTGCGCGGATGAGCAGGTCATCATCGACCGCGCCGTTGTGGCCAGTGATGGAGATGCGCACCAGCCCCGGACGCGGGCTGTCCACATGGGCATCACGGATGGCCGGTGAGGCCGAGAGGGCATGCCAGCGGTAATGCGCTGCTGGTCCTGCGGTGGAGGAGCCGCGCACCCGCTCACGGATGCGGGTGCGGAAGGCCTCGTCGCTTTCGCCGGGGTTGCGGCTCAGGCCGTAAAAGTCGGCAAGACGGTCGAGGTCGCGGTCGGTAGCAAAGGCGAGCAAGTTGGCGCGGGCGGCGTGATTGATGCGGCTGCGCAGCAAGAGTTCGAGATAAGCGGACTCTTCGAGGAGTTTGGTGACGGGCTCGGATTCGAGGTCAAGGGTGTTACGCCAGTAGTCGCGTTTTTCTTCCGGCCACAACGCCACGAAGGCGGCTTTGCGCCGCGCGAGGATGGTTTCGTAGTCAAGTTCTTCGATGACGTTGGGCAGGGATGTATCGCTCATGCGGGCATTGTGGATGTGCCCGCGCGCGCAGACGAGTGACGGTTTTCCGCAGAACGCGGCTGTGGAAAATCAGTGTCGCAGGGTCGCTTGTCCGCGCAGTTCGGCATCATCTAAGGTGCGCGCGGTGTAGCTGATTTCGGTCTTGCCGTCCATCGTGATGTCGATGATGGCGGTCTCAAGAACGACGCGCGGCTCCCAGCGGCTGGCTGCATCGACCAGGGCGGCAGCGAGACGCAGGCGGTTGGCCGGATTCATCGGCGCATCGATCAGGTCGAAGAGATGGCTGCCGTATTCGCGGCGCTGGATGCGCGAGCCGATGGGCGTGGTAAAAATATCGGCCAGCGACTGACGGATGTGTTCGAGTTTGTGCGCGGTGTTGCGGCCGTCGTCGCGCCGCATCCCGCCGGTGGCATAGGCACCGTTACCTGTGCTCATAGTGTTTCCTCTTTTTCGCGTCATTTTGAGGTTATTCGCCGATGATGACGTTGTCGCTGCCGGTCATGACGTAACTGCCGCAATCGACAGGGTCCCCGATGCGTGCGGCAGGCAGATTATTAATCAAGACGGTTTGCGAGCCGCGTTGCAGGTGACCGTCATGGCAGTCCCCGCAACAGTGGATAGCCCAGTGGTCCGTTTGCCGGTGCGCCCCCCGGCGATTGATAATGACGTCAATACTGGCCTGGTCGTTCGGACGGGGCGGCCAGCAGCCGTGACCAGTACACAGATCGGCGAGGCGCGCCGCACCGCTACCATCAGACATAGTTCCAGGTCTCCTCTGCGCCGCAATTCAGGTAGATCTTGCGGCCATCGATGCGGATATCTCCCCCGGCGTGGATGTGGATATTGCCCGGGGTGTGGATGTTCAGGTTTTGCCGCTGACTGTCATACTCCACCACCGTCCCGTCATCAAACTCGACGCGGTCGCGTGTCGGACGCTCGTCCTCCGGCATGTCCAGCGCCGGTACGTCATTTGACCAGAGGATGCCGGTAATGATGGCGGTGTTATAGTCTCCACCGTCCACGACAAGGATGACCTGCGTGTCTCTGCGCAATGGTATCCAGTGGCGGTAGTTGTTTGAGATGCCGGCGGGGAAAGGCAGCCAGTTGGTGAGGATGTCGCCGGTACGCACGCGGATTTCGTGCCGCGCCCAGTTGATCTCCTCAATGGTGCCAATGCGGGTCGCATTATGCGTCTGGCGCAGGTGGTCGGAAAAGCCGAAACTCATGATGTCATCCCCTGCAAATGACGCAACAGACTCTCTTGGATCATCGCCGCATCGCCCTCGGTGATGCCGAGCAATGGCCGTTCCGGGTAATGCGCCAGCCCGAATTGTAGGCGCTGGCTCAGGCCAAAGTGGTGGACGCTGGCGAGATAGCTGTCATGACCACGCCAACCGATGCGGATCAGGCTGTCGCCGACCTCAACACGCAAGCGCTTCGCCTGACGCAATTTGCGCATCATCTGTTTCGGACGCCCGCGCCGGGTGCGCCCGTATTCTTTGCGTGGCTCCCATGCCCTGCCGTCCGGGTCGGTCTGTGCCGCCATCCGCTGGCGATTGACCCGGCGCAAATCCTGGCCGATTTTACGCAGCAGTTTGCGCTGTTCGGCAGGGGTGAGGCGGTCAATGGACAGCTGTATCCAGCTTGCGAGTTCGCCCAGGTTGTGTTCGAGTGGGGCAGTCATGGCGTCAGGGCAGGCGGGTAGAGTTGGCGGTCGATGTGTGCCGCCGGGCAGTTGTTGAGGCGGGTACCATCCTGCTCAACTTGGACGTGATATGTGTCGGTCAAGCCCTCGACGGTGAGCAGCAAGTCGACGTGGTTGTTGTCAAGGATGTCGGCACGAAAAGAGATGGCGGTTGCCGCGTGTCCCGGCTGCTCCGCAGATAGCCATTGCCCGGCGAGGTAACACAATGCTTCCGGCGGGCCGCTGTAATCCAACACCAGCACCTCGGCTGTGTACTCAAGGCGCAGGTTGTGGTTGCCGGGTTGGTCGGGATGCTGATAGTGGTGGCGTACCTTGCCGGCAGTGGCGCGTACAATCAGGTCTTCCGGCTGGATGTTAAGCCCGCCGGTAAGCAGTGTCTGCCGCAATGTGTCGAGTTTTTTCATAGTCGCTTTGGCATTCGATGCAGCGTTGCGCGTGCGGGTTGGCATGGCGACGCGCGGCGGGGATTTCATCGCCGCAGTCAATACAATAAGTGCTGCCGGTTGCTGTTCCTCCGCGTTGTTGTGCTGCCGCCAGGGCAGCAGCGCGGCTTATTTCTTCGTATTCGCTGGCTTTGTCGGCGTTGTCCATTGTGTTCTCGCGGTTTTAATCCAGCGGGTGGTGTAGTTGTGCTTGCTGCGGCAGTCGGCATACTGCTTGGAGGCTTTACGCACCCAGTCGACCAAGTCGCCGAGGCTGCCGTCATTTAGTAGCGGCAGGTCGGGGCACGGGCGTAGTGCGCTTGCCTCCACTGGCGGTGGGGGCATTTTTGCGGGCACTATTACCGCCGGGGCGGATGGCTTTGTTGAGCAGGCTGACGCCAGTATCGTCCAGACAAGGACGGCTGCGGTCAATCGTAGCGAGGTAGGCATTGAGGGTGTCCTCCGTCTTCTTCATTTGTTTCTGCGTTGCTTCATGGTTGGCGGCAAATTCGACGGCCAGGTGTTCGTAGGCGCTGAGTTGTTCGCCATACTTGCCGACAGCGTTGTTCAGCTCGTTCGCGAGCGTCTCAAACTGCTCGCGTAATACGGACTGCTGCCCGGCACGATAAGCAAGACCCACAGAGGTGATGTTGTAGGCAATCAGCACCCCGGCGCAGATGATGGTGAGCGGTTTACTAAGCAGCATAGGGAGTCATCCACTGGCGGACTTCTTCTTCGCGGCGGTTGCGCAGTACTGGCTGCCCGGCGGCATAAATCCAGCGGCGCAGCTGATCGGGGACGACGGCGTAATCGCCGGCATTAAGCAGCCGGCGCAAAGAGCTACGCCGTAAGGCATCAACGCCGACGTTAAAAGTAAAAGAGGCCAGCGCATCAAACTGGTGGTCGGCAAGCTCTACTTTTATTAACGAGTCGACGGCGGTTTCCGCCACATCGTTGTCATGGTCAAAGAGATGGGCAATCTGGTCATTACTGAGGCCATCGCGCCAGCGTACCGCGATACCGTTGATGTAGAGCTTGCCGCTGCTGAGTTCGCTACGCGTGAGCAGGTGACCGACACCAATGGTCGGCAGACCGGCGCTGTCGAGGTACATTTTGCTGCGGCTGCCCTCGCGGGCAATCAGCAATTCCGTGCCGCGCTTGGTCATTTGTCTGGTAGGTTTGGTCATTTGTCCCCCCTGCGGATTTTTTCAAGGATTTCGATGATGTTCATTTGCTGGTATTTCTCCATTGTGTAAAACAGGGCACGCACCAAGAACCAGCCTGGTAGCCCACATAAAAAATAGATGGCACCAGCCTGCATCCCGGCCAGCTCATCGCCGACGGGGTGGATGTTGAGGTAGTGGGTGATGACGTAGCTGCCGAGACCAATCGAGCACATGACGGTACTGATAATCGCGGAAAACCATTCGCGCGCACTGCGCGGCTGGGTCATTGACATCACCACGACACTCGCCGCTACTGGGCCTATGATGTACACGAGGAGTTTGAGTAATGCCGCCCCAAGCGCGGGTTGGGCGGCGCTGGCTGCGGTGCTGCTGGTAATCGGGTCGGGCATAGTTAGTCCCAAAGTCTGAGGGTGGCGGGCGTTGCCTGTGCGGGATGCAACGGGATATGGACCGGCGTACCTGCCACCAGCCGTGGCGTAGACAAAGCGTGCGGGTTGGCATCCATCACGGCGGCTATTCCACGGGTGGTACCGATAGTGCGGTAGCAGACGTCGTCCAGGGTTTCGTGCTGGTGTGCGATGACGGTCGTGGGGTTTGGCATGGGTCATAGCTCCCTCATATCAGGGCAATGGTGGCGCGGGATTTACCGAGGACGAGGCGCAGCGCCTCACGTGATCGTTGTAGTGCGGTGCGGATGCGGCGCTCCAGTCCATCGGCACGCTCGCTGCCTTTTGCGGTGGTATCCACATCGCGATACTGCTCAAGTTCAAATGCCTTGGCGCGTTGATAGACGGCTTGCCGGTAGTGGTGCTGTTTGCTGTCAGGCAAAGGGGTTTGCTGTGCCTCACGCCAGACGGCGAGTTCGTCGTTGACGAGCAGCACCGCCGTGCTGAGGATTTCGTGGCTGCGCGCGTCGCTGACCGTGTCATCGACCCGCATCCGTTCACGCCAAACAGAGACCCTTATGGCGGGGTAGTAGTCATCCGTCTGCAGGTCGTCGTTGTAGCGCGGGTCGGTTGTGGCTCGGTGCGGGATAAATGCGCTGCTCATGGGGCATCCTTCCTAAAAAGGCCGCCGTGGGCCGGAGAAAAACCAGCGGCGGCAAGTGTGACGAGGTACAAGGTGCGCGGTTGCGGCGGACAGGGTGAAACTAACTAAAGCCCTGTACCGCCGCGCCCCGCGCGGGCTGAGTTGTCAGGTGTGTGCGTTATTCTCTTGTGCTTGTGGCATCTGCGCGGTCAGCTCTTTTTCCAGCTGGGCAAGCAGGGGTTTGCAGCCGACTTTTGGATTCAGTTCAACCGCACGGCGCAGGTGGGTCACTGCGTCTTCCAAATTACCTTCGTCGTGCAGGGCTTCACCCAGAGCGCGGTACAGCTTGGCGCGTATTTCGTCCACCATGTCATGCCCGGTGGTCGCTTCCAGCACCTCGGCCAGTTGTTCGGCACTGAGGGAGCCGGGGCGGTTGAGCGCGCTTTCTGCCGCCATCTCGGCGTAGAGCGACGGCAGGTCACGAGTAAATTGCTCCGGTGCCGGCAGGTCATGACGCAGCAGGTAATCGCCGACGGCCAGGGCACGGTCAATATCACCGACATCAAACA
>ERZ772827.1114-NODE-1114-length-13889-cov-14.532890_pt1 | contig 13889 bp, 15 predicted proteins | sample MGYA00580850_ERZ772827 | MGnify/ENA primary metagenome ERZ772827 (study PRJEB29015, sample SAMEA2737950) | human oral metagenome | biome: human oral; feature: human-associated habitat; material: dental | place: China | collected 2145 ...
GACAGGTTCAGCCCCCGCCGACCAGGCCCTGCGCCTTGAGCCAGTCGGAGGCGATCCTGGCGGACTCGAGCTGCTCCTCGGTGGAACGGGTATTGAGAGCGCGCAGCTCGTCAGCGGTCAGGCGCGCCGAGACCGTGTCGATGGCCTGGGCGGCGCCGACGGGGAGGCTCCTGCGCACCAGTGGGGTGACGTTCTCCGGGAGGATGAGGCCCTTGGGGTCCTCCAGCACGACGAGGTCGTTGTCCGCGAAAGCCCTGCTGGACGTGGGGATGTTGGCCGCGTCCACGCTGCCGTCGGCAAGAGCATTGAGGGTGAGCTGCCCGCCGGTGTCCTCCACCGGCTCTACCTTGACGTCCACGCCGTAGGCGGACTTCAGCCCGTTCGGCCCGTAGGGTCGAGTGGACAGCTCGGAGTTCGCGGCGACCGTCACGGTTCGCCCCAGCCCGGCGAGGTCCGCGATGGAGGTCAGGCCGTAGGCGTCGGCGGTCTGGCGGGTGACGGTGTAGGTGTCCTGGTCGGTCGCCTCGGCCGAGGCCAGGATGGTCAGGCTCCCGGGCAGGACCGCCAGCAGCTCGGCGCGCACCGAGTCGTTGTCGGCCGCCGTCCCGGTCCCGGCGTCGGAGGCCGCACCGGTGGGCGCCCCCGCGGAGGCCCCGGTGGTGGCCTGGTTCTTGTCTGCGTAGTACTGGAGGAGGTTGCCGCCGTACTCGGGGATGACGTCGATGTCGCCGGACTCGAGCTGGGGCAGGTAGACCTCGCGCTGCCCGATCTGGTAGACGCGCGTGACCGCGTATCCGGCGTTCTCCAGGGCCTGGGCGTAGAGCTCGGCGATGATCTCGTTGGAGTAGTACTGCTGGCTGCCCACAACGATGGGCCCGTTCCCCCCGCCGCCGCGCTCGGAGGCGAAGGGGTCCTTGCCGAGGCCGCAGGCGCCGAGCGCGCCGCCGACAGCGGCCAGGCCCGTCCCGGCGAGGAGACGGCGGCGGGTGGTGGAGAGCATCAGGAGTCCTTCCTGTGGCGCGTGCCGGCCGGCGCGACGGCCCGTTGAACAGTGCTGAAGACGGCCTCGGAGACCAGCGCCAGGACGACGACCAGGAGGGAGGCCACGAGCATGCTGGTGTAGTCCTGGGTCTTGAGGCCGAGGAACATGAGTCTGCCGAGCCCGCCCGCGCCGGTGTAGGCCGCCAGGGTCGCGGTGGCGATGACCTGAAGGCTGGCCGAGCGCAGCCCGCCGACGAGCTGGGGCGCCCCGAGGGGGATCTCAACGCGCGTGAGCACCTGGGCCTCGCTCATGCCACTGGCGCGGGCGCCGTCGACGGCCACCTGGTCGGCGGCCTCGATGCCCGTGTAGGCGCCCGCCAGCACACTGGGCAGGGCCAGGATGACCAGGGCGAGCAGCGGCGCGCGCAGACCGATGCCCAGCGCCAGGCCGAACAGGGTGATCAGGCCCAGCGTCGGCAGGGCGCGCACGGCCCCGGAGACGGCCACGGCCAGACCCCGTCCTCTGCCGGTGTGGCCCACCCACCATCCCAGCGGCAGCCCGACGATCGCGGAGACGCCCACTCCCAGCAGGGAGTAGCCCACGTGCTGGGCGGTCAGGACGCCGAGGCCCGTGGCTCCGGTCCAGTGGCCGGCGTCCAGGATGTAGTCGACGGTGCTCTCGAGGTAGTTCATGCGCCCCCCTGGTCGGCCTGCGCCCCGGCGCGCAGGCCACGGGTCCAGGGCATGAGCACCCGTCCGCCCAGGACGACCAGGCCGTCCAGGACGAGGGCCAGCAGCACCGTGACCACGAGACCGGTGAGGATCTCCGCGGTCAGGCCGCGCTGGAAGCCGTTGGTGAAGAGCCAGCCCAGGCTGCGCACGCCTAGCACCGCCCCGACCGTGGTCAAGGAGACCGTGGAGACGGTCACCACCCTCAGCCCGGCCAGGATGGCGGGGCCCGCCAGGGGCAGCTCGACGGTGAGGAAGCGGCGCGCCGGCCCCATGCCCACGGCCGTGGCGGCGTCGCGCACACGCTGGTCGACCGCCTCGAGGGCCTCGACGGCGGTCGGTACGAGCAGGGCCAGCCCGTAGAGGGTCAGGGCGACCACGACGTTGGCGACGTCGCGGATCCCCGTGCCCAGCACGAGCGGGAGGATGACGAACAGGGCCAGGGAGGGGATGGCGTACATCAGCGAGGCCCCGGAGACGATCAGCGCCCGCAGGGGCGCGACCCGCTGCGCCAGGCGCGCCAGGGGCAGGGACAGCACGAACGTGGCCAGGACCGCCGGGACCACCTGCAGGAGATGGGCGACCAGGTAGGCCTCCACCTGCGGGATGTTGGCGAGCACCCAGCTCACGCGCCGACCGCCTCGTGAGGACGGGCCCGCGCGGCCGCCTGCTCGGTGACCTGGTCAGTGGCGGGCGCGTCGTGCGCGGCCTCCAGGACGCCCAGCGTCCGCCCGGCCGCGTCCTGGACGACACGTCGCCCGGCGACCTCGCGCAGGCGCAGCGCGCGCTCGGAGTCGTCCAGGCCGAGGAAGCGGGCGACGAAGTCGTCGGCGGGGGCGGCCACAAGCTCGGCGCCGGTGCCCCGCTGGGCGATGCTGGCGCCCTCGCTCAGCAGGATGATCTCGTCGCCGAGCAGCAGGGCCTCGTCGACGTCGTGGGTGACGAAGACGATGGTCTTGGCCAGGTCCGCCTGGATGCGGATGAGCTCGCGCTGCAGCTCGCGGCGCACCAGCGGGTCGACTGCCCCGAAGGGCTCGTCCATGAGCAGGACGCCGGGGTCGGCGGCCAGCGCCCGGGCCACCCCGACGCGCTGGGCCTGCCCGCCGGAGAGCTGGTGGGGGTAGCGCCGTGCGAGCTCGCGGTCCAGGTCCAGCATGTCCATGAGCTCCAGGGCGCGCGTGCGGGCGGCCCGGCGATCGGTCCCGTTCAGGCGGGGCACGAGGGTGATGTTGTCGATGACGCGGCGGTGCGGGAGCAGGCCAGCGTTCTGCATGACGTAGCCGGTGGAGCGCCTCAGCGCGACGGGGTCGCGCTCGCGCACGTCCTGGCCGTCGAGCAGGACGCGCCCGCCGGTGGGGTCGACCATCCGGTTGACCATGCGCAGCAGCGTCGTCTTGCCGCAGCCGGAGGAGCCGAGCAGGACGGTGATCGTGCCCACGGGCAGGCAGGCGGAGAAGGACTCGACAGCAGGCGGGGCGTTCTTCCGTCCGCCCGCGGGCGCGGGATAGCGCTTGGTGACGGCGTCGAACTCGATGGTGCTGGCTGTATGGGCCACGCCAGGGGCAGAACTCACGCTCAGGGTCTCCCTTCCGCATGCAGACACATCCGTCCGGCACGCGCGACCACCGTAGCAGCACCAACCCGCTTACGTCGATTCGATGTATTCTGCGTGTTGTGCTCGCCCTCAAGATCCTCGGGTTCCTCGATGACGGCCCTCTGCACGGCTACGAGCTGCGCCGTCGCATCGTCGAGCTCGACGGCCCCGGGAGCAGCCTGTCCGACGGGGCCCTCTACCCCGCGCTGGCCCGACTGGAGGCGGCCGGCTGCCTGGTCCGCACCGAGGAGCCCGGGGGGCGGGGCCGCGTCCGCCGCCGCATCGAGATCACGGCGGCGGGCCGCGAGCGCCTGCACGCCCGGCTGCGCCAACCGGACGAGACGGAGATGACCTCCATGCCCCGCTTCCTGACGGTGCTCGCCTTCCTGTCGCACCTGCCCGCCGCGGCCGACCGCGAGGCGGTGCTCCGCCGTCGGCTGAGGATTCTGCAGGCCCCGTCGCCGGCGTTCTTCTACGACGCCGACGGCACGCCCCGCCGCTCCGCCCGGGAGCCCGACCCGTACCGCAGGGGGATGGCGCGCGTGGCGGGCGCCGCCCGCCGCGCCGAGATCCAGTGGCTGCGCGAGATGCTCGACGATGAGCACGATGAGCACTGAGACGCGCACACCTCCGGCTCACGGTCGCGCCGGACACACGCCCACCAAGGAGCCTCCTATGACAACCGCCACCATGCGGGCCGCGGTCCTGACCGCGCCCGGCATCGACAACCTGCGCGTCACCGACCTGCCCCTCCCCGCGCCCCGGCCGGGCTGGGTGCGGATCAGGGTCATGGCCTTCGGCCTCAACCGCAGCGAGTACCACTCGGTGACCGGGCGGGCCGAGGGCATGTCCTACCCGCGGGTCCTGGGAATCGAGGCCGCCGGCGTCGTCGACCTCGACCCCGAGGGCGTGCTCGCCCCGGGCACGCAGGCCGCCACCATGATGGGCGGCATGGGGCGGGCCTTCGACGGCGGCTACGCCCAGTACGTCGTGGTGCCCCGCGGCCAGGTCATCCCCTTCTCCTCCGACCTGCCGTGGGAGGTCATCGGCGCGGTGCCCGAGACCCTGCAGACGGCGCACGGCTCGCTGACGACGGGTCTGGGCCTGAGGCCGGGGCAGTCCCTGCTCGTGCGGGGCGGGACCTCCGCGCTGGGGCTGGCGGCGGCCGCGCTCGCGGCGGACCGGGGCTGCCGGGTCCTGGCGACCTCGCGGCGCGAGGCGGGACGGGTGCTCCTGGCCTCCCGCGGCGTGGAGGCCCTGCTCGACGACGGCGCCGTGACGGCGCAGGTCCGCCGCCGTCTGCCCGAGGGCGTGGACGCGGTCCTGGAGCTCGTGGGCGTCCCCACGCTGCGCGACTCGCTGACGGCAACGGCCACGGGCGGCACGGTGTGCTTCGCCGGCATGCTGTCGGACTCCTGGACGATCCCCGACTTCTACCCCCTGGACTGGATCCCCACCGGGGTGAGGCTGACCACCTACTCGGGCCAGGCCCACAACCTGCCCGCGGCCGAGCTCCAGCGGGTACTGGACCGGATCGCGGCGGGCGCCCTGGACCTGGCGCCGGTGCACGCCTACCCGCTGGAGGAGATCGTGACGGCGCAGCGGGACATGGCCGCGGGCGCGCACACCGGCAAGCTCGTGGGCCTGCCCTGGGGCTGAGGGCCCGGCAGGTCCGCCGACATCGTCCCCTCAGCCCAGGAGGACTCCCAGGGCCAGGCAGACGACGGCGACCGCGGGCAGCGTTCCCTGCTTGAGGGCGGCGCCGCGGTGGGCAGGGGACCTCAGGGCCAGGACGAGCGCGGCGGCGAGCATGGAGCCGGTGCCGAACAGCGCCAGAGCAGTCCCCGCCCAGGAGGCGGGGCCCGAGCCGCCTGCCACCCGGAGGAAGACGCCGAGAAGGGTCTCCAGAGCGAGGAAGAGGTTGTAGAAGCCCTGGTTGTAGGCGTAGAAGGCGTGGGGGCGGGCCTCCTCGGGAGTCCCGCCGAAGGTCCTGCGGGCCAGCGGTCCCTCCCACGCGACGGACTCCATCCAGAAGATGAGGACGTGGAGGGCGGCGGCGAGGACGGCGGCGGTCAGGCCGATGACGGTCACGGTCCGCATTACGAGGCCCGCTCCGCGGCCGGGCTCGCGGAGACGAGGCCGTCCGCACGGCGTCCGCCCTCGCCGGACGCGCCGTCGTCCTCGAGCCGGGCGAGCACGACCGGCGCGATCATGCGCGCGGCCATCTCGTAGCCGGCGGCGGAGGGGTGGAAGCCGTCGTCGGCCCAGAAGCCGTCCTTGAGGTCGCAGTGGGCGACGTCGACGAAGGGCACGCCCCGCTCGGCGCAGACGACGGCGGAGGCCTCAGTCTGGGCGTCGGTCCACTCGCGCAGGACCGAGCGCAGGGTCGGCATGAGGACGGGGCTGCGGTAGAGCTGGCCGGCGCTGCAGGCCACGACGTGCCGACCGCGCCGCGCGGCGCCGTCCAGGACGGCCGCGAGGTCATCGGTCCACTCCTGGAGGCTGCGGCGAGCCATGAGGTCGTTGGAGCCGGCGCACACGAAGAGCACGTCGGCGTCGTCGACCTCGGGCAGGAAGCGGTAGCGCACGCGGCGCATGGTCGCCCCCAGCCTGGCGCGGGTGGCCCACTCGACGTCGCGCCCGGCCCCGGCGGCGACGAGGCGGGCGATGCGCGGCACGAGGGCCTGGTCCTGGGCCTGCACGCCCGAGCCGGCGACGAGCGAGTCCCCGACGGCGGCCAGCCTCAATGGCGCTCCGGAGTCGCGGACGGCCCCGGAGCCGGCGGGCGCCGTCGTCCCGTCGGGCGTCACGACGCCCTCGCGCTCCCCCGGCGGCTCGGGGGCGAGGCGCACCGTGCGGCGGGCGAGCGCCGCCTCGGCGATGGCCAGGGGACGACGTAGCCCGCGACGGATGCCGCGGCCGGGCGCGGGCCCGGGTGGGGAGGTGCTCACGTGACGCGAGTCTACGACCGCGCCCCCGCCGCCGGTCTGCGGGATCGGGCACACCGGTCGCTCATGCGCCGGGGCGCTGGGCGATTTCGTCGGTGTAGTCGCCGGCGACGACCTCGACGCGGTTGCCCTCGGGGTCGAGCAGGACCGCCTCGTAGTAGCCGTCGCCGGTGAGCCGGGGCCCGTCGACCACGGGCACCCCGGCGGCGCCCGCCCGAGCGGCCAGGTCGTCGACGTCGGCTCGGCCGGGCAGGGCGAAGGAGATGTGGGCCCAGCCGAGGGCCTCGGCGTCGGGGCGGGCGGTGATGTCGGGGCGGCTCATGAGCTCGAGCCGGGTACCGCGCCCACCGGGTCCGCCGGACCCGTCGTCGGAGGCGTCGGGGGCGAAGGTGAGGATGAAGGTGCGCAGGCCCGTCCTGGGGTTGTGGTACTCGCCGTTGGACCGTCCGGCGAACCAGCGGGCGTAGAAGTCGCGTGCGCCGGCGAGGTCGGAGACCCAGACGGCGGCGTGGTCGATGCGGGGCATGCGTGCGTCCTTTCGGGCGGCGTGCTGGTACTCGATCCCGGGCGTCTGCTCGCACAGGGAGGTGCTGCGTATTCTAGATGACCGACTTCCGGGGGCGCCGGTCCTGCCCGGCCCTCGCGGTCGTGCCGCCGCCCCGGCGGGCCCGGGCCGGAGGTCCCCGTCGGGCAGGCGGAGGGGATCTCAGCCCTTGACGGCGCCCTCGGTCATGCCGGAGATGAACTGCCTCTGGAGAGCCAGGTAGAGCACCACCGTGGGCAGGGCCACGAGCACGGCGCCGGCGGCCAGGAGGGTGGAGCCCTGCGTGTACTGGCCCTGGAAGAGGGCCAGTCCCAGGGGCGCGGTGCGCATCCGCCCCGAGGGCGACATCACCAGGGGGATGAGGAAGTCGTTCCACGTCCACATGAAGGTCAGGACGATCTGGGTGACGACGGCGGGCCGCCCGATGGGCAGGAGCACGGAGCACAGGATGCGGACGTCGCCGGCGCCGTCGATCCGCGCCGCCTCCAGGATCGCGGGGTCCACGCCCCGGAAGAAGGCCCGCATCCAGAAGGTGCCGAAGGCGAGCGACTGGGCCGTCTGCGGCAGGGCCACCGCCCAGAGGGTGTCGGTGAGCCCCAGGCTGCGCAGGTCGAAGAACAGGGGCAGGACGATCGCCTCGGAGGGGACCATGATGCCCAGCAGGAAGACGTAGAAGAGCACCTCGGATCCCCGGGGCCGCAGGATCCCCAGGACGTAGCCGCTCATGAGCGAGAGCACCAGCGCGGCGCCGACCACCAGGACGGCGACGAGCGCCGAGTTCCGCATGTACTGGGAGAAGTGGCCCTGGTCCCACGCGGCGGCGAAGTTCTCGACATGGCCCCAGCCCGTCTGCCCGGCGCCCTGCGGGCCCAGCGCCAGGAGCAGGACGTAGGCGATGGGGACCAGGGCCTGGAGCGCGAAGAGCACCAGGACGGCATGGCTGACCGCCCTCTCGGCGGCGGAGGCCCTCATCGCCCGCGCTCCCCGAGGAGGTTGATCGTCAGGTTGATGACGAAGATGACCGCGGTCAGGACGACGGCGAGGGAGGAGGCCGTCCCGACCCGGCCCAGCCGGAAGGCCTGGTTGTAGACCTCGTAGGCCGGCACGGTCGTGGATGTGCCCGGCCCTCCCGAGGTGGTGACGTAGACCAGGTCGAAGGTCTTGAGCGCGGCGACAATGGTCAAGGTGAGCGACACCAGGACCTCCGCCCTGACTCCGGGGAGGGTCACGTACCACAGGCGCCGCCACCAGCCCGCCCCGTCGAGCGTGGCGGCCTCGTAGTAGTCCCTGGGGATGGCGGCGATCCCGGACATGAGGAGCACCGTCACCAGCCCGGTGCTCACCCAGGTGCCGATGAGGCCGACGGCGATGAGCGCGGTCGAGAAGTCCCCCAGCCAGGCCCGGGTCAGGGCGTCCAGGCCTACCGCGCGCAGGGCTGAGTTCAGCAGGCCGTCGGGGGCGTAGATGCGCCGCCAGGCGACAGCCAGCACCACCATGGCGACGACCTGCGGCAGGAACACCACCGTGCGGAAGAAGCCGAGGCCCTTCAGCCGGGTGCGTGTGAGCAGGCTGGCCAGCACCAGGCCGGCGCCCAGGGGGATGAGGGCGTAGAAGACGATGAGGACCAGCGCGTGCCCGAAGGCGCCCAGGAGGCGGGCGTCGGAGAGGGTCTGCGCGTAGTTGTCCACTCCGGCCCAGGTCCCCGTGCCCAGCCCGTCCCACCGGTAGAGGGAGAGCACCGCCACGCGCGCCAGGGGGTAGAGCATGAACGCCCCGTAGAGGAGCAGGGGCGGGGCCATGAGGCCGAGCGCGGCGAGCCTGCGCCCGCTGCGCCTGGACGGCTTGGCCGGGCGGTGCGGCACCCCCGGCGGGCGGGGCCTCTCGGTCTGTGCGGTCATGGTCTCCTGTGCCTCCTGTGCGGGCGGGGCGGTCGGCGGGCCTGCGACGGCGGTCGAGCCGCCGGGCGCGGACGTCAGTCGCCGGTGAACTCGGCGTAGGCGGCCTGGAGGGCGTCGATGAGCTCCTGAGGCGTGGTCCTGCCGTCCAGGAGGCTCTGGAGGGCGTCGCCCAGGACCTGGTCGAAGGTCGGCGTGGCGTAGTCGAGGTAGGGCAGGACCTCGCCGTCTGTGGTCACCTCGCTGAAGGCGCGCATGACGTCGTTGGTCACGGACTCCTCGGCGGTGGTGAAGCCGGCCGCGCCGTTGACCGGGACGTTGCCGGTGTCGGCCAGGACCTGCATGGCCTCTGCGCCGGTGATGAAGCTGATGTAGGCGGCTGCGACGTTGGGGTCCTTGGCGGCCGAGGTGATCGCGAAGGGCAGGCCCGTGCCGCCGGTGGTGCGCACCTTGTCCATGCCCGCCGCCCTGGGCGGGAGGATGAAGGCGACGTCGGCGCCCATGGCCGCCTTCAGGTCGGGCGCCAGCCAGGAGCCGGCCATGAGGAAGACGCCGGCGCCCTGGGCGAAGCCCTGCCACGCGGTGTCGTAGTCGAGGCCGTTGAAGCCGTCGGTGAAGTAGCCCCTGGTGGCCCACCCCTGGATCTCGGTGGCCGCGGCGAGGTTCTCCGGGGTGTTCCAGGAGGCCCCGGCACTGCCGAAGCCGAGGGCGCGGACGGTCGCGGCGTCCACGTGGGCGCCCTGGACGGGGCCGAAGACGTGGATGGCGGGCCACTTCTCGACATTGCCGAGCATGAGCGGGGTCTGCCCGGCGTTCTTGATGGTGGCGAGCTGGCCGGTGAAGTCCTCCCAGCTCCGGGGCGCGGCCAGGCCCAGGGCGGACAGGCGCGACCTGGAGTAGTAGATGCCCACGGCCTCGCCGACCTGCGGCAGGCCCCACAGGGAGCCCTCCCCGAAGGTGGTCCCGTCCGCGGAGTAGGAGGAGTAGGCCAGGATGGAGGCCGGGTAGGAGGCGTCCCAGCCGTAGGCGCTGATCCAGGGGTCCAGGGAGCGCAGCTGGCCGGCGGCGACGAGCTGGCCCATGGTGCTGCGGCCGTTGTTGGCCTCGACGACGTCGGGGGCGTCGTCGCCGGTCAGCGCCAGGCGCAGGGTGGTCTGAAGGTCGTCGAAGGACTGGGAGACCCGGTTGATGGTGATGTTCGGGTAGGCCTGCATGAAGGCGTCGTTGAGTCGCTGCATCTGCTCGTTCTGGCCGCCGCGGACCTCCTGGTCCCAGACCGTGAGCGTCTGCTCGGGCGCGGAGGCGATGTCGGTGGAGACGTCCACGGGTGCGGCGCCGTCCGAGGCCGAACCCCCCTTGGGGGCGCAGGCGGACAGGGAGGCGGCGACGGCGAGCGCGCCGGAGCCGAGCAGGAGGCCGCGACGACTCACGGCGCGCGAGTCGGCAACGGCGGCGAGGGTGGTGCGGGAGCTCATCTGGGCGTTCCTTCGTGCGGTGGCGGGGTGGTCGTGGAGGCGATCTCCTCGTCGTCGAGGAGATCCAGAAAGCTGAGGTCGTAGCCGGGTCCGAGCTCGGTCCGCCGAGCGCGTGCGGCGATTCGCGCGGGGGTGGGCGCGCCCGTCGAGCCGCCCGGGTGCTCCACGGTCAGGGAGGCGGCGATGCTCGCCAGGCTGAGGGCGGCTCGCAGGGGAAGGCCGTGGATGAGGGCCCAGGTCAGGGCGGCGGCGAAGGTGTCTCCGGCGCCGGTGACATCCACCGCCTGGGCGGGGGCGGCCGGCAGGACGATCTCCTGGGCGCCGTCGCAGGCGACGACGCCGCGCCCCCCGCAGGTGACGACGGCCAGGGCGACGCGGTCGGCGAGCGCGCGGGCTGCGCGACGCGCAGAGCCGGTGCGGGTGTAGCGCATGGCCTCGGCGTCGTTGGGGGTGACGACATCCGCGACGTCGAGCGCGGCGAGGTCGGCCGGGTCCCAGCGACCGGTGGCGTCCCAGCCGACGTCGCCGACGACGACGGCGGGCTCCCGCCCGGCGCGCCAGGGACCGACGCTCTGCCGGTTCGCGGCGAGGACGCGCAGGTCGGTCAGGAGCGCGCGAGGGGCGGGGACGCCCGTCAGCGGCGGGGTGGCGTCCGACCCGCAGCTGGTCATGGCCCGATCGCCGTCGAGGCTCAGGGATACCGTGACCGGCTGGCGCTCCGTCCTGCGGGCGTGGCGGAGGTCGACGCCCTCCTCGGCGAGGGCGCCGCGCACCAGGTCGCCGGCGCGATCCTCGCCCAGGTCGCAGCACAGGGTCACCGGCAGGCCGAGGCGCGCCAGAGCGACGGCCTGGTTGGCGCTGCCTCCGGGGGCGACGGCGCACCCCGGGACCCACTGCTCCTCCCCCGGGCGCGGGGCGTGGGACAGGCCGCTCATGACGACGTCGAGGAAGACGGGGCCCGCGACGCAGACAGGGCGGCTGATGCTTCTCACGGCGACCTCCTCGTCAGCGGCGCAACTCGCCTCAATGATGCCACTAGTTGCCAATAATGAGCAAACTAGATCAGATCTGAGCGGAGATTGCGCATGTGCTGTACTCTTCGAGCATGTTGGTTCCACAGCGTCGTTCCGCGATACTCGACCTGGTGCGCGAGCAGGGCGGAGCCACCGTCGCGGACCTGGCCCGGCGCCTGGAGGTCTCGGAGTCGACGATCCGCCGCGACCTCAATCACCTCGACCGCCAGGGCAGGCTTCAGCGCGTGCGCGGCGGCGGGGCCGCGGAGGCGGACGAGCAGCCCTTCTCGCACGTGGCGGTCCGTTCAGCCCCCGAGAAGGACCGCATCGGCGCCGCCGCGGCCCGGCTGGTGCGGGACCGCGACGTCGTGCTTATCGACATCGGCACCACCTGCGCGGCGGCTGCACGGCACCTGCGCGGCCGGAAGATCACCGTGGTGACCGCCTCGCTGGCCGTGGTCGACGAGCTGCGCGAGGACCGCGCCGTCGAGCTCATTGTGCTCGGCGGGCTGCTGCGCCCCTCCTACCTCTCCCTCGTGGGGGCCCTGCCCCTGCAGGCGCTGGCCCAGCTCAGCGCAGACGTGGCCTTCATGGGCACCTCCGGGCTGCGCCCGGACGGCATGGTGCTCGACTCCACAGGCACCGAGGTGCCCATCAAGCACGCCATCCGGGAGGCGGCGGAACGCACCTGCCTGCTGGCCACGACCGACAAGTTCCCGGGATCGGGGCTCCTGCCCGTCTGCCCGGCCACCGAGCTGCAGGCCGTGATCACCACCGCCGCCCCGGCAACGGCTCCGCTGCCGTCTCTGGAGAACACCGATACGGAGGTCATCCCCGTATGAAGCTCATGATCGCAGGAGGCGGCGGCTTCCGCGTCCCCCAGGTGGTCGAGGTGCTCGCCGCCGCCCGCGCGGGAACCGGCCCCTACCCGGGTCTCGAGGTGGACGAGGTGCGCCTCTACGACGTCTCCCGGCGCCGCCTGGACGTCATGCGCGCCGTCATCGCGGACCTCGACTTCCCCGGCGCCCCCGCGATCGCGGTCACCACGGAACTGGCCGAGGCCGTGCGCGGGGCGGACTTCATCTTCTCGGCCATCCGCGTGGGAGGCGCGCACGGGCGCGTCGTCGACGAGCGCGTGGCCCTGGACCGGGGCGTGCTCGGCCAGGAGACGGTGGGCGTCGGCGGCTACGCCTACGCCTTCCGCACCGTCCCCGCGGCCATGGAGCTGGCCCGTGCGGTGCGGGACCTGGCGCCCGACGCCTGGGTCATCAACTTCACCAACCCGGCCGGGATCATCACCCAGGCGATGCGCACGCTCCTGGGCGAGCGCGTCGTGGGCATCTGCGACACCCCGATCGGCCTGGTGCGCCGGGTCGCGGCGGCCCTGGGTCTGGACGAGGGGCGGGCCGGAACCGCCGACGGCGGGGAGCTCGACTTCGACTACGTCGGGCTGAACCACCTGGGCTGGCTGCGCTCGCTGAGCACGGCCGGGAGCGACCGCCTGCCCGGGCTGCTGGCCTCGGACGAGGCCCTGGGCCGCATCGAGGAGGCCCGCGTCCTCGGCGCCGACTGGGTGCGGGCCCTGGGCATGCTGCCCAACGAGTACCTCTACTACTACTACCTCAACCGCGAGTCGGTGGCCCGCATCCGCCGGGAGGACCTTACTCGCGGCGAGTTCCTGGAGCGGCAGCAAGGAGCCTTCTACGACGCCGTCGAGCGGGAGCCCGAACGGGCCGGGGACCTGTGGACCCGCGTCCACCGGCAGCGGGAGGCCACCTACATGGCCGAGACGCGCCGACCCGGCGAGCGGGACCGGCGGCGCGAGGAGGACCTGGCGGGCGGCGGCTACCAGCAGGTGGCGCTCGACCTCATGACGGCCGTGTCCACGGGGGCGCCCGCCCGGATGATCCTCGACGTCGGCAATGCTCAGGATCACAGCGGGAACGGCGCCGGTCTCCTCGTGCCCCAGCTGCGCGAGGACGCGGTGGTCGAGGTGCCCTGCGTCGTCGACGCCGACGGGGTGCACCCCCGGCGGGTGGGGCGCCTGCAGGGCGCCGAGCTCGGGCTGGTCAGCACCGTCAAGGGCTGCGAGGAGCTCGTGATCGACGCCGCGCTCAGCGGGGACCTCACCCTGGCGTGGCGGGCCCTGGCGGCCCACCCCCTGGTCGACTCCGTCCGCGTGGCCCGCCGCATCCTGGACGGCTACCTCCGCAGCAGCCCCGAGGTGGCGCGGGTCTTCGGACGCTGAGGCGCACCGGGGCGGGCGGGCCGCGCCCCGAGCCGGCCCAGACCCGATCGTCCGGGCTCCGGGCCGGACGTGGAGCGGCCCGGAGCCCGCAACCGGGGAGACGAGACGCGGCCGGGATCAGTCCTTCGCGGCGCTGGGCCGGGTCATGTCGGCGGGGACCACCCAGGCGTCGAACTGCTCGGGCGTGACGAAGCCGAGCTCGAGGGCGGACTCGCGCAGGGACAGTCCCTTGTGGTGGGCGTTCTTGGCGATCTTGGAGGCCTTGTCGTAGCCGATGTGACGGTTCAGGGCCGTGACCTGCATGAGGTTGGTCTCCAGGTTGTGCTCGATCCTGGCGCGGTTGGGCTCGATGCCGTAGGCGCAGTGCTCGTCGAAGGACACGCAGGTGTCGCCCAGGAGCTGGATGGACTCCAGCACGCACCAGGCCATGACCGGCTTGAAGACGTTGAGCTGGAAGTTGCC
>ERZ772827.1116-NODE-1116-length-13877-cov-5.500217_pt1 | contig 13877 bp, 9 predicted proteins | sample MGYA00580850_ERZ772827 | MGnify/ENA primary metagenome ERZ772827 (study PRJEB29015, sample SAMEA2737950) | human oral metagenome | biome: human oral; feature: human-associated habitat; material: dental | place: China | collected 2145 ...
TGCGCCGCCTCGTGGTCGTGGCCTCGGGCGCGCAGACGACCGCCGACCAGGCGGCATGGACACACACGCAGATCCGCGCGATCGAGCTGGACCCGGCGTGGCGCGGCGGCGACTACTACGCGGGCCCCGGCCCCACCGCCGGGCTCGCGCTCGCCCGCCAGATCGCGCACACGACCTACCGCTCCCCCTCGGAGCTGGACGAGCGCTTTGGTCGCATCCCCCAGAACGACGAGGATCCGCTGCACGGCGGACGCCTGGCGGTCGAATCCTACCTGGACTATCACGGCGAGAAGATCGTGCGCCGTTTCGACGCCGGCTCCTACGTGACGCTGTGCCGCACGATGCTCTCCCACGACGTGGGTCGTGACCGCGGCGGCGTCGTCGAGGCCCTCAAGGCCGTCACCGCGCGCACGCTCGTCGTCGCGGTCGACTCGGATCGCCTGTTCTTCCCCGAGCAGGTCTGGCAGATGGCGGCCGGTATTTCGGGCGCGTTCTACCGTGAGATCCACTCCGATCACGGTCACGACGGCTTCCTCATCGAGCACGGCCAGCTGACCGCCCTCCTCGACGAGTTCCTCAACGAGCGCATCCCCTCGCGCGCGTCCTCCTTCGCCTGATCGGCGCCCTTTCTCCGCGGGGCCGCCCCGGTTCCTCCTCCTCATCGACGAGGCCGGGGTGGCCTCGCGCGTTATGCTGACCCCATGAGCGTTACCAGCAATCCCACGCCCGGAGACGAGCCGATCCCGGACACGAGCGGTCTGCCTGACCTGTCCAGGGTGGAGACCCCGGCCTCGTCGCCCGAGGGAATCCCCGAGCGCGACGTCATGGCCCCGTGGGGAGAGGACGGCCCTCCCGGGCTTCAGTGGCGCGCCGACATCCTCGGCGACGGGTATGAGTCGCGCACGATCGAGCTCCTCGACGACGCGGAGGGGCCCTGCGTGGCCACACTGGTGCGCGCGACCCCTCCCGCTGACGCCCGCATGACAGTCCTGTACCTGCATGGGCGCAACGACTACTTCTTCCAGACCGAGATGGCGCAGCAGCTGGTTGACGCGGGCGCGGCGTTCTACGCGCTGGATATGCGCAAGTACGGGCGTTCCCTGCGCCCCCACCAGACGATCGGCTACGCCGACGACCTGTCCGCGTACGACGAGGAGATCGGAGAGGCCATCGAGATCATCCGTTCCGAGCGCGAAGACGAGCCGATCGTCCTCATGGGCCACTCGACGGGCGGCCTGATCGCAACCCTGTGGGCGCATCGTCACCCGGGCGTCCTGGACGGCCTCATCCTGAACTCTGGCTGGCTGGAGATGCAGTCGATGGCCGCCTGGCGCGGGGCGATGGCTCCCGTCATCGGGCGCATCGCGTCGCGCAGTCCGATGTGGGAGGTGCCCACGGGAGGGGCGGGACACTACGGCCGCTCGCTCGCGGGCCGGGCTTCGTCGGAACTGCCTATCCCGGAGGGGCTGTCGGCGCAAGACCCGTCCGTCGCGGGCTGGCCAATCATTCAGGAGTGGAAGCGCCCCGAGTCCTACCCGGTGCCGGCCTCGTGGCTCGAGGCAATCATGGCCGGGCACGAGACGATCGAAAAGGACGTGCACCTGGACTGCCCAGTCCTGTCGATGGTGTCCACGTCCGCCTATTTCGACGAGGAGTGGTGCGAGCGTGCCTTCTCCTCCGACACTGTCCTGGACCCCACCGTCATCGCTCAGCGGAGCCTGGGCCTGTCGGACCTGGTGACGATCGCGCGTTTCCCCGGCAAGCACGATCTGGTCCTGTCGGACGCTCCCGTGCGCGAGGCCGTGTACGCGACGATGCGCGGCTGGCTGGATGCTTTCGTGCGCTGAGCATCAGGAAGCGAGGAGGCCCGGGATCGCATGATCCCGGGCCTCCTTCGTCGTGTCAGCGCCGCGCGGTCTGGGCGCTCACCGCGGTCGCGTTAGTGCTTGGCGGAGCGGTGTCCGCGCGGAGCCTGCGCGTATTCGCGCACGATCTCGCGGTTGACCTCGTCGAGCGCTTCGGCCAGGGTCGGGCCCAGGCGATCGCCGATGCGCACCTGCCCCCAGGCGTCGAGGTGGCCGAGGCCGCGCGCGGTCAGGAGGGTGTCGAGCGACGGGTAGGTCAGGCCTGCGCCGGACACCGCACCGCTGGCCGCGAGCACGAGGTCGGCGGGCAGGCCCAGCTCCCTGCGGGCCACGAGGGGGGTGTCCTGGCCGAGGATCTGCGCGAGGGTGCGCAGCCCGGCCTCGTCGCGGCCCAGGACCGGCAGGCCTTCCTCACGGGCCGCGGCGACCTCGGGGGATTCATCGGAACGATCCACGGACGAGGCCGTGGCAGCGTCGGTTGCTCCGCCGTCGTTGAGTTCGACGGATTCTTCGCGAACGCGGCGCGTCGCACGGCGGCTCATGTGGGCGGGACGCTCCCAGCGGGGCTTGTCCTCCTCGGACTCCTGCTGATCGTTGGCCTGCTCGGGCGCGGCGTCGCCTGCCGATTCCGCCTGTTCGTCGGCGGTCTCGACGTGCTCGTCGCTTTCATCGCTGCGTTCGTCGGCGGCTTTGGCCTCCTCAGCGCGAGCTGATTCTTCCGCGACCTTCTCCTCGTGATCGATGAGCTCGTTGACCTGTTCGCTGTCCTCACCGGGGTGTGTCTCGGCGAGCTGCGTGGCCTCGACATGGTCGGCCTCGGCCTGGTTGACCTCGGGCGCGAACTCGTCGCGAGCCTCGGAGGGCTCCTCAACTGTGTCGCCTTCGGAGGCCTCGTCTTCGTCGCGAGTCTCGTCCTGCTCGAGCGCAGCCGCGGTGTCGAGCGAGTCAGCGATCTCGGCCTCGGCGTCCTCCGCGTACTCAGTGTCACCGGATTCGGGCGCGAACACGTCGCGCTCGTCTGTGACGTCCTCGGCTGCTTCGTTCAGGTCGGAGCTGTCAACCGCCTCCACGTGATCGTCGGCGACATGCTGGTCGTCAGCGACGTGAGCGTCACGGACATCGGCCTCGCCCACCTCGTCGGTCGGCGCCCACTCATCCGCCGACTCATCGATGACGTCACCCTCGATAGTGTCGATCTGCTCGACGGTCTCACCCTGCTGCGGGGCTTCGGCGACCTCGAGCGCGTCTGCCAACTCGGCCTCGTCCTGATCGCCTTCCTCGGCAGCGGGCTGCCAGGGAGCCGGGGGCTCCTCGTCGATCGGGTAGGTGAACACGTCGCGCAGGTGGGGTGCCACCTTCGGGGTGGGTCGCGTCGTTGGGGTCTCCGAATCGTTCTCCCCGGTGGCTTCAGCGACGCTCTCTTCGATGGACTCTTCCGCGGGCGCCACGATCTCGGGGGTGGGCGCGGAGGCGGAGGCGAGGAGCTGCGGGGCGTGGCCGTAGAGGCGCGGACCCACCGCGTTCACATCCAGGAACAGGCGACCATTCGACATCTGGCGCAGGTTCATGAGGTGCACCTCGACGCCGGACGTCGCCAGGATGGACAGAGCGGGGCGCACCGAGGGGTCGATCTCGCCAGCCACGATGATGAGTCGCGGGCCCGGGCCCACCGCCGGGGGCATCGAGTCGCGGAACTGCGCCCAACCACCGCGGAAGCCCTCGGGGCCCGAGGGGTACTCTGCGGCCAGGTCCGACCAGGAGATCGAGGCGACCTCGGCCAGTCGCGACAGGGAAGTAATGAGGGTCTCGGAGTCGAGTTCTTTGAGAATTTCAACGGAGACAATCTGACCCGACACGTCGAGGGCGGTCAGGCGCGGCGTCTCCTCGTCACCCTGGCCGGTCATATCGCGCCAGGTCACCGGGAATAGCGGGCGCGAGACAATCTGCAGGACCTGCTGGCAGATAGCGTCGACAAGGTCGGGGCCCAGGTCCTGGGCGACCGGATATCCGAATTGAGCGGGGACGAGGTGTCCATCCTCGAACTCAAACAGGGCCATCGCTCTTCCCTTCACGTGTATGGGGCGCTCGGGGCCATTGTTTCATACGTTCCAAAAGAAACACGGATGACACAGGGACATTGGGGTAGATACCACGTAATCATCCGCCCCTAAAGCCCCGGTCAACGAGCCATCTCACCCACGCCCCACATCATGCCCACAGTTCTTCAAGCCGGTAGAATAGTGAGCTAGCACAACAGAATGCCCGCACGATGGACTGGACGACGATGCCCGACCTTGACATCCACGAGGGAGACCTCGAGGCTTTCTCCCAGAAACTGAGCGACCTCTCGGCGACGATCAACAATATCGCCTCCCTTCCCCGCAATCTTTCCTATGTCCAACAGGCCATGGAAGGCGGCTCCGCCCCCACACAGGCGACATATGCAGGCGAACACATGGAGGACCAGCTGCTGGCGCTGAGAACCTCACTCTGGCACCTTTCCGACGACATTCAAACGGCAGCAGTGGAATTCCAGGCGACCGAAGACATCAACCAGCAGTCAATCCGGGAAATCATGGCGAGCGTCCCCGAACCCTGCCCACCCGTCGGCCCCTCGAAGGGAGAGTGAGCCATGGCGATCACATGGGCAAACATCCTCAACTGGGAAAGCGGATCTCTCGAGTCCATCGCAAAGGACCTCCTCGAAGCAAACCAGGGACTGCGCGAGGCCTACGAGGACGGCGAGGCCGCCCTGGGCGCCGTCCGGTCCGAGGGTGAGGCCGTCACGGCGATGCGCGCAACGACCCTCACAAACCTCGCTTCGCTCGAGCGCGCGCTCACCAACGTCAACGGAGCCCTCATGGCCATCGAGGGCGCACGCGACGGGGTTGCGACCGTCATGTCACTCGTCAACTCCACACTTGCATTCGCTGCGGAAAATGACTGCACCATTCATCCCGACGGCAGCATCACCGGCGAAGGCACCAAGAATCGACGCGGAGAGCCTTCCATCGCACTGGCGAAGCTCGGCCACATGATCAAGGACGCTATCACCTACGCAGACCAGGTCGACACCGACCTCTACCGCGCACTCAAGGACATCAACAACGACCGCTACACGGATGGCGACGGGGACGACAACAAGGTTATTAGCACTCCCGATTATGCAAGGAGCAACTGGTCCCCCTCCCAGGTCGCCGCCTGGTGGAACTCACTACCCGAGAACCACAAGCAATTCCTCATGGACCACTGCCCAGACAACATCCGACACCTTGACGGGATCCCCGCATACGCCCGCGACAGGGCCAGCCGCTTTGCACTCGAGGGATACATCGACGCCAACGGACACGAACACGGGGGCGCTCTTGAGGATGCCAAGGAGGCAGTCAAGGACGCACAGAAGAAATACGATGCTGAGCTCAAAAATGTCAGACCGGGCGCAAAATCTGGTTATACGAACTCGCAGGCTCTCGCAGCCAAAGACGAGCTCGAGCGAGCAAAAACGGCCTACGAAGACCTCAAGACCATCAAAAAACAGATCGCTAACGCCGATCGCATGAATAAGGGACTCGCCCCCGCCTACTTGCTCGACTTCAACTATGACGAGAAATACCAGCGCACGACCGCCATCGTCTCCTCGGGCAATCCCGACACCGCCACGCACGTGTCAACCGTCGTCCCCGGTATCGGCACAAACGTACGCGGCGACCTCGGGTACTACATGGAATTCAACGACCGACTCAGGAAGCAGACCGCCCACGCGGGGATCGACCCCAACAATGTCGCCACCATCTCCTACCTCGGCTACGTCGCCCCCAAGAACGATGCCGAGCACCTCTACCAGGCGGCAGACATAGGATACGCCGACCGCGCGGCCCCCAAGCTCGCGCGCTTCGAGGAGGGGCTGCGTGCGAGCGCAGAGGCGAACAATCACAATTTCGTCAACACCCTCATCGGCCACTCCTACGGATCGACCACCTCCGGAAAGTCGATGACGCTCGTCGCCCCGGGCACCGTCGACCGCTTCATCATGTGCGGCTCCCCCGGTTCTGGCGCCCATAGCATCGATGAGTACAACGTCCCCAAGGAACACGTCTACGAGTCCTCCATCCCGGAGGGTGACGCCGTTCAGGGCCTCGGCCCCGACGCCTTTTATGGAAGAAACCCGCGCAAGCTCGAAGGCATTACACACCTGAGCGGAGATGCCACCGACGCCGAAGGCTACTGGCACTCCTACGAATCCCTCCTCAATCACCCCTTCGACCCAGGCATGGCCAACGCCGATTACCTGGCACATTCCTTCAAGAACCATATGGCCTATTTCGACGAGGGCACCCGCACCTCTCAGGACTTCGCGAACATCGTCGCCGGCGAAAAGCAGACGACCGACAAGGAATGGGAAGCGCTCAAGGAGGCACGGGCAAACAAGGCCTCCGGCCGCTAATTGGCGCTGAGCGGTGCTCCCAGCCCAGGCTGGGAGCACCGCCGCACGCGCACACCGACAGTCCCCACAGCGGCGCAGCGCCGCGAAACGTCAGCCACTGACACATTTTGAGCAACTATCCTCAGTTGTTCGACGACTTGGGACCAATGTCGTGTACGATGACACATGTCGCTCAGAATCCGGATGGCGCAGCATCTTCCACCCGGTTAGACTGCTGCGTGGCAGAGCTTGTGAGAGAGAACAGGGTGGTACTCAATGGACAGAGACAAGCTGCGCGTCATTGAATACTCGGCGCCAGAACCGCAGGTTCCAGCGTCCGACGAGACGCGTCGCGAACTGTCCCCCTACTGCCTCAACGCCGACTCGGCGCCGCGCATTTATCCGCATTCCGAACAGGCGGTCAGCCCCCATTTGCCGCCCGTGGAGCGCATGCCCGTTCCCGTGACACCTTTCCCCAAGCTCTTCCGAGACGACCCAGAGCCCGCATAATGTGAGGGCCGCAGGCAGCCACTGCCTCGGCCCTCTCCTGTCACCCAGAGCGCCACGGACCCCCACGCGCAGCCGACGGACCACACCCTCGAGCGACCATCCGCACACCGGATACCCGCCGCACCGGGTGCGTCCGCGTGACAGACTGGCACCATGAGCGAGAGCTTCCTGACGGACCTGCGCGCACTCATCGACGTCGACGCCTCGAGCGGCACGCGAGCGCGCTACTCCTCCGACGCCGGCCTCACGCGCATCCCGCCCCTGGCCGTCGCCTTCCCGCGCACGCCCGAGCAGGCGGTCGCGGCCTTCGACCTCGCCCGCACGCACGGGGTCCCCCTCACCGCCCGAGGCGGCGGCACCTCGTGCGCGTCCAACGCGATCGGCCCCGGCCTCGTCCTCGATTTCTCGCGGCACATGAACCGCGTCATCTCCATCGATCCCGAGGCCCGCACCGCCACCGTCGAACCCGGCTGCGTCGGCTCCACCCTCCAGGCCGCCGCCGCGAAGCACGGCCTGCGTTTTGGCCCCGACCCCTCCTCCCAGAACCGCGCGACGATCGCCGGCATGGTCGCCAACAACGCGTGCGGACCGCACGCGACCGCCTGGGGGCGCACCTCCGACAACATCGTATCCCTCGATTGCGTGGACGGGCAGGGGCACCGTTTCACAGCCACAACCGGCCACGACGCCGTCCTCAGCGACGTGCCGGGGCTGGCCTCCCTCATCGACTCCCACCTGGCACCAATCCGCATGCAGCTCGGTCGCTTCAAGCGCCAGGTCTCCGGCTACTCCCTCGAGCACCTCACCCCCGAGGGCGGGCGCAACCTCGCCGCCATGCTCGCGGGCACCGAAGGCACCCTCGTCCTCATCCTGTCCATCACCGTGCGCCTCGTGCCCCTACCCGACGCGCCCGTGCTTGCCGCCCTCGGCTACCGCTCCATGATCGAGGCCGCCGACGACGTGCCCGCGCTGCTCACCCACTCCCCCCTCGCTGTGGAGGGCATGGACCGCCGCCTCCTCGACGTCGTGCGCGCCCACAAGGGCCCCGGCGCCGTCCCCACCCTCCCCGAGGGTGAAGGCTGGCTCCTCGTCGAAGTCGGCGCCCCCGGCGAAGACGTCACCGCCTCTCTGGAGCGCGCACGCGCCCTGTGCGCCGACTCAGCCGCCATCGACACGGTCGTGTACCCGCCGGGGGCCCAGGCCTCGGCCCTGTGGAGGATCCGCGCCGACGGTGCGGGCCTGGGCGGACGCACCCCACCGGACGGCGCAGGCGGCGGCGACCAGCAGGCCTGGCCCGGCTTCGAGGACGCGGCCGTCCCACCCGAAAACCTCGGCGCATACCTACGCGACTTCACCGCCCTCATGGAGGAGTTCGACATCGACGGGCTCCTGTACGGGCACTTCGGCGACGGCTGCGTGCACGTGCGCCTCGCCATGCCGCTCGACACCCCCGAGGGCGTCGCCCACTCGCGCGCCTTCCTGCAGTCCGCGGCCCGCATCTGCGCCGCCCACGGCGGTTCCGTTTCCGGCGAGCACGGCGACGGGCGCGCCCGCGGCGAACTCCTGCGCTTCATGTACTCCCCCGACATGCTTGACCTGTTCGCGCGTGTCAAGCACATCTTCGACCCGGACAACCTCCTCAATCCCGGGGTGCTCGCCGCCCCCATGGACGAGGCCGAGGCCACCTCCCGCGCTCGGGCGCGGAATGCCGGCGGTGCCGGGAATGCCGGTAGTGCCGGCCATTCGGGCGGCGCGCTTGAGCTCCAGCCGGGCGTCGACCCCCTCGATGCAAACCTGCGCCGCGTCGCCGCACGTCCCATGCCCGCAGACGGCGGCTTTGCCTTCACCCACGACGGCGGCGACTTCACTGCTGCCGTCCACCGCTGCACGGGCGTCGGTAAATGCCGCGCGGGGGTGTCCGGCACCTTCATGTGCCCCTCCTACCTGGCCACGCGCGAGGAGAAGGACGTGACCCGTGGGCGCGCCCGCATCCTCCAGGAGGCCGCGAACTCGCAGCTCGTCAAGGCCATCGACTCCCCCGAGGTCCTGGAGGCCCTCGACCTGTGCCTCGCCTGCAAGGCCTGCTCCGCGGACTGCCCCGCCGGCGTCGACATGGCCCGCTACCGCTCCGAAGCACTCTTCCGCACCTACCGCGGACGCGTGCGCCCCCTCAGCCACTACACGCTCGGCTGGCTGCCGCGCCTCACCCGCGTCACCGCGCGCGTGCCCGGCCTGGCCGCCGTCGCAAACGCCGTCATGTCGGTCGCACCCCTGCGCTCGCTCGCCTTCCGCATCATCGGACTCGACCCTCGCCGAGGCATGCCCGCCCTCCAGTCCGGCACCTTCACCGCGTGGGCTCGCCGCCATTCCCTGCTGGCCGGATCTGTTCCGACTGTCACGCCTGACGATGCCGCATCTTCCGGCACTGCACCTTCCGATGCCGCCACCGGTGCCCGAGAGCACGACGGCGCCCAGGCCTCGCCTGACTCCGCCCGCGAGCGTGAGGAGGCCACTGCCTCGTCGATGACCGGCTCCCCGATCCTGAGCGGGCCGCGCGACCCCGGCGGGCGGCCGTATGCGCTCGTGTGGGCGGACTCGTTTAGCCAGACCCTGGACGATGCGGGTGCGCGCGCGGTCGTCGACGTACTCGAGGCGAACGGTTTCGCGCCGATCGTCGCGCCGGACGCGTGCTGCGGCCTGACGTGGATTACGACGGGTCAGCTGAGCGGTGCGAAGAAGCACTTGGCGTCGTTGCTGGGCGTTCTTGCGCCTTTCGCGGCGTCGGGGATCCCGATCGTCGGCGTTGAACCGTCGTGCACGGCGGTGCTGCGCGACGACCTGCTGGACCTACTACCCGACGATCCGCGCTCTCTGCTCGTGTCTTCCGCGACGCGCACCCTCGCCGAGGTGCTGTCGGCGGTGCCCGCGTCCGCGCGGCGTCTGCCGAGCCTGGAGGGCGTCGAGATCGTCGCGCAGCCGCACTGTCACCACTACTCCGTCATGGGGTGGGACGCGGACCAGGCGCTGCTCGAGTCGCTGGGGGCGCGCGTGACCCAGCTCGAGGGCTGCTGTGGCCTGGCCGGGAATTTCGGCATGGAGGCGGGCCACTACGACCTGTCTGTGGCCGTCGCGTCGCATTCTCTGCTGCCGTCCCTGTCGGCGAAGCCGGATGCCGTGTACCTGGCGGACGGCTTCTCGTGCCGCACCCAGGCCGCGCAGCTGGCGGACCGCGGGGGCGTCCACCTGGCGACACTGCTTGCGGGGCATTCCACCTGAATTCTTGCGTCGATGAGTGGTCCCACGAGTGTTCCGGGCAGGGCTTGCGGGTCATGCTCGACAATTCCGCACGTAATTCCCTTGCGGGTACTTCAAACTGAGAAGATCGGTCGTTGGAAATGCAACGTTTTCAGACGCACTTAAAAAATGGCCGCCTTAAATTACGTACGACATTTGTCTGAGACAGTTTTCGCTACCGCCAACGGACACCAAGGCCAGGCCCCGCCACCGCCCTCCGCATCAGCACCACCTGGTCTGCTGATAGGTGCGGCACATTGTTTCGAAGCCCGAGTATGCACCGCCTCCGCCCACAGGCACGGCAGCCGGATCCAGCTTCCACGGTGCAGCTTGTTCCTAAGTGGTGTTACACCACTTAGCGGGGTATTACACCACTTCCCAGGTGGTGTAATGCTCCCCAACTGGTGTAATTCTCCCTAACCAGTGCAGGCTTCACCATGCGTGGACATGAAAACGTCGACTCGGACCATCACAGGCAGCAGTCGGCAAAGCCCACAGCGCCTCAGCATGCTCAGGGATGGCAACTTGGTGCGGATGGAGAAGCTGGATTGCCCACGCACGCAACGCAGCGAAGTCTTCGTAGTCCCTCCAAGAGACCCTATGTATCCTCCAACCAGCGCTGCGCAGATCGTTTTCACGTTGGATCCAGTCACGCTTCGCCCGCGCGAACTCCGCATCGTCCTTGCCAAGCTTGCCTATCCCATCGAACTCAAAGACGATCATGAGTCCCGGAATCGCAATGTCCGCAAAATAACGCCTCCCGTTGACGACGATCTCGAACTGGGTCACAACTTCGAAGGCGCTCACCGACTTGAGGACCCACAGCAACGCTGCCTCGGCCGGGTTGTCGCAGCCCGGGTCAGCGGCGGCTATCAGGCGCTGTGCACGCTTGTAGGGAACGCATTCCTTTTGTTGCCGGTACAGATCCAAGCATTCAAGCATCTTGCTTCGCACACGTTCAGCTCGTTGTCTACTTTCTCCCTGGGATAGCAACCGGAACCGAGACTCGTGGTGCAATGCCATGCAGATTGCCACGAATCCACTGAGACGTTCCGAATAACAAGCCATGCGAACTGTCGCCTCAACGACCGATTCACATCGCAACCGATCAACGATCTCGACGCTGCGTTCGCAGGGCTTCTTCACAGTCGAACACACGAACGTCGCTGGAATAGTCACCGTTTGCATGGTGACAGCTGGCATTGAGCGCCTCCCATGCCGCGACGCGCACCAGATCACGACATCGGGATTTGCTTCCCAGAGCGGTATCGACCGCGCAACGAATGAACTAGCGCCTACGAACACCGGAGAGCAGGCGCTACTGTCACTCACGACAAGTAATCGAGCCCTGGCCACGAGAGCCCATATCTCCCAGTAGGTCATCGGTGAACCGGATTGGTGGATCGTGACGTAACGTCCACGCTGAATACGAAGTACATTTCCTGACGACAGATCCCCCACTGAAGGCCGTCCATTCGTCGAAGACCTGATAATAGTTAGCGATTGAGCATTCATATCCCCATCATCGGCAAGACCATGTGCCACGTCACGACCTGAGAAGGAACCTGTGGATAGAGGCAAGCTGCTCCGAGGGGATGTGGATAACGTCTGCTCTCGCTCGCATCTGCAAGTTGTCCAAGCGCAATCGGCGGTCAGCATCGGCCAGCTGGCAACATTCTCCGCACATACGCTTGTTCCTAAGTGGTGTAACACCACTTAGCCGGGTATTACACCACTTCCCAGGCAGTGTAATGCTCCCTAACTGGTGTAATGCTCCCTAAGTAGTGCAGAGCTGCCCGCCACATGACGCAGTAATCGAGATAGGCCCTTAAAGGCTCGGCAGACTACTCACTCCCCAGACGGTCTCGATCGCCAAACGCCCTCACTCAATCCACATGCGTCGGACACACGGCGTCACCCCTGCCCGGCACGCACCAGGCCCACAACCTTCGCCGAGGCCTGGGCACCCGTCACGCAGGCCCAGCGAGCCACGACGTCAGAAACATCGATGGACGGATCGACGAGCAGCGCCGTCGATAGGGCTTCCGCCAACACACCCGACGAGGCCACGACACTGACCTGACGAACGCCCGCACTCGCGGGATATCCCGTGCGAGGGTCGATGATGTGGTGGTCCAGCAGGCGTGCACCCAGCTGGCTTGTTGCACGCGATGCTTCATGCGCGCGACGATCCGACAAGGGGCCCACCAGAGGCCCCGCCGCAGACCCCGCCACAGGATCCGCGCGAACACCACCCAGCGGCCCCAGGTTGTCACCGGACGTCGACAGCGACGCCATGTCGCCCGCAGGCAGTTCTACGACGCCAGCGACCGACGTGGGCCCACCGTGAGGGTCGCGCAGGCCAGCGCGCCACGAAGAACCGTCGGCGCGAGTCCCGAACACCGACACCGACGAGGTCCCCACCGACACGAGGACGCCGCGCGCCCCGATGGCCACGGCCAGGTCGCGGCACACGTCGGCGGTGTACCCCTTCGCGATGCCACCCAGGTCGAGGCGCGGGCTGGGCGCATCCACACCGCCCACGGACTCACCGGGGATCCCCATCGCCCAGCGTCGCTGACCAACGCGAGACAACAATCCCCACGGCGACGCGCGCAACGCCGCCTCGACAACATCAGCAGCAGGCGCGGGAGGCAACGGCGCACCCGCGACGTACGCGGCACGCATCGCCTTGACATCCCAGGCGGCAACGAGCGGCCCGATCAGCGGGTTGAACGCTCCCCCGGTCGCCTCCGCGAGCGCCAGCGCGTCACGCAGCAGTCGGTCGCTTTCTTCGCTCACGACGAGGCCGGGGCCACCTTGCGCGGAATCGGCCCGGCATCGGGACGCACCGTTACCGCACGCGGCATCACGGACAGCGGCATTGAGCCGCGACACCTCAGACGACGGCCGGAACACGCTCCACATGTCCTCGTGGCGCGCCACGACCTCGACAACGGCGTTGACGATCGCCATGCCGTCCCCGCCCCAGCCGATCATGTCGACGCGGGTGCCCATCGCCGGGAAGGAGGAGCGCCACGTGGGCGCTACCCCCGCGGAGTCGCTCACGGCCTCGTCCCCCGGGGTACCGGCGAAGCGCGCGGGCTCAGTCGTCGGAGCCTCCGAGGTCCTTGTCGAGGTCGCCGTCCTTGGTGGCGTCGTTCAGGCCGGGGATGTTGATGTCGTCGGCACCGTCCGGGGAAACGCCCTGGGCGGCGGCGATGGCGCGGATGGCGGCCTGCACGAACTGCTGGTGGGCGACGGTGGCGCCGGTGATGACGTCGACCTTGGCGGGGTCGCCGACCTTGGTGAGGTTGTCGGAGTACTCCTGATAGGAGGCGACGGCGGCCTGCGCCTTCTTGTAGTAGTCCTCGTTGAAGACCTCACCGGAGGAGCTCTTGCCGTACTCGGCGCCCTTGTCGGTGCCGTCGGCCAGCATCGTCTCGTAGGAGGTCGCGGTGATGCGCCCACCCTCGACGGTGATGGTGATGGTGCCGATGGAGCCCTGGTCGTCGGGGTTGGACTGCGCGGTCCAGGTGCCGTCACTCATGGGCTTGGTCATGTCCAGGCCGGTGTTGGGCGTGCACGCGGCCAGGATGGTCGCGCCGAGGGCACCGAGGACCGCATACGAGGCCGGGGCAACCCAGCGGGATCGGCTCTCAACAGTGGTGGGCGTGGTCATCGCACTTTGTCCTTTCCGCTGCGCGCGTCGCCGTCGCGGCCGGGCAGGACCAGGCCGGAGGCGCGCTGTTCGAAGTCGTGGTCGTGCCAGGTTTCCTTGACGA
>ERZ772827.1117-NODE-1117-length-13874-cov-11.659020_pt1 | contig 13874 bp, 22 predicted proteins | sample MGYA00580850_ERZ772827 | MGnify/ENA primary metagenome ERZ772827 (study PRJEB29015, sample SAMEA2737950) | human oral metagenome | biome: human oral; feature: human-associated habitat; material: dental | place: China | collected 2145 ...
ATTTCTATAAGTGGCATATATATTCTTTTTAGATAATCTATAAGCATTCTAGATGTTGAATACATTCCTGCATTTGTTGCTATAGAATTTTTCATATATGTTATCCATTCATTTGAATATGTATTTATATTTTCCTTATTATAATATGCTGGTATTATCTTAGTTTCAAGCATTTCATATAGGCTATTACTATCTACTCTATCTTGTTCTTCATCTGTAGAATATTTCTTCCTATCACCTATTGCAAATCCATTTGTTCCATCATATCCTTCATCCCACCATCCGGTCTAAAATACTAAAGTTTACAGCACCATTTATTGCTGCTTTTTGTCCACTTGTTCCGAGATGCTTCATATGGTCTTCTTGGATTATTCATCCATACATCAACACCTGCTACAAGCATTCTTGAAAGTCCCATATTATAGTTTTCAAGAAGCATTATCTTACCTTTAAATTGTGGCATTTTTGATACTTCATCAATACGCTTTATAAGCTCTTGTCCCATAACATCTGCAGGGTGTGCCTTTCCTGCAAATACAAGTTTTACTGGTCTTCTTTCATCATTTAAAAGTTGTGTTAGTCTTTCTAAGTCTTCAAATATTATTGTTGCCCTCTTATATGTTGCAAATCTTCTTGCAAATCCAATTATTAGATCATTTTCATTTATCTTACCAACTGTTTCTGCTATTTCATCATATGTAGCACCATTTTCACTCATTCTTGTTCTAACATTTTTATTTATTTCTTCTATTAGCTTTTTCTTATATGTTAAATGTGTATTCCATAAAACATCATTTGGAATATTATATATATTTTTCCACACATTATTATCATATATCTTGTCTTGCCAATATGGTATTAAATAATTGTTATACATTTTCTTTATACCTGGTGCAAGCCATGTACATGTATGTACACCATTTGTTACATATGTAATTGGAGATTCATCATCTGCAGTATTTGGCCATATTTCTGTAAATAATTCTTTTGAAACATCTCCGGTGAAGCTTACTTACTCCATTTTTCTTACCTGCAATTTTAAGTGCAAATACTCCCATATTAAATGCTTTTTTGTAATTATCATTTGGTGTCATTCCTAACCCTAAGAAAGTATCTTTAGAAATTCCAAGATCATCCCACTTACCATCAAACATTCTTTCTATTAAATCAATATCAAATATTTCATTACCTGCTGGAACTGGTGTATGTACTGTTACTGCTGTCATTGTTTTAACAAGTTCTTTTGCAACTTCAAATGATACTTGTTTTTCTCTCATTATTTCTTCAATAAGTTCTACAATTAAAAATGCTGAATGTCCTTCATTCATATGGTATAGGTTTGGTCTTATATTCAATGTTTTTAATAGTTTAACTCCACCTATTCCAAGAATCATTTCTTGCATTAATCTCATTTCTCTTCCACCACCATATAATCTATATGAAAGTTCCCTGTATTTAGTACTATTTTCTTCTGTGTCTGCATCTAAAAGATATAATTTAACTCTTCCTACATTTATTTCCCATACTTTAAGCATTACTTTAGTGTTTTCAATAGTTATATATATGGCAAGCTCTCTTCCTTTTTCATCTTTAACCTTTTTAATTGGCATATTATCTAAATCAGATTTTGCAAATAATGTAAGCTGATTTCCTCTTCCATCAATCTTTTGGTTAAAATATCCTTCCTTATACATAAGTCCTATTCCAACAAGTGGTATCCCAAGATCACTTGCAGATTTTAGATGATCTCCTGATAATATACCAAGCCCTCCTGAATATAATGGCATTGTTTCATCAAGTCCATATTCTGCTGAAAAATATGCAATACACTTATTCTTATACTTTTCATAATTATTCATATAATATGTATTATTATTTTCCATATATCCTTTGAAATCTGAATATACCTTATTATATTCTCTTAAAAACTCTTCATCTTTTGCTACTTCTTCAAGTTTAGTTTGTGAAATTTGTTTTAAAAATTTAATTGGATTTTTTTCAACTCTTTCCCAAAGTTCCTTATCTATTTTTTTAAACAATTTTAAACTTTCTGTATTCCAACACCACCATAAATTTTCTGCTATCTCATGTATACCTCTTATTCTATCTGGTAATTTAGGTACTATTGTTAATCTATTAAATATGTACATTTGTCCTCCGTATATCAATTATTTTTCTTTTGTAATCATTATATTTAAATATTATTTTATTCATTTCTAACAAAATTATTTGAGACATCTTCAAAATTATTATTTTTAAAGCTCTGAATTATTTGATCATATTTTTCTTTTGTTGCAAATTCTAATATATATTTTCTACCAATCTTATTTGCATCTTTCCCTAATATTAATGTAATGTTTCCACCCATTCTATTAGATAAAAACCTATTATTTTGTTTTTGTTTTAAACTATTTATTCTTGAAATAGCATTACCATCTATAATTCCTTCATTTGTTTGAAACATTCTATCAAATTCATTAATATCTGATATATATATACCGAATTTCTTCTCCCTGTAGTAATTGTTTTCTTACTTCATCAGTATCTTTTTTTCCTGCTTGCAGTTTTAATGTAGTGACATATTTGCTATGTATATTAAAACTTATAACTCCTAAAACAATTATAATCACCATCATTGATACTATTGCATATACTGTTAAAAAACCTTTCCTACTTTTTATTTTTTCTTTCAAATAATTATCCCCTTATCTTTCTATGAGCTTTTCTCAAATTTTGATTATAACTTCTATATTAATTTACTATATATGATTCTTTTTTTCTACCTTTTTTACAAAAAATAAAATAAATTTTATTAATAAAAAATAGAATCATTTTTAATTTATGATCCTATTTTATATCTTAATTATTTTAACATATTATTATACTCTTCTTCTGTTATTCTTTCTATACCAAGCTTTTCTGCTTTCTTATACTTACTACTTGTTTCTTTTTCATATATTACAATATTTGTATCTTTTGTTATACTTGATTTTACTGTTCCACCATTTGCAATTATTTCTTTTTCTATTTCTTTTTTAGGTTTACTAAAATTACCTGTAAGTACAAATATTTTATCTTTAAAAATTTCAGATACAAGTTCAATTTCAGAATCTTTTTCATCATCTTCTTGTACTTCCATTCTAATTCCATGTTCTTTTAATTTTAATATTATATCCCTATTTTTTTCTTTTCTAAAAAAATTATATATATTACTTGCTACAATATCACCTATACCATCTATTTGTTTTAGTGTTTCTTCATCACTTTCCATTATCTTTTCTATAGAATTAAAATTTTCATTTTTAACTATTTCTTTACTTTGGTTTACTCCGAACACCTTGTATTCCTAAAGATACTAATACCCTATTTAAAGAATTCTCTTTACTTTTTTCTATTGCTTTTAATATATTTTCTTCAAACTTAGTACTTTTACCTGCCTTTGTTTTCTTTTCCTTATTTCTTTTTTCTTTTATTTTAGTTAAGTCTTCTAATTTCAAATCATATATATCTGTTATATTTTCTATTAGTTTAAGATCAATTAAATCTCTTATTATATTTTCTCCGAAGTCCCTCTATATTCATACAATTTTTAGATGCAAAATATATTATTTTTTGCATTTTTATTGCAGGACATTCTTCATTTACACATCTGTAATCTACTTGTTCTTTTACAAGCTTACTATTACATACAGGACAGTTTTCTGGCATTTCAAATACTATTTCTTTTCCAGTTCTTTTTTCTTCTAATACTCTTACAACTTCTGGTATAACATCTCCTGCTTTTTGTATTATTACAGTATCTCCAATCCTTATATCTTTCTTTCTAATAATATCTGCATTGTTTAATGTTGCTTTAGAGATTCTAGAACCATCTACTATTTTACCTTCTTTAAATACTGCAAGTGGAGTTATAACCCCTGTTCTTCCGAACATTTAATTCTATCTTTTCAATAATTGTTTCTACTTGTTGTGGTGGATACTTATATGCAACAGCCCATTTTGGATATTTTTCTGTTGTTCCAAGTATTTCCCTATATTCTAAATCATTTACTTTTATAACAGCACCATCTATTCCAAATGATAAGTCTTGTCTCATACTCCCTATTTCTTCAATCTTTGTTATGGCATCTGCTATATTACTTACAACTTTCCTATATGGATTTACAGTAAAATTTAATCCTTCTAAAAAATCTAATGTTTCACTATGTGTTTTAAATTTATCTTCTGCATATTGAAGATTAAAAATATATATATGTAACTTTCTTTCTGCAACAACTTCTGCCTTTTTTTGTCTAAGTGTTCCGAGATGCTGCATTTCTTGGATTTGCAAAAAGTTTCTTACCTTGTTCTTCATTTCTTGAATTTAATTCTTCAAACTCCTTATATGGTAAATATATTTCACCTCTTACTATAAGTTTTTTATCATATGATATTTCATGTGGTATATCTTTAATATGTACTATATTTGCTGTTACATCTTCTCCGAACTTCTCCGGTCACCTCTTGTTACACCACGAACAAGTTTTCCATTATTATATTCAAGTGCAATTGATAATCCATCTATTTTTGTTTCAACAACATATTCTATATCATTTCTTTTTTCAGAATTTTTCTTAAATGTTTCATCATCTTCTTCATCAATTTTAAAATTTAAACCTTTTCTTGTTCTTTTTTCAAAATCATATATTTCGCCATATGAAAATACATCTTGTAAGCTTTTAAGTGGTACTTCATGTTCTACTTTAGTAAATAAGTCAGAGACTTTTCCGGCCTCCAACTCTATTTCTAACTCCATTTTTGTCAGTAAATTCTGGATATTTTTCTTCTATTTCTAATATTTTTCTTTTTAATTTATCATATTCATAATCTGATATTTCATTTGTATTCTTATTATAATATAGCTCTGAATGGTATTCTTCTTCTTCTCTTAAACTTTTTAATAGTTTTTTTACCTCATTTTTCTTCATACCATCTATTTCTATATCATATTTACTAATATTTTTAAGCTCTTCTTTTAAATTAAGTCCTTCAAAAAAATCCATATTATTATTCATATTAATTTTCTCTCTTTTACATTTATTATATTTATATTCTTTACTAATTCATTTCTTTAAATAATACATTTGCAATATTAAGAAGTTTATCATCTTCATACCTATTACATAATAATTGCATACCTATTGGCATATTTTCATTATCTTTTGCAACTGGCACTGATATTGCAGGTATTCCTGTTATATTTGCAAGACATGTATATATATCTGAATAGAATGTTTCTTCTTGATTTTGTTCTATATATCCTTTTTTAGGTGCTGTTTTTATAGTAACAGGCATTAATATAGCATCATATTTATCAAATATTTCATTCATTTTTTCTATTATTATTTGTCTTACCTTTAATGCTTTTTTGTAATATGCATCATAATATCCTGCTGATAATACATATGTACCAAGCATTATTCTTCTTTTTGCTTCTCTACCAAACCCTAATGTTCTAGTCTTTTTAAAAAGTTCATCCATATTTTTAGGACTTTCTACTCTTTGTCCATATCTTACTCCATCAAATCTTGATAAGTTTGAACTTGCCTCTGCCGCACTTATAATATGATAAACAGATATTGCTTCTTTACCATATGGGAATTCTATTCTTTCTAAAATAGCTCTTTTTTTTTCTAAAGCTTTAATACTATTTGTTATAGCATCTCTTACTTCTTCTTGCATTTCATCTTTTAAGAAATTATCTATTATTGCTATTTTTTTACCTGATATATCATCATTTAATTTACCTTCAAAATCTTTTAAATCTTTAGGATTTACACATGTTGAATCCATATCTTCTAATGATTTTCCGATTCTCCATATAGTATTTTTTACCTGAAATTATATTTAAAAGTTTTGCTGCATCTTCTACTGTTCTTGTAATTGTACCTGCTTGGTCTAAACTTGAACCAAATGCAGTTATACCATATCTTGATACTGTACCATAACTTGGTTTTAATCCTACTACTCCACAATAATTTGCAGGTTGTCTTACAGATCCCCCTGTATCTGAACCAATTGACCATGGTGCCATATTTCCAGCTACTGCTGCAGCACTTCCTCCTGATGATCCACCTGGTACTCTATCTAAATTGATTGGATTACTTGTAATCTTATATGCTGAATATTCTGTAGATACACCAAATGCAAATTCATCCATATTTACCTTACCAATTATTCCGATATCCTGCTTCTTTAATATATTTAATTATTGTTGCATCATATGGTGATACATAATTTTCTAATACCTTACTTGCAGATGTTGTTTTTGTACCAATTACATTTACATTATCTTTTATAGCTATTGGGATCTTATCTTCCACAACATCACTTACAGATAAGTATGCTCCTATTTTTCCGATCTTCTTTTTTTATATTTTCTAGATAGATTTCATATATTTCTTTTTTTGTTATTTTACCATCTTCAACTAACTTTTCTAATTCTTTTACACTTAATTTTAATATTTCTTCTTTTTCCATCATTTCCTACTCTTTATTCTTCTTCATTATTGTTTATACTTGGTACATTTATCATATCACCTATTGTTTTTGCATTTTCTAATATACCTTTTGCATTTTCAAATTTTTCTACCTTATCTTCTCTTATACTATTAATATTACTACTCATAATTTCATTTGCCACAATATTTTCTGTATCTATATCATTTAAAATTTCCATATATCCTAAAATATTTGAAAGTTCTTTAGACATTTTTTCTAATCCTTTTTCATCAAACTCTAACTTAGCAAGTTCTGCTACTTTTTTTGTTTCTTCAATACTAATCATCATTTCTTTCCTTTACATTTAATTTTTCATTATATACTGATAATGCTTCTTCTTGTGTTATATCTCCATTATATACCATTTTTCTTAAAACAATATTTCTTCTTTGTAATGCAAGTTCATAATGTTCATATGGATTATATACACTTGGAGCATTTGGAACTCCTGCTAAAAATGCAATCTCATTTAAATTTAATTTTTCTGGTGTTTTGTCATAATATCCTTTTGTTGCAGGTCCTATTCCATAATACCCCGCCCCAAAATATGATGTATTTACATATAATTCTAAAATATCATCTTTACTATATCTTTTTTCTAATTCTATAGCATAAAATAATTCTTTTATCTTTCTTTCAAGTTCTGTTTTTTGATCTAAAAAAATATTCTTAGATAATTGTTGTGTTATTGAACTTCCTCCTTCTTTTAATTTTAGACTAATTATATTATTATACATAGCTCTTGAAAACCCTATAAAATCTACAGCTCCATGACTATAGTATCTTCTATCTTCTGCTGCTACAACAGCTTTTAAATATAGTTTGTCTATCTTTTCTTTTTTTACATATGTATTTCTCTCTCTTATACTATTAACTGTTTTTTCAATTTTACCTGCTTTTATCTCAGTGTTAACCTCATTATATATTATACCTAAATATGATGCTATTCCAATTACACATATAAGGAAGATTACACCAATTATTGTTAAAATACCTTTAATTATTTTTCTCATAACGACTTTACCATTCTTATTTAAATCTATCTTTGTATATAAAATATATCATAAATATTATACATTTTTCAATAAAATAATTGACAAAGGATTTAAAAATATGTAAAATATATAGGTACATGGTGGTAGTAGCGTAGCTGGTTAACGCGTCAGTTTGTGGCACTGAAGATCGAGGGTTCGAATCCCTCCTACCACACCATTATTGGGCTGTAGCCAAGCGGTAAGGCATCAGACTTTGACTCTGACATGCGCAAGTTCGAATCTTGCCAGCCCAGCCAGTATAACAAAAGAAAAAGCTTGAAATATCAAGCTTTTTTATTGTATCAAAATGTCTTTGACAGTAATTTGACAGTAACTAGCTTTTTTTAAGATAAGGACTCCCCCCTGTAAAAAAAAATACATTCGCACAAATTGGTTGCCCAACAAAACCGGTTAGTTTTCACTATATTTCTTTATATTTATATGACTATTTAATAAATTTTTACTAATTATTCATTTTAAAAGACACCTATTTACTAGGTGTCTCTTAAAACTATTTTCATAGTTTTTTTATATGCACTTTTATGTGTACCATATAAAAAAATATTATTTACTTTCCTATTTTTTATCATTTGGGATTTCATCTCTACGATTCCATCTCCATTTACTCCTAGATATTTATCTAGAATAAATAGAAAACTAGATTCAAAATCTAATCTTAATAAGTCTAAAATAAAATTTTTTAAATTACTCTTTAAAATGTAATTTTCAAATTTGCTATTAAAAATTATATTTTTATTTATTTCAATTAGTTCCTTTGATCTTTTCCGAATCATTATATCAGGTTTTCCTCCCTCGTAAATTCTGATATAATTTTTAAAGAATAGACTTCCCATTCTTCCCTTTCTTTCTAATACCCTTTGCATTTCTTTCGGATTTGCAAAGATAGTTCCTTTATAAGGAACACTGACAGCAACAGCTCTTTTATAATATCTTTCATCTAATTTCTTTAAAAGATATTGGAGAACTATGCCTCCTTTTGATTTCCCTACAAGTATAATTCTTTTATACTTATAGTTCATTTTAATAATAACTTTTTTAATTTCTTTCGCTAGTTTAACTATATTAAATTTTCTTTTAATGTAAGAAATTAGCAATGTATCTGTTCCTTTTATTTTGTAAGATCCTATGTTATTAATTTCTAAATGTTTATGCCAGTAGTATTCTGGCATAATTACCACCAAAGTTGTATTTCTTTTCTTATCTTTTAACAACTTCACATTTGTATTTTTTAACTTTATTTCCATTTTTTTTAAGAATAAATTAATCTCTCTATATATATATTATAACACTTTTTAACAATATATCAAAATTATCCCTTTGTATTTTTGGTAAAAAAAATACAAAAAGAGAAGTAAAAATATTGCATAAAATATTTTTAGATGCTATAATAATTTTATCGAGGTGTGGCGCAGTTGGTAGCGCGCGTGGTTTGGGACCATGAGGTCGCAGGTTCGAGCCCTGTCACCTCGACCATAAAATTATATTAAAAAAGCTTGTTTAATCAAGCTTTTTTTCTTTATACCCCCATTAAAAGTATATAGTCTAAAAGCTATAATAACTACAACAAAATTACATTTTAAGAACATGTATGTAAATTATATATATTCTAATTTTTATTATGATATATAATATAAATGTGAAACTTTTTTTATATTTCTTATTATAATTGTTTCACATTTTTTTATTTTATGATATACTAAATATGTGAAACAATTTATTGCATTTTATATTCAAAATGTTTCACATTTTAAAGGAGCAATATTATGGATGAGAAATATGAAATAATGAATCTTCTTCAAGTTAAACAAAATTTAACTAAAGAATTAAATAATTTAGTATATGGTTCAATAGAAATTAGAGAAAACTCTTCAAATAGGTATATATATGTCCATTATAGAGAAGATGGAATATTACTTACTAAATATGTAGGGGAATATTCTGATGAATTACATAATCTAATACTAAACAATACTATTAAGGCAAAAGAATTAAAAAAAGAAATAAAAAAAATCGAAAAACAATTAAAAAAACTCAATCATATTGATGAAGAACTTAGTCCTGAGATTAAAAAAAATATTGATTTTGCTAAAAGACATCTTGTAGATAATATATATAATCAAGCTATTTTAGAAGGTGTTGCAACAACATTTGCAGATACTGAAAGTATTATAGAAGGTGGTAAAATTAACAATATGTCTTCCGAAGATGTTCTAAAAATAGTTAATTTAAAACATGCTTGGGAATTTATATTAAATAAAAATGTTATACTTTCAGATACAAATTTTCCATTATTGTGTGAAATAAATAAGTTTGTAGAAGAAGGTTTCTACTATAATGCCGGAAAACTTAGAAGTGTTCCCGTAAGTATTGGAGGAACAAAATGGACTCCAGAATTACCAATAGAAAGTATAGTTAAAGAAGATATTAAAAACATATTTAATATGAAAATTAATGATATAGATAAAGCTATTAAATTATTATTATATGTAATGAAAAAACAAATATTTATAGACGGAAATAAGAGAACTTCTATAATATTTGCAAATCATTATTTAATTTCAAAAGGACAAGGAATTATAGCAGTTCCTGCTAATTTAACAAATGAATATAAGAAATTATTAATTAATTATTATGAAGGAAAAGATTCAACTGAAATAAAAAAATTTTTAAAAGAAAAATGTTTTATACAAATATAATAAGAAAGCCTTATTACAAGGCTTTTTTTAATATTCTAATTATATTTCAATATTTTTTTCAATCTCTCTTCTGCTTTTTTAACAAAATAGTTTTCTTTTTCAAAAGGTATTTCTAGATTTTCTATTATTTCCTTTAACTCTTCAATTGTTGTAATATTTTTATTTGTCTCTATTTCTATTAAAAGGTCACCATTATATACATCTTTTATTGCAAACTCAATCTTATCATTATAATATATAATATCATCTTCTATAATATTCATTATTTCATAATATCCAAGTTCTTCAAAAAGTCTTATAGCTTCAGTACAATCAATCACTTCACAACTAGTTGCTATTTGACTTACTATATCACCTTTTTCATTAATATTTTTATTTTTAAATGTTATCTTATTAACCTTTTTACCATCATTATCTATATTCCTTATAATCACTGCTTTTGACAATATTTCTCTTACTGTTAATTCTTCTACCTTTAACATTTTAGGTATTAAATAATGGTCATCTAATCTAAATTTTCTTCCTTTTTTTAATCCCTTTTCTTCTAAGTGTTTAATCAGTTCTTCTTTTGAACATAATATTCTTATTGTAATCTCATTTTCTTGTTTTATAGGCATGTATTCTCCTTAGTCTTTTAAATTAAAATAACATATTTCTAATATATATTTTACTTCCTCTGTTATCTTACTATTCTTTCTTATTTCTTCTATTGTTAACCAATTATATTTATCATGTTCTGTGAGTATAATATTTTCAATATTCTTAACATCTAAAACAAAATTATACTGTCTTGATTTTTTACCACTTCCAGAAATATAGTCAAAACTCCCTATATATGATTTCACATTCACAACATCAAGATTAGTTTCTTCTTTTACTTCTCTTACAAGTGCCTCATATATATTTTCTCCTTGTTCCATATTTCCACTAGGAAGTTCATCTATTCCTCCCATAAATTCATCTGTTTTTCTAGACATTATTAATACTTGATTTTTTTCATTTAAAATTATTGCTCCTACAACATTTTTAACAATTCCTTCTTCTTTACCTTTTTTATAAGCAATTCATATAGTTCCATGTTCACCTCTTAAATTTATCCTAATTCTATTTTATATAACTTTTATTCATCATAATACATAATCTCTTTATTTAATTTTTTAGCATATTTTATTTCTTTTTTTGTACTTTCTCCAATATAGCCATTTATATTACATACAAATATTGCGTCAGAAATTTCTATTCTTTTTAAGTGGTCTTCTTTTAATAATTCTATCTGTTCTTCTGTTAAAACAAGCTTATTATTCACAGGATAAATCGGATGTAATACACAATATCCTTCTAAAGATAATTTCTCTCCTATTTCTAACATTTCTTTTTGAAATTTAAAGCTTCCACATATTGTTACTATTTTCATTAATTACTCCTCTTTATGCATACATTTTTGCATTCTCATTTATATCTTCAATGTCTTTTTTTATCAATTGGAATACTTCTACATTATCTTCAAACACTTCTGATACTGGTCCTAAAGGACTAAAAGGTTCTCCTTTTAATGTTTCTATACTTAAAATTCCATTTTTATGTACATAACTTATAAGTGTTTTAACAAACTCTATTTGCTTACTATTTAACCTACTCTCATTTATATATTTAGCAAATATTTCATTTGCTGTTTCTTCATCAATACCTACAATACTTCTTACTACTTCTATTAAGCTCATATTACCATATGTATTATTATATTCTATATTATTACCTAACCTTTGAAACATCCCTTCTAATTCTTTCTTTTCTGTTTCATTTAATTTTTGATTATGTCTTATCTTATACACTGTTAAATTATCTAAATTTCCTTCAAAGAATTTTTCTACTTTCTTCCTATAACTTTCATAGTTACCGTTCTTGAATATTATATCCTTCTTTTTTCTCACTAACTTTAAGCTCATCTGTTATATCCACATTATATATCCCTTTTGGTGGATTATCTATATATTTCATTAGTTCTCTTAAAATAGTTCTTGTTTTTTCTATTTCAAAAAAGTCACTTTTTTCCCAATATTCTGGTTCTGCTGCTTTTTCTATACGCTCTTTTTCTGATACAACTTCTGGTATTGTTCCTAATTTTTTTAAATCTTCTACTAATTCTACAAGTATTCTTCCTTGTACAGATGTACTTTTACCTATAATTCTTCCTACTTGAAGTCCATATACAAGATTATCAAATCTTTTAGCAAGTTCATCAGATTCTTCACTTAATAGTATAGGAATTATATTTTCCTTTATTTCTACATATGAGATATTATCAATATGTTTCCAATTATCAACATTTGAAAACTTATCTATATACACTACCTTATTCCTAACAATGAAACTATTTTTATTAAGTTCTGTTATTTTCTTTAAAAACTCTTTTACTAATTCTTCCCTATAGTTCTTATACTCTTCTTGTGATTGGTAATTCATATTTTCTAATTCAATAATTAAATCCAACTTAAGATTATATATCTTCTCAGTTAATGATTGTACACTTTGTGTTTCTATTCCTCTAGCATTTTCTTCAAAAAACTCAAAATTTCTACAACAGTCAAATATATAGAATTGTTGTTTATGTTTATCTATACCAAATAGATTCTTACAAAGCCTTGTTCCTCTTCCTATCATTTGCCAGAATTTTATCTTTGATTTTACTGGTTTAAAGAATACCAAATTAAGTACTTCTGGAATATCTATTCCTGTATCTAACATGTCCACAGAAACAGCGATTTGTGGCATCTTATTTGGATTTTGAAAATCTTCTATTAATTGACTTACATAATTTACTTGATTGTCTATGACCCTTGCAAACATCCCATTATACTTAGGATATATTGAATCAAATACTTTTACTATCGCTTCTGCATGTTTATGATTTCTAGCAAATATTATAGTTTTTCCGAAGCTTATCTCCTCCTTCTACTTTTAACCCTTTTTGCATAACTGTTTCTAATATAATTTTTATTGTATCTCTATTAAATAGCCATGAGTTTATAGCATTTGAACTTATTTCTTCTTGTACTTCACCCTCTTCAAATAGGTTCTCATATTCTTCCCTATCTTCTTCTTTAAGTTCACTATATTTTATCCCTCGTTCTATAAACTTAGTTGTTGTACTTATTGTATGATAATCTACTAAATATTTTTGTTTCACTGCTTCATCATATTCATATACAAATGTAGGAACATTATTTTCAAGTTGGAAAAACTTGTATGTATTTTTATCAATATCATCTCTTGGTGTTGCTGTTAATCCTACTAAAAGTCCATCAAAATATTCAAATATCGCCTGATATTTTTTGTATATACTTCTATGTGCTTCATCTATTATTATTAAATCGAAATGTCCTGGTGTAAATAATGTTATTCCATTTTTACTCTTCATTTTATCAATACAATTTATCATTGTTTGATATGTAGAAAATATTATTCTACTTTCTTCTGGATTTCCATCTTTAGATGATAGTAAGTTACAACATGACATATCTGGTAATAATTTTTTAAAGTTTTTTTCTGCCTGTTTTACAAGTTCTGTTCTATCTGCTAAAAA